>Ga0193753_10002519_pt1 | contig 14328 bp, 9 predicted proteins | sample H1c2metaG_FD_144925 | JGI IMG/M metagenome (GOLD analysis project Ga0193753, IMG submission 144925) | Soil microbial communities from a riparian zone of the East river system, Colorado, United States - H1c2 | ecosystem: Environmental > Terrestrial > Soil > Riparian zone | place: USA: East River... | reverse complement strand
CGTTCGTCACGTTGTCGAAGATCGTCGGCGCGTAGTAGCAGCCGTCGCGGAAGCCTTCGACTTCGAGCTGGTTACCGCCGGTGATGAGCTCGGCGCCTTCCGACTTGCCGATCTTCACGTAGTCGGCGACCGACTCGAGCTGCTTCTTGCTGACGAGCGGACCGAGCTTCGACTTCGGGTCGAGCTGGTAGCCGACCTTGATCTGCTCGATGCGCGTGCGCAGTTGCTTCACGAACTTGTCGTAGAGCGAGTCCGGCAAGAGCAAGCGCGTGCCGGATTCACAGACCTGACCCGAGTGCAGGAAGGACGCGAGGATCGCGCCGTCGACCGCCGAATCGAGATCCGCGTCGTCGAGCACGATGTTCGCAGACTTACCGCCGAGCTCGAGCGTGACCTTTTTGATCGTGCCCGAAGCCATCTGCATGATCTGCGAACCGACTTCGGTCGAACCGGTGAACGCGATCTTGTCGACCTTGGGATGTGTGCACAGCACGCTGCCGAGCGATCCACCCGGACCGCTGATGATGTTGATCACGCCCTTCGGCACTTTGGACCCGGCGACGATCTTCGCGAGCGCGAGCGCCGACAGCGGCGTGTCGCTCGCCGGCTTCAAGATCACGCTGTTGCCCATCAGCGCGGCCATCGCGATCTTCCACATGCCCATCGTGAACGGGAAGTTCCAGGGCACGATGCCGACGCACACACCGATCGGCTCGCGGCGGATGTAGTGGCGACTCGCGGTCACGCTTCCGTTCGGCGCTTCCTCGGTCCACTTGAAGTCGTCCTGCGCGACGCGGGCGAGGTTGCGGAGCATCCGCGCGCCGAGGTGCACATCGCCGGTCGTACGGCGCAGCAAACCACCGCTGTCGCGTGCTTCGAGGATGCCGAGTTCCGTTGCGTGCTCGGAGATGCGATCGGACAAGTCCATCATGATGCGCGCGCGCTCTTCGGGAGCCATGTCGCGCCACACGCCGGATTCGAACGCGCGGCTCGCCGCGTCGATCGCCTGCTCGGCATCGCGCGCGCTCGCCTGCGGACACGTGCCCACGAGCTCGCCCGAGCCAGGATCGATGCTTTCGCGCTTTGCGCCGTCGCTCGCGTCTACGAGCTCACCACCGATCAGCATCTTGTAATGGGACATGTCTTCTCCAGGGCTGTGAATCGGCCCCTGGTGTAGGTCGCGGACCTGCCGGCCGTCAACAGGCAGATCCGGGCCGCCGCGACCCGCCATGGATCTGACAATCAAGGCCTTATTCCCTGCTCAGAGCGCTAGATGGCGCTCGTGAGCCGCGCGAGGCGCGGACCCTCGAACACGTGCGAGCCAAAGCGGATGGCCACTTGCCCTGCCTCGTCCAGCACACGGCGCAACTCGGTCGCGAGCACGCGCAGCCTGTCATAGGCGGCTGCATCGAACGCCAGCTGCCTCTCCTGTAACAAAGGCACGCGGCGTACTGGCAAGCCGCGGATAGCGGCGACGTCGTCGAGGTCACGCAGCGCTCGAATCTGGCCGCGCGAGACAACGAGCGCACGCGCGCGCGGCATGCCCTTTTCGAGGTACGCGACGTCCGCATCTGCGAGCAAACACAAGAACCGCGCGCGCCGCACGAGTAGCCCGCACTGCACGAGGCTGCGCTCGAGGCGGCGCCTGACGCGTGCGAGATCCCAATGGTCCGGTGGGGCGTCGTCGGGGGTCGTGCTCTCGATCTCCTGGCGCCCTCGCGAACGCCACAGCGCGCGCGAGGCCGCGTCGACGCGCCTCGCCGCATTCGGCTGCGACCCCGTGAAATGTTCGGCCGCAAACGTCTGATAGCCAGCCGTCCACAGCTCGTCGTCCGGCAAGTAGGCGCTCGGCACCGCGAGGGCGAGCGAACGCAACGCCGGTGTAGCCTCGGCGCCTGCAGCTAGGAGCCGCAGGCCGGCGAGACTCAACACTGCGCGTTGCGACGGCAATGGGCCGATCCGATGCAAGTCGTCCGGCTCGGACACGGTTTCGTAGAGGTCGCGCGATGCGAACCACGCCCGCCGCTCTCCGCTGCGGAGCTGGACGTTGTACGGCGGATCGATCCGCTTGATCTCGTCCGACTCGAGCAGCGCCGCTTCGAGCACGCTCGGCGTCTCCGTGATCCGCAGCTCGTGCACTTGGCTCAGCAGCTCGAGCGCACGCTCGGTGAAGTCACCCTTGCTCTTGAAGTGGCCCGCGATGCGCTTGCGCACGCTCACGGCTTTGCCGACGTACAACACGTCGCCGTTGCAGCGCAGCATTCGGTAAACACCCGGCGCATCCGGCAGCGCACGGCGGCGCTCGACCGGCAACGGAAAGATGCGGCGCGGCCGGCGTGTCCGCGGGGGTGCATCGGCGATCCAGGCCGAGAGCTCGGTCCACGTCGTCACACCTTCGGCTTCGAGTCGTGGAACGACCGCGCGCCAAATGAACGCGCTCGCGTGCACGTGACCGGCTGCGCGGCGCAGGAGCTCCGGCGTGTGCCCGAGAAATCCGGCGAGCGCCCGAATGTTTCGACGAGGCAAGTCTGGAAATAAACGCGCGCCGATCGCGTGCAAGCACAGCGTATCCAGCGGGAACTCCGTGCCGTCCCCGAGCCGCGTGTGCAAATCGTGCAGAAACGGCAGCTCGAAACGCGCGTAGTGGATCACGGCGGGCGCACGAGCCTGCGGATGTTGCGACGCCAAGCGCAGGATGTCCCCGCGCAGCTCGGTCCAGACGTGTTGCTCGGTCAGCGCCTCGGCTACGCAAGCTTCGTTCCAGCCTGTCAGCTCTCGAATCGGGCCAGGTACGCGCCGCTGCGTGCGCGGCACGATCCAGTGGCCGCGTACGTCTTTGACCTCGCCGCGCTCGCACACGGCCCAGCCGAGCTCGAGCAGGTCGCCGTATGCGGGCGTCGCACCGCCAGCCTGGCAATCGAGCACGAGGACATCGAGATCACGCAGTTTCATCCGAATCGCCGCAATATAGCGCGAACCCTTCGGGCTGCTCGGTGGGCGAGCACATGTCGGGTCGACGCGCCTCGGGCGGGTGCGTGACTGAGATTCACGCTTGCAAAACGCGAGCGTTGTGAAGACGATCGAGCCGCGACGAGGGGCGGGCTCGCGCGAACCGTGCACGAGCGCTGATCAGGCGGGGATCAGCGTGGGGATCGTGCGCGTCGACTCGAATCACTTCGCGAGGCGAATGCTCAACACGGTCCGAGTACCCGAGGAATACACTGCGCTGTTCGAGCAAGCGCAGGAGTATGTGTCGCGCTACTTCGGAGAGCTGCAGATGGCGCCCGAGCGCGGGACGCTCGAACTCGGCGGCCAGCGCTACGTGCTCGTGCGCGCGGCGTCGATGTCAGTCGAGTTCTTCGAGATGGTGAAGAGCTTGTACCGAGAGGACAGCGAAGCCGTCGCGGTCGCGCAGAGCTTGTTGTTCGACGTCGCGCACGCGATGGGGCACGCCGATGGGCAAGCGTTTGCAGAGCGAATGAACCTGACCGATCCGATCGCCCGCGTGTCGGCCGGACCGGTGCACTTCGCCCACGCGGGTTGGGCGTTCGTCGACATCTCGTCGGAGAGCGAGCCGACGCCCAACGAGAACTACTATCTGCTTTACGATCACCCGTATTCGTTCGAGTCCGACTCGTGGTTGAACGCGAACAAGCCCTCGTCGCACCCGGTGTGCGTGATGAACGCCGGTTACTCGTCCGGCTGGTGCGAACACAGCTTCGGTCGGGCGCTCGTCGCGACGGAGATCTTGTGTCGGGCGAAAGGCGACGAATTCTGCCGATTCATCATGGCGACACCGGATCGGATCGAGCAGCGCATCGCCGCCTATCTCGAGCGGAACCCGAAGCTCGCCCCGAGCGTCGTGAACTATCACGTGCCGGGATTTTTCACGAAACGGACGGACAAGCAGCTGCTCCGCAAGAACCTCGAGCTCGAAGAACGCGCGCAGGAACGCGCACGCGAGCTCGCGCAGGTGAACGAAGAGCTGAAGCGCGACATCCGCGAGCGCGAGCGAACTGAAACGCGGCTGAGCGAAACGCTCGAGCTGAACGAGCGGTTGATGGAGGTGCTGCCGGGCGGGATCGTTCACGTCGCAGCCGACGGCGGCATCCTGCACGCAAACGGCGAAGCCTTGCGCATCCTCGGCTTGACCTACGACGAGCTCACGAAGCGTTATGTGAGCGATTTCGGAGTCTCGTCGGTGTTCGAAGACGGCTCGCCCGCGCCAGCGTCCGAGTATCCGGTGAGCCGAGCGATCGCGACCGGGCAACCGCAGCCGGCGACGACGATCGGCATGCGTAAACCGAACGGGGAAATCTCCTGGGCGATGTTTCGCGCAGTTCCAACCCGCGATTCGCAGTCGCAAGCCATCACGGGCGCGGTCTGCACGTTTCTGGATATCACCGAGCGCAAGCGCTTCGAAGACAAGCTGCGCCACACGCAAAAGCTCGAGAGCCTCGGCGTACTCGCGGGTGGCATCGCGCACGACTTCAACAACTTGCTCGTCACGATTTTGGGCAATGCGTCGCTCGCGCGCAGCCTGCCGGAGTGCACGAGCAAGGTCGCGACGCTGCTGGAAGAGGTCGAACTCGGTGCGCGGCGCGCGGCGGATCTGACGAAGCAGATGCTCGACTACGCGGGCCAGGGTCGTTCACGCATCGAAAACGTCGAGCTGCCGGCGGTCGTGCGCGAGATGGCCAAGCTCGTGAAGGCGCTGATCCCGAAGCTGGTCGTGCTGCACCACCACGTGCAGGAGGGCTTACCGCGCATCGACGCGGATCCGACGCAGCTTCGCCAAGTGATCATGAACTTGATCACGAACGCGGCCGAAGCGATCGGCCAACGGCCTGGGCGCATCGTCGTTTCGGTCGAGCAGCACTACGTGTCACAAGCCGAGCTCGACTCGTGTTTGGGTGCTGCCGCGCCGGGTGAGTTCGTGTGCCTCGAAGTTACGGACGACGGCGCGGGCATGGACTCGATCACCGCCGCACGCGTGTTCGATCCGTTCTTCACGACGAAGTTCAAAGGCCGCGGGCTCGGCATGGCCGCGGTACTCGGCATCGTGCGGGGTCACCGCGGTGCGATTCGCATCGAGAGCCGTGAGGGGATGGGTACGCGGGTGCGGACGTTCTTTCCGGCGCCGCGGCAGGAGGTCGAGCTCACTGCGCCGAGTGGCGACCCGCGCAGCACGATTTTGATCGTGGACGACGACGACGGCGTGCGTTCGGTTGGAAAAGCGGCGCTCGCGTCCGCGGGTTACCAAGTCGTGACGGCAGCCAATGGCAGCGAAGGTCTCCGGATGTTCGAGCGCTACGGCTCGCAGCTGAAATTGATCTTGATGGACGTCACGATGCCGGGCGTCGACGGCTTCGAAGCGTTGCGGCGGATTCGTGCGGGAGGGAGCCTGATTCCGGTGCTGCTGACGAGTGGCTACGACGTCGACCCTTCGGCGGCGGCGGCGGCCTCCTCGAGTGGCATCCTGGAAAAGCCGTACGACGTATCGCAGCTACTCGAGGCGGTGCGGCGCGCGCTCTGAGGCGCTGTTTGGAGTATGCTGCCGCCCCCGAGGGTGGTGAATATGACTAAGCCGACACTGCGGCCTCAAGCGCCGTACTTCTCTTCTGGTCCGTGCGCGAAGCGTCCGGGCTGGAGCCCCAACAACCTCAAAGACGCGGCGCTCGGCCGCTCACACCGCGCGAAGCTCGGTAAAGGCAAGCTCAAGCTTGCGATCGACCTGACGCGCGAAGTGCTCGAGGTTCCGAGCGACTTCAAGATCGGCATCGTGCCTGCGTCGGATACCGGCGCGATCGAGATGGCGCTGTGGTCGATGCTCGGCGGACGCAAAGTCACCGCGGTCGCCTGGGAGTCGTTCGGCGAAGAGTGGGTCTCCGACATCGCGAAACAGCTGAAGCTGAAAGACGTGACGACCCTAAAGGCTGCGTACGGCGAGCTTCCGGATCTCTCGAAGGTCGATCCCGCGAGCGACGTGGTGTTCACGTGGAATGGCACGACTTCGGGCGTGCGCGTTCCAAACGCCGACTGGATCAAAGCAGACCGCGAAGGTCTCACGTTTTGTGATGCGACCTCGGCCGCGTTTGCGCAGCCGCTCGACTGGTCGAAGCTCGACGTGGTGACGTTCTCTTGGCAGAAGGCGCTCGGCGGCGAAGCTGCGCACGGCATGTTGTGCTTGTCGCCGCGCGCAGTGGCGCGGCTCGAGAGCTACTCGCCGCCTTGGCCGCTACCGAAGATCTTCCGGCTGACGAAGGGCGGCAAGCTGATCGCGGGCATCTTCGAAGGCGAGACGATCAACACGCCGTCGATGCTGTGCGTCGAGGATTACCTGGATGCGCTCAACTGGGCGAAGTCGGTCGGCGGATTGAAAGCGCTGATCGCGCGCGCGGATGCCAACACGAAAGTGCTCGCGGATTGGGTTGCGCGCACGCCCTGGATCGATTTTCTCGCGGCGGACGAGTCGTACCGTTCGAACACCTCGGTGTGTTTGAAGGTCGTCGACCCCGCGGTGACTTCAAAGTCACCGGAGGAACAAGCGGCGTTTGCAAAGGCGCTCGCGAGTGCGGTCGAAAAAGAGGGCGCGGGATACGACATAGCTTCGTATCGCGATGCGCCTCCCGGATTGCGCGTGTGGTGCGGTGCGACTGTCGAGTCGAAAGATGTCGAGGCGCTGACGCCGTGGCTCGACTGGGCGTTCGCCAACACGCTCGGCCGTTAGCGCTCGGCCGAGACTCGGATTCGTAACCAGCGCAGCCGCGAAGCGATCTTCGGGTCTTTCGCATCTTTCGTGTCCGCGAGAGCTTTGTCGATCGCGGGCACGGCTTCGCTGCCGTAGCGATTTACGATCAGACGTTCCGCTGCTGGCGCTAGCTCTCCTTGGATGACTAGCGCCATCAGACCGGGCAAGACCTCCGGTGCACCGCGCGAGCTCGGATCGATCGTCATCGCGATCGCGAACTGCGATAGCGCATCGGCTCGCCAATACCGGTTGAGGTACAGCTGGCCGAGCAACAAGTGGCCGCGCGGATCTTCGCGCTGGTCTTTGTTGTATTCGCGAATCGCGAGCACCAAGTTTTCGGAGCCGCGGCCGTTCGCGAGCACGGTCTTACGTGCAGCGCGCAGCTTCGAGGGCAACGGCTGTTGCCATGGGTCGACCGCGGGCACGTTCGCGGGCGAGTACTTCGCTGTCGCACTGCTGCCAGCGGCCGCTGGATCTGCAGGCGGCTCGAGTGCAAGTGCAGGCGTTCCCGCGCTACCGGCACGTTCGAGCGCGACGGCAAGTCGATTCGAGAGCGGCAAGGCCGGCTGTGGGTCCGGTTCCGCGCGCTCGATCGCCGAAACGCTGGTCTCGATTGCAGCTGGAAGCGGCAGGCGCTCGACTCCGAACGTCGGCGCCGGTTCGAGCTCCGGTGGCTCGGCCGAAGCGACCGCCGCCTGGCCTACGGCCGCACCGGGTGGAGCACCTGGCGCGGGCGCCGGTGCGGGCGGTGGCGGTTGAACGATCGGAGGCAGCGCAGCGGATGGCTGCGGACCCAGACCCGGCGCCTCAATCGCAACGCTCGGCGCCCCCGCCGGCGACTGCACTGCGGGCGCGCCTGCTTGCACGACTTCGACGCGGCGCCGCATCGAGTGTTCGATCAAGCGATCGGAGACGCGGCGCTGGAGCGCACTCAGCTCCGCGCGATCGGCATCACTTCGCAACAGCAGAACGAAAATTGCCCCCGCGCCGATCACGAGCAGCACCGACACCACGGCGAAGAGCCGCACGCCCGTGACCACGAGCGCTCGCATCGCTCTGCCCACCCGATGGACCGAGTCTCGCGTTCGCGTGAGCTCGGCCGGGGGAGGCGGATCGCGCGGCAACGTCGGGAAATCGCTCGAGGCGTCGCTCGTCGACGCCAACAGCCAGTCCGCGTTCAGGGCGTCGACCGCGAACGGATCGGGCAACACCGGCTCGTGCTCGGGCAAGGTCGCGCGCACATAGCGGGGGAAGTTCTCGCCGAGCGTGCGCAGCATTTGGCCCGCGTCCGAAAAACGATCCTCGCGGCGCTTCGCCATGGCGCGCCCGATCAACGCTTCGAGCGCGATGTCGAGTTCGGGATCCGGATAGGGCCGGTTGAGTGGAGGAACCGGTGCGATCAGGTGGCTGCGAACCTGCTGAATCGCGTCGCCTTCGAACGGCAGCCGCCCCGAGAGCATCCGAAAGAGAATCACGCCGACCGCGTAGACATCGCTTCGGGCATCGACGATCTCGCCGGTCGCCTGCTCAGGCGACATGTAGGCAGGTGTACCGAGGATCGCGCCATCGCGGGTCAGCGTTGGATCGCTATTGACCATCATCGGCGTGGCAGTGAACTTCGCGAGGCCGAAGTCGAGAACCTTCACGCGTTCGTGCCCGTCCGGGGTCCGGATCAAAAACACGTTGCTCGGCTTCACGTCGCGATGCACCAGGCGAGCTCGGTGCATGAATGAGAGCGCCTCGAGCAGCTGCTGCACGGTCTGAAGCGCGGTCTCGATTGGCAGCGGCCCCTCGTGTAGGCGTTGAGACAAGGTCTCACCCTCGAGTAGCTCCATCACCAGGTACGGCCGGGCTTCCGAGACACCGTAGTCGAGCACCGCAACGATGTTCGGATGTTGCAGCGCAGCGAGCGCTTTGGCTTCACGCGCGAAACGCCCGCGCTGGATCTGGCTTTGACCGAACGTCTCGTGAAGTAGCTTCACCGCAACGGGCCGCTGCAGCTTCTGATGGGTCGCGCGATACACCGATCCGAGGCCGCCCACACCGATCACGGCTTCGAGGAGGTACCGCTCATCGATGCAATGCCCGATCAGGTCGCCTTCGGCGACAGCTGCGTTCTCCGGCGTCACGCGGGCCGATGCTACACCAAGCGTCGCAAGGGGGAACGCGACGCCCAGCAAATCCCCGGAGCGGCCGAGTTCTTAGAAATTCCAACGTGTATACTGAGCAACACTGGCGTCACGCCTTGGGCTCACCTGAAACTGCCTGCGTATCAATATTGCTACTCGCCTGGCTCGACCGAACGGGCACTGTGGCGAGCCGCGTGGGCTGCCGAACCTCAGGGTGACGCAACGCGTAGAGCCGTTCGGCGTAGGCCGCGTCCTCTACCCAGAGTTTGCGCGCCGAGTACTCGACCAGTGGTCGCAACAGCGGCTGAAGACCGCGGGCAATTGCAAACCCGATACGTTCGGAGCTCGCAACCGTGAGCTCCGTGATGGCGGTTTGGTCGCCACGAACTGGCGTCGCATGCGTCTCGACGACCGACCCGACCCCCTCGCCCCGGACGATGGTCATCACGATGGTTCGCGCATCCGGGCAGTGGAACCGGGCGTCGACCTCCATCACCCACGGCCACAGCACGCGATACGCGACTCGCACCGTGATCTCGTCCGCGCCTCGCTCGAGAATGCGTAACCACGCGAACGAGTGCGGGTGGTAGTGGGAGCCGTGCCAGGGGTCGAGCCGGTTCGCGATCACATCGGCCGGTTCGCAGCGGGCTTCGACTCGGATTACGCCTTCGATTCCGCGCTGCGGACGGTCGGCCAGTACCGGCTCGTCGGTCAGAGCTTCGCCCGCGTCGTCGATCCGGACCCAAGCCAGCCGGCCGTCATCGTGAGTCAGGAGCGGTCGATAGCCGGCACATGGCTCAGCACCGAAGCTGAGGCCATGCCACGGGCAGATCAGCCGGCCATCGCGAACGAAGCCGCCGCTCAGAGCTGCACCCATGTGCGGGCACCGATCGCGTGCAGCCACGAGCTGCGACCCGGATCGAAAGACGACGAGCGGCATGCCGCAGATCCAGAAGCTGCGCGGCTGTTGTCCGACGCGGCGCGAAGCGTCGAGTACGAACCAGCCTCCGCCCGAACGCGTTTGGGTCGCCACGAGTGCGCGACGGATCCAGGCGGGTTCGGCCTGTTCGTGATCTGGCCGAAGGTCGCGGATCGGCTCGGGCGGTAGGCTGCGACCGAAACGAATACCTTCCGTGATCGAGCGGCGGACGTCGAGCTTCCGCAGCGCGCTGGCGAATCGGTCACGCAGCATGCGAGGACCCCCAGCGCGGAAGTGCGAACAAGCCGCGCGACGGAACCGAGCGCACGGGCGCGGCGCGGACGCCGTAGCTCGCGAGCAATCGATTCGCGGCGAGCATGCCCGAGACGGTTGCACGTTCCATGAGCGCACACGGAATCGGAACGGAGACGAAGTCGCCAGCGAGCGCGAGATCGGACGAGCCAGTTGCGACGCTCGGCCGGGTCTGGTGCATTCCGACGTCGAACGCCGGGCAGTCTTGGCGAAGCAAGAAGCACTCGTCGAGCACGCGAGCCTCGCGAAGCTCCGGGTAAAGCTTGTGGAGACCGGCGAGCAGGTCTCGCCTGATCGTGGGCTCGCTCATGCCGGCCGGCACGGCGTAGGCGTGAAGCTCGATGACCGAGCCGCCGTGCTTCGCGCGCCAAGCCTCGCTCTCGTCTTGTAAGCGTTCGTAGACGGAGATGTTGTCCAAGATGCCGATGCCGGTCGTGCCGGCGAACGGTGCGCGATCCGCACGTGCGGGACGGTCGAGCCACAAACGCCAGACTGCGAACGGGGACGTGGGGCGAAGCGCCGGGAGAATGGACTCGAGTCCGAGGTCGGGGCTCGCGCGAAGGACGGAGGCGAGTGAGCCGACGTCGAGCGCGAGCACGACCAGATCGGTTTCGGTCGACGTGTGATCGTGAAAGATCCGAAAGCCGCGTCCACGCCGACGTTCGATACGTTCGACCTTCGTGCGCAAGCGCAGCTCGACGCCGCAGTCGGTCAGCCAGCGCTCGAACGGCGCCCACAGTGCAGCCGACAGCGGCCGGCGGACCACGTCGAAGACGAGCCCCTCGGGATTTCCGAGGAAGTAGAAGTGGAACATCATCAAGAGCTCGGCGGCCGAGAGCTCGCGTTCGGGGTTGAAAAACGAGTGCGAGAACACATCGAAGAGCATGCGGCGCGCGCTCTCGGGAAATGCGAGCGAGTCGAGGTAGTCGGCGGCGCTCTGGTTGTCCCAACGTGCGTAGGTGCGCTTCGCGTCGTAGCGAAGCATCTCCAGTGCAGCGGCAGCACCGACGTGCGGCAGGTCTCGCGCGCGCAGGTATGGGGTGCGCCACGCGAGCGCCATCACTTGAAACGGGGGTCGGGTCGGGAGATCTTTGAAGCCTTGCACCATGCCTTCCGGCCCGAGGATCGGATAGTCGGTGAGCGGTGCGAGGACTGAAAGTGTGGGATCGACGCGCTGCAAGAGCGCGCGCAGGTTGTAGTACTGGCGAAAGAACGCGTGGAAGCCGCGTTCCATCTCGATCGTTTCGCCGGTCGCGAGTGTCTTTGCGAAGCCGCCGGCGCGGCCGCCGAGCGCGGGTTCGCGTTCGAACAGCGTGACTCGAACGCCGTGTTCGACCAGCGTGGTGGCAGCTGCGACGCCTGCGATTCCGCCGCCGATCACTGCTGCGCGTACACCGGCTGGAGCGAGTGGTTTGCCGCCACGCGCGGGCCAGATGCGAGTTTCGGGAGACAGGCGGCTCATGTTCGGCGGGTTCCTGGCGTCAGTAGCGCATCTTGATTACGACGCGCTTGGTTTCGCCAGCTTTGATCGTCATTTTTGCATCGTCGAAACTCGGTGGGCCGAAGTTTGCGGACGGATCGCGTGTGGCGCCCCACCCTTCTGCCGGTTGGCCGAGAACGCCGCGTTGCATTTTGCTATCACCGTTTTCGTCGTGATGGACGAGGACGACGAACGTGCCGGGCGGGTCGACGTCGAAAGACAGGTCGACTGCCTTGCCGGAGATCTTTGCGAGCTTGCGAACTGCAGCTTTGTTGGGGTCTTCCGGAAACCCGTTGTCAGTGCGAAACAGGGCAGCTTGGATCTTGCCGGAATCGCTCTTGAGGCCCTTGAGCTCGACGATGACATGAGCAACGGATGGAGTGGCCGGCTGCGCGGCAGGGGCGGGCGTTGTTGCCGGGGCAGCGGGTTGCACAGCATTGGCAGGCGCTGCAGCGGACGGCTGCGCCGATGAAGACGAGTGCGGCTTGTCGGCTGAAGCGGCGGCGGGTGCGGATCCGGTGGATGGCACGTTGGGTGCTCCTGCACCAGCGGCAGACTTAGCCGGCGGTGATCCAACGGGCTGCGCAGGATTGGCCGCCGGCGTCTTTGCAGCTGTTGGCTGCGGTACGGTGGCAGACGAATCCCGGCTCCCAGGAGGGCTCGAGTTCGCTGCAGCTGACGGCGGCGGCCCCGATTCCGCCGCGCCGTTTCCAGTCGAAGGTGCCGCTTCTGGAGCGGAGGCAGCGACGCCGGCAGGCGCCGCGGAAGCGGGTGGTCGTGCAGAGTCAGGCGGAGCTCCTTGTTCACCGCCAGAGGAGGACGCGCTAGGCGTAAACGCCGCCGAATCCCCACCGCAAGCCGAGCAAGCAGCGGCAACGACGATCGCCCAACCGAGTGCAACGAAGGTCGTCGTACGAACGAAGTGCAGGGACTGAAAGCCGAGGTAAATCGCCCTCATTTTCAAATTACCAATCTAGTGGGGGCCCAGATTGCTTGGGGCGTTGTGGGAGCTGGACTCAACCACAATGCTGGCGCCGCTCGCGCCGTTTGCAATGCGGCCCTCGCCACCAACAACAACTTCTGCCGGCCCGGAACGACTGCTCGTCCTGCTAACGGATCGCAGTGCTGCTTTCGCACTCGATCACCGATCGCCGCGTACACCAATCGCGCAGTACGCACCGCCAAACCACAACGCACGGACAAATCCGGCATTCCCGCATCGCCGGACGCGTAATACGCATCCGCACGCGCGAGCAAATCCGCCGTCGCCTTCGCCGCACCGCCCGCATACTGCACTGGGAACACCGCCGCACCCGAAAGCGGCGCCGCTGGGAGCTGCGCTCGCAGATCACCCGCGCCGTGCTTCGCCAACAACGCGTCCGGCAAATACAAACGCGCCCGTTGCCAGTCCTCCAACACGTCGCGCGCGATGTTCGTGAGCTGCATACCGATCCCCAGATGCGCTGCGTGCTCCAACGCGCGCGGATCTCGCACACCCATCACGTGACACATCATCAGCCCGACGACACCCGCCACGCGATACGCATACAGCGCGAGGTCCGCGAGCGTCGCGTAACTCGCACCCTCCACGTCCATCTGCATCCCAGCGAGCAAATCCTCGACGTAGCTTCGCGGAATCTCACAGTCGTGAACGACTTGCGCAAACGCAGCCAACGCGGGATCTCTCGGGACCCTCACGCTGTAGACTTCCGAGAGCTCTGCGCGCAGCCCAGCAAGGCGTGCAGGCTGCTCTTCCGGCGGCGCCAAATCGACCTCGTCATCGGCGCGCCGGCAATACGCATACAACACGACGACGTTGCTCGCGACCTCGGGCGGTAGCAGCTTCGTCGCAAGCGCGAAGCTCTTCGACTTCACCGCCAACACTTGGCGCGCCGCCTCACGCGCGGAAGCCTCCGCCGTTCGCGTGCTCATGGCGCAAAATCCTGGAGAATCACGCGGGCTGTCGCCTTCGCCGAGTTCACGACGCCGGGAACACCCGCACCCGGATGTGTCCCCGCACCTACCAAGTACAACCCCGGAATTGACGCGTCTCGGTTGTGCGGCCTGAACCATGCGCTCTGCGTCAGCTTCGGCGCGCAGCTGAAAGCGGCACCCTGATACGCGTTGAGCTCGTCCCGAAAATCCGCCGGTGTAAACGCGCGCTGCGTCACGACGTGTTTGCGCAGATCCGGCAGGTGCGGCTCGAGATATCGCAAGATCCGGTCCGCATACTCCGGCGCCCGCGCTTTCCAATCGATCGGCGCGTGCCCCAAGTGCGGCACCGGCGACAGCACGTAAAACGCATCGCAACCTTCCGGCGCGAGGCTCGGATCGGTGATCGTCGGCGCGTGCAAATACAAACTGAAGTCGTCCGGCAAATGGTCGCCGTGAAAGATGTCTTTCAACAACGCTTTGTACCGCGGACCAAACAACACCGTGTGATGTGACACCTGGTCGCGATAGGTTCGGTTCGTGCCGAAGTACAACACGAACAACGACATCGACCAGTCGAGCGACACCAGCTTGCGCCGCGTGCGCTCTGCACTCGGCACGCCGCGAAATAGATCCGCGTAGGTGTGATGGAGATCGGCATTCGACACGACGAGATCGAACACCTCGGGGCCGCAACGCGTATGCACGCGATGAGTGACACGACCGTTGCGCAACAACTCGATGCGCTCCACCGGCGCGCCGAACTCGATCCGCCCGCCGAGCTCTAAACAACTTCACGAGCGCT
>Ga0193753_10002518_pt1 | contig 14333 bp, 10 predicted proteins | sample H1c2metaG_FD_144925 | JGI IMG/M metagenome (GOLD analysis project Ga0193753, IMG submission 144925) | Soil microbial communities from a riparian zone of the East river system, Colorado, United States - H1c2 | ecosystem: Environmental > Terrestrial > Soil > Riparian zone | place: USA: East... | reverse complement strand
TTGCAGGGAGTTTGTTGAAAAGAACGGAGGTACCATCTCCGTCACAAGCAAAGAAGGGGAAGGGTCCGTGTTTTCATTTACGTTGCCCGCTACAGGGGTACCCGCCAGATCAATGGTTGATGCTGAGGTTAGCTAAGGATTTTCCAATGAAACGGCAATATTCTTTGACTTTTTTCTGCAATCGCCCGGCCTGGACAGATTGAAGTTTAATGAATGACTTGATCTGGATGGATACTTTATCATTTGTAATGGTGCGGCTCCAGGTTCCCGCTATCTGGCTATTCACAATCACTACCGGACCGAAGATGCCGTTCCTCGCCTTTTGCACGTGCGCTGGATCCAATATAGCGCTGCGATCTTTATAGGCCACCGTATACTCATCGTAAGCTGGTAACAGATAGATGCCGCGTTCGGATTTGATGGGTTGTTGGTCACCTATAGTCCAGAATTCTCTCTTTTCCAGTGCAAAAACTGTGACCTCTGTTTTTATCATTGCAAGGGCACTGTTCACATCGCCTGGTCCGAGTCCAGACCACCAGGCGAAGTCATTTCGCGTAGCCGGACCGTGGCTGGCAAAATAGCGTTTGGCCAATTGGTACAACGATTCTTCGCGTGTCAGTGAGTGTGATTTCGGCAACCATTCATCGAGTAATACAAAGGTCTGCTGTTTTCCCTTGCGCCCACCAAAGCAGATCAGGCCTTCCTGGGCAAGGTACCCTAAGATGTGCAAGCCACGTTGATCGGCGGTGTCGATGCGCGCATCTTCAAGAACATCGTATAATTCAGTGCGTGTCAATACCTTGCGTTGCTCGAGCGCTTTGACAATGATCTTTTTCGCTTTTAAGAATATCTTGTTATCGAGACCAGCCTGCTTGTAGATGGTGGCGGTCCGGACAATGACCCGGGGTGTAAGCAGCGGCAGCATCCAACGTGCATCCTCCGCTGCGACGAAGTGCAACGTCCCACGCATAGGCCAGGTGCGAACAATCTGGCGATTGTTGAGCGCATTTTCAATGTCTGGTTCGGTTGCGTTCTTGATTCTTAGTCCAACAGCCCATAAGGAGCCCAGATAATCCTGCGCCTGAACAGCAACGAGGTGCCTTACGACTTCCGTGGCATCAGTAGACGTTTGTCCTGCAACGGACTGGTTATTCAATCTTTGATAGGCGATGTCTTTCAGCTTCATCTGAAAACGGTCACGGTATGCGAACTGTACCCTGGCCCTTAATGATCCACTTATACGAGGTCATTTCCCTGAGGGCCATCGGTCCGCGTGCGTGTAGCTTCTGCGTGCTGATACCAATCTCGGCGCCCATCCCGAATTGTGCACCATCGGTAAAGGCGGTCGACGCGTTGGCGTAGACGGCAGCGGCGTCTACGCTTGATAAGAAGCGATTTGCCGTGACCTCATTCTCAGCGATAATCACCTCGCTGTGCTTCGAACCATGATTATAAATGTGCTCGAGGGCTTCGTCCATGTCAGAAACAGTACGGACGCTCATTTTATAATCCAGGAATTCTGTTCCAAAGTGTTCGGGCAGGGCAGGTTCAAGCAACGCTTTTGGATACTGATTCTCTAATGCATTAAAGGCCGACTTGTCAGCGTAGATCTTCACATTTTTTGACGAAAGCTGCGAAGTTAGCGTTGGTAAATCATGAAGGCGGCTTGAATGGATGATGAGGCAATCCAAGGCATTGCACACGCTCACCCGTCTTGTCTTCGAGTTATAAACGATATCAGCGCCTTTTTTTACATCACCACTTTCATCAAAGTACGCGTGAACTATGCCAGCACCGGTTTCAATCACTGGCACTTTCGCATTGTCTCTTACATAGTCAATAAGTTGCTGACTTCCCCGGGGAATGATGACGTCAACGTATTCAACCGCTTCCAGCAGCGCTTGCGTCGCGGCACGGTCGGAGGGAAGTAAGGCAACTATGTGTTCATTGACACCAAATTCTTTCAGCACATCCTGAATGATCCTGAAGATCTCCCTATTGCTATTTTCTGCATCACTACCGCCTTTAAGAATGCAGGCGTTGCCGGATCTCAGGCAAAGGGAAAACACATCAAACGTAACATTCGGACGTGCTTCATAGATGATACCGATGACGCCCAGTGGTACCGTTATTTTTTCAATATTCAGTCCGCTGTCGAGGTCTCTTTTTTCGAGCGTAATATTCAAGGGAGAAGGAAGGCTCGCGACCTGCCTGATCTCTTTCGCGATGTCGCGCAGTCGGTGTTCCGTTAATTTCAATCTGTCATACTTCGGATCAGTAGCAGGCATCCTGGAAAGATCCTGTTGGTTCGCTGCCAGGATAGCAGCTGTTTCGTATTCGGCGCGATCAGCCAATGCAAGCAGCACCTTTACGATTGTGCCGTCGTTTAATATTGCCAGACTGCGGCTCGCATGGCGCACATTTTTGAAAATCTCTTTCAATTGAAGTTGCAGTATAGATCAGTGTAAATATAAATGGTCGTAATGGATGATCGGTTTTTGGTTTTTGATGCCTATCAATTCTTTCGCTTTTTCATTTCCGTAGCGTGCCAGCCCCAATCCGACTTCATGGTCTTCTTCGTCAACGATTCGAATAATGTCTCCTTTTTTGAATTTTCCAACGACCTGAAGGATACCCACAGGCAAAAGGCTTTTCGCTTTGTCAGCGAGGAGGATCTCTTTTGCACCTGCATTGATCACGACTTTTCCTTTGGGCTCCTCATAGGCATGGGCCATGTATTTCTTAAAGTTTGACGTCACTTTCTTCGCCGGAAAGCGCGTACCGATCTTTTCGTCGCGAAGTATCCGCAGAACAATATCGGGAGTTCTTCCGTTCGCGATGTGAACTGGAATTCCCATGCCCGCGATTTTTTCAGATGTGAGGCATTTCGTAAGGATGCCACCGCGGCCGAATCCCGATTTCTTACCGGAGGAAATTTCCTCCAGTCTGACTTGAGCGGAATCGAATGTATGGATGAGCGAGGTTCCAGGCTCATCAGGATCGCCATCGTACACGCCATCAACGTTGGTGAGAATAATAAGGATGTCGGTGTTGGTCATCGCGCTAACGAGTCCTGCCAGCTCATCATTATCAGTGAACATTAATTCGGTCACGGATATCACATCGTTTTCATTGATCACGGGAACGATATTATTACTGAGCAGTGCTGTAAGACAATTCTTCATGTGCAGGTAATGATTTCTGCTTTTGAAATCCTCTTTAGTCACTAATACCTGGGCGCAGATTATTCCTTGTTTGTCGAAGATCTCCTTGTAGAGCGAGATAAGCTTTACCTGTCCGATGGATGCCAGCACTTGTCGCTGCACCACTGTGTCTGTTTTTTTCTGGAACTGGTAGAGACTGCGGCCCGCGGCAACTGCTCCGGATGAAATAATGATCACGTGATAGCCTGCGTCGCGCAGTTGCTTGATCTGTCCGGCTATGCTGGCGATCACCGTCTCATCGGGAAAGCCTTTCGCATTCGTGATCACGTTGGAACCGACTTTGATTGCGACCAATTTCTTTGGTGTGTCCATATTGGAAATTGTTCCAATAATAATCAATTAGAAATAATTCACCGTTCGTAAATTACTTGCAATGGAACCAGGGTGACATAAGGCATTCGGTCTTAGTACAAGACGCCCACCTTGCCTCTTGTGGAGTTATCCTGCAGCCCATCAAAGTATGCGGCAAATGCCGCTTTCCGGTGTAGTCCGGCTATTATTTTTTGTTAACTTCACCATCGAAACAAAATATCCAACGCATGGCTCAATACAATTTACAGATCAACGGCCGCAGCTATGAGGCCGATGTGGAAAGTGACACGCCGCTTTTGTGGGTGCTTCGCGATAATTTGCAATTGGTCGGAACGAAGTTTGGATGCGGTATAGCCCAATGTGGAGCGTGCACGGTGCACCTCAACGGGGCAGCCGTTCGTTCATGCACGTTGCCGGTTTCAGCAGTCGGCAAGAACAAGATCACAACGATCGAAGGACTGTCGGCCAACGGCGATCATCCTGTTCAGCAAGCCTGGATGGAAGTGGATGTTCCGCAGTGCGGGTATTGCCAGTCGGGCCAGATGATGTCCGCAGCTGCCTTGCTGCAAAAGAATCCCAAGCCAACAGAAGAGCAGATCACTACTGCAATGAATGGAAATATTTGCCGCTGTGGAACCTACCACAGGATCCGCGAGGCAATCCAGGTTGCATCCACTAAAATGAAACAGTCATGACATTGCCTAAGACGACGAGAAGGAATTTCATGAAGCTTGCTGCAGCAGCAGGTGGTGGATTGTTTTTAGGTTTCAATTGGGCTGACGCTTCTGCGTCGCCAACTTCTGTCATCGGCGTTGTCGGTGAGAACGAGGTGGCTACAGGCGCCATTGATTTCAACAGCTACCTGAACATATCAACAGATGGTGTAATCACCATATTTTCTCCCAATCCCGAATTGGGTCAGAACATCAAGACATCCTTTCCAATGATCGTCGCGGAAGAGCTTGATGCCGATTGGACTCAGGTAAAAGTTGTTCAGGCTCCCCTTGATCTGAAAAAATTTGAACGCCAGGTAACGGGCGGAAGTGGCGCTGTTCCTCATTCGTGGGAGAGACTGCGTAAAGCAGGAGCCACCGCGCGGTATATGCTTGTGGAGGCGGCTGCTAAACGATGGAATGTTCCAGCCGCATCGCTGACAACTGCAAACAGTACGGTTACCCACGCAGAGTCCGGGCGACATTATACCTATGGTGAGCTTGCCACTGAGGCATCGAGGGTTCCAGTGCCGCCTGAGATCAAACTAAAGGATAAGAAAGATTTTAAACTCATCGGTACAGCAGTACGGAACGTTGACAATCCTGCTATGCTTACTGGTAAGCCTTTGTACGGCCTTGACTTCCATCGGGAGGGTATGCTGTACGCCATGATTCAAAGGCCTGAATCGTTTGGAAAGAAATTGAAGTCGGTGGACAGCGCCGCGGCAAAGGCAATGCCGGGTATCGTTGACGTTGTAACATTCAAGAACAACGTTGCAGTGGTCGGCAAGTCCACATGGCAGGTGAATAAAGCAAGAAAAACATTAAAGATCGAATACGAAGCCGACGGTCCACTGGAAAGCACCGCTGATCACGACAGACTGTTCAAGGAGTTATTGGAGAGCAAGGATACGAAGATGGTGACCGTCAGACGTAAGGATGGCGAAGTGGATGCTGCATTTAAGACAGCAGCTCAGGTACTCGTGCGTGAATACCAGTGTCCTTTTCTGTCGCACGCGCCACTTGAGCCAATGAATTTTTTCGCTCATGTTCGTGAAGATGGTGTTGAGCTTGTTGGTCCAACACAGACACCGGAAATGGCCTGTAACGAAGTAGCTAAATTGTTGGGCATCTCACCGTATACGATCACACTGGAGTTGACCAGGCTTGGTGGTGGGTTTGGAAGACGACTTAAGGCCGACTATGTGCTTGAGGCAGCTGAGCTGTCAAGTCTAATCAAGGCACCCGTCAAAGTCATATGGACACGCGAGGACGATATTACAGGAGGAAGTTATCGTCCGGCTGTCAGGTACCGGTTTGAGGCAGCGTTGAATGCCGGTGGGGATCTGATTGCATACAAACTTCGTGGCGTAGGGATCAATGCTGGCAACTGTACCCGTGAGGACAATTTTCCATCGGGAGCTGTTGACAATCTGTTGATTGAATCTGTTGAACACAAGTCACCTATTACCACAGGAGCATGGCGTGCGCCGATAACGAACTTCCTTGCCTTTGCCGAGCAGGCTTTTCTTGACGAAGTTGCCGCGCTCGCCAAACGCGACCCCGTTAAGTTCAGACTTGAATTGCTGGAGAAAGCAAAAAAGACCCCTGTTGGCGCTATTAAGTACGATATTGATCGCATGAAGGCCGTCACAGAAATGGCTTCAGAAAAATCTGGCTGGGGAACGAAGAAGAACGTCTCTCAGGGATTCAGTGTATATTTTTCGCACAGGTCCTACGTTGCGCAGGTAGCGGAAGTGGCGATGAAGAAGGGAAAGCCCGTGATACAAAAAATTTATGTCGCGGCTGACTGTGGTGTTGTTGTAAATCTGAGTGGAGCGTATCAGCAGGTCCGTGGTGGCGTGGTTGATGGATTAGGCCACGCGATGTACAGCCAGTTGACTTTCAAGGATGGTGCAACGGAACAAAAGAATTTCAACGCGTACAGACTCATTCGCATGAAAGAGATTCCTGAAATAGATGTTCATTTTGTCAACAACGGTATTGATCCTACAGGACTGGGTGAACCGGCATTGCCCCCCACAGGTGGCGCAGTGGCTAATGCGTTGTTTAAAGCGACTGGAAAACGATTGTATAATCAACCTTTTGCTAAACAGGAGGAACTTAAGGCAACACTGGGCGAAAAACTGTAGGTTATTGAGTTTGTTGGGTGCAGCCAGTTTTTTTTTATTAAAATTTGAGGGGTGAGTGTGCATCCTTATATTTGGCTCGCTTATTTATTTTGATCCAAACCGTAACCCATGACTAAACCTGCTGAGCATGAAAAAATACTGTCCATCGATATTGGGGGATCACGTATAAAGGCGATCATGCTCGACACGGAGGGTAATATGTTGGTAGAATACCAGCGTATGGACACTCCGATCCCATCCACACCAGAACGCGTTGTCAATACCATTTCCGAGCTGGCAAAAAATTTTCCAGGGTTTAACCGGGTCTCTGTTGGCTTTCCGGGTTACGTAAGAAAGGGAGTCGTGCATACTGCGCCAAATCTCGGCACGGACTATTGGAGCGGAACTGATCTCAAGAAAATTCTTACAGAACTATTGGGACATGAAGTCAGGGTTGTAAATGACGCAGACCTGCAAGGATTGGGGATTGCACGGGGAGACGGATTGGAAATGGTTATCACGCTGGGTACAGGGTTCGGAACAGCATTGCTCATGGACGGTGTTTTATTACCTCACCTGGAACTCGCACATCATCCATTCTCGAAAGGGCGTGAGTATGATGAATACATCGGTAACAGGGGATTCCTGGAAGCGGGCATAGAGCGATGGAACCTGAGACTTCAGAAAGTGATCGGCGCGTTGAAAACAGTATTCAACTACGATCAACTCTACATCAGTGGAGGGAATGCGAAGAAGATCAATTTTGAGCTGGATAGAAATATAACCGTTGCTACCAACCTTGAGGGTATCCGCGGAGGAGCCAAACTGTGGCACCGCGATCATTATAATGTATAACTCGACAATCAAATTGAACTACACGAGCGCGCTTCATTGACATAGCGAACCACCATGGTTATTGCATTTTTTGTAATCGTTGAAGACATTATCATTGTCTCTCTTGCATCACGTCAATGAACGGCACGATATACGAGACGATCGTAGTAGGTGCCGGTCACGCCGGCCTTAGCGCCAGTTATTACCTGAGACACCTTGGCCTGGAACACATTGTCTTTGAGCGTGGCAGAATAGGGGAGTCCTGGAGATCGCAGCGCTGGGATAATTTCCGGATGATCACAAAGAATAGCATGAATGTTCTCCCGGGATCTATCGGCAAGCTGAAAGCGCCGGATCAATTCGGTACTGGCATTCAATTCGCTAATTCACTCCGCGAATACGTAAACACGTTCGAACTGCCAGTCTCTGAAAGTTCAGAAGTGACCTCTATTGAAAAGTCTTCGGGTTCACCTATTTTCACTGTTAAAGTTTCACACGACAATGAAATAGTAAGGAGCTATGATTGCTGGCAGGTAATTGTTGCGTCGGGTATGACCAACACAAAAGATGTTCCTCACTTTTCTTCGCAGATAGCACCAGAAATTACGCAGGTACACTCGAGCGGTTATTCCAATGCTTGGGCATTACCAGCGGGTGCAGTATTAGTGGTTGGCAGCGGACAATCCGGTTGCCAGATCACGGAAGATCTTATCGCTGCAGGAAGAAAAGTTTTTCTTTCAACTAGTCTCGGCCGACACATTCCGAGATCGTATCGTGGAAAAGATATTTTGGAGTGGATGCAGTTATGTAAATTAATGGATGCCGCAAAGAGTGAGATCGTTGAATCTGCGCCATGGATGCTCAGGGATCCGGTAGTGGCAACAGAGGAAAATTCCGAAAGTGACTTGACCATTCACTCGTTGGCCAATCAGGGAGCGATCATACTGGGAAGGTTGTCGAGCGCATCGGGCACAACACTATCCTTTGATAATAGTGCGCCTGAAACGATACATGCGGCCGATGAATACAGTGCGTCCATAAAACAAGTGATCGACGATTATATAAAAAGCAACCAGCTGCAAGCTCCTGAATACGAAATACCCCTCAACATCATCGAACCTGCCCATGTCTCCCCATTGCGGGATTTGTCTTTGGTAGATCAAGGAATCGGTTCTATCGTTTGGGCTACTGGCTTGACAGGGAAGTTAGACTATATTCACTTACCTGTTTTCAACAATGATGGAACGATCATTCAACAACAAGGCGTAACACCGGTTGAAGGGTTGTACGTTATCGGTCTGCCTTGGCAAAGGTCCCAGAAATCTAATTTTATCTTTGGCATCAAAGACGATGCTGGCTTTGTCACGAGCAAAATATACAGCGCCCTCCGCTAACTCAGAATTCTTGACAGCCATTCATCCCAAAACCGCAACTTTGGATCTTATTGTGCATTACCTAAGAAATCCGTTGATGCCGAAGGCACCAACGCCAGCGTGCCCCACACGGCACCGCGGAACTCATAACTCATGACTCATAACCCATAACTCTCACCATCCACTTGCATAACAGCTCCCTGTCCTATTTTAAAAATGATTAAATTGAGTATCATTTTCATTTCGCCCTATTGGCATGTTCCAGCGAGGCTTTGCGATACTTTTGCTTTTGATTGTGTGGGAGAAGGTTTCATCTCAGCATGTGCCGAGCTATGAGACTGAGATCAGGCCGCTGCTTTCTGTCAAATGCTTTGAATGCCACAACACAGGAACCACTAAGGGGGATGTCAACCTTGACAACTACAAAGAGCTCGGAAGAGTAATTGAAGATGGTTCATTCTGGTTAAAAGTCCTGGATCAGATCAGGACCAGGGCAATGCCTCCCAAGGGCGAGAAGCCACTTTCAGAGAATGACTATCACCAGCTTGTGGATGGGATCAACAGCATTTTACAAAGCTCGCTGCAGGAAAAAAGCCCTGGACATGTGGTCATCCGCCGGCTGAGTCACGCCGAATATCACTATACAATACAGGATCTGCTCGGCGTTGACTTTGACGCCCGCGCATTTTTTCCATCAGATGGATCCGGTGGCGGTGGATTTGACAATCAGGGCGGCGCATTGTTTTTTACACCGTTGAAATTGGAGCGTTACTACGATGCCGCAGACCAGATCATTGACACAGTTTATGCAAATCCGGCAAAATGGTCCTACGTAGTCCCTATCGTTTATCACCAATCGTGGTGGCAACGACTGGGCAACTGGATGAAGTCACTCTTCAATGAGCGCTACACAAGGATAAATCCTCCCGACAAAGCTGCGGAACGCGTCATTTATCCATTTGCGGCAAAGGCTTACCGGCGTTTTCTGAAAAACGATGAGAAGTTAAAGCTCATCGATCTGTTTCAGTCGGTGTACGATGAGAAAGACTCTATACCTGATCCCCGGCGATTCAACGAAAGCGTTGCGCAGACCTTTAAGTCCATCCTGATTTCTCCCAACTTCTTGTATCGCGCAGAAGAGGAACCAGAAAAAAGCGGCCCCTATCCATTGAGCAATTTTGAAGTTGCAACGCGGCTGTCATACTTCCTTTGGTGCAGCATGCCAGACCAGGAATTATTCAATCTGGCCGCTGCAGGCAGGTTGCAAGATACTATCGTGTTGGAAAATCAAGTGAGGAGAATGCTGGCCCATCCGAATGCGAAGCGTTTTGCTGAAAATTTCTCAACGCAGTGGCTTGGGATTTCGAAGCTTCTTGATAATCAACCGATGGCCGATGCGGAAATGTATCCTGGCTTTGACAAATCCATCCGTCAACTCTTGTATAGCGAAACGGTAGAATACTTCTACTATGTTCTCACCAAAAGCAAGAACATGCTTGATCTCATTAATAGCAACTACACTTTTCTCACCAAAGAGCTCGCTGAGTTCTATGGCATTGACGGCGTCACGAATGAAGACCTTGAGAAAACCCTGCTGAGAGATTCAAGCCGTGGAGGAGTGCTCGGCATGGGAAGTGTTCTGGCATCAACATCTTTTCCTATGAGAACCAGTCCGGTGATTCGAGGCAAGTGGGTGATGGAGCAGCTGCTTGGTATTTCACCTCCGCCGCCTCCGGCTGAGGTTGCAAAACTTAATGAAGATAAAACGGCGCATGCGCAACTGGGACTTCGAAAGATCCTGGAAGCTCATCGTTCAAAACCGGAATGCCAATCGTGTCATCAAAAAATGGATCCGTTGGGATTGGGACTTGAAAACTTCGATCCTACAGGAAGATGGAGGAATACCTATGGCGTAGCGAAGGTGGATGCTTCCGGCGTCATGGCTGATGGCCGTACTTTTGAAGGTCCATACGAGCTTAAAATGCTGTTGCTTACAGAGAAAACAAAAATCGCCAGAAATCTGTCAGCCAGGATCCTTTCTTATGCGTTGGGGAGATCAGTCTTGTTTACCGATGAGCCCGCGCTGCAGCGCCTGGACAACATATTACTTCAAAACAATTTTAACCCGGAACCTTTTCTCATTGAGCTTGTGAAAAGTTATCCATTCCGAATGAAGCTCAACGATTTTGAGAAAAAGGTATAGGTATGAAGAAGAGATGGCAAATATCGCGACGAACGATGCTCAAAGGTCTTGGTGCATGTGTAGCATTACCGTTTCTGGACGCCATGGGAGTGCCAGGGTCGAATTCGCGCTCACCAGTGAGGACGGCCTTCCTGTTCATGCCCAATGGCGTACACCCAGACCGTTGGACTCCTGCGACCACCGGAACGAACTTTGCTTTTACGCAACAGCTACAGCCTTTGGCAGCCTTCCGGGATGATATTCTCGTCCTGGGTCAACTGATGAATAAAAACTCCCTGTTCAAAGGCGCTGATGGCCACTACGCCAAGTCAGCAAGCTTGTTAACGTGCATGCCAATTAAACAGACGGTAGGGGATAACATCAGCAGCGGTGGTGTATCCATCGATCAGGTGATAGCGTCAGAAATTGGTCATGCTACACTTTTCCCCTCGCTGGAATATGGATTGGACCGGATCACAACGGGAGTTGATATCAACGTTGGGTTTACACGCTTGTATGGATCGAGCATTTCGTGGAAATCACCCGGACAACCGATGTCAAAGGAGATCGATCCGAAGCTTGCGTTCGACAGGCTCTTCCGTCCCTATGTGCCGGGTGTGAAGATCAAGGCCGATCCGTTTAAGCAGAGTATCCTGGATGCTGTAATGGACGATGCCAATGTGTTAAAACGGAATCTTGGTCGCGCAGACCAGGACAAACTTTCAGAATATCTGGAATCTATTTATAGCGTTGAAAAGCGCATTTCGAATGATGTAAACCGGGCAAAATTTGCCAAGAACATCACGCCTGATATTACCCGCGAACTGGTCCGCTTAAATCACAGCATCGACGATTATGTGGAAATGTACAGTGGCGTTGACGTTACGGAAAAAACAAGACTGATGCTGGACATCATGGCCCTGGCTTTCTGGAGCGATGCGAGTCGCGTGTCCACGTTCATGTTCGGCAATTCGGTAAGCGACAGGAATTTTTCCTTTCTCGAAGGCGTCAAAGGCAATCACCATTCCATTTCCCATCACATGGACAAAAAGGATGCGCTTGAACAATATGCGCGGATCTCGGCATGGCATGTGGAACAGTATGCATACTTTCTTAACAAATTGAAGGGCATCAAGGAGGGAGACAAGACACTCCTCGATAATTCCATGGTCATGTTTACGTCAGATCTTAGAGACGGGAATAAACATTCTCCCCGCGATCTGCCGATCGTACTGGCGGGAAAGGGCGGCGGCAGGATAAAGACCGGACAACACCTGACCTTCGAAAAGGAAACACCCCTCGCTAACCTTTATCTCACCATGCTTCAAACGCTCAACCTCCGGCACGAAAGATTTGGAGACAGCACGGGGTCATTGTCGGGAATACTTTGAGAGACGAGGAGACTGTTCATGAGTGATTCCAATCTATCCTCCACGCGGAAATTATTAATCGTTGTTTTGTTCGTTGCTGGATTATCCTTCCTGGCTATTCCGTACATCCGGCCGGATAATGTTCCGGTCCTGCTTTTATTTCTTGGTCGGCTGCATCCCCTGATCCTGCATTTCCCGATTGTGTTGATCATACTGGCGCTTGCATTAGAGATATCAAAGCGATATTTTTTTCCAGCCATGGGTGAAGTGTTGTTGACGATCATCTTATCAGCCGCAGCATTGGCTTCAGCAGTTTCTATCGGTGCAGGATATTTTTTGTTTGCTTCAGGAGATTATTCTGGCAATCTGATTGAAGAGCACCTATGGGCAGGTGTTGTCACAGGAGCTTTCATTTCGATTACGCTCTCGTTTTATCTCCTGTATAGCGCAACGCGTCGTTTTTATCGGTTATATTTTGCGCTTCTGATGATGAGCAACGCCGCAGTGGCTTATGCAAGTCATTTGGGTGGATCCGTGACTCACGGCCAGGGATATTTAACAGAACACCTTCAACTCATGCTGAACGATTCAAATGAGGATACGGGAAGACCAGAGGGACAAGAATTGGTCTTTCAGGACATGCTTGCGCCAATCATCGAAGCGAAGTGCGCAAGTTGTCACAATGCGCAACGTGCCAAAGGCGGTTTGAAGTTGACAGTTTATCAGGACATGTTTAAGTCCGGCGATAGCGACAATCCCGGTATTCGCGCCGGAGCGCCCGACCAAAGTGAAGTGTTAAAGCGAATTCTATTGCCGACCGACCATAAGGATCACATGCCTCCTGAAGGCAAGGCCCCTATGGATCGAGATGAAATTGCATTGCTGAGAAGCTGGGTATCGCACGGCGCGAGCGATACGGTAATGGTGAAGGACTTCAAAACGAGTGATACATTGGCTACCGTGATCGCCCATCTCGGTCCGAAGCTTAAGCGTTATCGCATGAAAGCAGAAATCGCGCGATTGAAGATCAATGCGATCCAAAGCGACCTTGAGCGAATAGGGGAGACGTTGAAAGTTATTGTTACCCGCGACAGTAGCCAGGCAGAGCCTTTGTTTGCGTTGGCGATGAAATTTCCTCCCGTAGTGATCACGAACGAGAACCTAAGCGAGCTTCGTCCATATTTTGAGCACTTTTCGAAAGTATCCTTTACTTCCGCGGGTTTGGTGGATGATCAATTATACTACATCGGTCAGATGACGAATGTCCGGGAATTATATCTTCAGAAGAATGGATTTGACGGCTCGGGACTGATCTACCTGCAGGACCTTCAACAGCTGGAAGTCCTCAATTTGTCTTTCAGCAAAATTGACGATAAGGCAGCCATAGATCTTCTTAAAATTCCTAACCTCAAGACGGTTTATTTGTACCGGACGAATACAACCCACCAGGTGATCGAGGCATTGATGAAGAATAAGCCCACGCTGACGATAGTGATGGAGGAAGGGCCACTTTTTTAAGCTATGATGAGTGTGATGGACTATGATGGGATCCTTTCAATCTTCCCCACAATAAAAGTATAAGACAGCGCCCCGACCATTCCCAACGCGCCGATGAAGATCAGCGCGGGTTTGAAGTCTCCTCCTTTGGCGAGGTAGCCGATGACAATGGGGACGATAATTGAAGCCAGATTTCCCATGAAGTTGAATACGCCGCCAGTGAGACCGATCAAGTGTGTAGGCGATAAGATGGATACAAATATCCAGGAGATCAGAGCCATTCCTGCTCCAAAGAAGGCTAATGCCAGAAAGAAAATTACCAACGCTGTATCATTCGTGTAATTGGCTCCTACGATGCTGACGGAAAGGACGAGTCCAACGATGATCGGCGTTTTGCGCGCAAAGCTGACGGAAACTCCCCGTTTTACAAGGTTGTCTGACACAAAGCCCGACAACAGCAACCCTGCGCACGCTGCCAGGAACGGAATCGATGCGAGGTATCCGGATTTAATAAAGTCAAGACCACGGTATTGCACCAGGTAGGTGGGGAACCAGGTGAGAAAGAAATAAAGGGTGGCGTTAACGGCGAACTGTGCTATGTAGACGCCCCATAGTGTGCGACTGGAAAACACCTGCTTCACGTTCGCCCAGTTCCATACACTAGCCTTGCCGTTGGAGCCAGTGGGTCCTTGCAGC
>Ga0193753_10002517_pt1 | contig 14335 bp, 9 predicted proteins | sample H1c2metaG_FD_144925 | JGI IMG/M metagenome (GOLD analysis project Ga0193753, IMG submission 144925) | Soil microbial communities from a riparian zone of the East river system, Colorado, United States - H1c2 | ecosystem: Environmental > Terrestrial > Soil > Riparian zone | place: USA: East River... | reverse complement strand
TCGAGATCGTGAAGACGCAGATCAGCGCGATTCGCGCTCGCGTTGTGTCAGTTTGTGTCATCGGCTCTACAGCAGGCGCAGACGCACTTGAAGCAGCAAGCGTCATACCAGCGTCGACCGCGCGCTTGGGTTGTAGGTCTGTGTGTGAGTCCGACTGTCATGACGGTGGACCCCTAAAACTGCACCCGCAGGACCTCTGGATAGTACACGGCGTCGTTCGGCGTCGGCGAAGACACATCGTTTTGCATGTACGTGACAACCAAGTCTGCGCCGCGTTGTTCGGGATGCGCTTTGGCTGCGTAAGTGAGCAGCTTGGTCGGATCGGTGTGATCGGGCGCGCTCGGTCGCAAGATGGTTCTCGGCTCGGACCACGGACCTTCAGGCGTACTGCTCGTTCGAAGCACGATCCCGGTCTGCGGATCGCTCGTGAACAACCCGCGCGTCTGAATCTCGATGAACTGCTCCAGCTGCGGCTGGAAGTGGACGCTGAGCTCGATCTGTCCGCCGGCTAAAACCGGCGCCGGTACTGCGCCTGCACTTGCACTTTGACCGCGATAGCCTTGCGCCGTGTACCACTCCGGATCGCTCAGCGCGCCGGCAGAGAGCCCGCGCAGCTGGGTGAGTGCAAAGCGCGCCAAGTAAACAGTGTGATCGTCGTCGGCGTTTTTAGCCGCATACACGTAGAGATAGTCGCCGTGCTGCATCACGCTCGCACCGAGCAGACGCTCTGCGTTCTCGGACTGATCTGCGACTATGCGTGGATGCCAAGCCGTCGGTGCTTCGTCGGGCTGATCGATCGCAATCGCGTCCCACCCCGTGACTTTGAAGCCAAAACCGGTGCTCACCTTTGCGACGCGCATTCGAAATAGCAGTAGTGGTCCGTCTGATAGTCGAATGCCAGCTAGCGGCCAGTACCAGTCGCCATCTGCAGTCTCCGCAAAAAACGACGTCGCACTGCCGTTGCGGTCGGGACCCGTAAAGAAGTTCAACTCCGAGCGACTCAATTCGTATTGCGCCGCGTCGTTCGCCGCTGTCTGAAGCGCGACGCTATTGCGTATGAATTGGTTCGGGCCGTTCGTGCGCGAGCCGTCGCGAGAAGGATCGATGAACGTATCGCCGAACAACCACAGCACGCGGCCTTCGCGCAGATCGACCGAATATCCGCTGTCTGCGCCGAGCCATCTGCCATTGCCGCGGAACCGCGCGGTCGCTTCGGGCCACGGCGTCGCAATCGGAGCAGTCGCGCTCGCACCGGGTGCGGGTCCAGGGCCGCCGTTAGTTGCGACTGCAAGTGGCGCTGCGGGCGTCGACGCTTTGCTTGCGACACAACCGACTAAGCAGTGAGCCGCGATGGCAGAGGCGAGGAGACAACGTGTGGCAGCCCGCGAGACTGATGTTTCCAGCATGGGCGACAGAGCACGCCACAGCCGAGACCTGAGAGTCAATCGACGATACGAGTAGCGCAGATCAGCGGCGCTCGAGCTTGCAGAACACGTCGGAATCCTCGACTTGGCCGGCGGCGCATGCGTGCACGCCTTCCCCGGCTGCGACACAGACTGGATCTGCGCATTCGCAATCGAGCGGCTTGTTTCCGCAAGGGTTGTCGACGCAGGTGAATTGCGGCACGCCCATCGCGTTCAGAAACGAGACGCACAGTTGAACGCGCGTACAAACCAGCTCGGGCGAGCCACACGGTCGCTCGGTGATCCGCGTTTGGCAGGAGCCTTCGACGCAGCGCGCTTCGACGTTCGCCAGATCCGGCGCTGCAACACGTTTGTCTTCGGCACGCGCCGGAGCTTGGCGACCCATACACGCAGACAGTGACTCTGCGTCCGGCACGCACTCGTTGAACTCTTCACGATCCGCCGTCGCGACGCCGTACACGCCGCGCTTACCTTGGCAACCGAACTCCACTTCGGCGACTTCGCAGTCCGCATCTACTTCGCAAGCTTTGAAATCGTCGCGATAGGCTGCGTCGAACGGCACGCATTGCGGGCCCGCGTCCACGACTTTGCGAGGTTTGGGGTCCGTCGCCCGCTTGGTATCCGTCTCATCGCCTTTGCATCCGATGCCGATTGCCAGCAGCAAAAAGAGCGACGTGGAAACGGCGGCGTTGCGAACACGCACGAGAGACTGATGAGACACGAGAGACCGGTGCGACACGAGAGACCGGTGCGACTGGAGCGACTGGAGACTAGGAGCCGAACACAGATGAGTCATGAACATCGGTAGGCGAGTAGCAAGATCATAGTCTCATGGTGCCTCCAGTGACACCATGGCGGAATTGGCTATGCGCGCCCGTTTGTTTTGTGCCTGCCGCCTACGGCTGCAGGCACGAACCCACGAACGCATTCGACTTTTCAGCGCCTTGCTGTAACCCGCCGCCCCACCGCGACTCAGAGGCTGACCGCCGCCCGATCGCGCAGCGATCCGAGGATACCCTCCGCACGCACCAATCCGAGCTCGAGCGCCATCTGCAGAAATGCGGACTCCGACTCGGAGCTTCCTCCGGATCCGCGACGGCCACGCCCTCGCGAAGCTGTCGCTAATTCACCCCGCAACCCACCGCGCAACCCACCGCGCAACCCACCGCGCAACCCACCGCGCAACCTCGGGGCAACCGCGACGTCGGATTTGCGCCGCGCGTTCGCACGGATCGTATAGACCTGCGCCGCGCTGAGCTTGATGCCCTTTTGCTTCGCGCGGCTGATCACGTCGGCCGCGCTCAAGGACGACGGGAGTGAACGCACGAAGGCCGACTTGTTCACTGCGCCGGAGCGCTTCGCTGCACGCACCGCGCCACCCTTGCCACGCGACTCTTTGCGGCGCGCGATCGCGCGAACTAACAAGTCATCGTTACGGGTTAGTGTCATGCCTTTCGCCTTTGCCTTTGCGATCACCTGCGCCGACGGCGTATCGAAGGCCAGACTACGTACGAACGCCGACTTGTTAGGCTTCGCCGCTGACTTAGTTCGTTTAGGCATACAGGACTAGTTCTCCGTTCTGGGCCTGGTTCAACAGCTTCACCACGTAAACCAAGGCTTCTCCCCCAAATGCCAGCGTAGAGAACCACAGCTCAAGGTGCGGGGCAACGCCGCGACAGGTGTTTGTCCCTGTCACGGCATTGCAAAACTAACGCACAGTTGGCGTAGTCGACTTTTAGCAGCGCAGACTACGGACAACCTTCACTCTCGAGTACGACGAACTCAACCCGCCGGTTTTGGCTGCGCCCAGCCGGCGACTTGTTGTCGGCAATCGGTCGTGTTTCGCCATAACCTTCAGACGTCAGCCGATTGTCAGCTACGCCTCGTTCGAGCAGGTAGCGCATGACCGATGCTGCGCGGCGCTGAGACAGTTCGAGGTTGTACGCATTCTTGCCGCGATCGTCGGTATGACCCTCGACACGCAACCGTTTGATCTGTGTTGCCGACTGCAACACGGCAGCGACTTGATTCAACAATGTGAATGAGCGCTCTTGAATGTGATCCGAGCCCGTATCGAAGTACACCGAATCCTTGATTTCGATCTTTTCGCAGGTCAGGTTCACGAGTCCGCTGCCTTCTTCCGGACAACCGTCAGTATCTTCGAAGCCGTCGAAGTCTTCCGGTTCCGTCGGGCAAGCGTCGTTGACATCCAACAGGTGATCTCTGTCGTTGTCAGGGTCGGGGCAACCATCGGTGTCTTCGAACCCGTCGGTGTCTTCGGGGTCCAACGGGCACTTGTCGTCGACATCCAGGATCCCGTCTTTGTCGTTGTCAGGATCGGGGCACCCGTCTTCGTCCTCGAACTGATCGACGTCCTCCGGCTTGTTTCGACATCTGTCGGATACGTCGAGAATCCCGTCTTCGTCGTTGTCAGGGTCGGGGCAACCATCGGCGTCTTTGAAGCCGTCTTTGTCTTCTGGCTCGCGCGGACACGCATCGACGTCGTCGAAGAGGCCGTCGCGATCGGTGTCGACGCGCGGCGGCACCGTTTGGCGCGGCTCCGCGTAACCGAGCATGCCGACCACGCGAAAGTCGGGCGAGCCGTAGCCGCGCAAGAGGCCTGGACCCGCAGCGGCGCCGATTCCCCAGCCGTCGAGGTCGAACTTCGCGCCGAGTAACGCTTCGGCTGGGCTGTGCTCCCGTTCGAACGCGTGATTCAGATATGTGCTGCCGTACGCTTCTGCGTGCAGCCACAACGGGTCGGCGAGACGCAACCGCGCGCCGATTCCGTATCCCAACTCCTGGCCGAGCTCGAGGTTGCTGACGGTTATTTCTTTTCGAAGGCGCGCCGCGCCCCGCACACGAACATCGAATCCACTCGCGCGAACCTCGAAGACCAACGCAGGCTCATAACTTCCGATCGAATCACCGCGGTACGTCTGATCGTCGTCAGCCCACTCCCCCGTCGGGATTCGCGCCGTGAACTCACCCGCGAGCGCCGCAGCGGAGGTTTCGTCACCCACGATCAACACGCGGCCACCGAGCGACACGTCGCCGAGTCCTGCTCCATCTGCGAGTGGCGCGGGAATCGTGAGCTGATCATCGCCAGTCATGATCAAGTGAACCGGAATGCCGGCGTAGAACGTCACGCGATCCCACAACCCGACCGCGATGACTGCGTGCAACACGAGGTCGTCTGACACGACGTGCTCTTCGCTATCCGGGTCGCGCGGTGTGCGCTCGTACACGAGTGGATCGTTCGCGTACTCCAGGGCGACCAATGCGCCGACGGTCGCGTGTGGCAACACGACGGGCCGACTCAGTCCGAAACCATCGGTCCACAGCGGCGCGAGTCGAAACTGATCGAGCGCGACTTGGGCAGACGCGCGCTCGCCGAGCGGCATGAGCACACCCGCGCTCGCAATCGTCGCGATGACTAAACATCGCCGAAGACGCCGCCGGCGCTTGCCGCGCGCAGCCGCGAACCCGATCGCGCACAACACGAGCCAGGCTCCGAGCGCACCTTCACTTTGCGTACCCGGATTGCTCACCGAGCACAGCGCGCCGCCCGCGAGAACACCTCTGCGTGGACGTTCGAGCCGATCCGGTGTGCCGTTGCGATCGGCGTCGCGGCGCTCCTGATTCGTCTGAATGCCATCGCCGTCGTCGTCCGTGTCGAGGTGATCCGGTTTGCCATCGCCGTCCGTGTCGAGATCGCGCCCATCTCTGCGTTCGTCGCGGGTGGACACACCATCGCCATCGTCATCCGCGTCGAGATGATCGGGCTTACCATCGCCGTCGGAGTCGCGGGGCGTCCCGTCGTCGTTCAGTTCGTCCGCAGTCCGGATGCCATCGTCGTCGTCGTCGACATCGAGGTAGTCCGGTTGCGTGTCGCCATCTGTATCGATGCTCACGTCGTTCGGACGCTCGTCGGTCGTCGGGATGCCGTCGTTGTCGTCATCGACGTCGAGGAAATCGGGCGTGCCGTCGACATCCGTGTCGGGCAAGGGCAGGGCGGCGCCAGCTTTCTCGAGCGGGTCGTGCCAGCCGTTGCGCGGACTCGTATCCTCGAGCATGTCGATGCGGCCGTCGCCGTCCGTATCGAGCTCACCGCCACCCGCTTCGAAGATGTCGGTTAGACCATCGCCGTCCGAGTCGAGGTCGAGCACGTTCGGGATGCCATCCCCGTCGACGTCACCATCGCCTTCGTCTGCGTTCGGGATTCCGTCGTTGTCTGCATCGAGATCCTGGGTGTTCGAAATCCCGTCGCCGTCCGCGTCGTCACCGCTGCCTGGCGTGCAGATGCCGTCATTGTCCGGGTCCGGACCATCGTTACTCGGATCGCCACCGCTTTGATCCCCGCCCGTGACGGCGCAGTCGTCACATGTGTCTTGATCGACGTCGCGGCACTTCGTCGCATCTTGCGGTGCGACGTCGTCGCCATCCGGAACACCGTCGTCGTCATCGTCGGGGTCGCCGTCGCCGCTGTCGCCACCGGCTCCGTCGTTACACAAACCATCGTCGTCAGTATCCACGCCGTCGTCTTCCGCATTGCCACCGCTGCCGTTCGCACCGGTCATCGAGCAGTCGTCGCAACCGTCGTCGTCGGTGTCGCGGCACTTCGTCGAGTCGAGCGGCGCATCGTCCATCGCGTCCGGCACACCGTCACCGTCGTCGTCGCCGTCGCCCGTATTGCACAAGCCGTCGCCATCGGTATCGACGCCGTCGCCGCCCGTCGCACCGCCGCTCTTGTTGGCGCCGGTCATCGTGCAGTCGTCGCAATTGTCACTGTCCGTGTCGCGACACTCGTTCGGATCGAGACGCGCATCGTCTTCGCCGTCATTCACGCCGTCATTGTCAGAATCCGGATCGAGAATGTCGATCGGCCCGTCATTGTCGGTGTTAGGGTTGCTGACCATCGACGCTTCTTGGCCGTCCGGTACACCGTCGTTGTCAGTATCCTCGTCGTTCGGGTTTGCGCCGAGCATGCACTCGCGCGCGCTCGTGAGGCCGTCGTTGTCGGCATCGCCGGTCGCGCTGTACACGCCGACTACGAACGGTGTGCTGATCGCAGTTTCTGCGGCGGCGAACTGATCGAGGAAGTTGTTGTTGCCCTTGCCGGTGCCGACGTTATCGAAGTCGCCCCACGCGCGCGCATTGCCGTTCGGCATGCTGATGTTGCCGCCGGCGTAATAGAACGGGCTCGATGCAGTCGCGTAGGCTCCGGGATCGAGTCCTAGCGCCGGCGGGGCGCTCGGCGACTGCTGACCATTGTTCATGTTGTCGGGGTCAGCTGCCAAGTCGGAGTCATCCCAAAACATCGGGACACCGACTTGCGTCATTTTGTCATGGCCGATCCGGAACATGCGGATACCCGGATATGCAGTCTCGATGTCCTCTGCGTCGTAGTGGAACTCGCCGACGTTTAGTCGCACGACGCAGTTGTAGTCCCCTGGCGTAAGATTCGTTCCGGCGTTGTTCTTGCCGTCCCAGCTGATCATGTTGACGCCGGGAGTCGCCGCCCCAAACGACGAAAAGTCAGTCGTGCTCGCGAAGTCGTAGACGCTGTCTTTGTTCGCGTCGCAGATCACGACGTATTGACCCGTGACGTTGCTCGTGAAGCGAATCGCGCCGGGCGAGCCATCCTGCACGATGCCGCTGCCGCAACTCGGCGCCAACGCGACGTCGCTGATCATCGGCGAGAGCCAGTTGTACTGCGCGACTGCGGGCAGGTTGAGGTAGAGCGGGAACGCCGGCGTCACGCGGTGAAGTGCCGTTGCGGTCGAACGGCCGACGCGTGCGTTCGGTGGAGCACTATCCTCCGGCCCGATGCCGTTAGCCGATAGTCGATACCAAGCGCCGGAGACGCCTCGCATCTGCATTTCAATCACTGCATCGCGGCCGACGTCGCCGCCCGGAACGATCGCGTAGACGCTACCGTTGACCGAGTACGCGTTTGTGTAGAGAGGATTCTCGCGGAAGTTCCACAGATAGGACCACAAGCGTCCAACCCGCTCGTTGCCAGTCATCGCATTGTCGAGACAGTTCACTGCGCTGACAGTCTTCAAACAGACGCGGATGTCCCACTCGCCGTTCGTGCTGTTCGCCAGCATGCTGTTGCCGACGTTCTGGGCCGTCAGCATGTCGATGAGGTAGGCGCCGTTGACGCCGTTCACCGCATCGGCGCACGCGTTGTTCGCGATGGCTCCGACCAACGTCGTTCCATCCGGGCGATACAGGTTGAGGTTTCCGGTGCCCTTCCAGCAGACGCGCTCGGTCGTCCCGTCGAGGATGTCGACGTGCAGCACCGTGTCCGCTGTGAGCGCCTGGTCATGCCGGTAGTTCACACCGGTGTCCGCGGCGTCGAACTCGGCCGACCCTTCTGCGTAAACGATCGAACTTCCCAACAAGACGTACATCGACAACGCGAAGCCGTAGCTGGGTCGCATGATGCCTCCGGGCAGCACCGCCATGGTATTCCTGCAGGAATACGGCAGCAAATCTTCCAGTTATCCGGACTTTCTGTTTTTGTAAGCTAGCCTAAGGAGTGGCCCCACAGCGCCGCTCAGCGACCCCGGTGTCGTCAGGCGTGGCCATTGCTTGACGCTCGTGGGCGCCGGCGCCATGCGTATCGGTCCATGGAGCGCTTCGAGCTTTCGACTCACTACAAGCCCGCTGGAGATCAACCCGCCGCCATCGATCAGCTGATCGCGGGGCTCGAACGCGGCGAGCGCCACCAAACGCTGCTCGGCATCACTGGTAGCGGCAAGACGTTCACCATCGCGAACGTGATCGCCAGGCTGAATCGGCCTGCGTTGATCATGGCGCCGAACAAGACGCTCGCAGCCCAGCTCTACAGCGAGATGCGCGAGCTCTTCCCGAACAACGCGGTCGAGTACTTCGTCAGCTACTACGACTATTACCAGCCCGAGGCGTACATCCCGTCGAGCGACACGTTCATCGAGAAGGATTCGATCCTGAACGAGAAGATCGATCAGCTGCGGCACTCGGCGACGCGCTCGCTCTTGTCACGTCACGACGTGATCATCGTCGCGAGCGTATCGTGCATCTACGGCATCGGTTCGGCCGAGTGGTACGACGAGATGACGATCCGGTTGGAGCGCGGGGCCACGTTCCGCCGGGACGAATTCCTGCGGCGCTTGGTCGACATCCAGTACGAGCGCAACGACATCGACTTTCACCGCGGCACGTTTCGAGTGCGCGGGGACGTGATCGAGGTGTTTCCGAGCTACGAAGAAACTCGCGCGGTTCGGATCGAGTACTTCGGCGACGACATCGAGCGGATCTGCGAGATCGACCCGCTCCGTGGCAAAATCATGCACGAGCTCGATCGCTATGGAATTTATCCGGGCTCGCACTACGTCACGCCGGAACAGCAGCGGAAGCGCGCGACGGGCTCGATTCGCGCGGAGCTGGTAGAGCGGCTCGCGGAGTTCGAGCGCGAAGGGAAGTTGCTCGAGCGGCAGCGGCTCGAGCAGCGCACGAACTACGACCTCGAAATGCTCGAGCAAATGGGGTTTTGTTACGGCATCGAGAACTACTCGCGACACTTGTCGGGTCGGAAGGCGGGCGATCCTCCACCGTGCCTGATCGACTATCTGCCGGAAGACTACATCTTGGTGATGGACGAGTCTCACCAGAGCATTCCGCAAGTCGCGGCGATGTACCGCGGCGACCGTTCACGTAAAGAGGTGTTGGTCGAGCACGGCTTTCGTTTGCCGAGCGCGCTCGATAACCGACCGCTGAAGTTCGAAGAGTTCGAGCCGAAGATCAAACAAGCCATCTACGTGAGCGCGACACCAGCCGACTACGAGATCCAGCACTGTCAGGGCGTGATGGTCGAGCAAGTCGTGCGTCCCACCGGGTTGCTCGATCCGGTCGTGCACGTGCGGCCGATCGGCAACCAGGTCGAAGACTTGCTCGGCGAGATTCGCAAACGCGTCGCGCGCAACGAGCGCGTGCTCGTGACTACGTTGACGAAGCGCATGGCGGAGGACCTGACCGAGTACTACTCGGAGCTCGACGTGCGCTGCCGCTATCTCCACTCCGACATCGACACGCTCGAACGCGTCGAGCTTCTGCGCGACTTGCGGCGCGGCGAATACGACGTGTTGGTCGGGATCAATCTGCTCCGCGAGGGCTTGGACATTCCCGAAGTCTCGTTGGTCGGGATCCTCGATGCGGACAAAGAGGGGTTCTTGCGCTCGCCGCGCTCGCTGATTCAGACGATCGGCCGCGCCGCGCGTAACGTCGGGGGCGAAGTCATCATGTACGCCGACCGCGAAACCGAGGCGATGAAGCGCGCGATGGGCGAGACCTCACGCCGCCGAGAGCTGCAGAAGCAGTACAACATCGATCACGGCATCACGCCCGCGACCATCATCAAGGGCATGAGCTCGACGCTGCTGGAAGCGGCAAACTCCGACTACGTGACGGTGCCGATCCTCAAGCGTGGCGAGTCGAGCGATCAGCCGGAGAAGTTGATCGAGGAGCTGCGCGCGGAGATGACCTTGCTCGCGGAGCAGCTCGAGTTCGAAGAGGCCGCGAGGGTTCGCGACCGAATCCGCTCGATGGAGCAAGACGCCGAAGGCGGGCCCGGTGCGGTCGTCGCGACGCTGACGCCCAAAAAGTCCTCGAAGGCGCGTAGAGCGCGCCGCTGACAGCGTCCGAAGCTGGGAGCGGATCGTCGAGCCGATGGATTTCTCTCGGGTTTCGACCGGCGTGTGCCGGCCTGTGCCGCTAATTGCGGCGCAGAACGAGTGATCCAGTCGCGATTGCCACAGCTCTCGTCCCGAGGTTAAAGCCGAAGGAAATCGCACCCGTGGTTGAGTCGCCCTACAGCAAGCGCTAGGCTGCTCGATGATGCTGCGGTCGTGTGCGTCTTGGGTCTGGGCGGCCTTCGCGGTGGTGTGTTCCGTTTCTCTGGCCCGAGCGGACGAAGCACCCGCGTTGCCACGCGTTTTGGAATTGCAGTACACGCCGACCAGCCGCGCGCAAATCGCGATCTGGGTGGAAGACGGCGATGGCATGTTCCTCGCCACGCTCGGGCTGACCGACGCCGTCGCTACGCGCGGCATCGGCAATCGGCCTGGTGCATCTCAGATGAACAGCGGGTTCCGCTGGCCGTACGGGCGCCGCGAAGGCGCGCTGCCGATTTGGGCGCACCGCCGCGCCAGCGCTCCCGACGCGAAGCAGTTCACGCGCGTGATCTTCCAGGATCGCCCGGAAGGCTGGGCTTCCCGCAAACGCGAGGACAGCTCGCCCGACAACTACTTCTGTCTGGCCTGGGACCAGTCCCGCTCGAAGAAGGACGCGCTCGACGCCGTCAGCTGCGCGAGCGTGTTCTCGAGCGACAAGGGCCGGTTCATGACCGACGCCGACGTCCAGGCGGGTTACGGCGAGCCGTACGAGGACGTCGCCACGCAGGCAGGTCGGCTGCAGCCGCTGGCGGGAACGTCGCTGTACCCACCGCGGCGCGATGTCGACCGGCCGTGCGGCGCGAGCTGTACCGAGAGCGACGACGTCGCGGATTTTGCAGCGCACGCCCGCGAGGTCATGCCGGAGATCGATGCCGTGAGCATGGCGACTCCGCCCGGCGGCCAGCCGGCGTCGGCCTTGTACATGGTCCCGGCGGATTGGGCCGAGGGCAGCTATCGCGCATGCGTCGAGGTCAACGTCGAGGGCGACTACAACTCGAACTTCGACGCCGATCAGTACCCGACGCCGAAGACTCCCACGATGTTGTGGGACGCCTGGGCAACCTCACAGGGTTACGGCTATCCGTACCGCGGCCAACCTTCGGTCGTGTATTGCGTGCCGTTTGTGCTCGGCGAGGAGCAGGTTCAAGAGTTCAGCGTGAGCGAGCCCGAGGGTTCGGCCGGCACGTGGGACACCGCAGCTGACAGCTTCGGCGATGCGCTCGCGAGCATGGATCGGATGACGAACGATCCGAAGAACGCTCCAGGCAGCGGCGCGGATCGGTTGCGCAAGAATGCGGACGGCGATCGCTTCAAGGTGATCGTGAAGCCGCCGATGTCGTGTGAAGGCAACGCGCCGCCGAGTGCGGTTTCGCAGCTCGGGTTGAAGCGCTTCCCGAACGACTTGCACGCGCACGAGTGGGCAGAGCTCGATTTCATGGCGTCCGGTGATGACACCGCGATCTATCGCTACGAAGTGCGCATTTCGATCGATCCGATCTCCGACACCGATTCCTTCATGCGTGGCCAGCCCGCGAAGGACGCGACGATCGCCGCCGAAGAGCTGCGCGTCCCGGTGGATGCAAGCCGAGGTTCGATGGTCTCGATCGACATGGGCGGGCTCGTCCAGGGCACGCATTACTACGTCGGCGTGCGTGCGCTCGACGGCTGTTCGGCTTCGAGCCCGATCACCGTCGCGGAGTTCACGACGCCGATGCGCGTCTTCGCGACGGTCACGCCTTGTTTCGTCGCGACTGCGGCTTATGGGTCGCCGTTGGCGGCCGAGATCGGCGCGCTGCGTCGGTTGCGTGACCGGCACCTCGCGAACAACTATCTCGGACAGCAGCTCGTGGCTGCATACGGTGTGGTCGGGCCGATGCTCGCCGATCGCATCCGGACCGACGACTCGTTGCGCGCTGCAGCGCGCACGTTCCTGACGCCGCTGGTGGCGATCGCGCGCTGGCTTGATGACTGAGCCGGCGCTTTCGTGAGAACTTGCCGGCTTCGCCGTTCGCGCTAGACCGGCTCGAACCGATTTCGATCCCGAGAGGACGTCCTCCCATGTTTCACAGATCGATGGTCTTGTCCGCGCTGCTTGCGTGCGTGAGCGTGAGTGCGATCGGCTGTAGCCACGTGAAGCCTTACGAACGCGAGTACATGACCAGGCCGGGGATGGAGAGCGAGTCGGAGGAATTCGGGCAAGAGTTCGAAGCCCACGTGCAGAACTCGCGCGAAGGCGCACCCGGTCGCGGCAGCGTCGTCGGCGGTGGCTGTGGGTGCAACTGAAGCGATGCGCCTGCACAATTCCGAGCTCGAGCAAGGCCTCCCGGCAGGCCTCCGCAACCGATCCCACCCGAGCCTGCGCGCCGTCTTGCCGCTGTTGTGTGGATTCGTCGCCGCGTTTGCGCTGTTCGCAGCGGCCGGTATAGCGCGCGCGGATGAAGCGTCGGGCACGTGGACCGGCAACGTGGAAACGCGCGGCAACTACTACTTGGAGCGCTCGACGCGCGTCATGATGCCGGCCGTCCGCGTGAACGTGGAAACGCCCAACGGCATTCGAGCGCGCGCGAGCTACGTGCTCGACGTCATCGCGAGTGCGAGTATCGCCCAGACGGGTGGCGCGAAGGACGGCGTGTTCACCGAGCTGCGGCACGGCATCGGGCAGATGGCGCTCGGCAAGAAGATCGACACCGGCAACGCCGAGATCGATCTCGCGGTTCACGGCACCTACAGCACGGAAGACGACTACAAGTCGTTGACCTACGGCATCGTCGGCAGTGCAGCGGTGAACGAGAAGAACACCACCGTGACGCTCGGCGTGACGCGGGTGGATGACACGGTCGAGAGCAACATCGATCGCACGTTCCGTGGCCAGCTCGGCGCACTTTCGTTCGGGCTCGGGTTGTCGCAGTTGCTCTCGCCGGTCCTCAAATTCGATGTCGGCTATCAGCTGCAGTACCTCGAAGGGTTCCTCGGTAACCCGTATCGACGTGCGCTCGTCGGTGCCAGGCCACGCGCCGGTTCGGACAAGCTGATGGGTGGTCTACCGAAGCCGGAGGACCCGCCCGATTCACGCTGGCGCCACAACCTCGAGGGCGCGCTCTCGTGGTACCTGCCGGCGAGTGCAACGACGTTCCAACTCTACTTGCGGGGTTACACGGACTCCTGGGGTATCCAAGCACTCACACCCGAGCCGCGCGTGTATCAACAGCTCGGGAACAATCTGGTGGTCCGCGCGCGTTACCGGTTCTACACGCAGACGCGTGCGGATTTTGCCCCGGAGGATGGTCAAACGGCGTACCCCGTCGACTACATGGGCCCGCTCACGAGCGATCCGAAGATGGTCCGGTTTCAAAGCCATCAGGTCGGACTGCGTCTGACATATCAATTCGCGTTCTTGACCGGTTGGCTGCGCGGGCTTCGTGACGTGGCGATGGACGCGAACCTCGACCGAGGCTGGACGACGAGCAGCTTCGACAACTACTGGGTCGGCTCGATCGGCGGTAGGGTCGCGTTTTGAATGGACCCGCTGCAGATCGATGACCGCCTCGTCATCCCAGCCGACTATCTGAGCTGGTCTGCAGTGCGTGCGTCCGGAGCCGGTGGGCAGAACGTCAACAAGGTCTCGAGCAAAGTCGAGCTGCTGTTCGACATCGCAGGCTGTCCGAGCTTGCGGCCCGACGTGAGAGCGCGCCTGGCGGTCGCGACTGCGAAGAAGCGCGCGGCAGATGGTCGTGTGCGCATCACGAGTCAGCTGACGCGCGATCAGCCCAAGAATCTCGAGGACGCGCGCGAGAAGTTGGCAGAGTTGATCCGTGCTGCGATGGTGGTGCCCGTGAAGCGGCGGCCGACGAAGCCGACGCGTGGGTCCAAGGTGCGCCGTGCCGATGCCAAGCGGCATCAGTCCAACAAAAAGCAGATGCGCGCGCGAATTACTGGCGACGACTGATTCGAACACCGATGGTACACTCGCCCTTCGGGTCATCGCTCGAATGCCGGCAAGGGAGCATACGTGAAGCGTCTGGCTTGCTTGCCAGCTTTGGTGCTGTTGGCTGTGACGGCGAGCGCGCACGCAGAAGTTTACGTGTATCCGCGCCGGCCAAGTCAGACGAACGTGCGCTACGCCGACTTCGATTGGAAGTACATCGACATCGGCACGAAGAAAGACAAGAAGCCCGAGCTCTCCTGGGGTGA
>Ga0193753_10002516_pt1 | contig 14338 bp, 18 predicted proteins | sample H1c2metaG_FD_144925 | JGI IMG/M metagenome (GOLD analysis project Ga0193753, IMG submission 144925) | Soil microbial communities from a riparian zone of the East river system, Colorado, United States - H1c2 | ecosystem: Environmental > Terrestrial > Soil > Riparian zone | place: USA: East... | reverse complement strand
AGGACGTCACCGAGACGCTCTTGCTCGCGGAGCTTCGAAAATCGGGCGGCGACGTCGCCTACGAAACGGAAGCGCTCGGGCTCGAGCAAGACGCGGCGGGCGTGCGCGTTCGCCTCCGCTCGAACGACGTAGAGCGGACCGTGCGAGCAACGTACGTGGTTGGGGCCGACGGCGCGCACAGCGTCGTCCGCCACCTGCTAGGGGCCGCCTTCGTCGGTGCCGAGTACCGAGAGACGTTCATCCTCGCGGACATCGAGACCCGCGGTGATCTGCCCGCCGATGAAATGCAGCTCTGTCCGCACGAAACCGGCGCGCTGGCGTGCTTTCCGATGAGCGCGTCTCGGCGACGGATCGTCGCGATGGTGGACCTCGAGCATTCCGCCGATCCCGACCTGCCACTCGTCCAAGAGCTCTTGAAGCGCCACGGGCTCGGACAACTCCAGGCTACGAAGCTTATCTGGGGGAGTCGCTTCAAGATCCACCATCGACAGACGCCGCACATGCGCGACGGTCGCGTATTCCTCGCCGGCGATGCGGCGCACATTCATAGCCCGTTCGGCGCTCAGGGGATGAACACGGGCCTTCAGGATGCATGGAACCTCGCGTGGAAGCTGCGCCTTGCCCTCGGCGGCCGCGCGACCGAAACGCTCCTCGACAGCTACTCGTCCGAACGACACGCCGTCGCGCACCAGGTCATTCGCTTGACGGACAACCTGACGAAGGCGATGGCCTCTCGCAACGAGATCGCGCAGGCGATTCGCAACCGAGCCATACCGCTGCTCACGCGCATGGATTCCTTCCGCCGGTTGTTCGTGCAAACGCTGTCGGAGCTGAGTGTCGGCTATGCGCATTCACCGATCGTCGAAGGCAAGGGCGCACGAGCCGTCGATGCGCCGATCGTCGCGGCAAACGCGACGCGTCTCTACCAAAGGCTGGGTGACCGCTTCGTGCTTCTTCTACCGAGGGCCCATGCGCCCGACTTCGAAGCGCTCGTCGCTCGATTCGGGGCTGCTGTCATCGAGGTCGCCGAACGAGCCGGTAACGAAGGAGCACAGCTCGTGCGGCCCGACGGGTACGTGGCATTCGAGTCGAAGAATGCCAGCGACCGAGAAGCGCGAGCGGTCGCGGCCGTTCTCGAAAAGCAACTTCGCACCTAACACGCTGCTGAAAACGAGCCTCGCGTTCGCGCTCGTTGCGGCACGAGACCAAGTCGGTCGGCGCGCGCGCCGCAGTCCGCATTTTTCGAATACACGCGAGCCGGTAGCCTCCATCGGATAGGCAATTTTGACCCTTCGCTCCCGCCCCTCCTTTGGATTTCTTACTCCACGGAGTCTTCGATGAGCTGCGGGCGGGTATTTTATTTGACCCGAAGGTACAGAACGCGTAACTTTCGACCATGGGCAGGCCGAAGCAGTTCGATCCGGATGTGGCGGTGGCGACGGCGATGGACCTGTTCTGGCGCAACGGATACGGGGCGACGACGCCGGCCGAACTCGTGGATGCGCTCGGGATCGGAAAGGGGAGCCTCTACAATACGTTCGAGAACAAGCATGCGTTGTTCGAGCAGGCGCTGCGCCGATACGGCGACGAGCGGGTGGCGAATCTCGTCGAGACGCTCGGCCGCCCGGGCTCGGTGAGGGCTCGATTGCAGGCGGCGCTCGAGCGACTTGCTGCACCGGAGCGCGCCAAATTGCGGCGGCGCGGCTGTCTGGCTGTGAACACGGCGACCGAATTCGGCGAGGCCGATGCGACAACCATGGCCATTGTGCAGGGCGTGTTCGAACGAATGGAGCGTGCGTTGCAAGCGACCATCGAAGAAGGTCAGCGCAATGGAGAACTCGATGCCCAGCGGGACGCGAAGGCCATGGCCAGTCTCCTGCTGACCACGATCCTGGGGATGACCGTGATTGGGAAGATCTCGGCCAAACCCGAGCGGCTGCTCCGCGTGGTTCGCGCCGCGATGTCGATTCTTTAACGCGCGTCGAAGGTCGAACGTGGCATTGGCGTGGGCATTTTTGGACCTGTAGGTAAAGAAAGAAAACCTTCATGAACATCGATTCCAAACTCGAAGCGAACAAAGCGACCGTTCTCGCGTTCTACGAAGCAGGCATCCAACGCAAAGACTTCGCAGCCGCATCGCGATTCATCGGCGAGCGCTATGTGCAGCACAATCCGCTCATCGCCGACGGCGTCGAGGGATTCGCGGCCTTTATCGGCTCGCTCAAGGAGAGGTTTCCCAACTTACGCGCCGAAATCAAGCGGGTGTTCGCCGAAGGGGATTTCGTGATTGCACACGTGCATGGCGTGCGAGAGCCAGGACAGCGCGGCACGGCGATCGTTGACATCTTCAAACTCGAAGACGGCAAGATTGTCGAGCACTGGGACGTGATGCAACCCATCCCGGAGGACGCCGCCAACCCGAACGGGATGTTCTAATGATGCGCGAACCCCAGACGTACCGAGGCGGCTGTCACTGCGGCAACGTGCGCTTCGAGGTCACGACCGATCTCGCACGCGTCGTGGAATGCAATTGCTCGCATTGTTCGCGAAAGGGATTCTTGCTGACATTCGTGACCGCCGAAAACTTCCGTCTTTTGCAAGGCGAGGACGCCCTGACCGATTACCAATTCAACAGGCGCATTGGGCATCATCTCTTCTGCACGTCGTGCGGCGTCGAATCATTTTGGCGGAGCACCCGGACCGACGGTACGAAAATGGTCTCCGCAAACGTGCGCTGCCTCGACGACGTCGTCCCCGGATCGTTCACCGTGACACACGTCGACGGCAAAAACCGATAGCGCTTGACCTCTAGTTAACTCGAGGTCGTACGACAGCGGCATGAACATCGATCGCGAGAAGCATGAGCACAAAAGACGGGTGCTAGTCACCGGTGCGACGGGCAACGTCGGTCAGCACGTCGTCTCCGAGCTTCGGCAGACGGGTGTGGCCGTGCGCGCGCTGACGAGAAGCCCACGCTCTGGCAGCCTGCCCGAAGACGTCGAGGTGCTGGTCGGTGATCTGGCAGCGCTCGAGACATTCGCTGCTGGCCTCGAAGGTATCGATGCCGTCTTCCTGGTCTGGCCCTTCTTCGACGTCGAGCTCGCGCCCGCCCTTCTGGCGGCGCTCGAGCCTCGCACGAGGGTCGTCTACTTGTCTGCGGCGAGCGTCACCGACGACGGCGCCGAGCAGCCTGGGCTCTTTCATGCGGACATGGAGCGCGCGATCACCCGCTCCGGGCTTGCGTATACCTTTCTTCGCCCCACGGGATTCGCGACCAATACCTTGATGTGGGCTTCTCAGATCCGAGCGGACGGGGTTGTGCGTTGGCCTTACGGGAGAGCGAGGCGATCTCTCATTCACGAACGCGACGTCGCAGCGGTCGCGGCGCGCGCGCTGGTCGATGATCGACACGCCGGCGCCAAGTACGTCTTGACCGGGCCGGAGACTCTGACGCAACGCGAGCAGGTGCAGATCATCGGAGAGGTGCTGAAAAAGCCGGTTCGCTACGATGAGCTCTCGCCAGAGAGCGCTCGCACGCAGCTGATCGCGGCGTGGGGAAGCCCGAGCTTCGCGGATGCCGCGCTCTCCGGTTGGGCCAAAATGGTGGACGACCCCGAGGTCGTCACCCGCACCGTCGCAGAGATCCTCGGGAGGCCCGCCCTCGGCTTCCGTGAATGGGCGAACGACCACGCTGAAGACTTCGGCGGACGGAGCACGTCGTGAAGAGGCTAGAAAATAAGGTCGCGGTGATCACGGGCGGCACGACGGGGATCGGGCTCGCGACGGCGAAGCTCTTTGCTGAGGAAGGAGCCAAGGTCACCGTGACCGGAACGAACCCGGCGACCCTCGCCACGGCGCGCACCGAACTCGAGGGCATCGCAGATGTCATCGCTTCGGATGCTGGCAATGCCAATGATGTAGAGCGTCTCGCCGCCGCGATTGGGAAGGAGCACGGCGTGGTGGATGTCCTCTTCTTGAATGCGGGTATCACGCGCTATGCCCTCATCGCGTCGATGGACGAGGCCGCGCTCGACGAATCCATCCGCGTGAACTTCATTGGCCCCTGGTTGGCCATCAAGTATTTCACTGCGCTCATTCCACGAGGCGGCAGCATCGTGCTGAACACGTCGATGACGAATCAGCTCGGGCAACCGTACACGGGCGCGTATGCAGCATCGAAGGCCGCGCTTCGGTCGCTCACCCTCACCGCAGCGGCCGAGCTGGCTTCGTCCGGAGTGCGCGTGAATGCCGTCAGCCCCGGTCCGACGGAGACACCGATTCATGCAAAGCAAGGGCTCGAACAGGTGATACGAAACGTGATTCCTCGGATACCGCTGGGACGCTTGGGTGGCGCCGACGAGATCGCGAGCGCGGTGCTCTTCCTCGCGTCGGACGACGCGTCGTTCATGACGGGTGAGGAGATGGTCGTCGACGGCGGCATGACACGACTTCGCGTCGGCTAGCGGTCAACCCGGGTCGAGCAGTCGCGGACCCGGCCCGTCCTTCGAGAGTATGTCGTTGGGATTGCGCAGCGGACATCCGGCGAGCGAAAGACACCCGCAACCGATGCAGCCGTCGAGCTGATCTCGAAGTCGCGTGAGCCGCTGGATTCGATTGTCGAGATCGGCGCGCCAGCTCCGGGAGAGGCGGGCCCAGTCCTCGGCCGTCGGAGTGCGGCCCTTGGGCAGCGACCCGAACGCCTCACGAATCGAGGCGAGGGGAATGCCTGCGCGCTGCGCTACCTTGATAATCGCGATTCGGCGAAGTACTTCTCTCGAATACCGACGATGATTGCCCTTGTTGCGCCAGCCCTTGATGAGACCTTCGGTCTCGTAGAAATGAAGCGCGGTGACGGCAACGCCGCTGCGCGCCGCCACTTGGCCTACGCTGAGCTCGGATGGAACGTGTGGAACGTGGTGGTCGCTCGATCGCCGCACGATTGCACCTAAAGTAATATCGAGCTTTTCCCCTCGCAACTTATTCGTGCTCGCGCGATACCCACGCTCCACGCTCACCCGTGAATGGCGACCTCTCGCAAAACGAAGAGCACTACTCCCGAGTGATCGATGAACTTCTCCTCGTCGGGACGAATCAACTGGTGATAGCTGGGCTCTTGAAGCGCAGCCCCCATCGCCTCCGGCGTGTCGAACCAGAGCTCGACGACGCCGTCGAAGCCACTGGCCGGCATTTGTGGAATCGAGTCGTTGAGGATGTCGCTCTGGACGTACTTCCGCACGTGGCGCATGAAGTCGGCGACGCCGAGCACCAACGGACCATGAACATTGCGCCAGTGGCGCGCGAAATCCTCGTGGCTCATGCCCTGCTTGCGTTTCAGGCAAATCGTCAGCTTGACCATCGTCTACCTCCGTTCGTTGTGAAGGAAGCAAAACCTAAGTGGATTGCGTCTTGCGCACCAGTGTGGCTCCCCGCAAGCTACCGTTGCGATGAGCGCAACGGTCGATCTGAACCACATTGGGATGCTCCTGCGGGTGGTCCAGGCCGGAAGCTTCGCGGCCGCCGCGCGCGCATTGAATGTGCCCACGTCGACGGTGAGCCGCCGGGTCGCGAACCTGGAGGCCGCGCTCGGAGCGCGTTTACTCGTGCGTGGCACGCGACACGTCAGCCTCACGGACGCCGGATCCACGTACTACGAGCGCATTTCACGCGGCCTCTCCGTCATCGAAGAAGCGAACGCGGTCGTTTCCGACGCCGATGCTCTTCCCTCGGGTCGGGTTCGCGTACGCGCGCCCCGCGACCTGGGAAGCGAGCAGCTGGCCGCACTCTCGACACGTTTCACCGCGCAGAACGCAGGGATCGTCGTCGAGGTTCATCTCTCCGCACGCGGGTTCGACCGGCCGCTCGAGGGTTATGACATCATTTTGCAGAGCGGGACCGTCGATGACCAGGACGTGGTCGTTCGAAGCCTCGGATTCACCGAGCTCCATCTCTTTGCAGCCGTCGAATACATCGAACGACAGGGGAGCCCTCGCTCGCTTTCCGCGCTTGCCAAGCGTCCGTTCGTTCATCTCCGTTCCGCGCGCGAAGAGAGCGCGATCGAGCTGTTCGGACCGCGCGGCCTCGAGAAGGTGCGGCTCGGCGGTACCGTGGTGGGCGACGAATACACGTTCGTTCGTGGGGCGGTGCGCGCGGGAGCAGGCATTGGACTGCTTCCCGTGGCTCTCTGCCGAGACGATTCCTCTCTTCAGCGCGTTCTGCCCAAGTACTCGGCGCGCGGTCGATCCCTGGTGATGATCACGCCACCGCTCAATCGGATGCCGCAGCGTGCGCTCCTCCTGCGGGCCTTTCTTCTCGAGAATCTTGCCATGATCCCCGATTGCGGCCCTGGACCGACCACGTGACGTAGTTGACATTGCATAAGCCATCGCTTATGCGTTAACCCGTGCAAAAGACGCTAGAAACGAGACCGAAGGAAACCCCGCCCTCGGGGCAGTCGATCGAAGTCGATTACGATTTGCCCGACCCGCCCGCAAAGGTCTGGCGTGCGCTCACCGAGCCCACGCTTCTCGAAAAGTGGCTGATGAAAAACGACATCAAAGCGGAGGTCGGTCATGAGTTCACGTTTCAAGCGCCGCCGATTCCTGGCCAGTGGGATGGTCGCGTGAACTGCCAAGTGCTCGAGTGCGAGTCGCTGAAAAAAATCTCCTACTCGTGGAAGGGCGGCAACGCGGAGGACACGCGCTACGGCGGCGTGCTCGACACGATCGTGACGTGGACGCTCGAGCCGACCGCGAGTGGCGGAACGAAATTGCATCTGTCGCATTCGGGTTTCACGGTCCAAAACGCGTTCGCGTTCGAGAACATGGGCAAAGGGTGGCGCTCGCACTTGGCCGATCGAATGACGAAGGCCATCACGCTTGCGTGATCAGAGTGAGCGGGCGCGGCGCGCAGTGGAAGCCGCCCGCGTCCCTTACTTGCCGGTGGTGCCGTGGCACTGCGTGCAGTTGTAGGGCGCGTCGCCGAGGGGAGGCCAGGTTTGCGGATCGGCGTTGGCGTAGGCGGCGTGGCGGGCCTCCAGATCGCTCGCGAGCCGCGCGTCCACCGCGTCGGCGTGCAGCCACGGGCGGGCGCCCGGCAAGATGGGGTGCGCGCCGATCACGCGGGTGTTCTGGTAAAACACCTTGGCGACATCGGTCTTGCCGAGCTTCACCAAGGCGTCGCCCATGTAGAGGAACATGCCCTCGAGCGAGTGAGGTGCCTTGTCGGTGTCCCAACAGAACCGCGCGTCGCCCTCGGCGGTCGCCTGGTGCAGGTACGGCGTGTAGTCGGGGTTGTCGCGATCGAGCGTCCCGCCGATGCAGGCGTCGAAGAGCTTCCACATGTCGTCGACCCCCGATGCGAACTCCGCGCCCTTCGCGGGCTGGTTGCGCTTGCGGAAGAAGCTGAAAAAGAGCCCGTAGTACGGCGCCGCGGTGGTCAGCGGATCGATGAGCGATGCCGCCTGCGCCCGCATGTCGGCGTCGTTCTGATGCTCGCCCTGATCGTTCAAGATGATGCCCAGGAAGCCCTGCGCGAACAGGTTCGAGGGATCCTTCGCGTGGACCTCCCCCAGCGATCCGCCCGCGAGCTGCGCCACGTCGCTGGCGGGCGGGCCGTGGGTGCGCGGGGACTCGCTCAGTTGCCAGAGCGAGGTCAGACCGAGCAGCTCGGTGTTGCGGATGTCCTCGGGGTGCGCCGCGTGCACCGCCTGCATCTCGTCGATGATGCTGCGCCCCCGGTCGTAGTCGCCTGCGTGGTACGCGGTCCAGAAGTCGGCCTCGGCCCCCGCGGCGGTGATGCCCGCGTCGCCGGTGCCCGAGTCCACCGCGGGCGGCGGGGTCGAGGTCCCGTCGTCCGAGCTGCTGCATCCCGCGGCCACCGCCGCCATCGCCATCCCCGTGAGCAAGAGCCCCGTCGCCATTCGAACACGCATCGTTTCGACTCCTTGTCCAAGCGCCAACATCGTCTCGATGTCGGTATGGCGGCGAAACGCGGCCGGCGCGAGCGCCCACCGATGAACGGTGGCCCCCGGCCGATGAACGGCGCGGAGAGCGCGCCGGCGGGGCAGATTCAGAGCCCGAGCTGCTTTTTGAGCGCGGGCACGAAGCGGCGGCTGACCCGTGCCACCTGGCCGTCTTCGAGCCGGGCCTCGGCGCCGCCACCCTCGGCGGTGAGCGCGCGCACCGCGGACACCCGCACCAGCTCCGCGCGGTGAACGCGCAAGAAGCCCCAGGGCACGAGCCGCTCCTCCAAGGCCGCCAGCGGCTCCGCGGTCATGTGCTCGGCGCCCTCGAACAGGAACACCGTGTACTTCTCGGAGGCCCAGAAGCGCGTGATCGCGCGGACGTCGAAGAGCCGGTGCACGCCCCGCTCGTGGGTCACCACGCGAGGCACCTCGGCCCCCTTGGCGCCGGCGCCCAGCGCGCGGAAGCTCTCCGCCGCGGAGCCTACCCGCGCCCGCGCCCGCACGATCGCCTCCGCCAGCCGCGCCGCCCGCACCGGCTTCAAGAGGTAATCCACCGCGTGCACCTCGAAGGCGCGCAGCGCGTGCTCGTCGTGCGCGGTCACGAAGACGACCGGCGGGAGATCGGTGTACATCGCCGCCAGCTCCAGCCCGTCGATCCCCGGCATGTGGATGTCGAGCAACAACAGCTCCGGCGCGACGCGCGCCACCTGCTCCAGCGCGTGCGCGCCGTTCTCGGCCTCGCCCACCACCTCCACGCCGTCGAGGTCCTCCAGCAGGCGCACCAGCCGGCGCCGCGCGGGCGCCTCGTCGTCGACCACCAGGATCCTCACGGCGCCTCCCCCCGCGCGGGCACCGACAGCTCCACTACGAACCCCCGCGTCTCCCCTTCCCTCGCCACCACCGAAAAATCGTCGCCGTACAGGAGCCCCAATCGCCGGCGAAGATCGTGCAGCCCCACGCCGCTCCCCTCGTGGGGCGAGGCCTGGGGGCCGGCGCCGTCGTCCTCCACCCGGACCTCGATCCGCGTGCCGCGCCGGCGCACAGCCAGAGCGATCTCGCCCCCCTCGGGCCGCCCCGCGATGCCGTGCAGCACTGCGTTCTCGACCAGCGGCTGGAGCAGGAAGGGCGGGAGCGTCAGCTTCTCGGCGCCCGGCTCCACCGCGATGGTGTAGCGCAGCCGCGCCCCGAAGCGCGCCTTCTGCACCTCCAGGTAGTCCTCGATGATGGCGATCTCGCGCGACACCGGCACCACCTCGCCCGCGGCCTTCAGCGCGTAGCGCAGGATGTCGGCGAGCCGCTCCAGCGTCTGCTCGGCGAGCGCAGGATCGTCGCGGATCAAGCTGGCGATGGTGTTGAGCGCGTTGAACAAAAAATGCGGGTTGGTGCGCGCCTGGATGGCCTCGAGCTGCGCGCGCAGCGCGGTCTTTTGCTCCTCGAGGAGCTGGCGCTCGGCCGCATCCGCCACCTCGGCCCGCGCGCGAAGCTCCAGGATGATCAACGTCGGCAGGAGGAACGTCCAGGTCACCAGGATCGAGCTCACCAGGAACCGCCCCAGCGGCGGCGTATGCCCCGAGAGCCGCACGTGGAGCGGGCGCACCGCGAAGGCCACGACGACGGTCACCACCGCCATCATCGCCGCGTGCAGCGCGAGCCGCGCCCCCAGGTTGCGCACCCGCACGACGAGCTTGGGCACCACCGAGGCATAGAGGGCGTGGATCGCGAGGGGGATGGTCGCGAAGAGCACGTAGTTGCCCGCGACGCGCGACGCCATCGCCCTCGGCGTCAGCTCGAGGAACCCGGAGACCAAGAGCGGCGAGGCCACGATGGGCGCCACCAGGTACAGATAAACCAGCTCGCCCGGCAGCCGCGCGGGCGCGAACCCCAGATCCGAGCGCGCCGCCCGCGTCCCCCGCCCCACGATGCCCTGCGGTCCCATGGAGGCCTCAGCGCCCGCGACGCTCGCGGCGGGGCGTGGGAGCGCACGCGTCGCCCATCACCGGCGGATCGCCGCGGCCACCACGCTCACCGCTGGGCAGGTAAATGTTGCAGATGCCCTGCACGTCGTCGAACGTGAGATCGCGCATGTGGGTCGAGCCAGGCTTGTATTGTGCAAACATCGTGGCGCGCTCGTCGAGCGAGTTGGCCCCGTCTTGTTGTACTGCACGGTGCGCGACATCCGCCCAGAGGTTACGATGCCAGCGTGGCCGCACGCTCTTATTTTTTCAAGGTTCTCGCGCGTCCCCGGATTGGGCCACAGTTCGTCCCATGCCTCGCCCGCCCCGCGCCCTCCGTCCGTCACGCCCCGGGTCAACCACCCTTGTAGAACGAGCGACACTTTTCGTCATGGTGATTCGAAACACCTTCGCGCAAGCCTCCCGACGCCGTGGCGGTGTTCGACCGACTCTACGCGGACGCCGTGACGCCCGCCGCACAGTTCTTCCTGGCAGCAAAGGTGAATGGCACTGATGGGCTCGTGGAGAGCTTGCGCAAGCGCCCGCGATACTACGCGTCGCTGCGCCCGAGCATGATGCACTTCAGCAGTCGGCTTCCCGAAATACGCGCGGTATTTCGTCGCCTCCATCAGATCTTACCCGAGGCGACCTTCCCCGATTTGACCTTTGTCGTGGGGGCGATGCACTCGGCGGGTACCGCGGGCATCGAGGGACTCATGTTTGGCTCGGAGCAGCTCTCGCGTGACGAAGCGACGCCCCTCGACGAGTTGGACGCAGCCGGCCTTCAGCACGCACTCAAAAGCGAGGCGCTGATACATATTGCCGCCCACGAGCTGGCGCACTTTCAGCAACACTTCGGCGAATGCGAAACCCTTCTTTGTAACGCGCTGCTCGAGGGCGGGCCCGAGCTGGTCGCCGAGGTCATCTCCGGCGCCGTCGCGAATCCTGCGCTCGCCGCATATGGCGACCCGCACGAACACGAATTGTGGATCGATTTTCGTCGCGCGATGGCAGGCACGGATTCGAGCGCGTGGTTGCGTAACTACGAGCACGTCAAAGATCGCCCGGCTGATCTTGGATATTATGTTGGATACCGAATTACGAAATTATATTACGAGCGTACGACCGACAAGACCGCGGCACTCCGCACGATCTTGAACGTCCAGGATCCCCCAGCCTTCCTCGCCATGAGCGGCTACTCGCCTTGACGGCGCTGATCGAGGATGCTGCGCCGCCGGACGGACTCTCTCCGAGAACCCGCAGCCGAGCAACGTGGGCCGCGCCAAACCTCCGGCTTCAGGAGCCGCCCGGTCCCGTTAGGGCTGGAACAGTTTCCATTGCCCCTCGGAGACGACCTGGGCGACGCCGTCGACCACCTTGATGGCGGTATCATCGTCGATCGCATACGTCGGCGCAGGAATCCGTGCCGCCCACTTCTCTGCGTTGGCCAAAGAAGCGTCGGGATGGTGCGGGTGCTCGAAGTGCGGGATCACCGCGAAGTCAACGAGTCCCGCTCCCTGCCCCGTGACCAGGATTCTGTCGACATCACCCTGGGGCGTGGCGAAGACGATGTCCTCCGACTTCAGCGGTCCATCGTTCCCGCGGGGCGGTTCGCGGTAGGTCTCGACGAAGGTGGCGGTAGCAGCCATGCTCCCGGCGCTCACCCCCACGTAGACCGCCTCGGAGCGCAGCGTCGGCAGGAGACCGGTCAAACCGGAGCGCCGCATCCATTCGGCAAGAAACAGGGGGTCGCCGCCCCACACCAGCAGTGCGTCGGCGTCCCGGACCGCCGGCACCCAAGCCGCCTCCTCGATGCTCGGCAGCGCCGTCAGCTCCAGGACCCCCAACGATTTCCAACCCAATTCACACAACGGCAATGGACCCTTGCCGCAGATCGCCCGCCACGCCATACCGGGCCCGCCGGGGAAGGGGTAGATGGCGGTGGGGATAAAGAGGGCGTTGGACTCGGCGATCGGTTTGCCCAGCAGGTCAACCAGCGCGTCGTGGATGCTGCTGTTCTTGATCCCGGCCGATGTGAGGAGAACTCTCATGTTCCTACCTTCCTGAGTGGCAGTCTCGTGATGCCTGAATTGCCTCGTGCGGGGCACTCACTGAAAGCCGACGCGCTCATCGCGGGCGCAACACCTCGGCGACGGTCCCACCGGCGAAGACGCGGGTCTCGACGCGGCGGAGCAAGAGCGGCGCGTCGAGCGCGGAAAACAGCGGCAACCCACGACCGAGCGCGACCGGTCCATCGTCCGGAAGATCCAGCCGAGCCCGCCATCGACGCTCCCGACGAAGCCATCGATCGAGATCACCATCTTGAGAATCAGCTCACGCATCTCTCGCCTCCTGACCGTGAGAGCGACTCGCTCCCACCCGAGAGCGTCGAACGAAACGGGACCGGATCGACATTCGCCCGTTGAATTGTCGCGCGCGCGCGAACGTTTTTCGGAACGCCGTTCGCAGGGTGCGAGAGCGCGCCACGAGTCCCACATTCATCACGAATACGGTTTATCCCGACTACGGGCCGAGCGTTTCGCTTTAAGCTCAGGCCGTCGCAATGTGGCGTCAATGCCGGCGATGACCACCTCCAGTCCGGCCCTGAAGTCGCGATCACGAATACGACGCGATACCGCCGTTGGTGGCGTGGTCTTGCGGGCCTGCTCTTCGATGGTGAACCCGTTCACGTAGCAGACGATCGTGTCCACGCTGAGAGCAGCAAGACGCGCGGATGCTCCCGCCTCGCGAAATACCACGATGAATCCCTTCCACGCGGCTACCGCGGCAGCCCCGGGCAAGTAGAACGTGGCCATCAGCAGGGCGCCATCGCGGTGTGCGAGCATGCTGCTTCGCGCCCCGATGGCCATAACACGCACCTGATCGGCCCAGTCGCCTTCCGGCTGCGGATGGCCTCCTCCCTCCGCAGCGATGCGATCGGCCATCGCATCGAGGAGCGCGCGTTTGTTTTCGAAGTGCCGATACAGCGCTCCCGCACGTATGCCGAGACGTTCCGCGAGTCGACGCGTGGTCAGATCATCCAGGCCCACCTCGTCGAGCAGTTCGATCGCTGCCGTCAATACCTCGTCCCGTCGCGACATCTGGTCCTCCTTCTCCCACGGATTGATTCGAGGCTTGCCATCTTCGTCGACCGACGTAAAGTGAACTTAGTTCACGTGAACTTAGTTCACTTTCATCACTCTGTAAACGAATCGCGAGGGAGTCGGAACATGCGCGTGATCGTGATCGGTGCAGGACTGGGCGGACTGTGCTTGGCCCAAGGGTTGCGCCAAGCGGGCATCGAGGCTGAGGTCTACGAGCGGGACGGCGACGTCGAGGCCCGCTTCCAAGGGTATCGGATCGGACTGGGCCTCCCTGCGATGAACACGCTGAAGCGATGCTTGCCCGAAAGATTGCATCCGTTGTTGATGGCGGTCAGCGGCGAGCTCACCGGCGACGGACGCGTGGTCGACGAGCAACTCAACGAGAAGGGGCGCGCGCCGCGCCAAGATGAGGGCGTGCTATTCGACCGGCACGTGTTGCGCTACCTCCTGCTCGCCGGTCTGCGTGATCGCGTGCACTTCGGGAAGAAGCTCGATTCATACGAGGAGCTGGGGGACGGCACTGTGAGCGCACGATTCGCTGATGGGACCACCACGACGGGCGACGTTCTGGTCGGCGCAGACGGCATGGGATCGACCGTGCGCCGCCAACTGCTTCCGTCCGTCGAGATCCTCGATACCGGCGTTCGCGGTGTGATTGGCCGCACCCCACTAACGAAGCGGTTCGAGGCGCTCGTACCCGGGTGGAGCACGCTGGTCCTCGGTCGCGACTCGAGGCTTTTCCTGGGCAAGATGCCATTCCGGCGCCCGCCGCACCTCGCGGCCGCCGAACTTGCACCGGACGTGTTCCTACCCGAGACGGAGAGCTACCTGCGTTGGGTGATGTTGCTTCCACCAACTCGCTCGAATGTCATGCAAGCAGATTACGAAGGACAGGACGGAGTCGACGTCGTCCTGGGACTCATCGAGAATTGGCATCCGGACCTGCGGGAGATGGTACGCCAAGCAGACCGCCGCAACAGCGGTCTCGGGCCGATCCGGTACGCCAATCCCATCGAACCGTGGCCGACCCGCGCGGTAACCCTTCTCGGTGACTCGGCCCATCCCATGCCGCCGGGGGGACTGGGAGCCAACCTCGCATTCTTCGACGCAGCCTCACTCTCCGCCAACCTCGTCGACGTGCAACGCGGGGCAAGTGCGCTCCTTCCCGCGAGGACTACGAACGACGGATGCGCATCCATGCATCGGCCGCACATGGAACCGCTATGCAAACCCTAACGATGCTCGATGAATCGCGCGATCCATCGAGACCCCCCACGCACTGAATACAACGTCAGCGCGGGCCCGAGGGCAGCTTCGTC
>Ga0193753_10002515_pt1 | contig 14340 bp, 4 predicted proteins | sample H1c2metaG_FD_144925 | JGI IMG/M metagenome (GOLD analysis project Ga0193753, IMG submission 144925) | Soil microbial communities from a riparian zone of the East river system, Colorado, United States - H1c2 | ecosystem: Environmental > Terrestrial > Soil > Riparian zone | place: USA: East River... | reverse complement strand
CACATCTTGCGCTTCTCGATCAGCTTGAAGTAGAGCGCGAGCACCGAGAAATCGCCGCAACCCGGGCACCACGTAGGGTGATCGGCCGCGACTTCTTTCTTCGTCAGTCCTTTGCGTTCCTCGGGCAGGAGCGACGCGACATTCGTCAGGTTTCCGCGCGCGGGAATTTCAGTGGGAGAACTCATATCAGTGATGTCGTTAAAAATTTAGAGGTGTTGCATCCCGGTGCTTACGTTCGTTTTCGCGCGCTCCAAAATCTCGCGCACCATGAAGGTCAACCCATCCGTCTTCGTCAGCCCACGAATCTTCGGGTCGCAAAAGCGCGCGCGCAAGAGACCACCAAGCTGGCCATAGCCGTAAAGTCCCTCATCATTCATCTCGACCACGAAGACGTGGTTGAACCCCGCGAAGATATTTTCCAATCCCGGCGGCAGCGGATTGATGTGCTTGATGTGAATGGACGAAACGCTGTCGCCCGCGGCCCGTGCGCGATCCACGGCTTCGCGAATCGGTCCCTGTGTCGAGCCCCAGCCGACGAGAAGGACATTGCCTTCGTTCGGCCCGTAAATTTCTGGCGTCGGCAAGCTCGCGCCGAGCACCTGCAATTTCTTGCGGCGCTTGGCCACCATTTGCATGTGCAACTTCGGCGAGCCCGTGGGATGGCCCATCTCGTCATGTTCGAGACCCGTCACGACCGGATATTTGCCGCTGCCGATGCGCGTGCCTGGCGGCAGGTGCTGCGTAATGCCATCCTTCGCGCTCAAATTGTACGGCTTGTGTTCGGCGACGGGTTCGAGCGTGGGCGAAATGTCCTGGCAAACTTTCTTCAAATCCGGCTCTTCAAACGCCTCGATGCGCGTGGCAATCGCCTGGTCGCTGATGATGAAAACCGGCACGCTGTATTGGCGCGCAATGTTCACCGCTTCAATCGCCGTGTAGAAACAATCCTCGACGTTCGCCGGGGCCAGAACCACGCGCGGTGAATCGCCGTGGCCGCCGAACACCGCGATGTTCAAGTCGGACTGCTCGACGTTCGTCGGCATGCCGGTCGAAGGTCCGCCGCGCTGAACGTCCACCACGATGAGCGGCATCTCCGCCATGACCGCCCAGCCGATCGCTTCGGTCTTCAAAGAAATTCCAGGACCGCTCGATCCTGTTACCGCCACGCGCCCCGCGTAGCTCGCGCCGATCGCCATCGACACTGCGGCAATCTCATCTTCCGTCTGGATGAACGAGCCGCCGTACTTGGGCAGTTCGCGCCGCAGCAATTCCATGATGTCCGACCACGGTGTGATCGGATAACCCGCACCGAAGCGCACGCCTGCGGCGATCAGTCCATACGCCAGCGCTTCATTGCCGTTCATCACGACCTGATGGCCCGTCTTCTTCTGCGACTCAACAAATTGGAAAGTCTCAATGAGGTGGCCGAGCGAGTGGCCGTAGCCGGCATGAAATGCCGCCAGCGCGTTGTTCACCACGCTCTCGTCTTTGCCGGTGAAGCGTTCGCGAATCAGCTTTTCGAGCTTCGGCAAATTCAAGTCGAACATCTTGGCCACGAGGCCGAGCGCGAAAATGTTTTTGCCCTTGTCTTTCGCCGTGCCGCCGATGGCTTCGACCGTCAGTCCAGCGATAGGCACGCCGACATGATGATACTTCTCCTGCCACTCGGGTTTCGGCACCACGTGGTCCGAATCGTAGAGCACGATGCCGCCGTTCTTCACCGACGAGATGTGGTCTTCGTAAGAATGCTGGTAGAAGGCGAGCAGAACGTCCGCTTCATCACCCGCGCTCAAGACTTCGCCCGAGCCGATGCGCACCTGGAAAATCGAAGGGCCGCCCGAAATGGTGGACGGAATCGTCATGAAGGTCATGACCTCCTGCTCGCTGCGCCCCGCGAGACGGGCTAGGAAACCGCCGATGGCTTGAATTCCGTCCTGCGAATTGCCGGCGATACGGATAATCGCCTCAGATACGCGGGATATTTTCGGACCGCCCGCCGCAGTCAAAGTTGAATCACTCATTTCATTCATTCCGACGTTGAAAAGCACCCATTCAGACGAAAAGAAATCGCCCGCTTTCGGAGGCGATTTCGGGAGGCCGACGCTACCATTGACCGCCCGCCTGTCAAACGATTCTGCGGCGAACGGGGCGGGGAACTTAAGGTCGATACTTGCAGTGGTACCGATGGCTCACCTACACAACAGCCGCTTCGGAAACGGGATCAAAGAAAATGGCTTTGGTCAGATCGAAATGTAGCGCGACGCGCTCACTGATTCTTGGGATGTGACCCGTGTTGGTGCGAACGATGAATCGGTGCGCGCTTGTGTTGAAGTGGAGGTGCGTCTCAGGGCCGAGCAGTTCGATGAGTTCGACTGCGCGGGGAATCGTCTGTTCCTGCGCCGCTCCGTCGTGCCATGAAATGTGTTCCGGACGGAACCCAAGCACGACGGCTCCCTCGGTGAGTCGAGCGAGCTTTTCGCCCTGCTCGTTGGCCAGAATGAATTCCAGTCGTGAACCGTTCGTAGCGCCCGCCGGATTGTTTTCCTGAAACACCCATTGCCCGCCTGCGTGCGTGACGCGCCCTTGGAACAAATTCATGGGCGGAGAACCGATAAAACCGGCGACGAAGAGGTTGGCGGGCTGATGATACAACGTGAACGGCTCGGCAACCTGTTGAACGACGCCCTCGTTCATCACGACGATGCGTTGACCGAGCGTCATTGCTTCGGATTGATCGTGCGTGACGTAAAGCATCGTTGCGCCGAGCCGCTGGTGCAGGCGCGAGATTTCCGTGCGCATCTCGGTTCGCATGGGTGTGTCGAGATTCGAGAGCGGTTCGTCCAACAAGAACACTTTTGGTTGACGCGCGAGAGCGCGGCCGAGGGCGACACGTTGACGTTGCCCACCCGAAAGTGCGCGAGGGAAACGTTCGAGCAATGGCGCAATGCCGAGCATGGAAGCGGTTTCCTGCACGCGCGTTTTGATTTCAACGCTTGGGATCTTTCGCAACGTGAGTCCGAACGCCATGTTCTCGAACACCGTCATGTGCGGATAGAGCGCGTGATTCTGAAAGACCATCGCCACGTCCCGATCTTGCGGGGACACGGAGTTCATGGTCGTGCCATTGAAAGAGATTGTACCAGTGGTGGCTTCTTCCAGGCCGCCGATGAGTCGAAGCGTGGTGGTTTTGCCGCAACCGGAAGGTCCGACGAGCACGATGAGTTCTTTATTTGCGACGTGAAGGTTGAGGTTGCGGACCGCGTGAACTTCTTGCCCATTCTTTGGCCGGAACACTTTCCCGACGCTCTTCAGTTCCACGCTCGCCATGTCCATTTGCGGACGGAGCCGCCGGTTTGGGATTAAAGGGTCACAGTCGCGCAAGGCGTGTCTTGTGACGCGGCGCTGAGTGCCACATGGCCGGCGCCGATCCGATGCAGCCGTTCGCTCACGGTCCGGCAGGCGATCTCAGGACGATTGCAGTCGCCGCTCAGATGGCCGAGGAAAACTTGGCGCGTGTCCGCTGACACAATTTGTTCTGCGGCATCGGCGGCTGCGTCGTTGGAGAGATGGCCGTGCCGGCTGAGGATGCGTTGCTTGAGGCTCCAGGGTCGGCGCACGTCGTCCTGCAAAAGTTTCAAATCATGATTGGCTTCGAGCACGAGCACGTTGGAACTGCGGACGCGCTCGATCACGAGCTTCGTCGCGTGGCCAAGGTCGGTGAGGAACCCGATGCGTCCGGCCTGGGTGTGCAGGAGAAAGCCGACGGGATCGTAGGCATCATGCGGCACGCTGAAAGTGTCCACGCGCACGTCATTCACGTCGAAACTGGCGCCAGTGCTAAAAATGTTGCAGCGCACGGGTGCTTCGACGAGCAGTTCAATCGCTTCCTTGGTCAGGCGATTGCAATAGATGGGCACGTTCAGTTTGGTCGCGAGCACGGCGAGTCCCTGAATGTGATCGTGGTGCTCGTGTGTGATCAGAATGCCGGTGAGATTTTCTGGCGTGCGCGAAATGCTGAGCAGGCGATTGCGAATCTGGCGCGCGCTCAGCCCGGCATCGATGAGCAATCGCGCTTCGTCTGTTTCGAGATACGCGCAATTGCCGCTGGAGCCGCTGCCGAGAATCGTGAACTGAACTGCCACGCGCGTGACGTTAAGGATCAGTGGCGAAATGAAAATGAAAAATCGCCGCGCCGTTGATGATTGAATCGAAATGGGACTTGTCCCAAGAGTTCAGTGGAGGCGCGCACGGATTTCTATAGAAAATTTTCTCGCGAATCGCAGCGTGTTCTTCAGGAAAGCAGCGTTTGTGCCGAGTAGAACCTTGAGCAATTGGTAAACCGCAGTAGAATCGAACGCGATGGCACAGGGATTGTATTTATCACAAAGAATGGCGCTGGCCCAGGTGCTCGCGCCGCAGTTGCAGCAATCGTTGGCGCTCCTACAGGCGCCCACTCTCGAGCTGCAGGCCTTGGTTCAACAGGAGCTGGAACAAAATCCACTCCTGGAGGAATCGTCTGCCGTCGAAGTGGAACAGGACAAGTCCGACCGCGAGGGCGAAGGGACGCAATCGGAAGCCACCATTGCGGCTGATCCTTGCGAACCTCCGGCCGACACTACTTTCGATCCTGCGACGGAAAAGCCCACAAACGATCCAGTGGATGATTTTCAGGCGGAGTTCGAGCGGTTGACTCAATTGGACCAGGAATGGCGCGATCATTTTTCCGCGACCAACGTGGCGCAACGCAGCACCCAGGAAGATGAAGAGAAGCGCGAGTTCATGTTCAATTCACTCACGCAAGGCACTTCACTACAGGAGAATTTGATCGGGCAGGTTCGTCTGTCGGAGTTGAACAACGGCGAGATTTCGATCGCGGAGATGATCATCGGCAACATCGACGACTACGGTTATCTCAAGGCGACGGTGGAGGAATTGGCCGTGACCACGAGCGTCGAGCCGAAGCGCATCGAGAATGTGCTCAGCGTCATCCAGTCGTTTCATCCTCCGGGAGTGGGCGCGCGGGATTTGCGCGAGTGCCTGATGCTGCAACTGGAGCGCAAGAAATTGAAGCACACCCTCGAGTACAAGATCATCAGCGAATGCTTCGATGCCTTGAGCAAGCGGCGCATCCCGGAAATCGCGCGCGTGCTGGGCCGTGAACTGGATGAAATTCAGGACTCTCTGCAAATCATTGCCAACCTGGAGCCGCGTCCTGGCCGCCAGTTTCTGCCGGACAATGATATTTACGTGGTGCCGGAAGTTTTCGTGGTCAGAGGCGACGACGGCGAGTTCCAGGTCAGCACGAACAACGATCACATTCCGCACCTGCGCATCAGCAATCATTACAAGGATTTGATGGCGCAGGCGAATTCCTCAACGGAAGTGCGCAATTACATTCGGGAGAAAATCCGCGCCGGCAAATTCCTCATCAAGAGTTTGCACCAGCGGCAATCGACGATTCTGAACATTGGCAAAGAAATCGTGAAGCGGCAGCGCGAGTTCATGGAGAAAGGCCCGGCCTTTCTCAAACCGCTGACGATGGTGATGGTCGCGGAGGTCGTCGGTGTGCATGAAACCACGGTGAGCCGCGCCGTCTCGGGCAAGTACATGGAAACGCCGCATGGCGTGTTCGAGATGAAGTATTTCTTCACCTCCGGCCTTCAGACCGATGGCGGCGAGGCAATGTCGAACACAAGTGTGAAGGGCATCATCAACGAAATCTTCGCAGCAGAAAACACGACCAAGCCGCTTTCCGATCAGGAAGTCGTCAAGATGTTACAGGCCAAAGGGATTCAAATCGCCCGCCGCACAGTGGCCAAATACCGCATGGAACTGGGCATTCTGCCTTCGAATCTGCGGAAAGTTTACTGAGCTTTCCTCGCCGCGTGGCGCAGATGACAAATCGTTTACTTGCTGACGGCGTTGGTCTTGGCTACGTTGGGTTCATTTCCGCGCGCTTCTAGTGGCTCGTTGTGTTGTGACTGGATTTCACAAGTTACGATCGGCAGCGAGTTTGCTTTGCCCGCGTGAACCCGGAAATGTCACGAGATTGCAACCGGACTGGCTCAATGGGCGTCTTGGCTGCGATTCAATGATAAACTCAACGACCTGATGCAGTGCTTTTGTATCTGCTGGGAGCAGCGGCCCTCTCCGTGTGGGGCTGCCGTTGCCTGCTGTTTGCGTGAAGAACACACTTCTCGCGTGTCCCGCACACGTGGTTGGCTGACGGCTGCCTTCAACTGATCCATGAGTTCCTCAAAAAATGAAACAACTCTACACCATCCTTGTTGCCATTGTTATTGCCGGCTTCAGCAGCGCGCTGGCGCAGCCCGCGAATGATAATTTTGCCAACCGGTTTCTGCTCAACGGCCTTCTGGTGATCACTAATGGGACCACGGTGGGAGCCACAGTTGAAGCGGGTGAGCCGAGTATCAACAACGAAGGCGATCAAACGGTATGGTACGAATGGACGCCGCCCGTTCAGGTCCTGACTACGTTCCGCGCAGGCGGAAACGGGTATCGCACCCTGCTCGGCATTTATGAAGGAGATGCCGTGAACGCTTTGGGCGCCTGGGCCACGCCGGCGGCGGCAGCCGGTCAGACAAATGCAACGGTCACGTTCACTCCAATCGCGGGGCTGCCATACAAAATCAAGGTGGATCGCCGGAACACCGCGATAGCTGGAACATTCAGCCTCGTCATTTCGCAACAGGTCAGCGGACCGCTCGTGAGTTTCACTTCGCCTTTTAATGGCGAAACAGTCACCAATCCGGTGAACATCGCATTGGGGGCAACCGTTTCCACTCCGCTCGGCGGGACCGTGACCAACGTAAGTTTCTTTTACCAGGGCAACGTTTTGATCGGTTCAGACACGACCGGTCCCTACTCTTTTGTTTGGACGAACCCGGCGCCGGCCACCTACACGGTCACGGCGGTTGCCACGGATGACAGCGGAAGAGTGGGCACGAGCGCAATTACGGTTTTTGTGGTTCCCCCGGGTTATTTTTCCTATTTCCCGGTGTTCATTCAGGAAGTTTGGAAGTATCGCGACGATGGCAGCGATCAGGGCACGGCCTGGCGATTGCCTGCCTTTGATGACACCGCATGGGCCAGCGGCCCGGCCGAACTGGGCTATGGCGATGGCGACGAAGCGACTGTCGTCAGTTTTGGGCCTGATCCGAACAACAAGTTCGTCACGACTTACTTCCGGCGCGCTTTCATGATTACAGACGCCGAAAGCGTCACGAATGTGTTCTGCTATTTGCGGCGCGATGATGGCGGCATCGTATACCTGAATGGCACCGAGATTCAACGCAGCGGCATGGCGGCCGGACCCGTGAATTATTTGACACCCGGGCAAAACATTCAGGATGACGGCACTCAGTATTTCACGACCAATGCGAATCCGGCCCTGCTGGTCAACGGCTTAAACTACCTCGCGGTGGAGATTCACCAGGTGGACGCCGGCAGTTCCGACATCACCTTTGACTTTGCGATGGAGATTTCAGGCGTCATCGGCAATTTCGCGCCTTCCGTGGCCATCACGGCCCCGGCAAATGGCGCGACGTTGCGGCCCGGGACGAACATCACCATCTCGGTGAATGTCTCTGACATCGAGGGCACCGTCACGAATGTCGCGTTCTACGCGAATCTGTTGAAGCTGGGTGACGATGCCACTCCGCCATTCTCTTTCACCTGGAACAACGTGCCGCAAGGGGACTACACGCTCACGGCGGTGGCGACGGATGATGAGGGGGCGAGCCGGACTTCCACGGGCGTGAACATCTCCGTCAACACGTTCACTATCGTGCCGGTCACGCTCATTTCCACGAATTCAGTTTGGAAGTATCTCGACAACGGCACCGATCAAGGAACGGCGTGGACCGGGATCAGTTTCAATGACGCCTCGTGGCCCAGCGGCCCGGCGGAATTGGGCTACGGCGACACTTCAGATGGAAGGCCCGAGGCGACGCTCATCAATTTCGGTCCCGACAGCAATAATCGTTACACGAATTATTATTTCCGGCGCTTCTTCACCGTCACCAATGCTGCGCAAGTGACGAACCTCGTCATTCGCTTAATGCGTGATGACGGAGCGGTCGTTTACATCAACGGCACTGAAGTGCGCCGGGACAACATGCCGGGGGGAACGATTACCTCGACGACGCTGGCCTTGAGCGCGGCGGCGGGCGCAGATGAGTCCACGTTTTTTGCGACGACGACGAACGCCATTCTGAACACTGGCGCCAATGTCATCGCGGTGGAAGTTCACCAGAACGTCGGGACCAGTTCCGACGTCAGTTTCGATCTGGAGCTCGTGGCCAACATCCTTCAGGGAGCGCAAATCACGAACACCATTCCGCCGTTTCTGCTCGGCAAAAACCCGCCGGCGGGCAGCACGGTGCCCTCGCTGACTTCGATTCAAGTGACGTTCAGTGAATCCGTGAGCGGCGTGGATGCGGGGGATCTGTTGGTCAAGGGCGTTCCAGCGACGGGCGTCAGTGGCGGCGGAAATTCCTACACCTTCACCTTTCCGCAACCGGCGTTGGGCGCCGTCAACATCACTTGGACAAACAGCCACGGCATTGTCGATCAGGGCACGCCGCAATTGGCTTTCAACGGCGCGGCCAGCAGCAACACCTGGAGCTACACGGTGGCGGATAATGTGCCGCCCACAGTTGCTTCGCGAACTCCGGCCGCCGGCTCAACGGTGACCAACCTGAGCTCGATCCAGGTGATGTTCAGCGAAGCTGTCATTGGTATCGAGGCGGGCGATCTTTTGATCAATGGAAGTCCGGCCACCGGCCTGAGTGGCAGCGGCACCACGTTCACGTTCAGCTTTGCCCAGCCTCCTTACGGCAATGTGTCCGTAGCCTGGGCGGGCGGCCACGGCATTGCCGATCCATCGGGCAACGCGTTTAACGCGGCCGGTGGAAGTTGGACCTACGCGTTGCAAGGTCCGACGCTCGTTCTTGCCGGGACCAACGCGAGCTATCGTTACTTCAAGAGTTTGAATTTCACGGAAGCTTCATCGCCCACGACGACGTGGCGTACCAACGACTTCAATGATTCGTCGTGGCTGATCGGCAACGCGCCCTTCGCCTACGACTCCAATCCGAATCCCGTGGATTTTACGATCGGAGCTTTGACGCTGCTGCCGGACATGCAAGGTGACTCCGGTTATCTCGCCTTGTTCCAACGTACTGTGTTCAGCGTGCCGGCAGCCGGAGCGTTGACGAATGTGATTCTACGGCACCGGATCGATGACGGTGTGATCGTCTGGCTGAATGGCGTCGAAATATTTCGCCTCAACATGGGTGCGACTGGAACGGAATATCCGGTGAGCGTGGGCGCGAACAATGCCAATGATCCGACCGGCTACACGACCGTGGCATTACCTGCGAGCGTCGCGGCGTTATTCCGCACGGGTACCAACTTGCTCGCAATCCAGGGTCAGAACGCCAACCTTCCCAGCACCGATTTCATCACATCCGTGGAGCTGACGGCGACGTTGCTCGATCCGCTCGCGCTGCCGCCAGGTGTCGCCACGTTGAATCCCGCCGCCGGCAATGCCTTCAATCTGACGAGCATCACCGTGACCTTCACCGAAGGGGTGCAGGGGATCGACGCTTCCGATTTGCTCATCAACGGCACGCCTGCTTCCGGCGTGAGCGGCACCAGTAATGTGTGGACCTGGACTTTCCTGCAACCCGCCTACGGCAACGTGAACGTGACCTGGGCCGCGGGAGCGAACATCAGCGACTTCGACGCGCCGCCCAAACCGTTCATCGGCGGCGGCTTTAATTACACGTTGCTCAACCCAAGCGCGCCCACGGTGGTTTCCCAAACTCCCGTGGCCTCCGCCACCGTGTCGAGCCTGGCCACGCTCACGGTGAACTTCAGCGAAGCGGTCACTGGCGTGGGCGCCGCCGACCTGTTGGTGAATGGCACACCTGCCACCAGCATTTCCGGCAGCGGCGCGAATTACACTTTCACCTTCACGCAACCCACGTATGGCAACGTGACGATCACGTGGGCGGGCGGTCATGGAATTACCGACACCGAGGCGGGCTTGAACGCGTTTAATCCGGCCCAGGCCGGCAACACTTGGAGCTACACGCTCGTGGATCAAACCGCGCCGCTCGTAGCTTCGAAGAATCCGCCGGCGGGCGCGAACGTCACGAACCTGACTACCCTGAGCGTGACCTTCAGCGAAAGCGTGCAGGGCGTGAACGCCAGCGACCTAGTGCTCAACGGCGTGCCGGCCACGGGCGTGAGCGGCGGCCCCGCGACTTACACCTTCACGTTCGCGCAACCGAACACTTCCGTGGTCGGCGTCGAGTGGGCTGTGAACCACGGCATCGCCGATCTGGCGGTGGCGCCGAATCCTTTTGATCGCACCGGCGCGGGCGCGACCTGGCAGTACTTCACGCCGGACAACGTGCCGCCCGTGGTCAGCGACATCACACCGCCGCCCGGCGCGACGGTGCGGGATCTGACACAAGTCTCCGTCACCTTCAGTGAACCGGTGACGGGCATAGGCCCGATCGATCTGCGGATCAACAATCTGCCCGCGCAAAATGTCAGCGGCTCTGCGGCGGGACCGTACATCTTCACCTTCGCGCAGCCGGCGACGGGCGCTGTGGAAATTGTTTGGGCGGCGGGCACGGGCATTACGGATCTGGCTTCGCCTCCGAACGGTTTTGCCGGCGGCGAATGGAACTATCTTTTGAATCCAAACGCCGTCTTTGCGGACAAGATTGTGATCAACGAGATCATGTTCCATCCGAGCACCGAGCAGGTCAGCCAGGAGTGGATCGAACTGCGCAATACAGATGCCGCGCCGGTGAATCTTACGGGCTGGCAGTTGACGAAGGGCGTGAGCTTCACCTTCCCGAACGTCACCATTCCGGCGGGAGGCTATCTCGTCGTCGCTGCGAATGTGGCGGCGTTTCAAGCCAAGTATCCGGGCGTGAACAATGTCGTGGGCGGCTGGATCGGACAGTTGAGCAATACGGGCGAGGAGATCGAAATTGAAACGGCGTTCGGCGAAGAAGTGGACGTCGTCGAGTATTCCGATGAGGGCGACTGGGCGATTCGTCAGCGCGGTCCCCTTGATGGCGGGACGCGTGGCTGGGAATGGTTTTCGGCGGCGGACGGAACCAACTTGAACACGGGGAACAATCTGCTCGAAGGCGGACGATCGCTCGAATTGCGGAATTCGATGTTGCCCAATGAATTTGGACAAAACTGGGGTTCGAGCACGCAGAGCAACGGCACGCCGGGTATCGCGAACACCATGAGCAATACGAATATTCCACCGATGGTCCTGAGTGTGACCCACTTTCCCGTCGTGCCGGCCTCTACGGACACGGTGTCCATCACCACGCGTATTCGCGATGAGCAGGTCAGTGGCACGACCGTGACCCTTTTCTACCGGAACCACAGCACCACCACTCCGCCGGCATTTTCCTCTGTAACGATGTTTGACGACGGAGCACACAGTGATGGTCTCGTGGGGGATGGAGTCTTCGGGGTGACGCTGCCCGCGCAGGCCAATGGGACGGTCATTGAATACTATGTGCGGGCCGTGGATTCCCTCCTGAATACAAACACCTGGCCCGGCGCGGCCCGCCAGACGGACGGCTCGTTTGCACAGACGGCGAACGCGCTCTATCAAGTGTCCGACGAGATCTACGCCGGCACTCAACCCATTTATCGTTTGATCATGACGGAGTCGGAGCGCGTCGAGTTTACCGGGATCAACCGCCAGAGCGATGCGGAGATGAATTGCACGTTCATCAGCATCGACGGTGAAGGCGTCAAGGTACGGCAGAATTGTGGGATGCGCATTCGCGGCGCTGGCAGCCGTGGCGCCAACCCGCCCAATCTTCGCGTGAACATCGCCTCCGACCGCCGCTGGAACAGCGTCACCGAGATCAATCTCAACACCCGTTATACGCATGCCCAGACCATTGGCAGTGCGCTGTCCCTGAAGGCGGGCTTGCCGGCGGCGTACGCGCGACCGGTCAAGGTGCGAATCAACGGCACGGACATGGCTAACTCGGGTTCGCCGATGTTTGGATCCTACGCGTTTGTGGAACCGATCAATGCCGAGTGGGCCGCGGAGCATTTTCCCAACGATGACAACGGCAACGTTTACCGCGGTTCCCGCGCACCGTGGACCGCCAACCTGGATTACCGGGGAACATCCCCTGCGGTGTACGAGGCGAATGGTTATTCCAAGACCTCCAACCAGAGCGAGAACGACTGGACCGATCTGTTTAATCTCACCTTCGCACTCAACACCAACGCCACCGATGCGGTTTACGAACAGGCAGTGCAAGCCCAAGCGAACGTCACGAACTTCATGCGCTTCTTCGCGCTGGGTTCACTCATGAGCTACCAGGAAACCTCGCTGTTCCGCGGGGTCGGGGATGACTACGCAATGTATCGCGGTGTGGTGGATACTCGTTTCACGCTGGTGCCCCATGATTTTGACACAGTGCTAAATCAGGGTGACACCGGCGGAAGCGTCACGGAATCAATCTTCCAGCCCATCTTGAATCCGGAAAGCGCCAACGCGAACGAGCGCGCGAACTTCCTCCAGCGCATGATGAGGAATCCGCGGTTTGTCCCGATCTTTTTCAGCGAGTTGAAACGGCTGGGCGAAACCGTCTTCGCGCCAACAAATCTGAATCCGCTGGTCGATCAGCTTTTGGGTGACTGGGCTTCTGGAACCGTGAACGGCATCAAGACGTTCAACGCGAACCGCAACGCGAATGTGCTGTCCCAGATTCCTCTCACCTACAGTCTGGCGCACACACTGGGATCGTCGAACGGCGTCCTGCGCACCACGGCGGCGAGCATCAGCTTGCGCGGTGCCGCCAACGCCATCGACACGCGCAACGTGCGGATCAACGGCGTGGCAGGCGCTTACTCCGGCTGGGAAGGACGTTGGACGAACAGCGCCGTGGCCTTGCAGCCGGGCATGAACAATCTGCTCGTCGAAGCGGTCGGCGCGAGCGGCGAGGTCGTTTGGAACACGAACCTCGCCGTGTGGTACGACACCAGCGCGTTCACGAGCGTGAGCGGAAACATCAGCGCCAACACAGTCTGGTCGGCTGGCTCTGGTCCGTATCGAGTCACGGCGAACGTGACCGTGGCCAGCGGAGCCACTCTGACGATTCAGCCGGGCACGACGGTTTATCTTAACTCCGGGGTCGGAATCAGCGTGGCCAATGGCGGACGTTTGCTCGCCGAGGGCAACCCCAATGCACGCATTCAATTCAATGCTGTTCCGGGACCGCTTAATCGTTGGAGCGGAATTGTCATTAACGGCTCGGGCGCTTCGGTGGAGTCGCGCATCGCCTACGCGCACCTTGAGGGCAATAACGGCACGGCGATCGATGTGAGCGGTGGCGCTGCATTCCTCGATCACTTGACGTTTGGCACGACCGACCGCCGCTACATGGATCTAGATGCGGCCTCATTCATCGTGAGCCATTGCGTGTTCCCGACAACCACGGCTGTGATTGAGCCGGTGCATGGGGCGGGCGGCATTCGCAGCGGCGGGCGCGGCATTTTCCTGCGCAACTTCTTTGGGCGAGTGAATGGCTACAGCGACACCGTGGATTTCACCGGCGGCAATCGCCCGGGACCAATCGTCCAGTTCATCCAAAATGTTTTCATGGGATCGGACGATGACATTCTGGATCTCGACAGCACGGACGCCTGGGTGGAAGGAAACATCTTTCTGCACACGCACCGGCTCGGATCGCCCGACTCGGCCAGCGCCGTGAGCGGAGGCAACGATGACGGTCAGGCTTCGGAGATCACGATGGTGGGCAATCTGTTCTTCGACGTGGACCACGCGGCGACGGCCAAGCAAGGGAACTTCTACACGTTCGTCAATAATACGGTGGTGCGGCAATCGAGCGCCGGCTTCGAAGACGCTGGCGCGGGTGCCGTCTTGAATTTCGCGGATGAAGGCACGGTCGCGGCCAGCGGCATTTACTCGGAAGGCAACATCATCTTCGATGCTGAGAGACTCACGCGCCATCTCACCAACGGCAGTCCACTCGCCGCCAACACGACGTTCCATAATAATTTGATGCCGTTCGCGTATGCCGGGCCGGGCACCAACAATTCATCCGCGAATCCCTTGCTCAAGCGCATCCCGACACTGGCTGAGACCATGGCTTTCACGTCGTGGGAGCAGGCTCAGGTTTTGCGTGATTGGTTCAGCTTGCAGGGCGGTTCACCGGGCCTGGCCACGGGCCCGAACGGACGCGACAAGGGCGGCGTGGTGCCGCTGGGAGTTTCGATTTCCGGCGAACC
>Ga0193753_10002514_pt1 | contig 14345 bp, 9 predicted proteins | sample H1c2metaG_FD_144925 | JGI IMG/M metagenome (GOLD analysis project Ga0193753, IMG submission 144925) | Soil microbial communities from a riparian zone of the East river system, Colorado, United States - H1c2 | ecosystem: Environmental > Terrestrial > Soil > Riparian zone | place: USA: East River... | reverse complement strand
CATATCGCCTTGCGCATAAAAGAGATAGTAATTATTTCCTACCGGCGCAATGGTCAATCGTTGGGAATTGTGATCGCTGCTGCCGGGCAAGGTGTCGCATAAGGTCTCGGGAGAACCGAGTTTTTTGGTAATCGGATCATAGGTAAACTTCACGATCTGGTTCCTGAATATGACTCCGCCATTGGCCGGAGACGTAACGGTAGTAATGTATTTATGGATGTATGAGATGTAAACGAATTTTTTCCCCGCATTGAAATCCGGATGTATCGCAAGTCCAGCCAGTCCTCCTTGTGGATTACCCTGGCCGTTGAAATCAAATTGCAGATCGAAGCTTGGATCCGAAAGGAATCCGCTTCCCTGTGAAATATCGAGCACCGTGGTCTTCTCTCCTGTTACAGGATTCATGCGATAGACCTTGTAGCCTCTCGACTCTGTAATCCACAAGGCCGTATCCGGTCCATAGCAGATCTCCCACGGATCATTCAAAATATTCGGTGGGGAAAGCAATGATTGTTTGAAGACCTCTCTCATCCGGCTACCCTCTCCGTCAACGGGAGCGGGATCGGTTACACAGATATCGAATTTCCAAGAGGCGAAGGATGTGCCCGGAGTAGTCAAATTGTTCTTGTGTATCCTTATATAATACGTATTCCCCACCACTAATGGTGTCTGGTTAGTTGCCATTGATATGGAGCTGTTGCTACACGCAACCTGTGAGAGACCGGCGCAAGGCCCCGTGCTGGAAAATAATTGGAAGCGCAGTGCGCCGCTCCAGCTTGTACCCGGGTTGCTCACCGTAATGCTGGGATATACGCTATTCGCCACGAACTTGTACCAGACATCCGGCGAGGTCTGGCTTCCGCAGGAGGAGGCAATGCCTGCTCCTGCAACGGTTGCTCCATATAATGATTGGTTTACCAGCTGACTCGTTCCTGCACTACAAGCGGTCGCGGTCGTGATGGTGCGCGCATTGGAACAATCGTCATTAGCCGGTGGGGCATCCAATAAACAAATAGTAAAGCCTCCAGCCGTTGTCGGTGCGGTCGCAGCACCCGTGGACATTATCCGTATCAGGTACACGGTGCCTACCACTAAATTGATGGGAGTAACGCTGGTTCCGCCGCAAGCCATTACGGTTCCCCCGCAGCCATTCAGCACCTGCAATCCGGGGCTTGCAAAATTGCTGCCGATCCCTGTTAAGGTGATAGTAGGGTTGGGGCTCTGCGCCGTGAATTTATACCACACATCGTATTTTGCCGTGCCCGAGCATACGATTGTTGCGCCATCCCGTGTTGCACCAACTACGGTGCTCATAATATTTGTACAGGCACCCAGGCTCGGAGTTATACTTAGAGCACTGCCACACGTGTTATTGGCGACCTGGGAAGATGAATGAAGTGAAAAAAAAATGAATAGGGTGAAGATCAATAGCTTGTTCATGGATGATGGATTTGGAAATGCAAATTATAACCGAAAAACAAGACTACTAAGAGTATTTCTGCTACAGTTTAATTAGTAGATACCCTTAAAAAATCAACGTGTAAATCCTATTGTTAATTCCCTTCTTGTATGGTTATTTTGTTAATCCATTATCTCGAAAAAAACCATAATCGAATCCACCAATGAACTCCTTTGTTAAAAACCTGACCATTGGCAAAACATTTCTAATCGCGTCCGTCCTTCTGTTTTTGCCATTCCTGTCCTTTGCCCAAGCAACGTGCGCATCGGCAGTGACATTGACTCCGGGAACGAATTGCGGCACAAACAGAGATCTTCAAGGGGTAGGAGTTAGTCTGCCCGCAGGAAGCTGCGGCGGAGCCACTGCCGCAAATACGAAGGCATTATGGTTCAAGTTTACGGCTACTATTACTAATCCGGTTATCACCGTTACTCTTCCTGGGACCACTTACCTGACTACTGCCACCACTTTTATCGAAGTCCTAAATGGTACATGTCCAACTAGCTTTTCCGTTTTGGATTGTCAGGATATATCGACTCCCGAGGCGCTTACCGGACTGACGATCGGAACAACCTATTTCGTAAGAGTTTATGTTACGGGATCAACAACTAACATGACGTCATCGACCAGGCGTCGTTTTACCATCTGTTTAACCGATCCTCCGCCTGTAAATGATCTATGTACTAACGCGACGACACTGGTTTCCGCTCCAACTTGTGGCGCGGGCACCAGCGGTGTATTGCTCGGATCTACATTTAATACTATCAGCCCAACTCCAAGCTGCGGAAATACGACTAATGATGACGTATGGTACACGTTCGTCGCAAAAACCACAAACCCTACCATTACGTTAACGTCGACGCTAAGCAATCCGCGTCTGACACTTTTTTCCGGTTCATGCGCCAGTCCAACCGCCCTATTCTGCGCAAATACAAGTATTGCGGCGACCGGGCTAACTGTAGGGACTACATATCGCATCAGGGTTTATTCGACCACAGATGATACCGATCCGTTCACCATTTGCGTTACTGATCCGCCACCGGCCAATGATGAATGCATAGGCGACGTAACGCTCACTCCCGCGTTGACTGTTTGTGGCGGGCCAACTGCCGGAACAATCTATGGTGCCACAACTTCAGCAATGGCTGTAGCACCATGTGCAGGTCCTGTAGTATATGATGTCTGGTATTCCTTTACCGCCACCACTGAAAATGAGACGGTGACCTTAAGCGGTATTGGATCGGAATTCCTCAATCCACACCTTCAGCTCTTCTCAGGTGGCGATTGCGCATTCTTAACCTCGATCGGATGCGGCACCACGAGTCTCGCCGCAACGACACTCACACCTGGAAATTTATATTTCGTAAGAGTCTATAGCACGGGCGGAGCTTTGCCGGTAACACCGGGCAATGCAGGTTTTTCTATCTGCGTCACTTATACCCCTCCACCCACGCCTGTCAATGATCTCTGCTCCGGTGCCATAACATTGAATGTATATTCAACATGTGCAAAGGTGATGGGAACCCTGGAGAACGCCACATTGAGCGCTCCGGCCATTGCGTTCACTCCTCTCTGTGCAGCAGGTACAGCAGGCCCGGATGTATGGTATAAGTTCGTTGCCACCTCCGCCAATACGACTATCACACTGGGAGACTTCGGAGCTAATTTCGGAGCAACACGCCGGCTCCAGGTGTTTACGGGAACCTGCGCTGTACTTACTCCGCAATTTTGCACAAGCGGAACAGGAGCAAGCCTGGCGCTGTCTCCTGTGTTTGTACCCGGTACCACTTACTATATCCGCGTTATGGCGGGTTCGGCTACCATTCCTACTTCTTATGGCGACTTCAGTATATGTATCACTGTGCCGTTGTCTACCACCAGATCGGGTAATGGTTATATCAATGTGACCAAGCAAGCTGTAGGTGGCGTAGTTGAACCAAACGATATATTGGAGATCAGAACCACGGTGAATGTTACCTCCGGTACCATTTACAAGCTCCGCTATGTTGATAATGTGCCCACAAAGACCACCATGGAGACAGGTGCTACTGATCGGATAAGGGTGCTCACCAATGAAGGTATCGTTCTCCAGCAGCACACCCTCGCAAACGACCTTGATGCGGCTACCTATATTGCGAGCCCCACAGGCCTCGACTATCAAATTCGTATGAATCTCGGGTTCGGAGCCACCGCTACCCCATCTCCTGCAGTTACCAAACCGGCAAACAATACCAGTGCGGAATTCACATCCGCAACAGGACAACTGACGGCCGGTAACTGGCCTAATGTATTCGGAAGCACCTTGTTTGCAACGGCTTTCCGGGTGAAGGTAAGCGGTGTTGTAGGCGATACGATCGTCATCGCGCCGGGGAAATTCATATACCGGACATCTGCCGGCGGAACAGACATTGAACTCACTAGTACACCATATAAGATCCTGATCACAACACCCATGAGTCTTTGCGCGAATTCAACCGGTGTGAACATGTCACAGGAATTCGGCGGCACATTCGGTACCGGCACTACGCTTAACCGGGGATCGGATCTCGCATTCCCCATTCCGGGATATGCCTTCACGAACGTATCGGGCACACAGGCTCTCGGCGACGGACAATACGCCATCGTAAAGAACCTGAGTCCACGCAGCGGTATTAACAGGGATGCCGAACGCTCGCCTACCACCACTACCGCGCTTCCCAATCAGGATGCAAGCGACTACCGTATGCACGGCGGTCACTGGGATATCGACGGCGACCACACCGGAACGAACAATGCTATCGGAAACGTTCCAACGGATGTAGGAGTCAATGCGGGGTACATGCTTATGGTCAATGCCGACTATGTGGCATCGGAGACCTATCGCCAGACGCTGAGCGGTCTTTGTCCCAATACCTACTACGAATTCTCCGCCTGGTTCAGGAATATTTGTCCTACCTGCGGTAATGACTATCAGACGGGCGCCAACTACAGTCCCCGACAGCCCGGTGTGAAACCGAACCTTACCTTCGCCCTCGATGGGCTGGACAGGTATAATACCGGTGAAATACCTTATAATTATCTGCCTGGCGGACCTGCAAACTACACCAGTGGTGGTTGGGTCAAGAAAGGCTTCGTATTCGTAACAGGTCCACTACAGAATACCGCTACCTTCTCCATCCGTAACAACTCGCAGGGTGGCGGTGGTAATGACTGGGCGATGGATGATATCACTATCTCCACCTGTCTTCCCAATATGGAATACACGCCTACCATCAGCCCGCTGGTATGTGAAGGAAGCACCTTTAAACTAACAGACACCATTCGTTCCTTCTTCAGTAACTACGTCAACTATATATGGCAGAGAAGCACCACAGGCCCTGGCGGCCCATGGTCGGATGTGACGGCTCCGGCAACGGCCGTTACCGGCCCACCTGTAGCAGGCGTATATAAATACTGGACCAATTATAATATTCCTCCTGCAGAAACTACCGTTGCAAACGACGGCGATATTTACCGCCTCATCGTTGCCACGACCACCGGCAACCTGGGCGATGCACTGTGCCAGGTAACGGATGGTATAACGCAGATCACGATCGATGTTATTAGCTGCGGACCGGTACTCAAAACAGACCTGATATCCTTCAACGCCAAAGTTGTCAGCAGTCACGGTAGTCTCTCGTGGACAACCACCAGAGAGGAAGAAGCTGTTTCGTTCAAGGTCGAGAAGAGTTTTGATGGAATCAACTTCAATACCATCGGAACGGTGAGTGGATATGATAACAACGGCGCATTGAATAACTATTCCTTTATTGACCCCGCAGAAATAACCGGCAAGGTCTATTATCGCATCGCCATTGTCGCGAACTCACAAAGCAAGAAATATTCCAGGACCGTGGAGTTGCATACCGAAGCGAGCACAAGTTTCACACTTAATACCGTGATCAATCCTTTCAGCAGTGCCGTAGAATTTGAAGTAACCGCTCCTGTTGATGGTATTATCGAAGCCCAGGTAAGCGACATATTCGGTAAGGTGGTCAAGAAAGCGACGTTCAGGGTAAGCTCCGGAGTCAATGCCTTAAAGATCACCGATGCAAGCGCTTTAGCGGCCGGGACATATATCCTTGTGATAAAGCATAATGACCAGATCATCACGAAGAAAATATTGAAAAATAATCTTTAGCGTTTACGCCCCCTATTAGAAAACCGCTCTGCCAACAGGGCGGTTTTTTTCGTATTATTAATGCCGTTCACTAAGATAGAACGTTAATCGTGAGTCATCAATCGTGAATAGAGGCACTCTGATCGATTCGAATATCCTGATAACAGGGTGTGGTATTCACGATTGACGACTCACGATTGACGATTAGGATTCACGTCGTCGAAATCCCGTAACTTTATCGACATTCTATCACTATGAGTTTAACAGAAAAGCCAGTCATTGGAATCTCCTGCGGGGACTTGAACGGGATAGGCCTGGAAGTCATCATCAAGACTTTTGCAGACGCGCGTGTATTAGAGGTTTGCACGCCGGTCATCTTCGCTTCCAGCAAAGCCGTTAATTTCTACCGAAAATCCACACCCGAGACAAATTTCAACTACCAAAGCACGAAAGAATACACTCGTCTAAATAATAAGCAGGTCAACGTATTCAATTGCTGGGAAGAAGACGTGGCCATCACTCCGGGTCTCCTTAGCGATATAGGTGGAAAGTATGCCATCCTTTCCCTGCAAACAGCCGTTGCGGCGCTTAAACAAAAACAGATCGACGGTCTTGTAACCGCTCCCATACATAAGAAGAATATTCAATCCGCAGAATTCAATCATCCCGGGCACACCCCATTCCTGAAGGAGACCTTCAATCAGAAGGATGTTGTGATGTTATTATATGCCGGAAATTTCAGGGTCGCTCTCGCTACCGAACATATTCCAGTCAGCGATATCGCAAAGAACATTACAAAGGAAAATATCTTAAGCAAACTGACGATCCTTCATAAGAGTCTTCAGAAAGACTTCGGTATTGACCGGCCGCGGATCGCCGTACTCGGATTAAACCCACATGCCGGCGATGAAGGCCTTATCGGGAATGAAGAAGAAACCATCATAAGGCCTGCGATCAAGGAAGCCAAGAACAACAATATGCTCGTGGTTGGCCCATTCAGTGCAGATGCCTTTTTTGCCCGGAACAATCATCAGAAATTCGATGCGGTACTGGCCATGTACCACGACCAGGGATTAATACCCTTCAAGGCCCTTGCCTCCGGGGAAGGTGTCAACTTTACGGCCGGTCTGCCGGCGGTACGGACATCTCCCGATCATGGCGTAGCATTCGATATTGCAGGAAAGGACAAGGCGGACCCGTCTTCATTCCTGACGGCCCTCTTTGGTTGCGTCGATATCATCAGGCATCGCATGACCTATGAAGAAAACAGGAGCAACCCACTCAAGAAAATAAATCCCGAAGTCTTCGCCCGTATGGAAGATGAAGAGATCAGGGAAAGCTAGAAGATTCCAGCCTTCCCCGATCTGTATCTCTCATGGGGTCTCTCCCGAGGAATTGTAATTCTGAATAAGAATGCCCAGGTCAAGCAATGTTATGAACCCATCTCCATTCAGATCTGCGAGTGGAACATATTCTGGGTCACCTACTCCTTTATTATAACTCGAGATCAGCTGGCCCAGGTCAAGCAGGGTAATGAAATTATCCCCGTTAACATCTCCCATCTTAAGTGTGCCGAAATTTATGCTCACTATTCCCGTGCCCAGCAATTGGGACGCACGCACGACCTGCAGTGATTGGCTATTTTTAATGGCAACCGTATACACACCGGGTGCAATACCGGGTATATAAAAATTACCAATAGTATCCGTCACAATCGTCGAGGTAAGTATCGGCGTCACCACATTTCCCGGGTCGTATATTTTTACCTCTACCGGTACTTTCCATCTCAGATCCGGCGGTGTGGGCCGGCCGGGTAAAATGAAAGCGCCATTCAGCGTAGCAAGACAATCCGGGAAGATCTTACTGGAATCAGTGGTGGATAGACCGGCCGCATCAGTCACCGTCAATCTCACGATCCAATAATAAAAGTCGGTATTGCAGCCGATCCTTGAAATATTGGTGCTTGTGTTCCTTACTGTATCGATCGGCTCGGGATGCTGGTGATTATTATGACGCAGCAACGTCTGCCATTCATACTTCAATCCCCCAAAGCCCTGCTCGGCATCGACCACCGTTGCAGTGCATGCATAGTTGGTATCCGGGCCAATTGTGTATAAGGAATTTTTAATCGGGCTGGTGATATTCACCACCGGCGGAGTATTGTTTGCAGAGATGATCACGCTATCGGTGGCCGTTCCTCCCTGGTTATCGGTAACAGTGAGCCTGACAACAAATTTCGTGGGGCCGGCAATAGTGAACACCCGCGTGGGAGATGGTCCCGTACCCGTTCCGTTTCCGAAATTCCAGGCATAGCTGGCAATCGATCCATCAGGATCGGAAGAACCGGTTGTAGTGAAATTCACCGTCAGCGGTGAGGCGCCAAAGGTCTTATCTACATTTATCTTGGCAATAGGTGGTTGGTTACCTCCGTACTTGATCACCTGAACGGAAGGAGCGATGTTCACAAAATTTCCAAGATCCACCGCGAGTAAAGTTCCATCAACCGGGTTCTGCGTCAGGAAAGTTATATTAGGAAAAGCATCCGCTACATCGTCGAGCTTTGTAACTACATCCGTAAATTGAACGGTGGCTGCCTTCAACCATTGCGCACCGAGATCTGCAAAGTAATACCTGTTCTGAAATGCTGCCGGGAAGGCGGTGCCGGTGTACCACACTCCACCAATACTGCAGTTCCCGGGGAAAGGTATGTGTGAAATGCCAGAAGCGGCCGATCCAACCTGGGCAAATGTTGCATTGTTACCCGTGAATGTCGGTACCCTCGCGCTATCCAAACCATGCTTCCAATCCAGCGAGGGGCGATGATCCACGAAACGGTTGCCCGATCCGATAGCCACCGCCGGGTTACATTGGTTGAAAACAGTCTTGTCATCATCCGCCGTTACCTGCTTGATCATGCTTTGAAAACTATAATAAGTGGGACAGCCGGGTCCGGCAAGCGGGTTCGGCTCATCACGGTTGCCGACAACTAGGCCGGCATAACTAGTCGCATTGGTGATGGCGGCTTTATATAATGGTGTTACACCCTCGAATATCGGCCAGCCGCAGTTGACGCCCGCTCCATTTATCACATTCATCTCTTCATACTTATCCCACCCCACATCACCTACATAGATCTCTCCAATATCGCCGGCATCCTGGTTAACTGAGCCCGTCCCCGGTTTTATGGTAAAGCGAAATGGGTTTCTCAGCCCCAGTGCCCATACCCTTGAACGGGGTGCGCGCGGATGCGATACATCATAGAATGGGTTGCTCGGCAGGCCATCGCCATTGGCCGGATTGATACGAAACAATTTTCCACTTTGGGAATTTATCATCTGCGCACGTAATGCGCCGACGTTCTCTTCCGGCCTGATGATACCATCTGCCAGCGCCTGTACATGATAAGTATTTTTTCCACCAATATTATAGCTTCCCGTATCCGTGCCATCATAGGATGCGCCATCGCCTCCCGAGACCAGCAGGCTTCCATCGGAAGCAAAGACCAATGAACCAATTCCATGCGAATCATAAAGGATCGGTATGCCGGTCTGCTTTGTTTCCCCGAGTAGAATGGTCCGCGTGGAAAGATCCGCAACGAGATCCGGACCGCTCGTGATCACTTTGTACCTGGTGACCCTGCCTATTGTTGCATTGAAATTATCTACGGGCAAAAGCGGCTTATTCAAAAGGAAATTCCTGTCAACCACATAGAGCAGGTAGATGAGTCCATTGTTGTCGAAATCCGGATCCAGTGCAAACCCCAGCAGGCCATGATCTCCCCAATCTCCCACCTCGGCAGTCAGATCGATCACGGCAGCGGTTTGCCGGTTGTAAAGGTTGCCGCTTTTATTGCAGACAAATATCTTTCCCTCCTTCAGCCACACAAATAACTTGGTCCCGTCTTTCGTATAAGCCGCACCTACTGGTTGTACTCCCGCCCAGGAACCACCCACTTTGGTGGCAGAAAAAGTATTGTAATAGATTTGAGAAAAAACAGGTTTGCAAAAAAGAATCCCCACAAGGCAGTAAAGAATAAAAAACTTTTTCATTTTGTTTTGGTCGTTTTGAGCAATTAATTGCATGGCTTTTATACCAATGCATTCTAAAAAGGATTAATGATAAGTGGGGATTTCAATAGATTGAATGCACATTCAGGCCTAAAAAGCCTCTCTATTTGCATAGTGCGGATCAGCCATCGATAAGAAGCTTAACCTGTAAGTGTTTCTATAGAGGGAGGATAGGGGTTAAATATATGCAAGATTTTCATATTCCCGGATAATGAGATGTTAATGGGGGAAAATCCGATTTTAACCTAAAGTGCTAATAGTAAGCATATTACGTAGAAAGACACCTCTCACCTAATTCGGGGAGTACCCTTAATTTGCTGAGGAATTTCTCATTTTTCCAGTTCGATGGAAGGAAATATGGGGCCTTTCGGAGGAATTATCTCTTATTGAAAGACCTGGTCGGACACCCCTTTGTTGATTGTATAACTGGTATAGACGATCTCCACCCGGCCCTTCTTTCCTTTCAGTTTATCCGTTTCCTTCTGTTCGCCATCGTCATAGTCGAAGGTCACTCCCTTCGGAAGCTTGTAGTCTTTTGTGTTGAAGGAGAAGATCACCTTATCGGCGAGACCGAACTCCGCATATTTTCCATATTTCATGTCCAGCTCATACGTGCCATTCTCCTTTGTCGTGGTCTTTGCCCTCCGGATGAGCGACTGTGCTTCGTCGATATACAGGGTGGATAGCACGACATCGGAATTATCTTCCTTCGGTAATAGCTTAATGATCCGGAAACCGGTACCCGCCTCCTTACCCATATCGATGATATCGTAGCCAGCATCACCCAGGAAGATATTGTTGAGGTTCATATTCACCGATCCCTTCGGAATGAAGGATATCCCGCTCTCGTTCTTGATCTTGAGCCTGTTTGGCTTCTTGAAATAGACCTTCACGCTGGCAACAGGCGCCTTGATGAAAATCACATTGGTCCTCATCTTTCCAGACGCCTCATAGTCATTCACCTTTTCCAGTTTTTCCCTTACCCTGGCCAATACCTCTTCCGGCGTTTGGGCAATTGCATTTCCCCAATAGAAAAAAGTACAAATTGCCATTGCCATAAGCCGGAGATACCACGCGTTTCCCTTCTTTCCACAACCAAACCATGTGCTCATATACTTATATTAACTTAAAATGTCTTTCTTATTGAATACCCACACTGCGCTCCCTGTAAAGACGATAGTATAAGCGATAAGGATGCCCAGGCTTTTCATTATGGCCCGCAAATTCTCAATGCTTCCCGGAATGGTTGCGCCATCTGCATCCGCTTTTACATAAAAGAATCCCTTCCATGCCACCATATGCGACGTAAACAGGTATGGCTTGATCGTATTATCATAGATGGGGATGTTCATTTCCGAAAGAATGGTGAAGACGATGACGATGCTCATGGTTGCAATGATCGGGCCTATGGAGTTCTCCGCAAATACGCTCAGGAAAAACGCCAGGGAGGAAACAGTCGTCAGTGCAACAGCCGCGAAACCGAACGCAGCAAGATATCGCCACAGAACATCGAAGACAGGGATCTGTTCAATTCCATCCGAACGGAATACAACCATATCATTCACGCCAAATATCAGCATGCTTCCGAACAAGGCCAGTAATGCCATCCAGATGAGCAAGGCCAGCGTATAGATGGTGGCGGCGGCAAACTTCACCAGCATGTATTGTGTGCGGCTGACAGGTCGCGTTAGCGATAATCGAAGGGTTCCCATATTCGCCTCGCCTGCGATGGAATCGCCGGCCACGAGGGCCACAAGCAAAGGCATTTGAATCAGCAGGGTATTGAGGATCACGAAACAGATAAGGTAGCCATTCAGGATCTTCACCTTCAGATCATCGGTCAGATCGAACGAATCCTTCAGGTTGTTCATGAGGAGATCGATGTACGATTTGCCATCGAATTTAAGCGCCACCTGGATCAGCAGGATGATCGCCGTTATCGCGCCGAAAGCAATATACGTTCGCGATCTCTTGAAGATCTTGAAGAGCTCAATCTTTAAAAGCGTCCACATGCTGCTGTCCCGATGTTAATGATAAAAAATAATCCTCCAGCGAATGCCTGGTATTCAGCGATAGGATGCCGGCATCCATTTCAACCAGCGCCTTCATGAATTCCGGCACACGGCTCCGGTATAATTTCAAAACGATACGATCGCTGCGTCTCGGTTGAAGATCATCCTTCCAGGACGATGTGCTGAGTTTGTCCCAGATCGCCGCATCATCGGTTGTCTTCACTTCAACCAGCGTTTCGGAAGGATCGAACAATTCATTCACTTTTCCTTCAACCAGCTTCTTCCCCCTATCGATGATCAGCATCGAATCTGCTATCAATTCGATTTCGCTCAAAAGGTGCGACGAAACGAGTACCGTTTTTTTCAATCCCTTGCTTAAATGAAGAATGAGGTTCCGTATATCGGCGATGCCCTGGGGGTCCAGGCCATTCACGGGTTCATCCAGAATGATCAGTTGCGGATCGTGAACAAGCGCGGTGGCGATTCCCAATCTTTGCTTCATCCCTTGTGAGTAGGTCTTGACCTTACTATGTGCCCGCTCTGCCAGGCCAACCATTTCCAGTTGGTCCATCAACTTACCCGTCGTTGGCCTGATGCCGCTCATTGCCGCGAAGATCCGGAGGTTCTCCAGGCCCGTCAGGTATTTATACAGATCCGGCCGTTCAATGATGGCGCCCACCTGGCGAAGTATCTCCTTCCGGTGCCGTTGCAGGTCCAGTCCAAAAAGCCTGATCTCTCCTGCACTCGGTTTGATCAGCGTAGCCAGCATGCGGATAGTAGTGGACTTCCCGGCCCCATTTTGCCCCAGGAAACCATAGACCTCCCCGGCCGGCACCGAAAAAGACAGGTTGTCCACGGCTCTTATGTCCTTGAAATTCTTAGTGAGATCTTTCACTTCGATAACGGGAGGCATGTCACTGATTTGAGGCAAAGGTATCCCAGGTTTGGTACTGACAATGAGCAGTTTGGCCTTTTAAGAAATATTTGTTGGAAAAGCCTTGTATTTACACGGGCGAGTCACTAGGTTTGTTGAAGACTTCAGAAAACCACATCTCCGCTCGAAGAACTACCTCCAGCCTTCCGGGTATTTACCAACCATGTTAAATTTCCTTTTGAAGCAAGGAGCCGTCCAATACTGCTATGGGCCACTTGAATAAAGCCGTTCAAACCCCAGAAAATGAAAATTATTTATCGCTGTTTTATCTGTCTTCTCCTCATTGCCGGGCAGTATCCGTCATCTGCCCAAAACGCCCAATTGGCGAATATGGTTGCCCCTTCCCCGGATGCATTAACATCAAAAGCAACAATCCCTTCATTTAATTGTAGTATTATTGGTAATCGAATCCTCTTAAACTGGTCCGTTGATGCGAATCAACTTGCAGATAAGTTTATACTGGAAAAGAGTGTGAGCGGTAAGCGTTTTGTTGTTGCAGCCCTTATCTTCGGAACAGACAAGGCCGGCCTCGATGAATACGAATTTCACGAGAAGGCTAGTTCTTCCAAAATTACCTACAGAATCAGGATACTTCACAAGGATGAGTCGGTCACCTACTCAGAAGCGGTATTTGCCGTACCGGTGAGCAAACAGAAAAAGAATAAATCAAGTGTATGAGTGCATTGAAATTAAATCGCAAGGAAATTCAGCAACGCCTGAAGAAGACTATTGAGAAATTATTAACGCCGAAGAAAGATCGCGCTATCCCACAGATGATACTTCAACCTGTTCGGAACAGGAAACCGTGGCAGAACTCCTGAGATAACGGATAAGATAGAGGGCACCCGGCCCTCATTAATAGGAACTACGACTTTGTTCCCAGGTAAGATTGAAGATTCTTGACATATACTTCGAACGCCCTTACTCCCTCCTGGGTGATCTTACAGATGGTCTGCGGATAATTATTCTTGAATTGCTTCACAACATCAATGTAGCCCGCATCCTTGAGCTTCTGGATCTGCACGCTAAGATTCCCTCCCGTGGCATTCGTCTTCTCTTTTAGAAAGGTGAACTCCGCCTCCTTTACCGAAATAAGAAGTGAAACAACTGCCAGTCTTAGTTGCGAGTGTAATATGGGGTCCAGTTCCTTAAACATCAACTTTTGCCTTTTAAATAACGGCTCCGCAGCAATAGTCCTGGAAGCAACCAATTGAATATTCCCGCCAGTCCGCTTAGTAGCATATCATAGCCGAAAGAAGTGTACAAAGACAAAACGAAAAAGCCATAGCAAAGGATGGCCCCGGCGATCATTGGTTTGAATTTGCAAATAAGCCCCGTTGCGATCGTTGGAAAAGCGTACAGGATAAGATAGATTGAAGTGAAACTGGGAATGAAATAATGGAAATTCGTTATTTCACCCGTCACTGTATTCTTTGAGAGGAGCTGAACCCCTTCCTGTGCAAGGATCTTGTCCGTCACACCCGGCACCACATTCTGGTATACAACGAGTGTAAGAATGCTGATCGCATAGATCATCCAAACGATATCCGTAGCCGCCTGCTGGTGTGTCTTCACCATCTTCACCCGGCTTTCCCTGATAATGATCCATACCTGGGGTATCACTGCCGCCAGTGTCAGCCACCAGATATCGAAACCGATACTGAAGTTCCATTGCCACTCTGCGAAACTGACCAGGCCGCATACAGCGATGACCGTTCCCCAGAGAATTGCGCTC
>Ga0193753_10002512_pt1 | contig 14350 bp, 14 predicted proteins | sample H1c2metaG_FD_144925 | JGI IMG/M metagenome (GOLD analysis project Ga0193753, IMG submission 144925) | Soil microbial communities from a riparian zone of the East river system, Colorado, United States - H1c2 | ecosystem: Environmental > Terrestrial > Soil > Riparian zone | place: USA: East... | reverse complement strand
CTTCATCAAAGAATCAATCTGTTTTCCGGCCGACTGGCAAAATCCTGGAATGAAAAAAAAATTGAACGCAAAAATCAGCCAGCCCTTTTTCATAATTAAAATTGACTTAGAACATTTAAATTATGACGTAAAATAGAATTTTCGTTCTTTTGATGGTTTTTTCCTGAACTTTACCTCTACAGGATCAGCCATATAAGAGAACAAAATATTTGTTTAGCTGGTGGCAATTACTGAATATGAAAGCAATCATTCCCGTAGCAGGCGCCGGTACAAAACTAAGGCCCCATACTTATACCCAACCAAAGGCTCTGATTCCACTCGCCGGAAAAACGATTTTAAGTATTATCGTTGACCAGTTATTAGAAGGAGGGATATCAGAATTTATTTTTATTGTAGGCTACCTGGGCACAAAAATTCAGGATTATGTAAAGGATAAGTATCCTCAGTTAAAAACGAGTTTTGTTTTTCAAAATGAAAGGCAGGGCATCGGTCAGGCCGTTTTATTAACGAAGGAGCTGGTGGCTCAGGATGAAATTTTCATCGTATTGGGGGACACGATTTGTGAATATGATATTAAAACAATACTGGAAAACCCGGCATCTCAATTGGGCATCAAAAGGGTAGATGATCCACGCGATTTCGGTGTAGCCGAAATCGAAGATGACGGTTTTATCAGCCGTGTGGTTGAAAAACCGCAGATACCAAAATCGAATATGGCGCTGGTCGGCATTTACAAGATCCGCGAAACAGATGCACTTTTTTCCTGCCTGGAAAATAATATCCGTAATCAGCTCACGAGTTATGGCGAATATAATTTAACGGACGCCATCGAATGTATGATTGGTGACGGTGTAAAATTCGAACCCTTTAAAGTCCAGAACTGGTTTGATTGCGGAAAGAAAGAAACCCTGCTGGAGTCCAATGCCAAGTTGTTGAAAAAGTTTGGAAGTAATATGGCGCCCGACCATCATTTGGAAAATACAATCGTGATTCATCCGGTGAACATTGCGTCAGGCTGCACCATTAAGAATTCAATCATAGGACCCAATGTTGCGATCGGTGAAAAAACCAATATCAACTATTCTATATTGAAAGACTCCATCATCGGGTCATTCGCTAATTTATTTGATATTGTTCTCACTCATTCACTGATCGGAAGTGATACGGAAGTAAAGGGCGAGAGCCGAAGTCTTAACATAGGCGATAACACAGAAATAGATTTGGGGGAGTCTTAATCACAAGTCTGGAAGACTGGAAGTATGGAAGACTGGAAGTTGTCTGGATGCTTTAAGCTTTGCGCTTTAAGTTGTGCTTACTTCATTCCTAAAATACGCAGGAGAGGGTATTCCGAATCATCGGGGAGTAAATCTGAACCTGCATCCGGTGAAACTTCGACATTCACTTTAACAGTTTTCTTTTCCTGAATCTCTATTACTTCCTGGTATTTGAACTTCTGGTAACCCTTTTTCTCAAAACGAAGGTTCACATGACAGGAAGGAAGTTGTTTAAAATAATAATACCCATCCACATCTGTAACAACTTCTTTGGAAGACGGATCACCCGGAACAACGGCTGAAACGACTACTCCTGAAACGGGTTTCTTTGTAACTGCGTCCAGCACCTGGCCCTTAATTAAACAAGGATCGGTTGTACCATCACTGGCATACAGCCCACATGAGACCACGCAGGTGAATGCGAAAAAAATCAGGTAAAAAGAGGTTTTCATGTTATTGCAGTTTACAAGGTAAAGGTTCGGCCCAGCTTTTCCTAAATTCAAACCATAAATTTTCTATAATGTCAGCTGCCGGCAGAATGTCACGGATCAGGGCACTTACCTGCCCAATTTCCAGTTCGCCTTCGTTCAAATCTCCTTCCAGCATACCTTTTTTTGCCCTTCCTTTTCCCAGCAATGTTTGAAGACTTTCTTTTGAGGCACCCGACTGTTCGGCAGCGTCTACCAAATTGAAAAACGGGTTCTTTAAAAGCCTCACCGGCATTAACGATTTCAGCGTCAGCTTCGTATCGCCCTCTCCTGCTTTCAGAATATAATTTTTAAAATCCGGATGTGAAGAAGCCTCCTGACTCATAACAAAACGGGTACCGATCTGAACAGCAGACGCGCCGAGGGCCATCGCAGCAAACATTTGCCGGCCGGTTGCAATACCGCCCGCCGCAATTACCGGAATCTGAACGGTGTCCACGACGGCCGGTATCAGCACCATCGACGTAGTTTCTTCGCGTCCATTGTGGCCACCGGCTTCGAATCCTTCCGCAACTACGGCATCGCAACCTGCTTCGGAGGCCTTGCGGGCAAAACGACTACTGCTTACAACATGTACCACCTTAATACCCTTTTCTTTTAAGACGCCGGTCCAGGTATCAGGGTTACCAGCCGAAGTAAAAACAATGGGAATCTTTTCTTCTATAACAATGTCGATATGCCGTTGAACATCCGGATACATTAGCGGAATATTCACCCCTAAGGGGTGAGTTGTAGCTTTTCTGCATTTCCTGATTTGACTCCTTAGCAGATCCGGGTTCATACTTCCGCTTCCGATCAGTCCAAGTCCTCCGGCATTACTCACTGCTGATGCCAGCCGCCAGCCACTGTTCCAGACCATTCCGGCCTGTATGATCGGATAGCGTATTCCGAACAAACGGGTTATTGCGTTAGTGAATTCCATCTCGCTAAAGGTAAGAACGGGGGATAGTTTGTTTTTTTTAATTCTTCATAAAAAGCTATATTTAGGGTACATCTACAAGCTTAAGGCATGCACAAACCTTTGTTGCTTCTTTTTGGTGCAGGGTGTTTGATTTCCTGCCATAAAGACGCTTCAAATCCGGTTAATAAATGGACCTGGTTCGGTACGCAGAACAGTGCGGTTTACAACTATGTATTAATTAATGCCAGCCAGGTACTCAGCAAAAGCGACAGCGAAGAATTACACGTTGGCGTGAGTGCTGCATTTATAGATAGCAATAATAACAAAATCACATTTGTCCGGGCACTGTCCGTAAATGACCAGATCATTCAGCCGGGCCAGGATTCGCTATATAATTATAATTATGGATCAGATCAGATCAGCAAGAGTAGTGAGCTGTTCGGAACTAAGATTTTGGTGACCATTCATGGCAATGATGAAGCAGATACCGTCAGCAGTTCTGTCTATCTGCCAAAACAGCTTTCACCCAGCCTTGAGGATTATCCCGACACCGTTTCAATGGTTCGCGGCCTTCCATTACAATGGCTGCCTGATTCAGATAATACCTGGGGGAATGTAGTGATTCAGCTGTTTTATTACAGTGCCCTGAGCAGAAAAGCAGATTCTACCATGCCCGAAAAAATTTCAACCGTAAATATTACTGTACCGGATAATGGAAGATATTATCTTTCTTATTCCAACCTGAGTGTCTTTCCAAAAAATGCATATATAGGAATCACTATTGCGCGCGGTACGCAAAATGAGGCTATACTTCCATTGTCCCGTAAAAGAGTTTACTACTTTTCCAGTGCATCCGTGAGCACGCCTCCGGTCAGAGTCCGTTAAGCTTAACGCGTAACGCGTAACGCTTAACGCGTAGCGCCAATGCAGGAATTCTAATTCAACAGTAGATATTTGAATCTCGTAAACATGAAGTTTGGCTTTAAGCTTTATGCTTTCAGCTTTAAGCTTTGAACGCCCACTTCCACATGGTCTTCCATGTAGGTTTTTTTCCGTAGAGGAGAATTCCGGTTCTGTAAATCCTGCCGGCCATCCATGTCGTAAATAAAAATCCTCCTGCCAGTAATGCCATACTTAACAATAATTGCCAGTACGGAACCGTGGTCGGTACGCCATAAGGAATGCGGGCCATCATCACGATCGGAGAACTGAACGGGATCAGACTGGCCCATACAGCCAGTGAGCCACCAGGATCCTGTACTGCGATGGACATGATAATAAATGAAAAAATGATTGGCATACTAATAGGCAGGAGCAGTGACTGCGCCTCCTGCGGATCTTCATTTACGACAGAACCAACCGCAGCAAATAAGGATGAATAGAATAAGTATCCCCCTATAAAATAGAATACAAAACTTCCGATAATAAGAGGCCAGTTTGCAGTCTGAAGAGATTGTTTAAAAGCAAATATTTGTTTCGCGGCTTCTGTACCCTGTGCCATTTGTGCACTCCCCATGGCATTTACCTTTTGCATATTATTCACTTCCTGCATTAGCTCCTGCGGAATAAAAGCCTGGGCAACGAGGATCAGTATAGCAATCAATCCGACCCACAAAAGAAACTGTGTTAATCCAACAGCTCCGATGCCAATGATTTTTCCAAGCATCAGGGGAAAGGGCCTTACAGAACTTACAATCACTTCCGCCACGCGGCTTGTTTTTTCTTCCATCACACCACGCATCACCATGGCCCCGTAAATAAATGTAAGCAGGTAAATCAAAAAGCCGCACGCCCATCCAATCGCATAGGAGAGACCCTGACTGGATGCCTGTGATTTTTTCCCTTCATCAGAAAATGTCTGCAGTTCAGCTATGTCAGATGCCGCGCGGATGGAATCGAGATGACTGCGTGTGATATTTGTTTTTGTGAAGATGAGATGGTCAGTAATCGCTGCATTAACCCTTTTCTCCAGGTCGTCGATATTGGCCAGGCCCAGCTGTTTTTTATATTTCAAACGGTAAATAGTCTTCTCTCCTTCAGTCAGCACCGGGATTATCAATACGGCGCTACAATTATGATCAGCATAGTTGAGGGTATCTATGGAAGGTGAAAAATCAAAGAAAATCGCCGAATCACTTTTCAAATAATCCTTGAAATATCCATTCTGATCTGCCACTGCGATACGGTGGTTGGTTCTGCCTTTTATACCCAGGTAAACGGTACCGGCAATGACCATCACAATCAGTACAGGTAATAAGAAGGTAGACAGCAGGAAGGTTTTGTTCCTGATTCTGGTAAAATATTCGCGACGGATAATCAGACCGATTTTTTTCATATACTAGGCTTGAGCAGGTTGAAACTGGCGGGATAACGAAGTTCCTTCCACCAGTTTGATAAAGATTTCGTTTAAGGATGGGAGCAATTCAGAGAAAGACGAGATATTCGAGTGCTGATCTATAAAATATCTCAATACATCATTGGGTGAATGACCCTCTTTGATGCGCATCGTAAGGCTATCTTCATTTTTTACAAGCACATCAAAAAGTGCATCTGGTAAAAAGGCAGGAAGCGGACTGGCCGAGATCCGGAAAAGATTTTCCTTAAATTCCTGTTTCACATGGTCGACCGTTCCGTCCAGGATTTTCTTTCCTTTATTAATCAGGATAATATGATCGCAGATCTCTTCCACCTGTTCCATGCGGTGTGTGCTGAAAATAATCGATGCTCCGTTTGAGGCCAGGCGGAATATTTCATCCTTAATCAGATTGGCATTTACGGGATCCAGACCACTAAAAGGTTCATCCAGAATGATCAGTTCGGGCCGATGTAAAACCGTGGTAACAAACTGAAGCTTTTGTGCCATTCCTTTGCTCAGGTCTTCGATCTTTTTATTCCACCAGGACTGCATTTCAAAACGGGTGAACCAGTCTTTTGCCTGACTGAGTGCATCGGAGGATGAAAGGCCTTTCAATCGGGCAAGGTACAGAGCCTGCTCTCCGATTTTCATTTTTTTATACAGACCCCTTTCCTCGGGCATATAACCGATCAGAGCAGAGTCCTCGTCTGCATTAAATTTTTTTCCATTGAAAGAAATACTGCCCTCATCGGGAAAAAAAATACCCGTGATCATTCGGATCAGGGTTGTTTTACCTGCACCATTTGGGCCCAGGAGACCGAAGATGGATCCTTTTTCAACTGAAAAGCTGATGTCATCCACAGCTTTCTGCGTCGTAAAATATTTCTTCAGATGGGCCACTTCAAGCATTGACATGCGTTCACTTTTTAGATGAAAAAAATTCAGCAATTTTTTCGGCTACACGTTCACCATCCATTGCTGCGCTCATGATACCACCCGCATAACCGGCACCTTCTCCACAGGGATAGAGATTATTGATTTGCGGATGCGCCAGGGTTTCTTCATCGCGCGGTATTCGCACGGGTGACGAAGTTCTGGATTCTGTCGCAACAACAATGGCCTCCTCAGTAAAATATCCTTTCATTTTTTTTTCGAATGCGACGAAAGACCGCTGAAGACTTTTGCCAATATCTTTTGGAAAAGTTTCCAGAACATTCACAGACGTAAGCCCGGGTGTATAGGAGCAGGCTGGCAGCGACGATGAAATAGTTCCCATGACAAAATCAGTCAATCTTTGTGCCGGCGCTTTAAATGAACCTCCACCCAGTGCAAAGGCTTTCTGTTCGACAGCCGATTGGAAATACATAGCTGCAAGCGGGCCCTGTTTTTTAAAAGCCTGCCAGTCTTTTTCCTGAATGTTTGCAACGATGCCGGAATTTGCAAACGGATTATTTCGTTTCGAAGGCGACCACCCATTCACTACCAGTTCCCCATCCCGGGTGGCCGCGGGCGCAATGATTCCTCCCGGGCACATGCAAAAGGAAAATACTGAGCGATCGTTATCTGTGTGAACGAGCTGATAGGCGGCGGGTGGCAGTCCCGCAACGCGTGGGCCCTCTTCCCTGATATAATGGTATTGTATTGAATTGATGAGTTCCTGCGGATGCTCTACGCGCAGACCAAGGGCAAACGGCTTGGCATGAATTTCTTTTTTCTTATCATGCAGTAATTGAAAAATATCCCTGGCCGAATGGCCGGTAGCCAATATGACTGCATTGGCCCGGAAGAGTTCCCCATCCGTCGTTTTAATTTCTGTGATTTTATAACCTGACTCTGTCCAGTCGCAGAGTTTCCTGTTGAAATGAATCTCACCGCCGCATTCAATGATATAATCACGCATGGCGTTGATGATGGCCGGTAGTTTATTCGTACCGATATGGGGGTGTGCTTCAAACAGAATATTTTCATCGGCTCCAAACTGAACGAATAGTTCAAGGACGCGTTGAATATTGCCCCTTTTGTTACTCCTTGTGTACAATTTCCCATCACTGTAAGTGCCTGCGCCACCTTCTCCGAAACAATAATTGCTTTCAGGGTTGATGATCCCTTCTTTATTGAGGCGGGCCAGGTCGCGGCGCCGCGACCGGATATCCTTTCCCCTTTCAATAATGATGGGTTTGATTCCGGAACGTATCAGACTGAGTGCTGCAAATAAACCGGCAGGACCTGAACCTATTATGAGTACCGATTTGGATGCTGATTTTACATCCTGCAAATCCTGATGCAGCAGCTTGCGCGACTGATAAGGTTCATTAATAAAAACGGAAGCAGTCAACAGGATATGCGGGTACCTGGATCTTGCATCCAGTGATCTTTTCAGAAGATGAAATCCTGTAATTTTTTTTTCAGAAAAACCGGATTCTTTCGCCAACAGGCTTCTGATCAGTTGTTCATTTGTCGCCTCGATGATCGGAACCTTTATCTGAATTTTTTTTTGCATCCGGAAAGGAAGAGTACCAGAAAGTACTAAATTTATTTGTGGCTGGTAAAACTATGGTAAGTATATTTCAAAAAAAATTATCAGTGTAATTTTTAATCAGGTAGTTTCCCTGAACTAACTGGTATCCCGTACTTTACTCGATGGCCTTTATGAGGCTTTTCATCAGGTTGAATTTTTTTTTTAAAAAAACTTTGGTTAAAACAAATTGCTGTCAAAATATCTGTATCTTCAATCGCGCCTCAACCAAATCATATGGAGAAATTTTCTAAATCATCATTGCCCATTTTCCGCCTCTCCATTTTCAATCCTTCTAAACCTTCATCCTTATTGAGTTTTGTTGATCCTTCTCTATTTAACTGTAACCGGATGAAGGCGGTTTATCGATGTCCGCCTCGAAGTACAGACGGACGAAATACAGGCTAACCAGACTACTGCTAATAACAGCCAATTTATTTGTTTTGAGTTACTGAAGAAATGTTTTTTTATGTATTGCTGTGCTTCCGGAGGCCACCTGAAATTACCAATTAATAAAAAATTTTTTATTCCCGAATTAATATTGATATTCGTCCCCCCGCAAAAAATCCACCTCCGAAAATCCATTGAAAAACATAACTTAAAACAATTTTTTTACCAGCTTTAAACTGCTTTTTTTGTAATGCCGAAAACCTTTGAAAAAGTCTGGGCCAATTGTCTTGAGATCATAAAAGATATCGTTGAATGGCAGCATTATAAAACTTGGTTTGAACCCATTCATCCGGTTGAGTTGAAAGTGAATGTTTTGGTTATCCAGGTGCCGAGTCAGTTTTTTTATGAGTACCTGGAAGAACACTACGTGAATTTATTGGCAAAAACTTTGCGTAGAATATTGGGAAAAGATGCGCGACTTGAATACCGGATTATGGTAGACAGTGGCAATCAGCAAAACAAACCGTTAACCATGGATGTTCCCGCACATAGTTATAAGACGATCTCCAATAACGAAATGGATTTCCCCCTGATCATCAACAATCCGGTTAAAAATCCTTTTGTCATACCGGGATTGAAGAAGATGCAGATCGATTCCCAGTTGAATCCGGTTTATACGTTTGAGGTATTTATTGAAGGTGACTGTAACCGGGTAGCGAGAAGGGCAGGTAAAACGGTCGCAGAAAAACCGGGAGCCAATTCCTTTAATCCGCTGGTGATTTATGGAGGGGTGGGGCTTGGTAAAACCCATCTTGCCCAGGCGATTGGCAATGAAGTCCGGCGCACCCACCACAATAAAGTGGTTCTATATGTCAGTTCCGAGAAATTCATCAACCAGTTTATCGATCATAGCCGTAATAACGCCATAAACGATTTCATTCACTTTTACCAATTGGTTGATGTACTGATTATTGATGATGTACAGTTTTTCAACCGGGCTGAAAAATCGCAGGACGCCTTTTTCGCCATCTTCAACCACCTGCACCAAAGCGGCAAACAGTTGATTCTCACATCGGACAAGCCTCCGAAAGACCTGGAAGGCGTTCAGGAGCGATTACTAAGCCGTTTCCGCTGGGGTCTTAGTGCGGATCTGACCATACCGGACTATGAAACAAGAATTGAAATTCTTGAGCGTAAGATGAAGAACGATGGTCTGGAAATGCCTAAAGAAGTTGTAAAATATCTCGCTTATAACATTAACAGCAATGTACGCGAACTGGAAGGAGCATTGATCTCCCTTCTGGCACAGTCTTCGCTTAACAAGAGGGAAATTGACCTGGAATTGTCGAAGAAAGTATTGAGAAATTTTGTCAAAACGAGCAGTAAGGAAATCACAATAGAAACCATTCAGCGGATGGTTTGCGAATACTTTGATCTGCCCTACGATAAACTCCTGCAGAAAACCAGGAAGCGTGAAATCGTGCAGGCTCGTCAGATTACAATGTTTCTTGCAAAAGCCTTTACCAAAAATTCATTAAAAACTATCGGAGAGCACTTTGGTGGCAGGGATCATACGACAGTGATTCATTCCTGCCAAACTGTAAAGGACCTGATGGATACCGACAGTTTGTTCCGTGAAAATGTGACGGAGTTACAGCAGAAAGTGCAACTCGCGGCAATGTAACGGAAAGTTAATAGTTAATAGTTAATAGTGAAAGTCCATTGTTAAATGGGCTTTTGCTTTTAAAGAATAGGGCGTTACGCGTTAAGCCTTTGGCTTTAGGCTTGCCAAATGGTTTGGATGCGGCTTTTTATGAGAAATTTTCCGCCTTAATACAAACAACGCAGTAGACCTCTTCCTGTCTTTTTGAATGATATTATGAATGGCATGTAATATATTCATAAGCCCTCTAGCATTTTATTGAGGAAATGATGAACCTGGGGACCGAAAAAACCGAAGAAAACAGTAGCGACTATATAACCTGAAATAAAACAGGTAAATAAGAGCTTATAGGATATCGGCTGGGTATTTTCAATCACGGATGATATGAAACGCTTCATAGGTTAATAATGGATTATTGGTTCATGTTAAACTCTCCTGAACGTCAGTTTATTGTGTGGAAATAAGAGTTTTTGTATAAGCTCCCGAAAATGCGGAAGGTTTACAATTAATCTTTATTTTTGCATCCCCTAATTGGTTGACAGCTGGCGGTTGACAATTGACGGTAAGGGCGTTACGCTTTGAGCGTTAAGCATTCAGCTTTAAACGGAGAGGTGCCTGAGTGGCCGAAAGGGCCGGTTTGCTAAACCGTTATACGAGCTTAAACTTGTATCGAGGGTTCGAATCCCTCCCTCTCCGCAATACCAATGAAGTGCTCCCGTGAGGGGAGCATTTTTCATTTCGACGTGAGGGCGAGCTTGCTCGCTGGAGCGGAGAAATGAAAAGTGCGAAGACGTGTAGCGCCGCACTTCATTGGTATAGCAATCCCCTTCCATGAGATCACGAGGATTGAAGCGACGAATCATCCCTTTCAAACCTCATCTTTTTGGCCGGTTGTTTCAAATTGTTTTAACTTCAGTTATTCGTTTTAACCGTTACAATCTTCTAATATGTTCGATCAAATATTACAGCTGGTAAAGGAACAATTGAATGCCCATCCTCAAATCGCCGGTAACATTCCTGCCGAACAGGCAGACCAGATTCACCACGAGATTGCGACACATATAACAAATGGCCTGCAGAATGCACAGCCTGCCCAATCTGATTCGGGTAGCATATTGTCGCAATTGGAAAACAGTCTGGCATCAGGCGGTTTGGCTACCAGCGCCATTACGGGTGGATTGGTTGGTACCCTCGCCGGCAAGTTTGGTCTATCCCCCATGATTACCGGAGCCATTGCTGCTGCCATTCCCGGCCTTATTAAAAAATACGAGAACAGAAATAATACTCCCCCGGTCAATGCGTAATTCTGGTATTCTATATTTTCTACTTGGAATTTATTCCATGATGATCAGCTGGTACTATAACCACTCGATTTTCTGGCTCATCATACACTGGATATTCTGGCCAATTTACCTGGTATATGAATTACTGACGGGTCATCTCTCGCATAACATGTGGAGAGAAATACCTATGTCCTATTTCAAATAAATTGCTGAATATTCAGTATTTCGCGGATTGACTAATGCCAGAAATCGGGCTTTACAGTTGTGCCGCCTTTAACACGGCAGTCCACGCATCCGGCTGAAGATCCAAGTATAAAAGCTGCCTGCTCATAAGGCATTACCGGGACACCATAACCGCTGCCAAAATAATAGACTAACTCCCGTTGCATGTTTGGAACGGTGTCCATTGTGCATATTTCATATCCACTATATACCCGTACCGATGGAAGTTCCGTGCGGTCGATAAATATCCTCTTCTCAGAAATGGAGCTACATCCTACAAAACCGATTACCTGTTCTGATGGATTCGATATACAATGGAAATTACCTCCGGTTTCTGAAGGCTGTGCGTCAAAAATAGAACCTAATTCTTCGGTATTTTTTTTTAGCATTTGTTTCCATTCGTACCAATCCTTGGTTAATACTTTTTGCTCTACCAGGATACTATACCTGTTAACCAGCCGGTTTGAAGAGGAATAAGAAATATTTAATAGTGGAAATTGAAATACAACATCTGAGCTCAGGCTGGTGGTAGATCCCAGAATGATCTCGGTAGACTGATTCAACTTCCAGCAGGTATGGATCAAATCCTCATTGGGCCTGTTAAAGATCATGCTATCTCTGGGATTAAATTCGATTTTTGAATCATAGGCGGAATTGTATATCCAGGTTTCTTCATAGTTCCATTGGTAGTATAAACTCTTATTCTGATCATCGTGGGTTGAAACATAAATCATGAGTTGGTCGGATCCTGCTTTCCATCCCACTGAATCAATCGGGGGTGATTTTTTCACTTCTGAAAAATCGGATAGATATTCTTTTCCATCAGAGGTCTTAATATGTACTCTGTATTTCTGTGAAGGGTCCGGTGACAACTGGTTGATTGAATAATTTCCATTCGTGTCTTCTGACAGGGGATAGCTGGTGCCATTTTCCGATTGCACTTCTATTTGGGCTCCGGGTTCAGGAATTTCTGCTATATGATCAATGGCTGTCGTGCGGGATAATGAAATCGTGGTTGACCCTGTGCCCGCATTGATAAAGCCCTCCACAACCAATAATCCGGAAGATGACAAATGAATGTCGGGGTCGTATTTATCCTTGCAGGCTGTTATACAAATCAATAATAAAAACAAGGGAATTAATTTCATTTGGTTTTATACTACCTGATCCATAGTTATAATTGGATGAGCAGGAAACTTTCTCGCAGTTTGGTATTATTCCGGCCAATGATAAAGTATCTCCACGGAATAATCAGCGTCAAAACATAATTACCCCGTCAGGGGGGAAACCAGGACATTACATAAAGAGTTCCCCGTTTATTTAAAGATTAAGTTTAGTTAAGTTCCGGAACTCTTGAACACTCAATTTATGTTGTCACATTAAAAAAAGGGTCATAAAATTCCATTTAAATCCGCTGACCGGAAAAACATAAACCGGGAGAATATTCCTACTTTTATATTCTCCCTAAATCTTGATGATTTTTTCCTGCCCTGAGTATTATTTCTTAAAACAATAAAACAAGGTGTTATGCAAAAACAAACCTCCACCGAAATGCAGTCAGAACCTTTATTATTGGTAAAGGATTATGCCACTGATCCAAATATTGACAGGCGAGTAAAATCTTTTTTAAAAGACCTGAACAGCGGAGACGGTCCGCCGATGGAACAAACGAAACCTGCTGAAGCAAGAAAAGTTTTAGAAGGAGCGCAAAATTCCGTTAAGACTGATAGCTCAGGCGTTGATATAACGGAGAAGACAATCACGCAGAACGGACTTTCAGTAAAACTTTTTATTATTCGTCCGTCAGGGCAAACTGCCGTCTTACCTGTATTCATGTTTTTTCATGGGGGCGGATGGGTGCTGGGTGATTTCCCGACACATAAGAGATTTGTCAGGGACCTGGTGGTTTATTCTGGACTTGCCTGTGTGTTTGTTGAATATACCAGATCTCCCGAAGCAAAATATCCGGTTGCATTAAATGAATGTTTCGCAGGGGCAAAATGGGTTGCGGAACACGGGGCTGAAATAAATGTTGATGGAAAGCGAATGGCGGTTGTAGGAAATAGCGTGGGTGGCAATCTGACTGCAGCCGTGGCTCTGATGGCTAAAGAAAATAACCTGGATTTAAAATTTCAGCTATTGTTCTGGCCGGTAACCAATGCCAACTTTGAAACGGAGTCATACAATAAATACGCCACGTCCCGTTTCCTGACCAAAAACATGATGATATGGTTTTGGGATAACTATATTTCTAAACCGGAACATCGAAACGAAATATATGCATCTCCTTTAAAAGCAACTATTGAAAGGTTAAAGGGATTACCGCCGGCCCTGGTTCAGGTTGCAGAGAATGATGTTTTACGTGACGAAGGTGAGGCTTATGCGAGGAAGATGGATGAAGCCGGCGTGGATGTTACCCTGGTCAGGGTGGAAGGAATGATACACGATTATGGCCTATTGAATCCAATTGCAGCAGTTCCTGCAGTGCAGTCTGCTTTGCGTGCCGCAGCTGCTGAACTGAAGAAAGCGCTTCAGTGATTTATTGAAGAACTCCGAACCATTGTTTATATAGAAGAACAGGTGTTTACAAGTAAACGCCTGTTTTTTTAGTGACGCCGGAATCTGCAGGGATTTATTCAAATATCAAATAAGCCGGATGATCGTGACTCAGTTTTTCGAATAAGGGAACGGTGCTCTCTGACAAAGTCAGACTAAATATATCATCATCTTCGGTCGGTGTGAACCATTTGCCATCCTTCATTTCTCTTAGAAATTTCACACTGTTATAAAATATTCTGAGGCCGCAACTTTCATAATACGTGCTGTTTTTATTTTTGCAAAACCCGATTGCCTCAATATTCCTATTTTTTAAATTATCACCCACACGATCCAGAAGTATCTTCCCATAACCCTTCAGGATTTCAACAGCTACAAATCCTACCAGTTCCGCAATATGATATTCTGTTTCATCGATTTTTACCTTGAAATTAAAATTGATTCTGGCAATGCTCAGCATATTCGAAACGGAGTCGGTTAATAAATGAAATTCAGATTTTCTAAACCGGTTTCTGAATTCTTCCGTTTTCATGTCGCTCCAGTCCGGCACATCCCAGTTGTCGAGTATTGTTTTTATTTCAACATCAGAAAGTTGTCCGGGATTCTTAACCGTATAAGCCATATCTTTTGCTGATAACATTAACGTAAATTAGTTTTTATTTTAAAAATAATATAATTATGTTACCGGAAATTACCGACGAA
>Ga0193753_10002511_pt1 | contig 14354 bp, 10 predicted proteins | sample H1c2metaG_FD_144925 | JGI IMG/M metagenome (GOLD analysis project Ga0193753, IMG submission 144925) | Soil microbial communities from a riparian zone of the East river system, Colorado, United States - H1c2 | ecosystem: Environmental > Terrestrial > Soil > Riparian zone | place: USA: East... | reverse complement strand
GTTACAATAATTACTTTATTTTTTAAATTCAAATCCATAATGACTTTGCTTTCCGACGGCGAAATTTTCTTTCTCAATGTACGATAAGATACAATGAAGCTGAATAATCTTCGGTTTATTCATGTTCTCCTTCACCCTTCGTTAATTGTGATAAGAGATAGTAGGCTCCTTTTGTTACAATTTTTGCCCCATCCGGGATTGCTTCCATGGGAATGACTTCAGTATATCCCATGTCCATGGCGCCGATTGAAACAGGCACCTGTTTATAATGATTCTTTTCCTGTTGCAGGTAAATGAAATGTTCATCCCCGCTGCTCACGATCGCTTCGTCCGGCAGGGCAGCCGTTTTATTATCGTCTACCTGAATCCTTGCTTCCACATACATGCCTGGTAGTATAGCTTCTGTTTTTTCGTCGATTTTTGCATGCACAATGATGGCCTGTTCATTCGTCTCAAAGGCTTTATTCAGCGCAAATATCGTTGCCGGATGAACATGCGTTTTGTCGTTTGCATCTGTAAACGTCAGCTTTTGACCGGCTTTTATTTTATGGATGTCCTTTTCAAAAACGGTTAAATCCAAATGAAGGAAACGGATATCCACGATATCAAATAGCACCGTGTTAGCATCTGCAAATTTTCCCATTGTCAGATTTACATGATGTATATAACCGCTGATCGGAGCCAGGATCGTAATCTGGTTTTTAAAATTGGAAGGAGATATTCTTTCTGCCTGAACGCCATATAATTGCAGTTTTTCCCTGAGCCCCTGCTGCCTTGCCTGGGCAGTACTCAATTCATTCTGTACCTGCTGATAGGTTTTTGTTGCATTAATTCTTTCTTCCTGCAGGGCTTTTTGCCTGTCATATTCCTGCTGCAGGTAGGTAAGCTTTGATTTGTTTTCCATATAGTCCTGCTGCAACTGGATAATCTCACTGTTTACCAGCGTTGCAAGCAGCTGACCCTTGTTTACAAACTGACCTTCTGTGACATCTATGGTTCGGACGATACCACCCATCAGCACACTCACTTGTGCCTGGTTCTGTGGTGGGAGTGGTCTTCAGGTTGCGGTTTTCGATGCTGCCGGTTTGTAATCCGATGGCCTTCATCTGTTCATCCGTAAGAACAATAATAGCCTGTTTTGATTCCAGGATTTTTACCGAATCAACAGAGGCGTGTTCTTTTACGTTTGTTTCTTTTGGACTGCTTTTACAGGAAACGATAGCAGTCAATGCAAGAAAAATGAATTTATATATTGGTTTCATGATGATTTCTTTTTACCGGTTAAGCAGGTAGTTAATTTGAATGACGGTCTGGTTATAATCGTTGATTGTCTGGATATATCCTCCCCTGATATTGATGGCATCATTTATATTTTGAACATACTCCACATAACCAATGTCTCCCGCTTTATATCCTTTGCTTGCTGCATTTAAAATGATAGCGGCATACAGCAGGCCCCCCTCCTTATAATATTTCAGCTGATCAGAAGCCTTGGTAAATTGTTCATACAACCGGTCATAGGAAGAAGAAAGCTGTAATTTATTTTTCTCCCATTCCTTTTCAGATATTTGAACATTTAATTGGGCGGCTTTTGTTCTTGCCTTGACACCGTTTTTAAAAATTGGAATATTGACTCCGGCATTGAATATATAATAGGAGGATACTTTGTCGATACTCTGTGTGGCACCCCCAACGGAAACCGAAGGTAAGCCCCTTAATTTCTCGACCTGCACTGCCGCTTCACCATAAGCTATTTGTTGCTGGTAATAATTTGTAAGTGGATTAGCTTGTAATCTGGCGCTATCTGAAATTACGGGAGCAGGAAGTGAATTGTATTCTATCGGTGGAACCAACTGCTCTCCGGTTACCATCCATTGGTGTAATTCGCCTTCATAAATGTGAATGTCTGCTTCTGCCTGTTTCTTTTTCAACTCTACCCCGATCAATTGTGTTTTTGCGTTGGTTTTTTCGAGAATACCTGTTTCTCCGACTTCAAACTTCTTATCAGCAAATTTCGCAAAGTCCCTGTAGGTGCTGTCCAGCTCATTGAGAAGGCGAAATTGTTGCCAGGCATACAGCCAATTGTAATAGGATGCCGTTACGTTTTTTATGAGATCGTTTCTCGTGACCGCGGCGCTGGCGTTCGCGATATTTACATTTTGCTGTAAAAGATTCTTTTCAGATTTATAAACGCCCGGCATTTTAAACGACTGAGAAATGCCCACATAGTAATCAGACACGCTGCTGTTTATTTGTCCAAACGAACTATTGAGATTGAGTGGATCAAAGAGCGTTGCGGTTTTCACAAGCGTTTGCTGCTGTTCAATATAGATCTGACCCTGTTGGATCATGGGATGGTTTTTCAGGGCGGTTAGCTTTGCCGTTTCCAGGGACAGGGGCTCAGTCTGTGGATATGCCTTCAAACATGTTATGGAAAACAGGAACAGAAGGATCATGGTGTTGACTTTCATTTTTGATTTTCGTTTTAGATAAAACAAACTATAGAGTACCGGCAGAACAAACAGCGTAAGCAGGGTGGATGAAACCAGGCCGCCAATCACGACGGTCGCCAGTGGCTTCTGAACTTCAGCTCCTGCGCTGGTACTAAAAGCCATGGGCAGGAAACCGAGTGAAGCAACAGCGGCCGTGGCAAGCACCGGTCTCAGTCTGGCCGCACTTCCGGTGAGTATACGGTTCCTGACATCTGCCTCTCCTTCTTCTTTTAACCGGTTATAATAACTGATCAAAACAATACCATTTAAAACGGATACTCCAAATAATGCAATGAATCCGACGCCTGCAGAAATACTGAAATTCATGTCTCTCATCCAAAGCGCCACAATACCTCCAATGGCGGCCAGCGGAATAGCAGAAAAAATAATCAGCGCTTCCTTCGCTGAACGGAACGTAAGAAACAACAAAAAGAATATGAGCAGCAATGCCACGGGTACAGCCAGTTGCAAACGGGCTTTTGCTTCCTGCAGATTCTGAAACTGTCCGCCATAGTTGATGTAATATCCTTCCGGCAACTTTAGTTTTGCATCCAGTGTTTGCTGAATATCTTTTACGACGCCCTCTACATCTCTGCCGCGAACATTCGCTTCCACCACGATCCTTCGCTCAGCATCTTCCCGACTGATCTGCGATGGACTGGATCTGAAGTTGACATCTGCGATTTCATCCAGGGGCAATTGTTTGCCACCGGGCAATGGAATCAGCAGACTTCTTAAAACATCCGCACCTGTGTTGGAATCTTTTCCAATCCTGACAACCAGGTCGAATTTTTTTTCACCCTCATAAACGACACCTGCATATCCGCCGGCGTAAGCAGTATTTAGTATTGCATTTACATCAGTGATGTTGAGTCCGTACTGGGCAATTTTGTTCCTGTTATATTTAACAACCAGCTGCGGCATTCCGACAACCTGCTCTACTTTTATATCTGTCAGGCCATTAATATTTTTTATCAATCCACTCACTTCGTTGCCCTTCTCAAATAATTTATCCAGGTCACTGCCGAAAATCTTTATGGCGATATCACTTTTAACTCCGGCGATCAGTTCGTTAAACCGCATTTGAATGGGTTGTTCAAAGGACAGGGTCACACCGGGGATCACGGCCATTTTCTCACTTATTTTTTCTGCCAGCGCTTCTTTATTTTTTGCGGTCGTCCATTCCTTCCTGTCCTTTAAAACAATGATGATATCGCCGCTTTCTATGGGCATCGGGTCGGTAGGTATTTCACTGGTCCCGATTTTACTGACTACTTCTTTTACCTCCGGAAACTGCAGGGCGATTTTTTCCAGGCGGTTGGTCGTTTCTATAGACTGCGGCAGGCTGCTTCCCTGACGGATAATAAAGTTGGTAGCAAAATCTCCTTCATCCAGTTCAGGGATGAATTCACCCCCCAGGGAATTAAAAAGCAATATAGCGAGACCGAAAATGACGACTGCGCCTGCAATCAATGCCATTCGGAATTGGATCGCTCTTTTTAGCAGTGGCTGATATTTTGAAATCATCCAGTTCATCACCCGGTCGGTCATGTTTTCTTTTTCTGCAATCTTTTTATTCAGAAAAAGACTACTGACCAGGGGCACATAGGTAACGGATAGCAGCATGGCGCCAATGATGGCAAAACTGACGGTCTGGGCCATCGGCATAAACATTTTCCCTTCGATTCCTCTTAGCGCAAAAATGGGGATATAGACTATCAGGATAATAATCTGTCCGAATACCGCGCTATTCATGATCAGGCTGCTTCCTTTGCTGACTTCGTCGTCCATTTGGGATTGGGATAACTGCCTCCCCCGATAATTTCGATAAAACTTGTGGGTCAGACTTTCAACGATAATGACGGCCCCATCTACTATCAAACCGAAATCAAGGGCTCCCATACTCATGAGGTTGGCACTAACTCCAAACAGGTTCATCATCGCGACCGCAAATAGCATGGCGAGCGGAATTACACTGGCTACAATCAATCCTGCGCGAAAATTGCCGAGGAACAGGACCAGCACAAATACCACAATCAATGCGCCTTCCAGTAAATTGGTGCTCACGGTGCTTACGGTTCTGTCAATGAGTTTGGTCCGGTCTACAAAAACATCTATTGATAAACCCTCGGGCAGATACTTTTCAATCGTCTTCATTCTTTCTTTCACGCTTCCAATCACCCGCACTGCATTCTCTCCCTTTTGCATCAGCACAACGCCACCAACGGTTTCTCCATTTCCGTTGCGGGTCATGGCTCCATAACGGGGCGCAAATCCAAAATCAACCTTTCCGATATCTTTGATCAAAACAGGAATTCCATTACTGTTTCTGACGACGATATTATTTATATCGTCCAGTTTTTCGATTAGTCCTTCTCCCCGGATAAAATATATATTGGGTCCCTTATCGATATAACTACCACCGGTATTGGAGTTATTTTTCTGTAGCGCATCATATACATCTATCAGGGTAAGATTCATGGCAGCAAGCCGTTCAGGTTTCACACTGACTTCATATTGTTTCAGCTTTCCACCGAAACTGCTTACATCCACAACGCCCGGAGTACCCAACAACTGGCGCTTTACGATCCAGTCCTGGATCGTGCGTAGATCCATGGAGTTGAATTTATCTTCGTATCCTTTTTTCAGGACGATTACATACTGATATATTTCTCCCAGTCCGGTTGTCGGCGGAACGATATCCGGGATACCGTATCCTTTTGGAATTTGCTCTTCCGCCTTCTTCACTTTTTCGGCAACCAGTTGCCGGGTAATATTATTGGGTATACCATCCTTAAATACGAGCGTGATAACAGACAAGCCACTGCGGCTGGTACTACGGAGTTCGACCAGGCCCTGCAATGATTTAAATTCTGTCTCCAGAGGAAAAGTAATGAACTGCTCAACTTCCTGTGTTGCCAGGTTCGGACTATTTGTAATTACCTGAACCTGATTATTGGTCACGTCCGGCAGGGCGTCTACACTTAACTGAGTAAATGAATAAATGCCCCAGCATATAAAGATGAGCAGTAATACGCCGGTTATGAGTTTATTGCGCACTGAAAACTCAATGATTTTATGGATCATTTCAATGATTGAATAAAATAAATAAAAAATTACAGGCAAGCTTGACGCTGCCTTCGAAAAAGAGGATAAATGATAATCAAACTAACTGGGGAGGTTGCCAAACAGGCAGCGAAGTATCGGATATCTCCGAGGGCAGTGAAAAAATGTGCTTTTGAACGAAGGTCCCAAAAGGCTGAACTGCCTGATAGGTAGAGAACATAAATGTAATTCCACAACAGCAGTTACAGGAACAGAAAGGAGAACAATTATCTGAATCGTTGTGATCCGCTTGATTGGACGATTGCGATATTTTCATTTGCTCCTGGCTATTGTTGATGCCAAATGCAAATTCCCTGCAGGGTATAATGCCGCATATCAAAACCGTTACCGACAATATGAAAACGAAAATTTTCATTATCGCAAAAGTAACATGAATCGTGCAATTTCTGTGAAATAATAGTTGCCTGGATATAACCGACGGCTCCGCCATGTGTGTTTGCAGCAGTCATTAGCCCCGGGTTATTTCACAAATATTTTTTTTGCGGCTTCGGCGCTCAGGTAAACTTCTTTTCTTCCTTTGAGTTCAACCAGAACGGATTTGTCAAACGCCTGTATTTCCCTGATCAGGATCATCTCGTGGAGACCGATACCCTGTTTTTCGAGGTAGCGTAGAAAATCTGCGGAGCCATCCGAGACTTTCACCACTTTCATTTTTCTGTTTATGCCTGCTTCAGACAGGGGGATGGAAGAAAATGCGGGCAGGTTCCCATTGGATTGCGGGATCGGGTCCCCATGCGGATCATATTTGGGAAAGCCAAGAAATTTATCCAGGCGGTCGGGCAGGTCATAGTCCCTGATGTGTTCCAGTTGCTCGGCAATATCATGCACTTCATCCCAGCTGTATCCGAGTTTATCATGCAGAAAAACCTCCCAGAGCCGGTGTTTGCGAACAATTAAAACGGCGATTTTTTGACCATTCGCAGTAAGTACTGCCCCCTTTGTTTTCTCGTATTGAATAAGTTTCTTCTCGGAAAGTTTTTTGAGCATATCAATGACCGAAGCCGGATTGTTCGTAAGCTCCTCCGCTATGGCTGTCACGCTTACTTTGCCATTCCCTTGTTTTTCAAGGTGATAAATAGTTTTCAGGTAATTCTCTTCAGATAATGTCTGGGTCATGAACTTCTCTTCTTGTCTAAAGGTAGCAAAGTTTAATGCCAGGGTAGCAGCCAGGCATGATAAAATATATCAAATATATATTATTAGGCGAGTCTAATAACATATATTTGATAAAACTACATATAAAATAATCACCCGTGATAAATAAATTATTTGTTGTTACAACACTTACTGCAATGATAGTGGCCATACTATCTTGTTCAAAGTGGGGACCTGGTGCCCCTGCCGGTGACCAATCACTGGATGGTACTGTTGAAGGCCTGACATTCGCGCAAATTGCACAACATGCGCGGGGCGACGCTGCATTTACGGATCAGATTTTTACAGAAGAAACTGGTTTGGGACCCATATTCGTCGCTACCAGTTGTGGTAGCTGTCATGCGGGCGATGGCAAGGGTCACCCGTTCAGCACACTTGTAAGGTTTGGACAAACAGATAGCACAGGGAATCATTTTTTAAACCAGGGCGGGCCCCAATTACAGAACAGATCCTTGCCCGGGTATAGTCCTGAACAAATACCAGCAGGTGCCACGTCTGCTAAGTTTATGCCACCAGCCAACACCGGTTTAGGGTTTTTAGAATTGGTTTCAGATGCAGATATACTTGCCATGTGCGACCCAGACGACGCCAATAGCGATGGAATAAGGGGTTCGCCAAACTGGAGTGATATTCCTTCATTTATTGAGCCTACCCCGAATGCTATTGAAAAGAATGGTAAATATATATGCCGTTTCGGTAAGAAGGGGGCAGCATATAGTTTGTTACATCAGACTGTAAACGCCTACAATCAGGATATTGGAATTACTTCTGGCTTTGAACCTCGGGATGTTTATTCCGGACATGATATTGACCCCGAAATCTCTACCACTACCATTCAGGACGTAGTTTTTTATTTGCAAACATTAAAAGCACCCATTCAACGCAACCCAAACGATGCGGATATAGTAGCGGGCAAGCAACTTTTTATAAGTTCCAATTGTGCCGGGTGCCACAGGCCGGAATTGAAGACGGGATATTCGCCCATTGATGTTTTGAGCTTCAAGACTTTTGCGCCCTATACCGATTTGTTACTTCATGATATGGGGCCGGGTTTAGATGATGGTTATACAGAAGGCTCTGCCAAAACCAGCGAATGGAGAACGCCGCCATTATGGGGTTTGGGACTTGCACCCAACTCCCAGGGCGGGAACTATTTTTTATTGCATGATGGCAGGGCGAACAGTATTGAAGAAGCTATACAAATGCACGGCGGGGAAGCTACCGGCGCCAGGAACAATTTCAATATGCTCAATGACGCTGATAAGCAGAAAATTATTGCATTTCTAAAAAGCTTATGATACATGATCAGAAGAAAATTTATCGCCATGAGTTGTATCCGCTGTATGAGTGGCGGCTTCATGCTGGCGCTGTTGGAAGGGTGCAATAGCTCAAAAATAATAACAGCGGATATTATTGACTCTGATATGGTGGTGCCATTGGCTGATTTTGAAATAAAGAAAGGCAACACAGGGAAATTCGAACAACACATCGTGGTTCAAAATGAAAAATTACAGTATCCCATCTGTGTTTATCGCTTTGATGAAAATAATTATGAGGCTTTGTTAATGAAGTGTACCCATCAGGGAACAGAATTACAGGTGTTTGGTGATAAACTTCAATGCCCGGCACATGGCAGCGAATTTAATAATCACGGCAAAGTCCAAAACGGACCCGCAAATACTTCTTTGAGAACTTTTCCTGTAACAATAGCTAACAACCAACTAAAAATATCTTTAAAATGAGGTTGAAATATATTTCAATTTTTTCTTTTGCGGCGATCAGCTTTTCTGCATCTGCTCAAATTGATTCAAGTCTGTTAAGGCGGACGCCAAAGGATACAACCAGGACGCTGCTCAATATGGACGCCATGTACAATCGCCCTTCCCTGCAATTGGGTAAGCTCCCTGTTTCGCTGGGTGGTTATGTAGAGGCCAACTGGCAGCACATTACAACAGATGGAGTTTCGGAAGGGCAACAATTTCAATTCAGGAGGCTGAGTATATTTATTTCATCAAGCATTTCCAAGCGGATTAAATTTTTATCTGAAGTGGAATTTGAACCCGCGGAGAATTCCATTGAAGTGGAATATGCTGCTTTGGATGTGGAGTTTCATCCCTTATTAAATTTTCGTGGCGGGATGATCGTAAACCCGATTGGTGCATTCAATCAAAATCATGATGGGCCCAAATGGGAATTTACCGACAGGCCGATCGCTGCAGAACAAATGCTTCCCGACACATGGAGCAATGCAGGTTTTGGTTTGTATGGAAAATATTATAAAGGCGACTGGATGTTCGGGTATGAGTTTTATTTAACGGGTGGATTTGATGGTGCTATTATTAATAATCCGGAAAACAAAACATTCCTGCCGGCTGCAAAAATAAACGCTGAACGATTTGAAGAAAGTGCGAGTGGTGAACCTTTAATATCGGGAAAAATTGCCATTGGAAATGCTAAGGTTGGAGAAATCGGTTTGTCATACATGGGTGACGTTTACAATAAATGGCAGGAGGACGGTTTAATGCTGGATGAAAAAAGAAGATGTAATGTTTTTGATGTTGACTTTAATACTACTATAAAAAAATCGAATACGAATATTAAGGGTGAATGGGCATGGATATTTGTAGAAATTCCGCCAACGTATACGCAACAATATGGCAGTAAACAGCAGGGTGGATATATGGATATTGTGCAACCAGTTTTAAGGAGGAGAATACTGGGCTGGGATAATGCCGTATTAAACCTCGCCTGTCGCCTGGAGTATGTGGATTGGAACGTTGGAAAATTTAAAGAAACAGGCGGCAATATTGCCGATGACGTCTGGAGTATAATGCCTGCCATTAGTTTCCGCCCGACTTCACTAACGGTCTTCCGTTTAAATTATCGATTTCTAAAACAACGGGACCTTCTTGGCAATCCACCGGCCACCACCTCCGGACTGAGTTTTGGGATATCGACCTATTTTTAATCCAAAGCTGATCAGGCATCACCAGCTTCCCTTTTTGCCCGGCACAATTTTTACATACAGCTATACTGCCTCACTTTACCCAATCTCAATTCACCCTTTAATATTTAATCCATGCCAAAGGCAAGTAAGAAACCAGTGTCAGGAACAGGAAGAGCCAGTAATACAAAAACAGATTTAAAACGGGATGATCTAAACCCGGACATTGAAACGGGCACCGATGAGTTCATGACCACGGACCAGGGTCTGAAGATAAACGACGACCAGAATTCGCTAAAAGCCGGCGAACGGGGAGCAACCCTGCTGGAAGATTTTATCCTGAGGGAAAAGATCACCCATTTCGATCATGAAAGAATACCGGAAAGAATTGTGCACGCCCGGGGAACCGCGGCACATGGATATTTCCAGGTGTACAAGCCGCTGGCTCAGTATACAAAAGCAGGTTTTCTGAATGACCCCGCGAGAAAGACTCCGGTATTTGTCAGGTTCTCTACTGTGGCGGGATCCCGGGGATCGACGGATCTCGCGCGCGACGTACGCGGCTTCTCGGTAAAATTTTACACAGAGGAAGGGAACTACGATCTGGTGGGGAACAATATGCCTGTCTTTTTTATACAGGATGCGATCAAATTTCCAGATCTGATCCATGCCGTGAAACCGGAACCAAACAACGAAATACCACAGGCCGCTTCGGCACACGATACGTTCTGGGATTTTATTTCACTGATGCCGGAATCGATGCATATGATCATGTGGGTGATGAGCGACCGCGCCATTCCAAGAAGTCTGCGCATGATGGAGGGTTTCGGCGTACATAGTTTCCGGCTGATCAACGAAGCAGGAAAATCCGTCTTCGTAAAATTTCATTGGAAACCCTTGCTGGGTGTTCATTCGGTAGCCTGGGACGAAGCGACAATCATATCCGGCAAAGACCCCGACTTCCATCGCCGTGATTTATTTGATGCCATTGAATCGGGCGCCTTTCCCGAATGGGAACTCGGCATCCAGGTGGTCGAGGAAAAAGATGAACACAAATATCCTTTTGACCTGCTCGATCCCACGAAACTGATTCCGGAAGAACTGGTGCCCGTTCAACGTATCGGAAAAATGGTTTTGAACCGGAACACAGATAATTTTTTTGCAGAAACAGAACAGGTGGCTTTTCATCCCGGTCATCTGATACCGGGCATCGACTTCACCAATGACCCACTCTTACAGGGAAGATTATTCTCCTACACTGATACCCAGTTGTCGAGACTGGGAAGTCCGAATTTTCACGAGATACCGATAAACCGTTCTATCAATACGGTGCATAATAATCAGCGGGATGGTCATATGCGTCAACAGATCAATAAGGATCCGACCAGTTATCATCCAAATAGTATCGGCGGTGGTTGTCCTTTCCAGGCAAAAGCTGCGGAAGGCGGTTTTACAAGTTTTGTAGAGAGAATCGATGCCAGAAAAGTCAGGGCCAGGAGCCAGAGTTTTTTCGATCATTTTAGTCAGGCCACATTGTTTTATAACAGCCAGTCAGATGCTGAAAAGAATCATCTCACAAATGCTTTACGATTTGAGCTGGGTAAAGTGCAACGTGTGGAAATCCGTCAGCGCATGATCGGACTGTTGAGCCAGGTAGATAAAGCACTCGCAACAAATGTTGCGGATGCGCTGGGCATAACTGTTCCAAAAAAACCGGAACAACCCATGAATCATAGTATTCCTGCAGACGGTATCGCGGCAAAGTTTCAACCGAAAACCGTAGACCAGGGAATAGAAAGTTCCGCACCACTCAGTATGGCCAACACCATAAAAGACACGATCAAAAGCAGGAAGATTGCCATCCTGACTGCGGATGATATCGACGGATCCCAGGTGGACAAAATGAAAAAAGCATTGATGGCAGCAGGCGCTGTAGTGGAAGTGATTGCTCCGAAACTCGGCCAAGTGAGTACGATTAAAGGGGTATCGATCCCGGTTGATAAAACCCTGATGACCGTATCCTCCGTTTTATATGATGCTGTGTATGTACCCGGCGGATCGAAAGCCATCGCCATCCTGGCACAAAAACCGGATGCGATCGATTTTATTTCGCAGGCTTATAAGCATTGCAAAGCCATTGCTTTTGAAACAGACGCTGATCCCCTGATTCAGAAAACAAGTATTGCCGAAGACCTGCTTGCAAAGAAAACACTGTCAGGGATTATCTCCGGTACCGAAAAAGATCTGTCGAAGGATTTTATAAAAGCCATCGCGCAGCACCGGTTTTGGGAAAGAGAAAAGTCTCCTGTATAAATTTTATAACACTAAATGACTGAGATCGTTAGCGTGCAAAATAAATACAATGTCATCGGCACGCCCGATAACTACCTTTCTGTTAAGGTCGAAAACACCATTATCATACGTTCTATATCTTTTCGATCTTTAGCATCAATGAAGGCGCTTACATTGCCTATTGCAGTTGTTGCAAACAGGCCGATTGTCGTCTCTTTGATCAGCCACAAGGTTTGGGCTCCCCAAAAGGTTGCATATAATGAATCTTTCCTGACCTCCACTAATGAAAAGATATTGTGTCCGACTATTGGATGCCCGTGCCTGATTTCTATAAATCCCGAAAAATCGGACCCCTTACTTCTTGAAGTGAAATTGTAGCCTAACTGCCCTTCCTTACCTCTCGCCTCAGACATGATCAGATCATGTGGCAAGACAATAAAATACCTGGATTCACCAAGCCTGACTTCCTTTTGTTGGTTTACAGGTATCCCAGAGCTCTTTTTTTGACTGGTACAAGAATACGATGCAAGCCCAATAATCCATAAAAATATACCTGTTGTTCGCATCATTTTAATAAGTGGTTTTACGATGTTCTTATCCAGGATTAACAAATGGATAGAATTACATAAATAATTCTTATTAAAACTTTTTTCTAAATTCCCTGGGCGATAATCCTTTCTTTTTCAGAAAGACCCTGTTGAAGTAGGTGAGACTTTCAAAGCCGCAGCTGTAACAGATATCTGCAATCGTTTTATCAGATTCCGCCAGTAAAACGGCGGCCTGCCCGATACGGATCTCATTTACGTAATAGGAAAACGTGTGACCAGTGGTGCGCTTGAAGAATTTACAGAATGCGCTTTTGGATAAGTGGATCATCGCCGCGGTATCTGTAATGCTGATTTTTTCTGTCGAATTTTCCTGTATATACTGGCACACGCGGATGATCCTGCTTTTATTCAGATCGCCCCGGGCCGGTTCAAAATAAGCAGATGCCAGCGACACAGACTTTAACCGGGTTAAAAGGTCCAGAATCTTCAGGAGCCAGGAGATTTTTTCAACGCCTTTTTTATCCGGAAGCTCTTTTATTAATTGTATGGCGGGCTGAATATTTTTACCAGGAAAAAATAATCCGAGGCGGGCGCGCCAGAGCAGTTTTTTAACGGATTCGAATTCCGCCAGATCCAGGAAACTCTTAAGAATATCTTCATCAAACTGAATGACAGTGGCCGACAATTTCCCCTTTACCATTTGGTCGCTTGCCCAGGTATGTGGCAGATTTTTTCCGATTATGACCAGATCGTCCGGTTTGAATTGAACGAAATGATCTCCGACAAGCCTGTTTCCGTGACCCTTTTCCACCCAGGTGATTTCAAATTCCGGATGATAGTGCCAGTTAAATTCGAATTGCCTGGACACCCTCCTGAAAGCCCGAAACGAGTGGCTTCCCTTGAGTGCTTTTAAATCTTCATACCTGGCCTTCATGCTGGCTGTTTACAGGATGTCAATATAGTGCTATAATTGGGATTTTGGGTGTTAAAAAAAATCTTTAAACCCCAATAATTTCGTACAATAAATGCAGCGCCATGAATGTAAAAAAAACGGTGATTATTTTGTTGGCCATTGTAAGTTTTAATACATTATCAGCACAGAAAGCCCGGTACATTCCGGATTCATTGCAGACCGGTTGGAAACTCATACGGAATCAGCAGGGTGATTCAGCTTTTCGATGTCTGCTGAATTTTACCAATAACAGTCCGGATAATATACCCGCATCGGGATGGAAGATCTATTTTAATCTGAGGTATCATGGTCGCGAATTGAGATCGCTGAACCCTGCTTTTTCAATAACACATGTCAGCGGGGAACTTTTTTTCATACAGCCCACTTCCTTCTTTCAGGGGTTGGGTGAAAAGAAAACCATCAGCCTGGAATTTACGGGCAGGGGCCGGATCGCTAATTACCAGGATATTCCAACCGGATTATTCTGGGTAAACAACCGGGAACCCAATAAAGCCATCGCACTGAAAAAAATATTCATTCAAAAATCAAATGAAGGGGCAGAAGAATTGGAGAAATTGTCCAGGCCTGATAAAAGGCCACGAGAAGCGGAGAAATTACCGATGACAGATCAAAAGGCCCTGTTCGATGAAAATAAAGGGATCGCCGACATCCCGGTCACTGCCTTGCCAAAGATATTTCCAACGCCACTTGAATACCACGAATCTCCGGGAAACTTTCTGTTGGATAAAACCCTCTCTGTTATTTTCGACGATCGATTTACAAACGAAGCAGGATTACTGGCAGAAGAAATCCGGAAACTGACAGGAACGGTTCCCCGGCTAAAT
>Ga0193753_10002509_pt1 | contig 14359 bp, 14 predicted proteins | sample H1c2metaG_FD_144925 | JGI IMG/M metagenome (GOLD analysis project Ga0193753, IMG submission 144925) | Soil microbial communities from a riparian zone of the East river system, Colorado, United States - H1c2 | ecosystem: Environmental > Terrestrial > Soil > Riparian zone | place: USA: East... | reverse complement strand
GCTTACGGTTACAGCTACGACCTGTCCGAGCTGGCCGACCACTACGTAAGTTTCAGCCAGCTGCTCGAGCACTGGCGGCAGGTCATGCCCGAGCGGTTCCATGTGGTCGACTATGAAAGGCTCGTGGCGGATCCGTTCGGCACGGCCGAGCAGGTGATGGCGTTCTGCGGCGTCCCGTTCGAACCTGACTGCATCGACATTACGAAGAACGCGGCTCCGGTTTCGACGGCGAGCAGTTCCCAGGTCCGGCAGCCGATCCACACCCAGAACGTGGGTGCCTGGCGCAGGTATGCCACGTACCTGGAGCCGCTGCGCGTACGCATCGAACGGGCGCTGCCTTCGGCGGCTTCGTCTTGATCGGATAGCGCTGGCCACTGCGCCAGCGGGTAGCAGCAGGCGATTCCCGCGTCCAAGCGCGACGCGACTCCGCGGCGGCCTGGCGTGTTGCCTGCCGCCGATAGCGGGTTACGCGAGGCCGTTGCCCACGGCTGCCGGATCCGCTGCTGCAAGGCCGCTCCACTCGGAATGTATTGCCGCGCCCGGTATCCTATGCCGATAGCCTTATTCAGGAATGTTCATGCAGCAGCAGCTGGCTCGCTATTGGGCCCAGGCACAGGGCTACGAAGCCGCGCACGACATGCAGGCGGCGAAGGGCGTTTACGAGTCGATCCTGCAATTGGACGCAGGCCAGGCGATGGCATCGCTGCGCCTGTCCGCGCTGGAGTCCGCGGCCGACCGTTATCGTGCCGCACGCCTGCACGTGCTCAATGCGGCGAAGGCGGTAGGCGAGCGCAAGGCCTGGAAAACGCTGCCTTTCGTAACGATGCGCCTGCTGACCTTCGATGAGCGCAGCGTGGTGCGCGATCTGATCGTGAATGCGGACTGGTCGCATCGCGATGTCATCGGCCAATCCGCCGTCCTGTCCCAGCATCTATGGCTGATCAACGAATACGATGAGGCGCTGCGCCTGATCCAGGAGGCGCACCGTCACGTGCCCGCCCATCCCCTGTTGAGCTATTCGCGCGCCAATGCGCTGCGTTACTGCGGGCGCATGGACGAGGCCACTGCCGAATACGAGCGCTGCCTGGAACTGAAGCCCGACTACGCTTATGCGCACTGGTCGCTCGCTTACCATCAGAAGGCGAGTCCGCCCGGTAGCCGGATAGACCGGATCAAGCGGGCGAAGACAGCGCACCCGGAGGGTTCCATCGAGCGCATTCATCTGGGCTATGCGCTGTTCAAGGAATTGGACGACATGGGCGACCCGGACCAGGCCTGGCCCGAACTCGAGCAGTCCGCGCGCGCGATGCGGCGCTTGCTGCGTTACGAGCCGGCGGAAGAACAGCGCCGCCTGGCAGCGTTGCAGGCGCTGACATCCGAGGATTTTTTCCGGGATTCCGACACGCCGACCGGCGGGCGGGTGCCGGTCTTCATCGTTGGCATGCCTCGCACCGGCACCACGCTGGTCGAGCGGATCCTCAGCAATCACGAGCAGATCGCCAGCGCGGGCGAGTTGAACGATTTCGGCCAGTGCGTGAGCTGGGAAGCCGACCATTTTTTCAGCAGTCCCTTGCGCGAGCGGTCGCTCGATCATTGGGCGACGGCCGACTACGCTTCCATCGGCAGAGAGTACCTGCGCCGTACCGACAGGCTGGCCGGTACGACCGGCTATCTGATCGACAAGAACCCGGTGAATTTCTTCAATGCCGGCTTCATCCGCAAGGCGCTGCCGCAGGCCAGGATCATCTGTCTGGTGCGCGATCCCATGGATGCCTGCTTCTCCAATCTCAAGGAACTGTTCTCCGGCGATGCCTACGGCTACAGCTACGACCTGGAGGAGCTGGCCGACCATTACATCGAGTTCGACAAGCTAAGGTCGCATTGGGAGGAGACGATGCCGGAGCATCTGCACACGGTGCGCTACGAGAATCTCGTCAACGATCCTGCCGGGGTGACGCGGGGCATCATGGCGTTCTGCGGCGTTCCATACGCACCGGACAGCATCGATATCACCCGCAACGCCACGCCGGTGGCCACAGCCAGCAGTTCGCAGGTCAGGCAGCCCATCCATGCCGGCAACCTCGATGCCTGGGAGAAGTACTCGACGCATCTGAGGCCGCTCAAGGACAGGCTAAGCGCCGGTCGCATGTTGTGAGGCGCTCCCTGCGTCCGCGAGATATGCTTGCTGCAGGCGCGCGCCGCTGCGGCGCCAGCGAATTCCGGATCGATTTCGACCCTGCCCGATGACCGAAACACTCACCCAGATCCGCAGCCTGCTGGCCAATGCGGAAGCCTTCGCGGCCCAGAAGGACTGGCCACGCGCGATTGAATGCTACGAGTCGGTACTCAAGCTCAGACCTGGCGACGCGAACGTGTTGGTGCAGCTGTCGTATGTGCATTCGCTGTTCGGTCACTACCGGGTGGCGCGCGATTACGCTCTGCGCGCGGCTGCGGCCAAGCCTGGTAGTCCGCAGGTCGTCGGTGAACTGATCGCCCGGCTGCGTACCTTCAACGAGGCCGATGCCCTGCATGAGTGCATTGCCCGGTTGCCGCCGCTCGATCAGGTCGCCATCCCGCTGCTGCTGGCATTCGCGGCGCAGTTGAGCTACCTCAACGAACAGGAACGTGCGCTGGCTTTCCTGGACGAAGCCAAGCGTGCGGATCCCCGCTTTCCCGCGACATTGATGGCGCGCGGCCAGGTGCTGACCTATCTCGGCCGTTTCGACGAAGCCGAGGCCGACCTGCAAGGCGTGCTGGCGCGGGCGCCGGAGATCGCGCAAAGCTACTGGCTGGTTTCGCGCCTGCGCAAGCAAAAGCCCGAATCGAACCATGTCGATGCGATCCGCCGGCAACTCGCCAGGCCGGGACGCAATGCCGATGAAATCGCGTTGCTGGCCAATGCGTTGCACAAGGAGCTCGATGATCTGGGCGACCTTCAAGGCGCCTGGCAGGCGCTGGAACAATCCTGCCGCGCCAAGCGCTCGCGATTGAACTATCGTGCCGAGGACTCGCGCATCCTGGTCGACAAGCTGATCGGCCTGCCTCTGCCGCCGCGTGCGCCCTCTTTCCAGGCGGTCGACGAGAAGCGCGTACCGGTCTTCATCATCGGCATGCACCGCTCCGGTACGACCTTGCTCGAGCAACTGCTGGATGGGCACAGCGAGATGCGCAATGCCGCCGACCACCACTGCCGCGGCGTAATCGACGCCACCATCGCCGAGCGCGCGCGCGGCATGGATTTCGGCGCGGTCGGAGCGGGCTACATGAAAGGCATGGAATGGCGCCTGGGCGGGGAGCGCTTCTTCACCGACAAGCTGCCGTCCAACTTCCTCAATGCCGGCTTCATCTGCCGCGCGCTGCCGCAGGCCAGGATCCTGCACATGGTGCGCGACCCGGTCGAAACCTGCTTCTCGAACCTGCGCGAGCTGTTCTCGGACGCCAACCCGTATTCCTACGACCAGCTCGAGCTGGCCGATTTCTACCGCCAGTACCAGCGCCTCATGGCGCACTGGCACGAGGCGTATCCCGGCCGCATCCTCGATGTCGACTACGCCGCCCTGACGCGCGAGCCGGAGGCGGTCATGCGCCGCGTCGCGGCATTTTGCGGTCTGGAATACCAGGCCGGAATGCTGGAACTGCAGCAGCGCTCGCGCGGCGTGGCCACGGCAAGCGCGGTGCAGGTGCGCGACAAAGTGATCGCGCGCGAACAACCGAAATGGCTGCCTTACGAGGACAAGTTACGCCCCTTGATCGAAGGCCTGGGCCTGTAGCCGCCGTCCCGGCGAACCCGCGGAAAGCCGGTGCGGCCGGGCTTTTACGCTATGTACAATGCACCTGGCCGGATCCGATAACGCCATGAAACTGCCAGCGCCGTTCATAGAATTGCCGATCAGGTTCGACGCCGGGGCAATGGCTGCCGAGATCGCCGCGTTGGACGACGCCGGTTGGCAGCCGCATCCCCAGGCGCTGCCAGGCAATTCGATGTTGCCCCTGATCGCCGTGAACGGCGACCCCGCAGACGAGTCGTTTGCCGGGCGAATGCTGCCAACGCCCCCGTTGAAACGTTGCCCGTATGTGATGCAGGTACTCGCAAGCCTGGGCGCCACACTGGGCCGCACCCGGCTGATGCGGCTCGCCGGCCAGGCGGAAGTGTCGCGTCATGTCGACCAGGGTTATTACTGGGCCGAGCGCGTGCGCGTGCACGTGCCCGTGGTCACCCAGCCGACCGTGCGCTTCGAATGCGGCGATGCCGCGATCAACATGGCCGCAGGCGAATGCTGGATCTTCGATACCTGGCGGCAGCACCGGGTGTTGAACGATAGCCATGAAGCGCGCATCCACCTGGTCGTGGACACCGTGGGCGGCGGTCCGTTCTGGGAGCTGGTCGCGCGCGGCAGGCCGGTGCCGCATGGGCCAGGCCAGGTCTGGCAGCCCGGTTTGGTGCGGCCCGAAGCGGGCCGGATCCCGGTACTGACGACCGAAGCGGTGAACGTGCCGTCGGTGATGAGCCCATGGGAACTCAACGCGCATTTCAGGTTGCTGTTCTCCGATGCCGTGCAGCATTCGCAACTTTCCACCGTGCGCGTGATAGCGCAGCGATTCATGCGCAACTGGCAGGGATTATGGGCGCGGTTCGGGGAGTCGGAAGAGGGGCGCCAGCATTACCAGCAGGCATTGCAGCGGTTCATCGATGAAGTTCACGAGCCCAGCCGCGAGATCCAGCTCGACAACGGCCTGCCCTGGTTCAGCGCCATGGGAACCTTGATTGCGAAGGCGGCCGTTTCGATGGGACCGCGCAAGACGATGACGCAGGATGCCTACGGGACCAGCGACCGGGCATGACACCGGTAAGGCGAATCGCCTGGGTCAGAACGGCTAGATACGAATGAGGACCGGCGCAGGGGCCGATCAGAGATCCTGTTCGTAACGCACGTAAGGCACGGTGCCATCGTCTTCGCTGCCGCCGTTGCTCGGCGAGAACGGATTCTTGCCGCGGGTCACCACGTTCTCGGCGCCGACCGTGAGCTGGCCGCTCCACGGCGTGCGCCAGGTGACGCCAAGGCCCAGACCTTCCCATTTGCCGGAACGGCCGGGGACATCGACGACGCGGCCGATGATGTTGGCGCTGAAGGCGCCGACGCCACCACCGACCGAGAGGCTCTTGGTGTTCCAGCGATCGGTCAGGCCGGCGGGCAGATCGGCGACGGGCACCAGCCTTGCCTTGGCGGTGGTGCCGCCGATGCTGACGACGCCGTTGCGGCCGATGCTCTTTTCCGCGAACAGGGTGAGATCGTTCTGTTCGAGCTGGGTGTTGTTCATGCCGTTGGCCATCAGCCAGCCCGGCAGGACGTCACGGCCGGTTCCGCCGGTGAGGCCCACCCGGGCGCCGCCGCGATTGAGGATGGCACCGGCGCTGGCGCGCTTGCTGGCACCGTCGTACTGGTTGCCGAGCGAGCCGACGAAGCAGTTCTCGGTGAGGCTGCCGATGGCGCTGGAGATGCCGGTCTTGCGATCGCACAGCAGTGCGAGCGAATCGCCCGCGCCGAGTCCGACGGTGGTGTCGAGCGAGTACTTGCCGAAGTGCCAGCGCGCGCCGGTAGCGGCATCGCCGGTGGGTTCGAGATAAAGCGCCGCTTCGACCTTGCCGCTGGCGTTGTTCCAGATCGGCAGGATGGCGGTCTCGCTCGCATTCGAGGGCTTGGATTGCGCATGCGCGCCCGCGATCGCGCCGAACGCGAGCAGCAAGGCAAATGGCAGTCGTAGCAGTAACGATCGCATGGCTCGTTATCGACCCGGTTTGCAGGCCTGAAGTTCCCCCTCCAGCGGACGATCAGGCTACTAGATTTATGTTTATTTAACAATCCCCGGACAGGCTTCCGAGCCTCCGTTCGTCGGTTATTGCAGGCGGTCCGAGGAGGCGATGTGAAGATCGGAAGAGGCGAAAATGGCTTCGATTTCATCCGGGTCGAACCGGTAGCGTTGCCCGCAGAATTCGCAGTGGATCTCGGCCACGCCATCCTGCAGGGCGGCGCGCGCCTCATCCCGTCCCAGCGACTCCAACACGGCCGCCACCCGCTCGCGTGAGCAGGAGCAGGCAAAGGCCAGGGGTTGTTCTGCCAGCAACCGGGCCTCTTCCTCGTGGAACAGGCGGCCGAGCAGGGTCTGGCCCGGCACGGCCAGCAATTCCTCGGCGCCCAGCGTGTCGAACAGGGCGGTCGCACGGGCCCAGCCATCGTCGTCGCCGCCATCGCCGGGCAGTTTCTGCAGCATCAGTCCCGCGGCGCGGTCGCCTGCCGCGGCCAGCAGCAGCCGGGTAGGCAGCTGCTCGGACTGGCGGAAGTAATCCTCGAAGGCCTCGGCCAGCGATTCGCTCTCGATCGGCACCAAGCCCTGATAACGGCTCGGATCGCGGCCGTGCGGACTGGGGTTCTCGATGGTGATCGCCAATATCGCGCCCTGACCCAGGGCGCGCAGGTCGCGGGAGAAGGTGTCCGCCTCGCCGACCTGGGCGATGCCGCGCAAGGTGCCGGCCGCGGTGCATTCGGCGAACAGCGCGCGCAGGGGGCCGTCGCCACGGATCTGCACCGACAGGCGGCCCTCGATCTTGGCGTGGCCGGTGAACAGGGCCGAGGCCACCGCCGCTTCGCCAAGCAGCTCGGCGACAGCAGGCGGGTACTCGGCGCGTTCGTGGATCTGGCGCCAGCTCTGGTCCAGGTGCACGTGGACGCCGCGCACGCCGGCGTGCGGGAGCAGGAAGCGGGTCAGCTGGTCTTGGTTGTCTGGGGGCACGGTCGTCGGCAAGGTTCGCGGTAGGCAGGGCCGCGCATCGAAGATAATGCGGGCGATACGCGTGAAGGAGTAGCCGTAGATGGGGGTGGTCGAGCTCGACAACAAGCCGCGGCGGCGGGGCCGGAGGCTGTGGCGCTGGCTGCTGGCCCTGCCGCTGCTGTTCGTGCTGGTCACGGTCGTGCAGGTGGCGGCGTTGCGTTTCGTCGATCCGCCGTTTTCTGCGTTCATGCTCGATAGACAGCTGGCGGCGTGGTTTGCAGGCGACTGGGGTTTCCGCATGGCCCACGACGGCCGCGACTTCGAAGACATTTCGCCGTACCTGCCGCTGGCGATGATCGCGTCCGAGGACCAGAATTTCAGCGCCCACAGCGGCTTCGACTTCAAGGCCATCGAGAAGGCGCGCAAGAACAATGCGCGCGGACGCAAGGTGCGCGGCGCCAGCACCATCAGCCAGCAGGTCGCCAAGAACCTGTTCTTGTGGAGCGGGCGCAGCTGGATGCGCAAGGGCATCGAGGCCTGGTACACGGTGCTGATCGAGACGCTGTGGCCCAAGCGCCGCATCCTGGAGATGTACGCCAATTACGCCGAATTCGGCGATGGCGTATACGGCGCGCAGGCCGCCGCGCGCAGTTACTTCGGCAAGGACGCGAGCCGCCTGAGCGCCGCCGAAAGCGCAAGGCTGGCGGCGGTGCTGCCCAACCCCAAGCGCTACAGCGTGAACCGGCCCGGCCCCTACGTGCAGCGGCGCAGCAATGCCATCCAGCGGCAGATGCGCGCGCTCGGCGGTACCGCCTACCTGCGCTCGCTGGACTGACCGCGGCAGCGGCCGCGTCGGATACCATCGCGACATGAGCGCAGACCGCCTGACCGTAGTCATCGCCGCCTTCAACGAGGTCGAGGCCTTGCCGTTGCTGCACCCGCGCGTCATGGCTGTGCTGGCGCAGCTCGATGGGCTCGATTGCCAAGTGCTCTATATCGACGACGGCAGCCACGACGGTACCTGGCAGTGCCTGCAGCACATCGCCGCGGACGATCCGCGGGTATCGCTGCTCAGGCTCTCGCGCAACTTCGGCAAGGAGGCCGCGCTCACCGCCGGCCTGGACCATGTCGGCGAGGGCGCGGCGCTGATCCTGGATGCCGACGGCCAGGATCCGCCGGAGCTGATTCCCCAGTTCGTGGCCAAGTGGCGGCAGGGCTACGACGATGTCCACGGCACGCGCGTGCGGCGCGCCGGCGAGAGCTGGCTCAAGCGCGTTACCGCGCACGGCTTCTACCGCGTGATCGGACGCCTGTCGAAGACGCCGATCCCGCAGGACACCGGCGATTTCCGCCTGCTGTCGCCGCGCGCGCTGGCGGCATTGCGGCAGTTGCGCGAACGGCACCGTTTCATGAAGGGCCTGTTCGGCTGGATCGGCTTCAACCCCGTCGCGATTCCGTACCAGCGCGAATCGCGCGCTGCCGGGCGCAGCAAGTTCGGGTTCTGGAAACTGTGGAACTTCGCGCTGGAGGGCATCACCAGCTTCTCAAGCGCACCGCTGCGGGCCGCGACCTACCTGGGCCTGGCGACTGCGCTCGTCGCGTTCGTGTACGCGGTCTGGATCGTGCTGAAAGCGCTGCTGTGGGGCGACGCGGTAGCGGGTTGGCCGACGATGATGGCGGTGATCCTGTTCCTGGGCGGCGTGCAATTGATCGCGCTCGGCCTGATCGGCGAATACCTGGGCCGTCTTTACGAGGAATCCAAGCAGCGGCCGCTGTACCTCGTAGACAGCTGGCAGCCGGCCGCTGGAGTATCCTCGGGGCAGATCCCTGGCGAAGGAGGCGGCCATGCGCAGCGTACGTCATCTGCTGGAATCGAAAGCACCTGAAGTCTTCGCGATCGGGCCTGACGCGCCGGTGATCGACGCGATCCGGTTGATGGCCGAAAAACGCATAGGCGCGGTCGTGGTGATGCAGGGCGGCCGCCTGGCGGGCATCCTTTCCGAGCGCGATTACGCGCGCAAGATCGTGCTGCAGGGGCGCTCGTCGTCGACCACGCCGGTGCGCGACATCATGACCGCCGATGTGGTCACGGTCGGTCTGCAGGACAACATCGAACGCTGCATGCAGATCGTCACCGAGCGCCGCATCCGGCATCTGCCGGTGGTGGATGGCGATGCGGTGCTGGGCGTGGTGTCGATCGGCGACCTGGTCAAGGCGGTGATCGAGGATCAGCAGCTGCAGCTGGATCAGTTGCAACGCTATATCGCCAGTTGAAGCCGCTCTTACGAAGAGCGGGCGTTCGGTCATTCGATGGGCTTGCAGTGCACGGCCACGCCGTCGCTCTGGATCAGCATGATGGCCTTGTCGCCGATGGCGAAGCGCAGGCCGCGACCCATGTAGCTGCGCGGTCGGCTGTTCGGCACGTAATGGATGGTGACCCGCTGTCCGTCGCTGAGGAAGATGCGCGCGATTTTTTCGCCGACTAGATCGATCCGATGCTCATCGTCGCAAACGTAGCTTGCGGTCACTGCCGGATCCTTGCTTGGCCTCATGTCGATCGCCGCTGGCGCCGGAGCAGGCGGCGGGGCCGGCTTGCAGCCCGTCGAAACCAGCGCGATGGCCGCAATCGCAAACGGCAGGACGATCGATCGCATCTGGGGTCTCCGCAGTGGCTTTCGCCATTCTATTCCCCAAGCCGGATACAGGACTGTCCGCATCCGCCCGCGTTTCCGGTGCGGCGACCTACTTGGCGTACTGCCCGCCGCAGTCGGCGTCCTGGCCGCCGCCCAGCTCCGTGGTCGCCAGCAGCGCTGCCGGCGGCGCGATCGTGGCCAGCGCCAGCGCCGCCGCGCCGCGCAGGCCGATGCGGGCGTAATCCGGCCGCACGCTCGGGTTCTTGAACGTACCGCCGACGTACAGCGGCGCGCGCAGCGACAGCAGGCTGCGGCCCTTGGGGCGCGGCCGCATGGTCAGGTCCAGCGTCTCGTCGCGCAGGTTTATCGTGCCCGAACCCAGCACGATGGTGTCGGTGGTGTCGAAGGCCATCGCGCGCGTCGTCATCAGCCCGTCCTTCACGGCGAAATCGCCGAAGGCGCAGCGAATGGGGATGGGTTTGTCGCCGGACAGCTTGGTGCGGATAGCACCGGCCAGGTTGAGGCCGGCGAGTTTCATCAGCAGCTTGCTGACCTGGCCCTGGCCCATGCCGACCGCGATGTCGCCGTCCGAGCTGCCCAGCATCTGGGCGATGGAGTTGCCGCGCGCGTCCACCACTATTTTGCCGCCGATCTTGCCGACCGATTCCTGCGCCAGCGTGCCTTCCGGCATCAGTTTGGGCAGGCTCAGGCCGCGCAGGGTGACGTCGGCACGCGTACGGATGACGGACTGACGCGCATCCATGCGTATGTTCGATCGGATATCGCCGTCGGCGACGCCGAAATTGAGCGGTTCGAGCCGCAGCAGGCCATTGTCGAGCAGCAGGTGCGCATCCATGTCGTCGATCGGCAGCGACGGCGCATTGATGCGCACGGCCCGGAGCCGCACATCGGCATCCATCGCGCGCAGCTTGTCCAGCTCATAAGGCGTATCCGGAAGCAGTTTCGGGCTGGCCGCCTGCTTGGCGGCGAGCGCCTGCAATTCCGGATTGGTCGACTCGCTGCCTTCGGATTGCGCGCCCGTGCCGATGAAGCCGGCCAGATCGTCGAAGTCCAGCCGGTTCGATTTCAGGTCCGCTTTCAGGAAGGGCTTGGCGCGGCCGGTGGTGACGTGTGCATAGCCGCTCAGATCGCTGTTGCCGACCTTGCCGGTGAATCCGTCGTAACGCCAGGTGTCGCCGGTGTGCGTCAGCCGACCGTCGAAGCTATATGGCGGCGTCGGTGGAATGGCAACGCCGATCAGCGGATAGAGGTCGTCGAGGTTCTGCCCCGACAGCGCCAGGCGCAGGTCGAAGCCGCGCAGGCGCAAGGGATCCAGCAGCGTCCCGCGCGCATGCGCGCGGGACGGGCCGGCGACCGCGCGCAGGTTGATACGATACGGTTCCTCGACGTTGGCCAGCTCCAGCGGCGATTCGGCGTTCCCGTCCAGGGTGAACCTATTGCCCTTCCAACGGCCTCCGCCGTCGATCTCGATGGCGGGCGCGGCGCCGGGACGGCGCGAGTTCCTGCTCTGCAGGTCGATATCGATGTCGGTCCTGCCGCGCGCATCGACGAAACGCAAACGTCCGTCATCGACCCACAGGCGGCGGAATTTCGGAGGGTTGCCGCCGCCTTCGCCGAACACCCAGTTGCCGATGCCCTGGGGACCGGTTTCCAGGAACGCGTCCGGTTTGGTGAGACGCAGTTCGGGAATCAGGACTTCGCGCCGTTTGATCAACGCCGGCCACACTTCGACGCGCATTTCCATGCGGTCCACGGCCGCCATCTGCGTTTGCTTGGACCACGCAGCGTTGCCGAACTTCAACTGGTCGGCGCGTACCGTGATCACCTTGCCGAGGTCGACGTCGAGATCGCCGCCGATGTCGAAACCGCGGCCGGTCCTGGCCTCGACCTGGCGCTCGATCGGGCCTTTCAGCCAGTTCCAGTCCCAGAACACGATCAACAGGATCAGCGCCAGGATCGCCAGTACAGCGACCGTGAGCCACGGGTGCTGTGCAATATCGTCGACGAACGGTTTGCGTTCACGCGTCGGTTTCGTATTCATGGCGCGGAGCAAACCACAGCGGCAGCTTCGCCATGATGGAGTTGGGCCGTGCTGCCTTCGCGAAGCACCGACAGTGCTTCACCGACGAAGACGTCGCCGCCACCCTTGGATGCCGATTCGGCGCGGGGCAATGCCACTTGGCGGCCGTCCTTGAGCGTGACGTTCGCGGTCAGCCCATCTGCACCGATACGGATCGCGGCGCCATCGCTGCACTTGTATGCCATCGCACTGCCGGCAGCCTCCGCGGTGCGCTGCGGAACCGGCCGCTCGGCAGGCTCGGTGGGCGCCCCGGTCGCTGCACGATCCGGCGAACCGGCGTCGCTGCATGCGCCAGCGGCCAGCGCGAGCAGCGCGAACGAAATGATGCGAAGAAGACGTGAACTCATCGCGGGTTCCCGTGGGATTCCGCTCCACCATGGTCAAGGGCAGGTAAACCGGCAGTGAAAGCGTTGCGCCGCGTTCAGCGAGCCGGCAGCACCTGTGCCAGGACGGCGACGTAGTGGCACACGCTGCCGGCGATCACGAACAGATGCCAGACCGCATGCGAATAGCGTAACGACGGGCGGTGATAGAACACCGTACCGAGCGTATAGAACACGCCGCCTGCCAGCAGCCAGCCGAAGGTCCAGTTGTCCAGCGCCGCCAGCAACGGCTTGATGGCCAGTATCACCAGCCACCCCATCGCGATATAGATCGCGGTCGAGAGCAGTTTGAAGCGGCCGGTGTAGAACAGCTTGAACACCACGCCGAGCACGGCCAGCGTCCAGATCGCCGCGAACAGCAGCCAACCTACCTGGCCGCGCAGCCCGATCAGCGTGAATGGCGTATAGGTGCCGGCAATCAGCACGTAGATCGCGCAGTGGTCGACCACTTTCATCCGCGCCTTGGCGACCGGATGCTGGATGGCGTGATACAGGGTCGAAGCCACATAGAGCGCCAGCAGACTGATGCCGAACACGATCGAGGCGATCAGTTGCCAATGGTCGCCATACAGCGCCGCCGTGGTGATCAACACCGCGCCGCCGGCCAGCGCCGCCGCGGCGCCCAAGCCGTGAGTCAGCGCGCTGGCGAATTCCTCACGAAGGTCGACGGCACGTTCCATGGCTACAGAGTCTGCCCTGCAAATCGAGTAAATGCTCGGCCCGTGAGCAGCGGGCAGGGCGAGCGCGCCTCGACCGCCGGCGTCGGCTCGGGTCGCATCTAGTGCGGGGTAGAATGAAGCCGGGGTTCTTGCGTGGTGCTTATGATCGTCTCCCATCGGCACAAATTCATCTTCGTCGCGGTTCCCAAGACCGGTACCCACTCCGTCCGCCAGGCGTTGCGGGAGCAGCTGGGCCCGGACGATATCGAGCAGGTAGGCCTGTTCGTCAACAAGCGTTTTCCTTTCGCCGAGTTGGCAAAGATCCAGCACGGGCATCTGAGCTTGGAGCAGATTCGGCCCTTCCTGGGCGAACAGGCGTTCGCCGAGTTTTTCAAGTTCGCCTTCGTGCGCAATCCGTTCGACAGGTTCGTCTCCTACTGCGCCTTCATGACTCGCGATGGCGACGCCTTCCAGCGCGAGCCGCGCCAGGTCATGCGCCACATCCTGTTCACGGTGCGGCCGCTGCACCATGTCCTGTTCCGGCCGCAGCACGAGCTGGTAGTCGACGACGCTGGCAAGCTGCTGGCCGACGCCGTCGGCAGGGTGGAGGACATGCAGGATTCCTACGACAGGATCTGCGCCAGGATCGGCATTCCTTCGGCCGCGCTGGCCCAGGTCAACAGCTCGCGCAGGGGCGGTTACCGGGACTACTATGACCAGCAACTGATCGACGGCGTCAGCGAGCTGTACCGCCGCGATCTGGAGCTGTTCGATTATCGGTTTTGAGAGCGCACGCCGTGAACGCACAAGCCCAGGCCATAGCTGCCAATCCACGCAAGACAGATTCGGTGCGCCGGCTCGGCACGGTGGACATCGCGCGGTTGCGCGAGGCGGTGCTCGCGATTCCGGAGGCGATTTGGGATGCGGAGAACGCCGACAAGCCGAACCGGTTCGAAGCGCTCGACCGTACCCGGCACATCGTTTTCAGGTTCGTCGACACTTTCAACGACTGGCGCAGTTCGCATGACCGGCCGTTGTGGGCGGACTGGCGCGGGCTGCTCGAGCCCGTGATGGGTGCCGCCACCCGCGACTACGCCTACCTGCGCGCGGCCTTTCCCAGGGTGATGCTGGCGCGGATGGCGCCCGGCGGCGTGATCAAGCCGCACCGGGATGCGAATCCGGCGGCCAAATGGCCGCACAAGATCCATGTGCCGATCCTGACCAACGACAAGGTCTTGTTCTTCGTGGACGGCGTCGGCTACCGTTTCGACGAGGGCGAAGCCGTCGAGGTGAACAACATGGGCGTGCATGCCGTCGTCAATGAGGGCGATGCCGACCGCATCCATTTGATCTTCGAGTACTACGACCTGGACCAATCGCCGCCCGCGTGGGTGGACAGTGCGCACGGCTGATCCGTCCCGGCCGCGCTCAGTCGATCGCCATCGCGTGCGCATGCTCGCGGGTGGCGAGGAATTCCACGTCCGGCGCGCGCTCCTGCGCCAGTTGCAGGTTGACCCGGGTCGGGGCCAGGTAGACCAGTTCGCCCGCCGCATCCACCGCCAGGTTGAGCGCGTTCTTGTCGCGGAACTGCTCGAGTTTCTTGGGGTCGCTGCAGCGGATCCAGCGCGCAGTGGCTACGCCGACCGGCTCGAACGTCGCATCGACGCCGTATTCGTCCTTCAAGCGGTAGGCGACCACGTCGAACTGCAGCGTGCCCACCGCGCCCAGGATCAGGTCGTTGCTCATCAGCGGACGGAAGAATTGCGTCGCCCCTTCTTCGGACAGCTGGGCCAGGCCTTTCTGCAGCTGTTTCAG
>Ga0193753_10002508_pt1 | contig 14361 bp, 11 predicted proteins | sample H1c2metaG_FD_144925 | JGI IMG/M metagenome (GOLD analysis project Ga0193753, IMG submission 144925) | Soil microbial communities from a riparian zone of the East river system, Colorado, United States - H1c2 | ecosystem: Environmental > Terrestrial > Soil > Riparian zone | place: USA: East... | reverse complement strand
TGAAGGTCGCTCGAGAACCAGCCTGAAAAGGGTCTGCGAGCGACCTTCACGATCGCAGTTGCGCCAGTTTGAGCCGCGGGTCTTGCGTGAGGCGCGCGCTGGGCTGCTAGTGTGCGCGCCATGCGCTGGGTTGCATTCATTCTCGCCGTCGCTGCGTGTTCTCAACCGGTGCCGGCGCCAGCGCCCGAGCCCAAGAGTTCCGAGGGCAAGCCAAAGCAAAGCGTGCGAGCATGGCCCATGCTCGACGAAACGTTTCTCGAGGCCGCGGCAGCTACGCTCAACTTTCGTTTGGGTCGGCCGCAGCCACTCGCGATCACGCCCGATGGAAGCGTGTTGTACCGGCGCAGTGGCGCTCGAGATCGTCGGTCGGATCTGTACGTGCTGACCCCGAGCGGTGAAAACAAACGCCTCACCGGTGCAGAAGAGCTCGCCGCGGGGAGCGACGAGAAGCTGTCGGCTGCAGAGCGCGCACGCCGCGAGCGGACGCGTACGGTCACGGCTGGGATCGTCGACATCGACGTGGCCGATGACGGCAACCGTGTGTTGATTCCGCTCGGCGATCGCGTGTTCGTGTTCGAGCGCGATACCGGCAAGTCGCGTGAGGTCTCGCTCGGCGGCGCTGCCTTCGATCTGCATCTGTCGCCGGACGGCAAGCTCATCAGCTTCGTGCGCGAGGGGGACGTGTGGGTCGCGGATGCCGTGGGTAGTGCTGCGCCGCGCCAGTTGACGCAACATCCGGAGTCGCTCGAGTACGGCGTCGCGGAGTTCGTCGCGCAGGAAGAGTTCGATCGTCCGCGCGGCTACTGGTGGTCCCCTGACAGTCAGTCCATCGCGTTTCAACGGACCGATGCGCGGCAAATCGCGACTATCTACGTGTCAGATCCGGTGCATCCCGAGCGCGCGCCGGATGAGTTCAAGTATCCGCGCGCGGGTACGCCCAATGCCGTCGTCGACCTGGGGATCGTTTCGGTGAAGGGCGGTGCACCGCGTTGGGTCCAGTGGGATCTCGCGCGTTATCCGTATCTCGCGCATGTCGAGTGGCCGAAGCGCGGGCCTTTGACGTTGACCGTGCTCGATCGCCCGCAGACGCAGCTTGCGTTGATCGCGGTCGATCCCGCGACCGGAGCCGTGCGTGAGCTCCTGCAGGCGACCGATCCGGCGTGGGTCAACGTCGAGCCGGGATCGCCGACGTGGCTCGAGGACGGCTCTGGATTCTTGTGGTTGGCCGAGAGTGAACCGGGCTTGGCCCTCGAGCTGCGGGACGCGAAAGGCGCAGTAGTTCGGGAGATCGTGCCGGCGACGTTTGGAACGCGGGCGATCGCCGGCGTCGCCCCGGACGGGTCGCACGCAATTCTGATCGCGAGTCAGGACCCGCGCGAGCAGCACGCGTGGCGCGTGCCGCTCGCTGCAGGAGCGGCGCCGGAAGCGCTGACCACGGGGGGTGGCGTGCACACGGCGGTCGCCGACCACGGCACGGTCGTGATCAGCTCGGCGCTGCGTGAAGGCGGTGGAGCCTCAGTTGCGATCGCCAAGGACGGCAGCCGCCATGAGCTGCCGGACGTCGCGGAGCATCCGACGCTCGTGCCGACGACGAAGCTCGAAGCGATCGAGCTCCACGGCAACACGTTCTACACCGCGATCACGCGGCCGCGCGCGTTCAAGCCGGGCGAGCGGTATCCGGTCTTGGTCAAGGTGTACGGGGGGCCGTCCGCGCAGATGGTGTTGGACTATCGCGATAGTTACGTCATGGATCAGTTCTACGCCGATGCGGGTTTCATCGTCGTGCGTGCGGACAACCGGGGTACGCCGCATCGCGGTCGCACTTGGGAGCGCGCGATCTTGCGCGATCTGATCAGCGTCCCGCTCGATGATCAGGCCGCGATCTTGAATGCGCTCGGTGCGAAGTATCCAGAGCTCGATCGAACGAAGGTCGGCATCTTTGGTTGGTCGTTCGGAGGGTATCTGTCGTGTATGGCCGTGTTACTCCGGCCCGAAGTGTTCCACGCGGCGATCGCCGGTGCACCGGTAACTGCTTGGGAGCTTTACGACACCGCGTACACGGAGCGGTACATGAAGGAGCCGAAGGACAATCCGGAAGGCTACAAACATGGCAGTGCGCTCACGCACGCCGAAGGTTTGCGAAGGCCGCTATTGTTGATGCACGGCATTACGGACGACAACGTGCACTTCGCGCATACGCTCGCGATGATCGAGGCGTTGTACCGTTCGGCGAAACGTGCGGAGGTCGTCGCGTTGGCGTCGACGCACATGCTCACGGATCCGAAGCAGAACTTCGCGAGGGAGAAGCTGCAGATCGACTTCTTCCGCGAGAAGCTGGGGCTGAGCGACTAGGTTTGCGTCAAAACAGCTGCAGACCGAAACTCAACTGGAATGCGATTCGGGATTTGAAGTCTGCTTCCTGGTTTGTTGGAAAAAACTCCAACACCAACTGCGCTCTCAGGCGCTCGATCAGCGCGGCTGCGACGTAACCTTGTAAGACCAACTGACTACACAGCCTCGCATCACCCGTGACGCGATCGTTGCCACAACCCTTGAACCCCGCACGATCAGGCCACGCTGCCTGATAACCCACCCTCGCCCCCACCATCGTCTGCAGCGCCGTGTTCGACAAAAACAACACCTGAAGCTCTGGGCCGATCAGCGGCGATATCGCCATCGTAAAACGGTTCGGCGTCACGATCGTCTCCCAGTGACTGATCTGCAACGCGAGGTTCAACCTCGCCCAACTCTCGTTCCATGAAAACGGCAACAAGCTCGCGCCGAACTCCGCAGCCGTTCCCGCCGTCAAGTAGAACCAGTTTCGCGGCGGCTCATACGTAATTGTGTTTGCCCCCGCGCGACCCGCCGCTGCGATCAACGCTTCACTCAACGGTGTGGGTTGTTTGCCCGCCAACTCGTCCGCCATCGTCAAAAGCGTTCGGCGAATCTTCGTCGCTCCATACTTCGCCTGCGACGGCTTCAAACCCAAATCGCGATATTCGAAGCCGTACTCGCTCAACAAGCGCAACGTGAAGTGAAAATCCTGCTCGCGTTCGAGGCGAGCCCGACGCTTCGCCTCGATCGGCGGCACACCGCGCACGAGCACTCGCGGCTTGCCCCGCGCTGCGGCGAAACACAATGGGCTCGCCTGAGGCGGCAAATCCTGTTCCGGCACCCTTGCGCACGCGACGTGCAAGCGATCGAGCGTGACCTGCAACAAGATGCGAAAGTTTCGCAGCTCTTCGCCGTCGCACGCCCAGGCGTGCTCTGCGTAACGCGACTCCACCTGCGACAACAAACACGCGAACGGCTTCAGCCCCGCTGGCAGTTCGTGCCGAAGCGGCCGCTCCAACACCGAAAACGCGTTCGCCAGCCGCGTTTCGGCTTCCGCGCTTCCGCCCGTGCCTTCCAACACGCGTCGGACGCTGACCAAGCCGTCGTACATGCCCAAGTAGAAATCCAACTCGCGGAAGTCGCGCTCGAAGAACCCGAAGAACGCACCGAGTTGGCTCGAAATCGTCGGCAGCTGGTTCTGGGTGAGCTGCATCTGCTCGCCCAACTCGACCTCGTGACTCGTCTCCTCGAGCAGTGCCAGCAGCTCACGGCGGCGAGACGTCTCGACGAAATTGGTCGCGAGTTCGAACGCGGTCGCGAGCGCGCTCGGAGGCTGCTCCTGCTTCTCGATTTCATCCAGCGCTGGATAGGCGCTCGCCGCTGGATCGATGAATGCAAAACGTACCGCCGGTGGTTCGCCCGCGCGCGACTCGTCGTACATGAGCCAGCGTGCTCGGCCGTCCTCTCCCATCCGCAGCGCTCGCTTCACCTCGCGGTAGTTGAGCCGCAGCGGCGAGTTGTCGAACACTCCACCGTCGTAAAACAGATCCGACTGTGGGTGATCGCAGCTCAAGCCCTCGCGACCACCGCTGCGACGTGCGGCTGCGGGATCGGTCTCGCAGTGTGGCAATGGATACGGCGCAAACGCGAGCGGAAACGAAGCGGATGCGTAGAGAAGATCGAGCAGCCGATCGAAGTTGCGCATCTGCGAGGCATCGTCTTCGGCCGCCGTAAGCGGCAAGATCGGTTGGCTCAGCACTGCGTCCGGATCGATGTAGTTGCTGAGCAGCGGCGCGTGTCCGGGTCCGCGACCTTGGATTCGCACGACGAAGCGTTCTTCGGAACGTGGCACTTGGACCGCGGGCCCGAGGTCTTGTTTCGTCAACACTGCAAACTGCGGAACTTTGCGTGTGACGCTCACGCCGAGGACGACGTCGCAATCGGCGCGGAGGCCCTCGCGCCAGCGCTGCGTGACCGCTTGCATGGCGCGCTGGATTGGCTCCCGTGTGAGAATCGAGGTCGGGGTGACTTTCTTCGGCACGTACAGCTGTGCGATCCCGACGGGAACCCAGGTCTTGAAGCCCAAGCCTTCAGCGGGGTCATCGATAGGCGCGACGCAGCTGTCGATCACGCTGATCAGTGCGTTTGCGCTGCCGGCCGAAGCTCCGGTTGCAATCCGCAGCTCGACTTCGCCCTGGCTGCGCTTGATCGCTTCGGTCAGAAAATACATCACGCCTGCTTCGAATGCGCCGAGCGAAACGCCACCGCTCACGGTGAAGGAGAGAATGCGCGGTGGATTGCGAACGGCGGGAAGTTCGGTGGCGGGCGCGGCGCCGGCGCTACTCGGAGGCGTAGAAGCGGGCTCGGGTCGCGAAGAGCTAGAGGCTGACGTGCTCTTCACCGGGGTTGCGGGAGCCGGTTGCTGTGCGTGGGCAGAAGCGACAGTGGTGCTTACGCAAACCAATGCGCCTAACACTGACAGCCCTATCCGCCCGAGCCTGAGTTCCATGGCCGCGCCGAGGGTACACGAGCTTTGAGTCGTACGGCGTCGTGGAGGCGAGCAGTTGAGAGCTGCGCGTGTGCGGCAAGCTGGGGCCGCACGCGCGTCGATGCCCGTGGCGAGTCCCCTCGCTCGGTGATCAAAGGCTTTCGATGGTGGACGGTCCTCTCGGGGCGAGCTTGCGACTGCGTGCTTTGCCGATGTTGCGACGCCTGATGCGAAACTGCCGCGGGCCGACCTTTGCGCGCGGTAGCGTCGTTACACGCTGAACCGTCGCGGGCGCGTTCGTGCGGTAGAGCTCGCGGATAACTCAGCAGCCGCGCTTCGCTCACTCGAATCGGCACTAGAGATCTCGTGACCGCTAAATATGGGGCGAGCCTGCGTCTGCGTGCTTTGCCGATGTTGCGACGCCTGATGCTGAACTGCCGCGGGCCGACCTTTGCGCGCGGTAGCGTCGTTGCATGGTGAACCGTCGCGGGCGCGTTCGTGCGGTCGGCTCGCGGGATAACTCAGCAGCCGCGCTTCGCTCACTAGGCTCCGGCCAGTACGGAGCTTGAGGCGAGCAGTGGAACTCGGCCCGCTGGCGTTGACCTCGAATGCGGCTCGCTTGTGGAAGCTCGCGTTGATGCGTGGCCAGCTCGCACTCGATAAAATCGCCAAGAACCACCATTCGTTTTACGGGGGCGTGATCGCGCCCCGGCTGATAGGAGCGAGCTTGCGTATGCGTGCTGTGTCGAAGGTGCGACGCCTGGTTGGGAGTTGCCGCGGGCCGACCTCTGCGCGCAGCAGCGTCGTTGCACGCTGAACCGTCGCGGGCGCGTTCACCGGATCTAACCCGCTGACAGCTCAGCAGCTGCGCTTCGCTCGCCGGACTCCGCCCGAACTGATGCTGAGGCTGGAGACGCGGGTGATGTGAGTGGTTGGTTGTCATGCTTGGCGTCGAATGCAGCGAGCGTCGGGTCTGGAACGTGTTGGAATGTTCGGTGGCTTACTCGTGCTGCTGATGGCTGCGGGTTGCTTTCGCGTGTTGTCTTTGTTCATCGGACAAAGAGAAGCGCAGTTGCGTTGTTGTGATCGATTGTTGATTTTTGTCGATTCCGCTCGATCGCGGTTGACAAGTTTTTGGCTAGCTCGCGCACGCCGCTGCAGCTCACAGCAGCAATCACCGTTGCTCGTTCGAGTTGGTCGTGCTTGCCGCACTCTTGGTTTTTTTGATCGCGCAAACCAAGCCGTGCTTTCTCGCGGCGTACAGCGCAACGTCGGAACTCGAAAACACCCGTGTTATAGGTGTTTTTTGATTGGGGGAGTCATGGAAGAACTCGAGAATGTTAAACGATTGACGAATGATGAGTTGGTTGTGCGCGTGCGTCACTGCGTTCGTGAAGACCGACGCGTGAGTGCTCAACTGCTCGCTCACTTGGGTGAGATCGAAGCGCGAGGACTGCATCGAGACCTCGGGTATGAATCAATGTTCGAGTACGCGGTTCGCGTGCTTCATATGTTCGGACTCGGAGGCGGGGCTGAGGCTCCACGCCACACGCTTCGCTCGCAAGTTCCCCGCCTCACTTGAAATGCTGAGTCGCGGCGCGCTGCACTGACCGCGATGAAGCTTCTCGCTCCGGTGCTCACGCCGGAGAATGCCGAGCTGATGAATATGGCGTGTCTCAAGACCAAGCAGGAAATCCAACTGCTGATCGCAAAACATTGCCCTCAACCCGATGTGCCCGATGCCGTGCGCCGGTTGCCCACTGCGCGATCTGCGAATGCGAATGTGAAGCGCACTGGCGCTTTTACGGTACTCGCCGACGGCGAGAATACCGCGGCGCTTCTCCCAGCTCGGCTTCCGAATGACAGGACCGCTGCATTGGGATCGACTCCCGCAACAGATGCAACACGCGCGGGTGTCCAGACGGTGATCAGTTCAAGTGAGCTGAGTCAGCCCACGACTGTTACGCCGACCCTCGCGCGATCTGAGATCGATCGAGGCTCGGGAACGAGCGAACGCCCGCTGCTCGTTTCCCCGGCGCCACACCCCTCCAATCGAGAACCCGCGGTACCGATCAGCGAAGGTCGCTACAAGTTTCGGTTCACCGCAGGCCAACGCGTGCGGGATTTGCTGCAGGAGGCCCAAGACCTGTTTCGCAATCAGCTGCCCAACGGCGACATCGAAGTGCTCTTCGAACGCGCGCTCGTGCTGCTCGTCTCCGAACGCAAGAAGCAACTCTACGCGCAAACCGATAAGCCGCGACGTTCGTCAGCCGCGACGTCGACGGACGCGAGTTCGGCGGACGCAAGTTCGACTTCGAATCGGAACTCGCGACATATTCCCAACGCCGTAAAGCGTCGTGTGTATGTACGCGACAAAGGCCAATGCCGTTTCGTGAGTCCAATCGGTGAACGGTGTTGTGCGCGAAGTCGTCTCGAGTTTCATCACATCCAAGCATTTGGCTTCGGCGGACCTCCGACCGAGAAGAACATCGTCGTGTTCTGTCGTGCCCACAATACTCTGATGGCCGAGCGAGACTTCAGTCGCGAACACATCCAACGCTGCATCCAAGCCAGTCACGCCGCGAGAACTCGGGGCTCAGCGACGACGAGGCCGAGCGCTCAAGCAACACCACAACGCACCCATGCGCGACCCACGCTCGCAACCGCTCGCGAACTTCCCCAACTGAGTGAACCGCAGTACAAACCAACACGGTCCGGAATCGCCGAGCCCCGCGAGCGCGACGGTGGGCCTCAGCCGGCCGTGCGCAAGAAAACACGAGTCAGAACACGGGCTGGATGACTGATCAGCAGCTCCACGACAGTCTGCAACGTCGTTCTGTTGCGCCGACCACGTCGGCGGCAAGCTGTCGCGTTGATGCAAGCCAGTGTGAGGCCGCCGCGAAGCGAGCCGAGTGATTCACATGACGCGAGGTCCACTCGGCGCGCAACGTCGCGATCGGCACCCTCCAGACTGATGGGCCGGTGTGAAGCCGGCGCGAAGCGAGCCGAGCCGAGTGATTCACATGACGCGAGGTCCACTCGGCGCGCAACGTCGTGACCGAGACCCTCCAGATTGATGCAGGCCAGTCTGACGCCTGCATCGCGCGCGCCGAATGATTGAATGACGCAAGGTCCTCTCGGGGCGCAACGTCGCGATCGGGACCGTCGCGGCGTGACAACGGCTTGATGCGTATACGTCCGTTGGCACGCCGCGAGAGGCGGCTTGCTGCACCGTACCGAAAGCAGCCGGGGCCGGTGCATCTGCAAGCCGCCGTGTCCCGAGCGCGATGTTGCGCCCCGAGAGGACCGTCCACTATCGACAAGCCGCCGATCGCCGAGGGACACGATTGCTGCTCGCATCACCGCGTTAGCTTTCGGTCGCGGGGATACCGCTGCGGGTTACTTTCGCTCTCGCATTAGCAGCCGCCCAAAGCGGCGGCTGCTTGTTATAACTTCGATGCATCGGGCGGACCGTACTTCACATCTCCCTCGTAACCCTCCGTCACCAACTCCAACAACTGACCCCACGGATCAGCAAAATACACCGATGCCTGACCTGGACCACCCAAACGCCTTGGACCATCACACCGCACCCCCGCATCGACCAGACGCAGCCTAAACGCGTCGAGCTCATCCGCATCGACCTGCAACGCAATATGCGGATGCGGAGCCGGGACCCGTCGCACCTGATTCCGCTGCAAGAACAAGTGAAACTCCGGGCTGTCGCCGAACTTCACCTCGAGATGCAATGGACTGTTGTCAGCATCCGCCTCGGCCGCACGCCCCGGCTGATAGCGCAAGAACGTCTCGCGATCGAAGCGTCTCACTAGGTCTGCACCGAGCAAGTCGACGTAAAACGCTTGCGCCTCCTCGAGATCGCCAACCGGAATCGTTACGTGCGCGACGCTATCCAACTTCGCTGCAGGGCTCATGGGGGTCTCATCTCCTCGAATGCGCACCCCTTCGGTGCACACCCAAATCTTGGCCGCTGACCCCACACCATTCCAATGATATCTTTTGATTCTAGATATGACTGATGTAAATCTCGCAAACGTCGATCTGAACCTGCTGGTCGTGCTGGATGCCGTGCTGTCCGAACGCAGCGCGACCAAAGCCGCAGCCAAACTGCACGTGACACAATCCGCAGTCAGCAACGCACTTCGCCGCCTGCGCGCCCTGTTCGACGACGAGCTCGTCGTCCGCACAGCCTACGGCTTCATCCCCACACCCCGCGCCGATACGCTCGCACCGAGCTTGCGCGCACTCCTGACCGAAACCGAAAAGCTACTCTCGGCATCCGAATCGCACACTAAACGCGCGCGCACGTTCACGGTCGCGTGCACAGACGCAATCAGCGTGTCGCTGGTGCCTGGCCTTCGGCGCGAGCTCGAACGACAACTTCCACTCGCACGCTTGCGCGTCGTCACGATCGAACGCGAGCTGTCACACCAAGGCCTCGCAACCGGCGACGTCGATCTCTTGATCGGCATCCCACCCGCTTTGCCCACTGGCTGCGAGGGCGAAGGCGTCTACGAAGAGCACATCGTCTGCGTCATCCGGCGCGACCACCCGACCGTCCGCACCAAACTCTCGCTCGACCGCTACACATCGCTCCCCCACATCGAAGTCGCACTCTTCGGCGAGCCCGACGACCGAGTCGATCGCGCCCTCGCACGCGTCGGCCGCTCACGCACCATCGCACTCACGGTGCCGCACTTCTCGAGCGTTCCGTTCGCTGTTGCAACTAGCAACTGTGTTGCCGCACTAGGCGCCCGACTCTCGGTCGCATTTGCGAAGCCACTCGGCCTCCGCATCTTGACCCCACCGGTCGAGCTTCCACGGCTGCAGATCCAACAAGTATGGCATCGCCGCGCGAGCCACGATCCCGGCGTCATACTGCTCCGCAAAATGGCTCGAAAAGTTGCGTCGGAAGGCCGCGTGACATAACTCAACGTCTCCGCCAGCAAGCATGTGTGGCCTCCTGTCATCGACCCGACTGTCTGAATCTCCGACTTCGCTCCGCATCGTGGTAAGTGAGATGGGATGCGAGCCGAGGCGCCCGAGCTGGCTGCCGCGAACGCGCCAGCCAATCGAGCAGCGACGTGGTGGCGAGATCCCAGCCTGTGGACAGCGATCGCCTTCACCGTCGCGCTGAAGCTCCTCGTCCTGTGGCTGGGATCTGGAACGAATTCATCAAAGCCGTGCGCATGGGAGCACGGCCGTACATCGATGTCGCGAGCGACGTCCCCGTACTCGCGACTAGTTACTATTGGCTACTGGCGAAGCTTTCGGCCGTTGTGCAGCCGCACAGTCCGCGGCCTGTGTTGCTCTGCTCCACGCTGCTGATGGCTGCAGCCGACGCCGTCAACTGCGGCCTTTTCTATCGACTCGTGCACCAGGTGTCGCCACGCTCCGCCCTGCGCGCGACGATTCTGTGGACGTGCACCCTCAGCGCGCTGCTGCTCGGACCCGCCCACCTCGACCCGCTGATCATCACGGGTTTGCTGCTCGCCTACCGCCTGCATACGCTCGGCCAGCATCGCGGCCTCGCGGTTACGCTGTCCGTCGCGGCAGGGCTGACACCCTTCGCGACCTGGTTGCTCGCCGCAGTGCTGATTTCAAGCCGGCAACCTCGCCGCTGGCTCGAGGCCCTCGGCATCTTCGTAGCGGTCCAAGTCGCACTTCACTTGCCGTTCGTGTTGGCCGGTTGGCCGGCGAGCCGCGCGCTCACCGCATTCATCACCGGCCTCGCCGGACCGCACGGCGCCGCCGCCAGCTTCGCGCCCGACACGGTCCTCGGCTTGATCCGGCTGTGGATCGGGCAGTTTGGAATCCACGACGCCGCGATGTGGCTCACTCTCGCGACCGGTGTGTTCGCACTCATCCGCGTGCGCGCCGCCGAGCTGCCACGCGCGATCGTTGTCCTCGCGATCGCAACGATGCTGTTCCGCCCGCAGGCCGGATCGAGCTGGCAGCTCTGGCTCTACCCGTTCGTGTTGTTGATGGCACTGCGCGCGGAACCCGAGTCGCGCTCGTGGCTCTTGGTCGCGACCGGCGTCCTCGATCTCACAAACGTCCTCGCGAATCCACTTGTGTGGCCACCGATGCACCGAGAGCTCGGCGCATTCGATCCCGGCGCGGCACTCGAGCGCGGAAGCGCATTCACGTTGGTCTTCTCCGTGAGCGTACTGGTGAAGCTCACCCTGCTGGCTGTCCTGCTTCGCCGGTTTGCGCGGGCGCCGCTGCCGCTGCCAGCTGCCGCTGAGAGCACGCTCACGTGGCCGAACATCGACATCCCCGCGGTGGTGCGCGCACGATTGGCCCGGCCGTCGCTGGCGTTGTGGTTGGCCGGCGCGATCGTGATCGGCCACACCGCAGTCACCGCATCCGTGATGCTGCCCGTCTCGGAGTACTCTGACGAGGTGTTTCACGCGGAGCAGGTCGAGCGCTACTGCCGCGGTGACACCGAGCGACGCGAAGGCATCACGATGCTGCTCGGCTATCACTTGATCACTTCCGCGATCGCGAGTTTGCAAGGCGACTGCTCGCGCGAGCTGATGCGCAAGCTCAACGTCGGCTGGGGTTTAGCTGTCACGTTGTTTGGCTTCTTGATCTTGCAGGCGCGCGGCGCAGAAAACCCCGCAATGCGCACGCTCGGCTTTCACTGGTTGCCCGTCCTCTTCCCGTACTACTTCTTCATCTACACCGACGTGCTCGCGCTCGTGCTGATGCTGCTCGCGTTGTACTTGAGCATTCGGCGCTACTGGGTCGTCGCAGGTCTCGTCGCGTCGGTGAGCATCGCCGTTCGGCAGACGAACGCCTTGATGCTGATCATCATCACGCTGCTCGCGCTCGTAGACACACCGCGAAGCACGGCGTTCGGCGCCTGGCTCAAAGAATTCCTACGCAAGAGCTGGAGCAGCCTACTCGGCCTGACTGGCTTCGCGATCTTCGTCGTACGCAACCACGGCATCGCAGTCGGCGATCGAGACTCACACCCGATGGGCTTACACATCGGCAACTTCGCGTTTCTGTTGTTCCTACTCGCGTTTGCGGCGCTTCCAGTCAATTTGGAGCGGATCTGGCGCGAGCGTGAACGCCTCGTTCGCACCGGCTTCGGCCTCGCACTCTCGTTATTCTTCTTCGCATACCTCTACCTGTTCAAAGTCGAGAACCCATACAACGAGCATGACAACTTCCTGCGCAACGTCGTCGTGCTCTGGGCAACGAAGAACCTGCTCACGAAGACGCTGTTCTTCATTCCGATCGCCCTCGGCTTTGCGGCACTCTGGACCACTCCATTCATGCGACGCTCGGATTGGGTCTGGGTCCCGGTTCTGATTCTCGGATTGCTACCCGAATCGCTGATCGAACAGCGCTACGCGATCCTCCCACTCACGCTCTGGATGCTGACGCGCCGCGATGGCTCGCCGTTCGCAGAAAGCCTGACCGCGGTGTTCAACCTCGGCGTGAGCATGTGGCTACTGCAGCAGGTTGCATCCGGTGAGTGGGGTATTTAACTGCGCTGAAATCACGTCCGGCTTGCTGCAGCCCGGAGCCGCGGTGTAGCGTCGCCAGCCTTGAACTGGTCGTCGTTGGATGCCGCAATCTGAACCTTCGCGTGGCCTCGGTGTCGTCCTCCTCTTCGGCGCACTGTTCGTTCTCGCCATTCTGTCGCAGGTCCCACACTTCAACGGACCCGACTATTGGGTCTGGCCTTGGAAGTCGCTCGCGCTCGACCGCACCATTGCGAACTTCGCCGCCCCGTTCGTGTTCCTCGTGTACTTGCTGCGGAAGTGGTCAGCGTCGCCAGAGCTGACCGCCCGCCGCGCCGGATGGCTCGTCACGGGTTTGGTCGCGTGCTCGATGATGTTTCAGTACGGCGGCTTCCACGCCGACAAGCGCGGCCGGCGTCTGCTGCAAGAGATCGTCGAGAACACGGCGATCACGAGCTACTACACCGACGCAACGCACATCGAAGACCTCGGCACGTGGCTGCCGAACTTCGCAAACCTCGAACTCGAACACCACAGCGAGACGCATCCGCCCGGCCCGATCTTGTTCTGGTTCGCCTGCGTCAAGCTGTTCGGCCAGCACGACGCACGGCTCGCAGGCGCGTACCTGATCGGCCTGCTCGCCAGCTTGGGCACGGCGATGCTCTACTTCTTCGGATCGCTGTGGACGACCGATCGCTCGGCTCGCATCGGCCCGTGCTTCTTGTACGCGCTCCTGCCGTCGATCATCGTGTTCTTCCCCGAGCTCGATACGGCTTATCCGATCGGCTCAATGGCGCTCTTGTTCTTCTGGCACAAAGCCCTCGATCAACGACGCGCAGCGATCTGGCTCGGCCTCACGCTCTTCGGCGTGTCGCTCATGGCGTACAACTTCGTGACACTCGGTGCCGCAATGCTGCTGTACGCCGCGCTGCGATTGCATCGCGAGCACTGGCAACGCGACGCGTTCAAGCGCTACGCGATCGCAGCTGTGCTCGCACTCGCAGTCGCCCTCACGGCGCACGTGCTGCTGTGGGCTGCAACCTCGTACCACGCGATCGACAGCCTGCGCGCATCGCTCGCCATCCAAGACCACTTCGCAGAGGTATACCCGCGCCCCTGGGAGTACTGCATCTTCTGGGACATCTACGACTTCTTGCTGGGTAGCGGCATGCTTACGCTCCCGTTGATCGCGCTCAGCCTGCGCCGCGCGGATCCACTCGCCAATCCAGTCCCGATCGATCGCGGAATGACGGTCGTCGCGCTGGCCGCGATCCTGATCGTCGATCTCACTGGCCTGTTACGCTGCGAAGCCGCACGCGTCTGGCTGTTCATGCAACCGCTGATCATCATCCCGGCAGGCCTTCAGCTCGCGCGCTTCGGCATGGTGGACCGCGGCCTCGTGCTCGCGCTCCAAGCCATCATCGCGATCGTGCTGCGCTGCAAGCTCGCGTTCATCGAGCTCTGAGCAGCGCCCGCGATCACGTCGCGCGCGTCAACTTCACGACCGGAATCACGCGACTCGTCTTCTTCTGATAGTCGGCAAAACCGGGCATCGCCGCGACTACGCGCTGCCAGACCTGCGTTCGCTCCGGCTCCTCGAGCACGGTCGCTCGTGCCTTGTAACGATCCGGTCCGTTCTGCACCTGGACGTCCGGATTCGACTTCAAGTTGTGGTACCAACCCGGGTGTTTCGGAGCGCCGCCGAGCGAAGCGATGACGTACATCGCATCGCCCTCGATCAGCCTCGCAACCGGAGCGTGACGCACCGCACCGCTCTTACGGCCGCGCGTCGTCAAAATGATCACCGGGGTGCCCTTCATCGTCGACGCGAGCTTCCCGCCCGACAACCGATAGATCAGAGCTTGACCCTGCACGAAGGCTCGAAAGATTGGATTCATGGCCATGGCTCGCGCACTTTCCCACGAATGCGCACGGGAAACGAGGCGAGGCGAGGCGGGCCGAGACCAGCCGCTCAGGCCTTCCAAATGCTGCAGCTCTCCGGACCGAGCGTGACAAAATCATCGCCGCTCGGATGTTCCGGAA
>Ga0193753_10002506_pt1 | contig 14363 bp, 11 predicted proteins | sample H1c2metaG_FD_144925 | JGI IMG/M metagenome (GOLD analysis project Ga0193753, IMG submission 144925) | Soil microbial communities from a riparian zone of the East river system, Colorado, United States - H1c2 | ecosystem: Environmental > Terrestrial > Soil > Riparian zone | place: USA: East... | reverse complement strand
GCCGGCGTCGTGGACCGGCGCGCCGGGCGGCACCTCGCCCCACTCCGCGACGTCGGCGATGACGCCGCGCTCGATGTGGATCGCGGCCGGACGGACTCCGCCCGGCAGGACGACGCGGCGGCTGCGTACCACGAGCTCGGCGGACACGACGGGCGAATGTAAACTGCCGGCCGCCGGGAACGCCACGAGCGCGGCCCGACTTGCCGCGCCGGCGGTTACACTGCGCCCGATGGCCCCGCCCGCGCTGTTTCACCGGCTGTTCGTCGCCAACCGCGGCGAGGTCGCCGCCCGCATCGCCCGCACCTGCGACGCGCTCGGCATCGCGCCGGTCTTCGGCGTGTCGGAGGCCGACCGCGACGCGCCGTACGCGCGCGGACGCGAGTCGGTGGTGCTCGGTCCGGCCCGCGCCGCGCAGTCCTACCTGGACCCGCTCCGCATCGTCGAGGCCGCCGTGGCGACGCGCTGCTCCGCCCTCCACCCCGGCTGGGGCTTCCTGGCCGAGAGCCCGCTCCTGGCCTCGCTGTGCCGCGCCCACGGCGTCACCTTCATCGGCCCGCCGCCCGACGTCATGCTGCTCATGGGCAAGAAGAGCCCGGCCAAGCGCGCGATGGCCGCCGCTGGCCTCCCGCTCATCCCGGGCTCCGACGGGGTCCTGGCCGGCCCCGAGGCGGCACGGGTCGCCGCCGAGCAGGTCGGCTACCCGGTGCTGCTCAAGGCCGAGAGCGGCGGGGGCGGGCGCGGGATGCGGGTGGCGCGCGGCCCCGACGAGCTCGCCGCCGCCTACGCCGACGCGGCCGCCGAGGCCCTGGCCGCGTTCGGCGACGCGCGCCTCTACCTCGAGAAGCTGGTCGAGGGCGGGCGCCACATCGAGATCCAGGTGCTCGCCGACCGCTACCGCCGCGCCGTCCACCTCGGCGAGCGCGACTGCACCATCCAGCGAAGCCACCAGAAGCTGGTCGAGGAGTCGCCGGCCCCGTTCCTCGACCCCGGCGAGCGCGACCAGGCGCTCGACGCGGCGGCGCGCGCGGCCGAGCGGATCGGCTACGTCGGCGCCGGGACGATCGAGCTCCTGCTCGACGCCGGCGGCACGCTCCGCTTCATGGAGATGAACACCCGGCTCCAGGTCGAGCACTCGGTGACCGAGATGCGCTGCGGCCTCGACCTGGTCGCCGAGCAGATCCGCATCGCGGCCGGCCATCCGCTGGCCATGCGCCAGGAGGACGTGGTCCTGCGCGGCCACGCGATCGAGTGCCGCATCAACGCCGAGGATCCGTCCCAGGGCTTCCGCCCGGCCCCCGGCCGCATCACCCGCTGGCAGACCCCGCCGACCGGGCCCGACCTGCGGATCGACACCCACGTCGAGTCCGGCTACGTCGTGCCCCCCTACTACGACAGCCTGATCTGCAAGGTGATCACCCGCGGCCCCGATCGAGCCACCGCGGTGGCGCGCATGATCACCGCCCTCGAGGCGCTGGTCTGCGAGGGCGTGCCGACCACGATCTCCATGCACCTGGCCATCCTGCGCTCGGCGAAGCTGCGCGACGGCGCCTACGACAACCGGACCATCCCGGGCTGGCCGCCGTCGGCCTGAGCGATCGAGACCAGGCCAGACTAGGCCGGCCGAGCGCCCCACAGCCGGGCGAGCGGGATGACGAGACCGGGAAACAGCGCCGGGTGAAACTCGTCGTCGCCGCGGTGCTCCGAGGCGACCACGTACTCGCCGGCCCGGAGCTGGTACTCCCAGAGCACCTTCGCCTCCGGGTCGACGATCCAGTACCAGGCGATGCCGGCGCTGGCGTACTTGTCGCGCTTCACCTTGGTATCCAGGCTGTGCTTCGACGACAGGACCTCGACGACCAGGGCCGGCGGTCCGTAGTGGCCATCGCGCAGGAGCCCGTCGGCTTGCTCGCGGGCGATGAACACGACATCCGGGCCCACCCCGGTGAGCTCGTCGAGCGCGACCTTGAGGCCCGAGTGGAAGACCTCGCCGAGATCCTTCCCATCGACGTGGTTCGTCAAGATGACTGCCAGCTGAAGGCCGGCCCGCTCGTGCCACGTGGTCGGAAACGGGGTCACGTACAGCTTCCCGTCGATGACCTCGTACCGGTTGCCGTCGTCCGGCGTGTCATCGAGATCTCGATGAGTCCACAGCCGGTCGAGTGGGTCGCGAATCCCGGTGACCACTTTCGACAAGATACCACCTCCTCCTCGGGGCGCCCGCGCATGGTTCGCATGTCGGACACCGGGCGCCCCGGTCGCGCGCGAGCCGCGACTTGTGATCTATTCTGCCGGCCGTGCCGCACGTACCGCTGGTCCCGATTGGAAGCCCCCGCGCGCAGGCGCTCGACGAAGAGCTGTGGACCGAGCACGAGGCCGCGCTGCGCGTCCTCGAGGACCGGCTGCGCCAGCGCCGCGCCGAGGTCGAGCGCGGCTGGGGCGAGAAGTACGTCGAGCGCGTCCACGCCAAGGGCAAGCTGACCGCGCGCGAGCGGGTCGCCCTGCTCATGGACCCGGGCACCCGCCTGTTCGAGGTCGGCACGTTCGTGAACCACGGCGAGGTCTTCCCCGGCGAGCTGCGCTCTCCCGCCGCCGGTGTGGTGACCGTGTTCGTCCAGGTCGCCGGCCGCTGGTGCATGGTCATCGCCAACGACAACACCGTGGCGTCGGGGGCGTGGTGGCCGCGCACCCCGGAGAAGATCCAGCGCGCCCAGACCATGGCGCTGCGCCTTCGCCTGCCGACGATCTACCTGGTCGACTGCAGCGGGCTGTTCCTGCCCGAGCAATCGCGCAGCTTCCCGGGCGGGCGCGGGGCCGGGCACATCTTCAAGATGAACAGCCTGCTCAGCGCCAGCGGCGTGCCCCAGCTGGCCGGCGTGTTCGGCGACTGCATCGCGGGCGGCGGCTACATGCCGATCATCAGCGACCGGGTCTACATGACCGAGCAGGCGTACATGGTCATCGCCGGCGCGGCGCTCATCAAGGGCGCCAAGAGCCAGAAGATGACGTCGCTCGACATCGGCGGGCCCGAGGTGCACGTGCACCAGTCCGGCTGCGCCGACGAGCGCGTGCCCGACGACCACGTACTCATCGACTGCCTGCGCCGCGAGGTCGAGCGCCTGCCCACGTCGGCGATCGACTTCTACCGCGGCGGATTCGGCGGCTGCGAGCCGCTCCACGCCGGGCGCGAGCTGGGCGGGCTCCTGCCTGCCGATCACCGCGAGCCGTACGACGCCTACCAGGTGCTGGCCCGCCTGTGCGACCAGAGCCTGTTCTGGGAGGCGATGCCGCACGCCGGCGAGGAGATGATCTGCGGCGTCGGCCGGCTGAGCGGGCTCTACGCCGGCTTCATCATCAACCGGCAGGGCCTGGTGTCCGATCCGAAGCACCCGGGCCAGCGCCGACCGGGCAGCATCCTCTACCGCGAGGGGATCGCCAAGATCAGCGCCTTCAGCCGGGCGTGCAACGACGACGGCATCCCGATCATCTGGCTGCAGGACATCACCGGGTTCGACATCGGCGTCGAGGCGGAGGCGCAGGGCCTGCTCGCCTACGGCTCCAACCTCATCTACACCAACAGCACCAACCAGGTGCCGATGTTCACCGTGCTCCTGCGCAAGGCGTCGGGCGCCGGCTACTACGCGATGAGCGGGCTGCCCTACGACCCGGTGGTGCAGCTGTCGACCTCGCTGGCGCGGCTGTCGGTGATGGAGGGTCGCACACTGGCCATCGCCACCTACCACAGCAAGCTCGACGACAACTTCGAGATCGCGTCCACCGATCCGGCCGAGCGCGACAAGATCGAGGCCGGGATGCGCGACGTCAACGCGCGCATCGAAGGCGACATGGACCCGTTCGTGGCCGGCCGCCAGATGGACACCGACGAGATCGTCGAGCTCGGCGCCCTGCGCGACTGGCTGGCCGCGCTGGCCGAGATGAGCTACCAGTCGATCGGCCACCGCCGGATCAAGAACCCGCGCATCTGGAGCCTGCACGACCTGCAGGTGCTCGGAGAGGCCGGCGCGGCCCGCCGGACCGACGCGACCGCCGCGGCTCGCACGGCAACCGCGCAACCCGAGCCCGGCGCCACCGGTGGCGACGCCCGCCCGTCGGCGATCGCGAGCCCCGGCGCGATCGCCGTCCGCGCGCCGTCGAGCGGCCGGTTCTGGGCCCGCGCGGCGCCGGACAAGCCGGCCTTCGTGGCGGTCGGCGACACCGTGACGACCGGGCAGACGCTCTGCCTGCTCGAGGTCATGAAGACCTTCCACCGCGTCACCTACGCCGGCGACGGCCTCCCCGCCCGCGCCCGCGTGCTCGCGATCCGCGCCACCGACGGCGACGACCTCGCCGCCGACGACGTCCTCGTCGAGCTCGAGCCGGCCTGATCGCGACTACGCGGCCTGCGCGAGCACGTCGTCGTCGGCCGCGTACCGGCGGGCGGCGTCGATCTCCGGCTTCATCTTGCCCCGGAGCATGAGCGACCACATCTTCAGGTCGCCTCGCAGCGAGTGGAGCGGGTTGCCGAACGTGGCCGGCCGGTTCTTCTCGAAGCCGAAGTGGCCGATCCACGCCAGCCCGTAGCCGACCACCGGGGCCGCCAGCAGCATCGGCGGCGCCAGCGGGCTGACCGCGACACAGCCGAGCGCCATGGAAGTACCCGCGAAGTGGAGCCAGCGGTTGATCGGGTCGAGGTGCTGCGACACGTAGTAGGGCCAGAACTCGTCGAACGAGGTCGGTTTCCGCTGCATGAAATCCTTTCTAGCTCCGCCGGAGCGAAGCCACAATAGGCGCGCGATGCCCCCCGCGACCCTGATTGCCCTGCCGCTCTCGCCGTGGTCGGAGAAGGCCCGCTGGGCCCTGGACCACCACGACGTCGCCTACGTCGAGAAGGTCTACGTCCCGATGCTCGGCGCCCCGGCGCTGCGCTGGAAGCTGCGCCGGCTGCGCGGTCGGGTGACGGTCCCGATCCTGTTCGACCCGAGCGGCACGGTCTGCCTCGACTCGCTGGACATCGCGCGCTACGCCGAGAGCACCGGCGGCGGCGAGCCGCTCTTCCGCCGCGGCCACGAGCAGGAGATCGCGCGCTGGAACCGTCTCAGCGACGAGGCGATGCAGGCCGCGCGCGCGCTCATCACCCTGCGAATGACCGACGACCACGAGGCCCAGCACGAGGCGCTCGCCGGGGTCGTGCCGCGCGGGCTGGCCGGCTTGTTCCGCCCCGCCGCCACCCTCGCGCTCCGCTTCCTGCAGCGCAAGTACCGCGTGCGCGAAGCCGACGAGGCGGTCCACCGCGCGCGCCTGCACGAGATCCTGCTCGAGCTCCGCCGAGCCCTGGGCGGTCGCCGCTTCCTGGTCGGCGACGCCCTCAGCTACTGCGACATCGCGATGGCGTCAGCCCTGCTCGGGGTCGAGCCGGGCGACACCTCGCACCTGCCGTTCGGTCCCGCCACCCGGCGCTCCTCCACCGACCTCGAGCTGGCCGGCGAGTTCACCGACCTGCTCGGGTGGCGAGACCAGATCTACGCCCAGCACCGGCGCGCTAGAACCGGTACTCCGCTCCTAGGTTGAAGAACAGGACGTTCGACGTGTACTTGCCGGCCCCGTCGGGGACGGTCGAGGGCGCCACGGTCCCGATGTCGCCGTCCTCGCGCGGCGCCACGGTCCGCTCGAAGTAGAAGACGTTGTTGACCGTCAAGGCCAGGAGGAGCTGGTCGGGCAGCGCCGACCAGCGAACACCGGCGCGCACGAAGATCTTGTCCTGGTCGAGCAGCGAGGCGTCGATCGTCTTGTCCGGGACCGCCGAGCTGTCGTAGTGGACTCCACCGTCGAGCTCGAGGTCCGGCGTGAGCCAGTACGAGGCCCCCGCACGCACGCCGAAGGTGTCCTTCCACTCGCGCGGGATGTTGACGATGATGTCCTCCCGGACCTGGTCGGGGCCGTAGGAGCCGTCCTTGTTCAGCTCGCACTTCGCGTCGTCGGAGACCGAGTTGTCGAGGAGGCACTGGTGCTCGAACACGCTCCAGCGCTGAAGGTCACCCGACACGCGGAGCTCGACCTGCGGCGTCGGCCGGTAGCGAGCGCCGACGCGATAGATGTCGGGCAGCTCCTGCTCGAGCCGGATCTGCTCCTCGAGCACCGTTCCGTTGCCGAACTTGTTGGTCAGCGTGCCGGACTGCGTCGAGTTGCCGAAGCCGGGCTGGCTCTGGTAGGAGGCGGCGATCCACAGTCCGTCCATCGGCTCCCAGTTCACGCCGAGCGACGCCGCGACGGCGAAGCCGCTGGTGTCGATCATGCTGCGCCCCTCGGCCACCTCGCCGGCCGCGCCGATGACGTCGTCCGTCCCCTGCGGCGTGCGCGCGCGAACGGTGAAGATGTTGGACTCCGTGAAGTTGACACCGGCGCCAAAAGCGAGGCGCGGGCCGGGCAACCGGTAGGCTCCCGCCACGGTGAGGTAGAGCGAGCGCAGCTCGCCGTCGATCGTCGCCCAGCGCTGCACGCCGTCCTCGGCGCCCGGATACTGCTCGCTGTCGGCGAAGTCGTCGTCCTTGTCCCAGCTCGCCTGGCCGCCGAACGGCGCATAGAACGCGACCCCGACGCCGAGGTTCGGCACCCCGAGATCGGTGACGACCCCGAGGAACGGCGCCGCCGCGATGTTCGACAGGGTGGCCTTCCCGGCGTTGGTGTCGACCCCGCCCTGCGGCGTGCCAGGCGCTCCTTCACCGTCGGTGACGTTCGAGATCGCGCCCTCCGGCCGCGTGTACTCGACCGTGCGCCAGGCGATGAGCCCCTCTGCGTAGATGCGCCAGCCGACTCCGAGGGCGAGGCCGGCCGGGTTGAAGTAGATGGCGGTCGGGTGGTCGGTCGCCACGTTGCCGAGCTCGCCGGCGAAGTGCGCCGTGAGGAAGCCACCCGCGCGCGCGGGCGTCGCGGCCGCACCCAGAATCAGGGAAGAGACGATCAGTATCCAGCGCTGCACAGGCTAACCATCCTTGTAGGGTAGGCGTGACCCGCAGCTTTGGATATGCTGCGGCAGGACCGAGACATTCTCCGGTAGGCTAAAAAACCATGTCAAGCCGCTTTCGCCTCTCCTATGTCGCATTGTCCACCGTGATGGCCCTTTCCGTGGTCGCCTGCGTCGACCCGAAGAAAACCTTCGACGAGTTCGGCGATCGAGTCCTCGACGCCGCTCCCATCCCCGACGCCACGGAAGGCGGAGGCGGCGTCTTCGACGTCACAGGGCCCTTCCTCCTGTCGATCGCGACCACCATGCCGGTGCCAGTCTCGCCGATTCGCTTCCTTGTGAACGCGACGTTCACCCCCGTAGGGGACGGCGGCACGGTCGACCTGACGATCCAGCCGCTCGCGGTCGAGGCGTGCATCCCGGGCGAGGGCGGAACGCCGTTTGGCGACACGCTCGAGATCGCCGACATCCCCGTCGAGAGCGACGGAACGTTCGAGGTCACGGTCACCGGCAGCATGATCCCGATGGAGGCCAACCCCCTCTCGTGCGAGCTGGCCATCGGCGCCGACATCGCCCTGAGCGGCACCATCCTCAGCACCGACGCCATCTGCGGAACCGTCGGTGGCATGGTCAGCGATCCCATCATGGGCCCCCTCGTCGGCACCTTCGGCGCCATCCGCGTCGCCGATCCTGCCGTCAGCGACGCGAACCTCCCCCCGCCGCAAACCGCCTGCCCCACCGGCGGCAGCGAAGCCGACGCCGGCCCCGGCAACGTCGACGCCGGAGCCCCCGACGCAGCGGCGGAGACGGACGCGGCCACAGGCGACGTCGACGCGGCGATCTGATCCCGGACGGGGAGGCGCGGCGCGCCCGGCCGACGCGCCTCATCAGATGAGCGCGGCGTTCATCGACAGACCGAGTGGAACATGTCGACCTGGCTGTCTCGGGCCACCGTGACCACCAGCTCACGCCCGTCAGCGGTCCAGCCCGCGTAGGAATAAGAGACGGCTTCCGCGAACAGGATGGCCGGGTCGACTGGCACCGGTGGCGAAAACTCGACGTCGAGAGACGATCGCTCGGCGACCTGAAGAGGATGAATCGGCGACCCGAGCGGATTGTCGACCAGGAGCACCCGAAGACCATCGGGTGAAACATCGACATCCCAGAAGGCGCCCACCCCGGTGCTCAGGACGAGCCGAGGCTCGGACCAGGGAGACTCGACGGCCTTCCGCGTCGCTTGCTGAAGGCCGCCCGACGCCGCGTAGTAGATCGACAGTCCGTCGCCCGATAGCGACGGCGAATATCCGTCGAGACCTGTGTCCTCTCGACCGACGAACGCCGCATCGGTGGTGGCTCGCGCCGCCCGCCCAATAGAGGCATTGCCCGCGTCAGTGAAGAAGAGCTCCAGCCCCGTCTCCGATACCTCGGGATTGCTGAGGTCTTCGGCGTCGAACTCGAGGGCGAACGGTTGCCCGAACGGCTGATCCGCCGCGGCGCGCTCGGCTCTGAAGAACTGGTCCGAGCGCCAGAAGTAGAGCGTCAGACCGCCGCCGTCGACCGAACCGACGAACTCGTCCTCATCGCCTGGTCGATTCACGTTGGCCAGCTTTGCCAGCCGGGACCAGGAACAGGCGCCCGCATCGACCAGGGAACCATCCGGCAAGGGCGCGGCGTCCTCGGCACCGCCGTCATCGGCGCCAGCGTCACCGGCCACCGCCGAGGGATCCGCGATACAGGTCCGACCCACGCCTTCCGATGCCGGATAGTCGCCGTTCACATCGCAGAACGAACGCGACGGATCCGTGCAACGGTGGTCTTCGTCGCAGTAGAGAGGATCGTAAGTCTTGCACCCGACGAGCGAGAGCATCGCGAGGAGGGGGGGCGTGTAGCGCACGGACTCGAGTATCGGCCCGGCCAAGGTCGCGTTGCATGGCGTTGCTCACCATCACGAACGTGGGCGTGACCTTTGTCCGCGTCTCGAGGGGCCAGCTGGGGTAGACAACGAGCATGCGGACAACCTTCCAGTTGACGTCACTGTTCGCCTTGGTCGGCTCGCTGGCGGTGGCGGCCGGCGCCTGCGGGGACGACGACTCCCCCGGAGACGGCGCGGCCAGCGATGCGTCGCCCCCTGCGGCCGATGCGGCGACCCATGACGCGGGCGGCGATGCGGCCGTCGGTGGCGGCGCCGATGGCGGGGGCGATCTCTCGGGGCTCTACCTCCTCTCGATCCAGCGGCCGATCGGAGCACCGATCCGGTTTCTCACGACCGTCACCTACCTGTCGTCGGGCTCGGGCGGCAGGGCGAACTTCTCGCTCCAGCCGCTCAAGGTGGAGATCTGTCCCGAGGTGGGGAACGGCGGAACGGTCGTCGGTACTCCGATCGCGGTGAGCGACGCCGAGGTGGAGACCGACGGATCGTTCGCGATGATGATCCCGGGGGCGATGATCACCGGGCAGGCGAACCCGACCATGTGCTTCGATGTGACGGTGACGCTGCGGTTCGCGGGCGCGCTGCGCGGCGATGGATTGCTCTGTGGGACGGTCTCTGGCCCTCTCACGCTGCCTCCGGGTCAGAGCTTCGATGGGTCGACCTTCGGCGCGATACGTGTGGCGCCCGGCACGATCGGCGACGATCGGCTTCCCGATCCTGTGACCGAATGTCCGACGAGTGGGAGCACACCCGACGGAGACGCACGACGCTGAATGGTGTCCGCGTCAGGTGAACTCTCCACCGAACATTGGCGAGAGCATCGAGTGTGCTCTGGGTGGTGGAGAACTCTGCCGGAGTCAGTTAAACGGGGAGACATGACGCTCCGCAACCGGACCGCTTGCTTCGCCCTTTGCGCCTTGATCGCAGCTGCAGGCTCCGCGTGCGGCGACGACGATGACGCCCTCACCGACGACGGCGACGGGCAAGGGACGGCGGCGGACGCTGCCGGCGGCGATGGAGCGGAGGATGCCGCGAGCGGCGGCGAGGTCGATGCGGCCCCCGGTGGGGAGGATGGCGGCGGCCGACTGGATGGCGGTGCTCTCGACGGTGGTGGTGTCGAGGACGCGGGCTCCCTGCCTGATGGCGGCGACCTCGACGGCGGCGCTGCACCGGACGCGAGTCCGGCGGATGGTGGGCCCCTCGACGGTGGCGGGGCGCCAGACGCGGGTCCGGCGGATGGCGGGGTTCCCGACGGCGGAGCGCCGGATGCCGGTCCGGATCCGTTCGATGGAGAGTTCCTGCTCTCCATCCGGGTCGACCTGTTTCCCAACGCACCCATCCGGCTCATCACCACCGTGGACTTCACGCCTGGCGGCGAAGGTGGCACCGCGGACTTCACGTTCCAGCCGATCAAGTTCGGTGGCTGCGCGCCGGAAGGGAATGGCGGCCTGCCAGTCGGCGACCCGTTCACCGCGGCCGGCATCGGGGTCGACGGGGCGGGCGCGTTCGAGATCGGGCTGGCCGACGTGACGCTGCCCGCGGGGGCCAACACGCCGCTCTGCATCGAGCTGACGGCGGAGAGCATCAACGTGGCTGGTACAGTGCGGGGCCCAGATCTGACGTGTGGGGAGGTCACCGTGGGCGCGCTCGGGGGCCAGCTGACCGGAACCTTCGGCGCCATCCGCATCCCGCCAGGCACGGTCGGCGATGCGAATCTTCCCGAACCGGTGACCGAGTGTCCTGCCGGCCTGCGTCCCTGAAGCCACCACGCGCGCAAGGTGAGCGCGATTTCCGCCCGTCTGCCGGATGGGGACGGAAGAATTCGGAAAGGCCGGGCTCTCTGTAGGCGCAAGTCCCATTTTGTTATGGGAAATCGCCCACCAAGTCGGTTACACCTCCGACATGTCGATTTTCAATCGCGCCTCTTATCTCACCCTAGCTGCTCTCCTTGCGATCGTTCCCGCCGCTTGCGGCGGAGACGACGACGACGACGACGATACGACGGACGGCGCCACGCCGGACGCGTCTGGCGGCGACGGCACGCCCGATGCGGCCGTTGAGACGCCCGACGCCGCCGTTGTGACGCCCGACGCCGCCGTTGGAGGCGGGGACCCGGCTGACATCGCCGGGTCGTTCCTGCTTTCGATCCAGACGCCGCTTGGTGGGCCGCTCCGTCTGATCGCGGATGTCGAGTACACCGCCGCCGGTGAGGGTGGCACGGCAGACTTCACGTTCCAGCCAATCGTGGCGACCAACTGCGACGAGAAGACCGGGGGGCAGCCGGCCGGTGATCCGGTCACCGTGACCGGCGTGCCCATCAACGCGGACGGTACCTTCGAGCTCGCGCTCGACGACGTCACCGTTGACGGCTCTGCCAATGCGATCATCTGTGATGCAGAGATTCAGGCTGACCTCGTGGTGACGGGGGGCGTCAACGATGCCGACCTGAACTGCGGGACGATCAGCGGCATGGTGACCGCGCCCGTGATGGCGCCCCTCGATGGGTCGACTTTCGGCGCGGTTCGCGTCGAGCCGGGCACCGTCGGCGATGCGAACCTTCCGACGCCCGTAATCGAATGCCCGTAGCTCGACCGCGGGCCTGACGTACTGGGCTCGTAACGCCCGCCCCTGCCGCCTTGCGAAAGCTACAGTTAGCTCTGCTGGTGGTGGGGGTGGGGGCTCTGGTCTGGATGATCTTTCATCTGGGGCCGGGGAAGCTGTGGGAAGGGATGCAGCTGGTCGGGTGGGGGTTTGCGCTGACTTGCAGCGCTCACCTCTGCGGGCTGCTGCTGGATTCGGTCACTCTTCGGGCCTGCGCCGGGAAGCGCGGGCAGAAGGTGCCCTATCTTCACTTTGCTCGGACGAGCGTTGCCGGGCATGGAGTGAACGAGGCGACTCCGTTCGGCAAGGTCGGGGAGATCGTCAAGTTCGCGCTGCTCGATGAGCGGCTGCCGGCGGCAGATGCGGGCGGCGCGCTGGTGGCTCAGAACCTCGCGAGCTTCGTGGTCAACTGCGGGCTCATCGGGCTGGTCGCTCCGATCTCGATGGTCGCTTTCGGGGTCGGCGGCGGGACGGCGTTTGCGTTCTGCGCGGTGAGCGCTGTGTTTCTGGCGGCTGGTGGGGTGGGGATCTTGATCCTTCGCCGCGGGCTGGGGGTGTGGCCGTTTGCCTTGATGCGGCGGGCGGGCATCGGGCGGTTCCGGCTGTCGAAGGAGCGGGTGAACCGCTGGCAGAAGGGCTGGCGGAAGGTGGAGAAGTCGTGGCGCTCGGCCACCGCTCAGCCCAACGCGATGAAGGTCATCTGGGGGAGCATGATCCTGGGCCGGCTGGCCAACGTGGTCGAGGCGGCGCTGTTCCTCTACTTCCTCGGCGGCGACCACATCATCGCGGGGGCGTTTCTCAGCCTGGCCAGCTACCAGTTCAGCGGCTGGGCGCTCAGCTTCGTTCCGATGGGGGCCGGCAGCGCCGAGGGGTCGGCGTTCGTGATGTTCCGCGCGGTCGGGCTGTCGCCTCAGCTCGGCGTGATGGTCGAGATCGGGCGGAAGTTGCGCAAGGTGGTCTTCATCTGCCTCGGCATCGCAGTCCTCGGCTGGGACACGTTCCGCCGCATGATGGGGAGCGAGCACGGCAAGGTGGCTGACGACGACCACCACCACCCCGACCGCGCCGCGGACGATCAGGGCGAGCGGTCGACGTAGGCCCTGAGCTCGGCCAGCTCGCGGACGAAGCCGCCCGAGAGGATCGGGAAGCGGCACCAGGTCTTGGGATCGAGGTTCTTGTCGTCGAGGTGGAACGACGGGGCGTAGCGCTCTCGCTTCCACTGGTTGCGGCACCACAGTCGGAAGAAGCGCTCGACGTAGGTGACCAGCTCGGCTGGGGCGAGCTCCGGGTAGCGCACTCGCATCTCGCGATAGACCTCGACCGGGGTGTGGCGGTCGCGGATGGCGGAGTCCTCGATCGCCTCGAGCAGCTCGTACGGCATGAGGTCCTTCTCGTCGGTCTGGCCGGCGTCGGGTGGACGCAGCTCCGCGGTCGGCGCCTGCGCGTTGACCGCGCGGAGGGCAGGGATCGAGAAGAGCCCGGCCGGGCCGGTCTGCTCGAGCCAGACCAGCCAGCGGCGCAGGAAGGCCTTGTCGATGCCGGCGATCGGGGAAAGGCCGCCGCAGGTGTCGCCGTCCATCGTCGCGTAGCCGACCGCCGCCTCGGAGCGGTTGCTGGTGGCGAGCAGGAGCGCACCCTCGATGTTGGCCAGCATCCAGATCGATGGGCCGCGCGCGCGGGCCTGGACGTTCTGCAGGGCGACGTCGTCGCGCGACCAGGTGAGCTTGCGGCCGAGCGCGCGCGAGGCGAGCTCGATGTAGCCCTCCACCATCGGATCGACGTCGAGCTCGAGGAAGCGGGCGCCGACCCCCTCGGCCACCGCGCGCGCCGCCTCGCGAGTCACGTCGCCGCTGTTGCGGGTGGACTGGTAGACGCAGGTGAGCAGGCGGCCGACCACGGCGCGCGGGCTGTCGGCGCCGGAGAGATCGATGTGGGCGAGCTTGGCCTTGAGCCCGTCGAGGCCGAGCTGGGCGGCGGCGAAGTGGACGCCCAGCGCGACCAGGCAGCTCACCGCCGCGGAGTCGGCCCCGCCCGACAGCGACACCGCGAAGCCACGCGAGCCGCTCTTGCGCAGGTAGTCGAACAGGCCGAGCGGGACGGCGCGCGCGAACTCCTCGTCGCGGATGTGCTCGCTCTGCTCCCAGCTGCGCGGCAGGGGCGGCGTCGGCACCGGCTCGAGATCCGGGTAGGAGAACGGGACCGGGATGGAGCCGTCCTCCACGTCGGGCACGAAGCTGCTGATGCGCGACTGGCTCATCCGGTTGAGCGCGATGTCGACCACGGCGGTGGTGAGGCCGACGTCGCGGTAGGAGAAGCGCTCGCCCATCGCGATCAGCTGGCCGGCGGTGGCGATGAGGGCGCCGCCGTCGTAGATGATGCGGCCGGCCTCGTTGCCGAGCAGGTTGGCGTAGACGTAGGCCACGCCGAACGCGCGCGATCCCTCGATGACGAAGCGCTGGCGCACGTCGTCCTTGTCGAACGCGAAGTGGCTGGCGCTCGGGTTGAGGATGACGTCGGCGCCGGCGCGGGCCAGGTGGCTGCCCGGGCGGTCGGCGACCCAGGCGTCCTCGCACACCTCGAAGCCGATCTTGACGCCGCCGCAATCGAACACGAGCGCGCCGAGCGGCACGTCGCGTCCGTCGATCTCGACATGGGCGACGTGATGCTCGTGCCACGGCTTGAACCAGCGCGGCTCGTAGTAGATGCCGTCGCCGGGCAGGTTCTGCTTGGCGGCGAAGCCGGCCACGCGACCGTCGACCAGCAGCGCGACCGTGTTGTAGAGGGCGCGGTTGTAGAACAGCGGCAGGCCGACGCAGGCGATCATGCCGCCGGTGGACGGGGCGATCTCGAGGAGGACCTGGAGCGCGGTCTCCT
>Ga0193753_10002505_pt1 | contig 14366 bp, 8 predicted proteins | sample H1c2metaG_FD_144925 | JGI IMG/M metagenome (GOLD analysis project Ga0193753, IMG submission 144925) | Soil microbial communities from a riparian zone of the East river system, Colorado, United States - H1c2 | ecosystem: Environmental > Terrestrial > Soil > Riparian zone | place: USA: East River... | reverse complement strand
GTAAACGTGGTGGTGCCGGAAGAGCCTCGGATGATATTTAGCGTGGAGGGGCTGACCGTGACGGCGAGGTCCGGTGTGATGACAGTTTCGGTGAGAGGAGCCGAGGTGAGAGGTGTGAAGTTGGCGTCGCCGGAGTATACGGCTGTGATGGAGGAAGTCCCAACAGATGGAAAGCTGGTAGTGAGAGTCACTACGCCCGAGGTCAGGGTGGCAGTGCCGAGGGTGATCGCACCAGAGGAGAAGACGACGGTTCCCGTCGGCTGGCCTGTGGCACCGGTAACGGCGGCGGTGAAGATGACGGAGTATCCGGTGCCGACAGTAGCCGAGGAGCTGGAGAGAGTAATAGTTGGGATTGCCTTGCTGATGGTGAGAGATCCATTAACGAAGGTGAGGGCGTAGTTTGACGAGATAAGGGTTCCAGCGGCGGCGAGGATGGAATAGGTTCCAACGTTGACCGGAACGGCGGGTAAGGTGGCAAGAACGGGTGTGCCAGTGACGGCGGTGGCTGCAGTATCACCATTCACCAGGCCGGTATAGATGGGAAGGAAGGCCGGCATCGGCGAGCCATAGGTGACGTTGAGAGTAGGCGCGGTGACGGTGAGTGGCACTTTGGTGATTGTGCGAACACCATTGCTGAGAACCAGGTTGTAGTTTTGCGAGTGCAAATTGCCCGCCGAGACGGTGATGGGGTAGGTCCCGGCGCTGGCCGGGATAGCGGGAGTGGTCGTGAAGACCGGTGTGCCGGTGACGGCGGTGGCAGAGGTATCTCCGAGAGCCAAGCCGGAGTAGACGGCGGCGATGGGAGGCAGTGGAGCGCCATAGACCGAGGTTGGATTGGAGGCCGTGAGGAAGAGGTTGGCCTGGGCTACGTTGAAGACCGCGTTTCCTGTACTGGTGATGTGAGTGGAGTCTCCTTGATAGACGGCGAGAACAGTATGACCGCCGGCGGGGACTGCAGTGAAAGTAATGGTGGCTGTCCCGGAGGAGTTAAGTGGGTACACGGTAGATGTGTTGCTGTCTTCCAACTGAACCCTTACGTTGCCCTGGGGCACACCGGAGGTCGCCGTGACAGCGAGGTTGAAGGCGACCGTCGTCCCGCTGCCGACGTAGACCGGAGCGGTGGGCGTCTGATTGCGCAAGATGGTTGTGGTGGGGACGGTGGCGCCGGACTTGGAACCGGTGAGGGTTATGGTGCCAAAGGTCGGTGGGATGAAGGCAACCGTGCCAGTGACCTGCCGGGCTCCAAGGCTATCGGGCACGGGAGTAAAGGAGGCGACCATGGAGCAGCTTTCCCCTGGCAGGACGCTGGACCCATTGGTGGGGCAAGTGGCGTCGCTGCCATGGATGTTGAAGTCGTTGCTGCTTACGCCCAGGCCAGAAGCTGCAGCGTTGCCGGAATTGCTAATGGTGCCTTTCAGGGTGAGAGTCGTATCAGTGCCGAAGTCGAAGGTAAAGCTCTGCCGGAGGACTTCGATAAAGCCGGTAGCCGCTGAATCCGAGATGAAGATATTGCCTAGACCTTGAACAGCAAGGCCACTAGGCGAGGTAAGCCCTGTGAAGACAATACTCTGCACTCCTGATGGTGTGATCGACACAACCTGCTTGCTGGAGGAGTCAGCGATATAGATGATGCCGGCGGCGTCGGAGGTGATGGCCACGGGCGCAGAGATGCCGGTAGTGGCGACGGTGGGCGGCAATCCGCTGGCAATGCCTGAGGTGGGAAGCTTGTAGACAACGCCTGCTCCCTTGTCGGCGATGAGCAGGTTGCCGTTTGGATCAAGCGCGAGAGCGACGGGGTCGGAGAGCGGAGCGGCGGTAAGAGTCTGGGTGAGGCCGGTGGTCTGGGAGAACCGGATGATGGCATTGGTCGCAGTATCGGCGATATAGGTGTTCAGATTGGCGTCGACGGCGATAGCCTTCGCTCCAGTGATCCCAGGAATGGTGAACGTGCCGGAGGTGTAAGCCAATTGGGAGTTGAGGCTCAGTTTTACAATGTTGGGCGAGTTGGGAATGGCGGCGTAGACATTTCCTCGCAGGTCGACAGCCAACTGGGCCGGGGCAGTTGGAAGCGCGGCGGAGATGGGGACCGGTGTATTCACCGCGGTTTGAGTAATGGTGTTGGTGGTGGAGTCAACGGCGTAGAGGACGTTCTGGCCATCGATGGCGATTAGGGTGGGATGGGTGGGGCCGAATTGCAAGGACTGTGGCGTGGCAGGGCTGGAGGGGTCGAAGACGAGGTTCGCCCGCACGCTGTTCGCGGTGAGGGAGGTAGTCATCGGGCTGCCCAGGTGAGTGCCAAAGTGAACGGCCTGAAATGAAATCGGGTAGCTGCGCAGACCCGTGTCGGAGGAGTTGAACGTGACAGGCGTGGTACAGTCTGCCGTATTGTCGCCCGAGCCTGGGTTGACGGTGGGAGCGTGGAGGACACAACTCGGAGTGCCGAGATTGAAACCGCCGCCGAGATTATTAACGGCGCCGTTGAAAGAAGTGGTTCCTGGAGGACCGTGGATGACGATGCTACCCATCAGGGTACGGGCATCCGGGTTGGGGCCGAAGTCTGTTGCGGAGAGTTTGCGAATGAGATGGTTGACACCATCTTCGATATAGAGATTACCGAGGTTGTCGAGACCGAGGCCAAGGACACTGTTGCTGCCGCCGAAGATGGCCTGAGTGGAAGAGCAGCCGTCACCGATGGTGTTGAGAGCGGTCGCGCATATGGTACCGTTGGTGGCGAGCTTGCGGATGTAGCCGGTATTGATGTCGAAGAAGAGAACTTGAGTATCGTCGCCCATGTAGATATTGCCGAAGGTATCGGAGATGGTGCGGTACAAGCTGGTATCGAGCGAGGTCGTACTGCCCAGGACGGGATTGACGTTGAGAGGGTTGATGGAACCGCCGCCGGCGAGGTTGTAGACAAAGCCGGGTTGCGGAGTGCCTATGGTGGCGTTGTTGGCAGTGACGGCGGTGGCCATGGGGTTATTGGCACCGCCCGCGTACACGACGCGGAGATGGCCGGTCCCACCCTGACCATCCTGAAAGATGATATTGCCAAAGGTGTCCGGTGAGACCCCCCGAACGAAGCCTACGGAGCTGTCGATGCTGGTGTTGAAGAAAGGACAACCGTTGCCGTAGACGTCGAGCGCGAGACTAGAGCTGCTGGAGAAACAGGGCTGTCCAGCGGCGCCAGGAACGATGAATTCGGGTCCTCCAATGAAGGCGTAGATCTTGCCAGCGGCGGTTTGTGCGGTGATGGAGCTGTAGGGCGAGCCGGCTTGCTGGAGGATGGCGATGAGAGGGTTAGTGACGGCAGCGTTATAAGGGCCGACGACGACGCGGAGACGAAGATTTCCCGTGTCGGCGATGTACACGTTGCCCCACCGATCGCCGTTGACCCCGGCAGGCTGGTTGAGGCCGACGGTACAAGCTCCGTTGACGGCGGCAGTGGTTCCATCACCGGTATTGCCGGCGGTTCCATAGGCAGTGGAAGACGTAGTACAGCCTGCGATTACGCGCATGGTGCCGAGTTGAGCAGAGGTGCAGAGAGGAGAGACGGTGTTGCAGACGATGTGGATGAGCTCGTCGCCAGCGCCAGCGATGAAGATATTGCCGTAGGGATCGGTGCCGAGGCCGCCGGGGCTATTAAAGTTGCCAGCATTGGCGACAGGGCAGTTATCGCCCTCCTTGTCGACGGCGGTGGCGCAGTTGCTGGTAACGCCGCCGACGAGGATGGAGATGAGACCGCTGCGGGGGTCGATCTTGCGGATGAGCTGGTTGGAGGTGTCGCCGAGGTAGACATTGCCGAGAAAGTCGGTGACGAGGCCGGCACGTGTATCGCTGCCGAAGGTGGCGAGCGTGGCGGGGCAACCATCGCCGAAGGTATCGGTGGCGATGTCGAGGCTGCCGGAGAAACATGGACTGCCTGGGGTGGTGGCGATTGTGCTGCCTCCAGCTAGTGTGTTGAAGGTATTTGGGAAGGCGATGGGAGCAGAAGTCTGTGCGTTGGCTGGGGTGCCGGAGAATATGGAGGCAACTGTGAGGAGGAGAAGAACGATCAGGCAGAAGATGGAGCGAGGAACGGAGAGCATTCAAAGACCTCCAAGGGAGGATGAATTAAGGAAATCTGAAATGAAATTTCGAAAATATTTCGCTCGGGTCAGGTCCGTTTCCGGAAGACCAGCGGCACGAGCACGCTAGCTGCACGGCAGTGGGTTGTCAAGAATGTATTTGAGATGTTCTATCGAATAGACTTACGAACAACCGGCGGACCACGGTGTGCCTCGCGACGGCGGCAACTACGGCAAACAACGATTCCCTTAAGCGATTGGCGTTCTTCTGACAGTCGGGTTTGTCCGCACAAACGCGAAGGGTCGGAGATAGACTCCGACCCTCGCCTCATCGAGCACAATTCTTCTTGCCCGATTTCTCTCGCAGCCAATCACAGGCAACGGCTAAATGTCCTTAGCGCAACCAATGCCGGTTATTGCGTTCCTCCGCCTGCGCCGGAGACGCCAACCACCATCTGTGTACCGCCGTCCAGTTCGATATCTTGCTTCGCGCCAATCAGGATGCCGGAAGATTGGCCCATCCTCGGATCCTGTTGTCCCGGCGCATTATTCGCCACCACTACACCGGGAATCGACGTAGCGCGGATGGCGATGTTGCCGGTTCTGGCTACGATAGTCCCTGGCGCGGGGGCGCTGTTTCCCGCGGGAGCTGCTCCCGGATCGCCGTTTGCGGCTTGCGGCGCGCCACTCGCCTTGCTGCTGCCGTTGGCCCCACCCGCGCTCGGGCTAGAAGAGCCGCTGGTCGACGCCGCGCCTCCAGCTAGAGCGATCGACTGAATCTGCGAGTGAACCGGTACGCTCTGGCCGCCCTTCAACTCGAGGTGGTCAAACTGGAGCGCCACCTGGGAGTTCTCACCCGCCGCGCTCGGGCGCGCCGCCATTACATGGCCCACCAGCTTCGACCCCTTGGGAATCTCGGTTCCGTCAGCAGTCTTGACTGACGCCTTTGTCTGGACCACGACGCTGTCGCCAGCCTTGGCGGTCTTTGAATCCAGCTTGCTCATCAGTTCACCGTTGACCGGACTCATCTCTAGGGCGGGTGCCTCCGTGCTCGCCGGACTACTCGGCTGCGGTTGGCTGGCCGGGGATGGCTGCTGCGCAGGAAGAGCCAAGCTTGCTAAGGCGAATAGGGTCGTCACAAACGCTGTGCTTGTTTTCATTCACAATCCTCCTTCGATTCCACACTGCGGCATCCGTACGTCCGCGGCGCAGTCACGGATATCTCGCAAGCGTCGTGCCAAACCAGAGCCCCTCCGCGCAGATTGCCCCAAGCGGTTGACTTGGAATCGATTGGCGTCGGCGGCGCACGATTGGGAGAATTCCGAATCGGGCGCTGGACAGAATTCTCTCCCTGTTCTTCCTAAGGTCGCGTAATTCCTTCCGGATCGAGCAATTATTCCCATGTCGAAGTTTCCGTCTTACTGTGTTCTTGCCTCGCTTGCCAGATTAGGAACGGAAGCCCAGCCCGCATCGTTGTCATCGCGAGCGGATTGCCTTATTACCTCAAAACCTAGTTTTGGTAACTTCTATTCTCAGCTACTTAGTGTGAGCCCATCTTCTCGCACAAGTGCCTTGGGTCGTCATGACGACTGCGGAACGCGCCAGTCGTCTCGGTAAAACGAAGTCCATCGAAAGTTGGAATACGAAGACCTACCTGAGGTGGAAGACAGTGAACTCAGCGATAGGTAAACTCAGTCGGTCCCTGACCAGCCATAATTTGCAGTCGCTTCGGCCACGATCAAACGTTCGAAGCCAAGTACGGCCAACAAACCGATTTCATCACAGACATAAACGTGATGGGCGGACAAATCATCTTTAGGAGACCGCATGAGGCACCGCCGTTCGTTCCCCATTATCCTAGCCCTACTTATTTCCGCATCCTTCGCGTGGGCGCAGACGAACTATGCGGCGCTGGGCGGAGTTGTGATGGATCCGCAGCGGCTTGCAATACCTCATGCAAGAGTGACGTTGATGGCGGTGAAGACCGGGGCGGAACGCGTGGTGGTCGCCAATGCTCAAGGCGTGTATGAGGCGAGTGGCCTGCTGCCAGGAGCTTATCTGGTGCAGGCGGAGAGTCGCGGGTTTGCGACGACGCGGCGATCGCTGCAGTTGGAGGTGGGCCAGCAGGTGACGCTGGATGTGATGCTGGCGGTGGGTCCGGATACGCAGACGGTGACGGCGGTGACGACGGCGGAGTTGCTGAAGACGGCGGACGCCAGCGTGGGCGAGGTGGTAGACCAGCGGGCGGTGGCACAGCTTCCGCTGAATGGGCGGATGTTGGTGGACCTGATGCTAACAGTACCGGGCGCGCACCTGAGCCATGGGGCACAGACGGGGGATATGAATCCTCTGTACTGGCGACCGGGTCAACGGTCGGCGATCAGCGTGGGCGGCAACCGGCCGAATGCGAACTACTTCCTTCTGGACGGGGCTACGAACACAGACCCTACGTTCAATACTCAGAACCTGAGCGCATCACCGGATGTGGTGCAGGAGTTCCAGGTGCAGGTGGGAAGCTATTCGGCACAGATGGGCGGCGCGGGGGGCGGGCAGGTGAATATCGTGACACGGTCGGGTGGAACCCGGCTGCATGGGACGGCGTATGAGTTCCTGCGCAATGGGGCTCTCGATGCACACTCGTTCAACGATATGGGTGGCACGAAGCATCTGGTGCAGAACAATTTTGGCGGCTCTCTTGGGGGGCCGCTGTGGAAAAAGCAGACGTTCTATTTTGTGAACTATGAGGCGCTCCGCCATGTTCAGGCGGACACCATGACGGACACCGTGCCGACTCCGGACGAGGCTGCTGGCGACTTCAGCATGAGCGGGGTGACGATCTACGACCCAAATACGACCGCAGTGAATCCGAGCTACAACCCGGCGTTACCGGTGAGCAAGCAGAATCCGCAGTTCACGCGGCAGCCATTTCCGAACAATGTGATTCCCGCAAGCCGGTTGAGCCCGGTAGCGGTGAAGATGTTAACGAGATATACGCCCATGCCGAACCTGATGATGGGGATGGGTGGGGGGATGACGATGATGGGGCAGCCCACGGTGGTGGGCACGGGTAACGACTCCAACAACTATCTGGATGTGCGGAACGAGCGGCACTATACGGACCAAGGAACTGTGCGCATCGACCATCAGTTTGGAGCGAAGGATACCTTCTTTACGAGGTATAGCGCGGGTGGAGAGCATGGCTTTATGCCGCAGAACCTGCCGGGCTTTGGATATGTGCATGACAACCTATCGCAGCAGGGGATGGGATCGTACAGTCATATCTTTACGCCGTCCCTACTGAATGTGGTTACGGTGGCGGTATCGCGGCTGAGCATGAACCATACGACGGAGAGCGCGAACAAGAACGATATTACGGGTGAGCTGGGGATTGCCGGAGTGGGGTTTGGCGGGGCAGGGGCGTGGGGCGCGCCGTACTTCAACGTGCAGGGCTACTCGCCGATTGGGGACAGTTATGCGGCTACGCCGATGCATGCGTGGGACACTCTGATTGAAGGCCGCGATACGGTGAACTGGCAGGTGGGACGGCACAACCTGAAGTTTGGCGGGGGTTACCAGTGGTTCATCTGGCCGATGTGGGGGTTCTTCCAGAACCGTGGGTACTACCAGTTTACGAACGGATTTACGACAGACATTGGAGCGAATAATGGGACGGGTTCGGCGCTTGCGAGCTTTCTGCTGGGGCTGCCGGCGGTGCGACAGCGGCAGGCGGGGATTCCGCAGATGAACCTGCGGCAGTGGTACGCGAATGGATATCTGCAGGACACATTCCGTCTGACGAAGCATACGACAATCGACTACGGCGTGCGGTATGAGTATATGAGCGCGCTGAGGGACGTCAAGTACACGAACAGCAACCTGACATTCGCGCAGGATGGAACGCCTAGCGTCTTTATCGGCGGGCAAAATGGGATGCCGCAGGGGTTAATGTATCCGAACCGGACGGACTTTGCGCCGCGTTTTGGGATATCGCAGAGCATTCCGGGGGCCGGGCTGGTGCTTCATGCGGCGTATGGAATCTTCTTTACGCCGGTGGACATGAATACGTGGTGCAACCAGCGGCACAACGTTCCATACACGTTCCCGGAGACGAACCAGAGCGACAACTTTACGCCGTCGATCAACACCTTCGACTTCGCTCCAGCGGTGCTGGGAACAACGGTGGTGAGCTTTACGGGGATGCAGACGCAGCCTGCGCCGCAGTACATCCAGCAGTGGAGCGCGGCGGTGGAGCAGAGCCTGGGAGCGAGTACGGTGCTGGAGATTGGGTACTTGGGCTCACGCGGGTTCCATCTGCAACGGGCGCACCTGATCAACAATGCGCAACCGGGACCTGGGTTGATCCAGCCGCGGCGGCCTTTCAAGAAGATCAGCTTCGTTCCGAACACGGCGCTGCCATCGAATATTTCGGTAGCGAGCACGACATTTGGCGTGAGCACGATCAACCTGCTGGAGAACTCGGCGCAGAGTTGGTACGACGCGGGATATGTGAACGTGCGGCGGCGGACGACGAAGGGGCTCAGCCTGCTGGCGAACTACACGTGGTCGAAGAGCCTGTCGAATGCTCCAGACTTCCGTTCGCCGATGTTCGAGGCGGCGATTCCACAAGACAACAACAACCTGGCGGCCGAGAAGGGACCGGCATGCGATGTAAGAAATAGGGTAGCCGTGAGCGCGGTATACGACATTCCGACCTGGGGGCGGAGCCGGGTGACACGCGCGGTGACCAGAGACTGGCGCGCTTCGACGATCCTGCAGGCGCAGAGCGGGTTTCCGCTGACGATCTCGGTGTTTGGTGATACGGCGAATGCAGGGACCGCGCTCGGGGAGAACCCGGTGCGGGCGAATGCTACGGGCAAGCAGGTGTTCGGGCCGGGAACGCAGAGGGCGACGACGTGGTTCAATCCTGCGGCGTTTGCGGCTCCGGCGGCCTATACATTTGGGAATGCAGGGCGGAACACCGTTGTTGGGCCAGGAACGCAGACGATGGATGTGAGCGTGGTGCGGAGCTTCGCGGTGCGGGAGTCTCTGCGGCTGGAGATGCGCGGCGAGTTCTTCAACGCTCTGAACCATACGAACCTGGGAACACCAAACCGGTTTGTGAATACGGCAGGATTTGGCTCGATCACCGAAGTGACCACGCCGGGGAGAGAGATTCAGGTGAGTGCACGGCTTTCGTTCTGACTACAACCTACACCAGAAGATGGTTCAGGGGAGTTCTCCTCCGGCTTAGTAGTTTGCTAGGGAACGCACTGCGAGTATCGCGCAGTCTGAAAAAATAATCAGAACACCTAACCTACATGTACACGTGGTAGGCATATTGGACAACTGCTTCTGCTGTCAACTGGCGAGAACAGAGCAATGCGCTCATTCAGGTTGGGCCCGGGCTCCTACCCTCGGAGCCGAACCCTGGGCAGTCCCACAATTGCTGACCACAACGCGTTTTCTATGTGCAGGTCACTTGTGTCAAGGTTTGTCCTTTGTTTTCCTTCATAGAGTTTTTTGCTTTTGCTGTTTACTGGTTGCAACGCATGTTGCTCTCAACCGGGTTTCTATACGCACTCTTGATGAGCTGTGTCTTGATGCAAGCTCAGTGTCGGTTGGGGTTCGAGAGGAGAGTCGATGCTGCCATTTCTCGTTCGGTCTGGAGGACCCAAACACGTTCGCAGTCATCGGAACACGGTGTCGTCGCAATGGGTGAACATGATCATCTCCTGTGCAGCTTTTTCGTAGAAGGATACATACGGCTCTTGCGTGATCCAGATGCAGCACGATTCGTGGCTCATGTTTGGATGCATAAGCTCTTCAAGAGTCGGCGGAATTGAGCGACCAAGCCGGACTTGGTCGTATTGAGGCAAGATGCAGAGAACAGAGTTCAATGTCAAAGTTGAAGTTAGTGTTCTCGGCGGCTGTGCCGGTTGTCAGAGTGTCGGCATCGCCCAGCAAGAGGTCGCCGATCGCGTGCCTCAAGATTTCCAAGGGAACCGTCGGCATTCCATGCAACGTTGTCTTCAAACTGAAGTTTTCTTTCTAGGCACGCATGCTTTATGAACGAAGGATTGTTATGTCAGACGTGAAGGAACCGAAACACAATTCGCAAGCTTTAGCGCACGGCGAAGTAACGAGACGTGGTTTTCTGTAAGCGTCTCTCGTTATCGCAGGGACTGCAGCGGTGTCGGCAGTAATGCCAGCTCCAAAGGCAGAGGCGCAAGCGAAGCAGAAACGTCCTAACCTTGTCTTCTTCTTAGGAGAAGGACAGCGTGCTGACGCGCTCTCTATCGCGGGGCATCCTATCCTCAAGACACCAAACCATGACCGCATCGGACGCGAAGGCGTTCGCTTTGCGAATGCGATCTCACAACCGATCGTGCGATCTCGTGGATCGATGAAGATCGGGGCGACAAGCCTTTCTGCATCCTGATCTGGTTCGTTGCACCGCATGAGCCGTTCTCTCGTCCGCGTCGTCACGCCGACCTTTACAATGGCACACCCATTGCGAAGCCCGCAACCTTCGACGAAGACCTCAAGGGTTATCCGGGTAAGCCGAAGAGTTTTGTTGAGACAGAAAACAAGCTCGGAACCATGTCAACGCACGTTGCCTGAGGATCGCTCGAAGGTGTAGCCAAGAACTACTACGCAGGGTTGGTCGCCGTAGATGAGAATATTGGTCGCGTTCTTGATCACCTTGAGAAGAAGAAAATTCTTGATGACACGGCCATCCTGCATAGCTCCGACCACGGATACTTCCATGGAGAGTGGCGACTCTTTGATAAGCGCCTCATGAGCCGGCGTCAGACGAGCTTCATCGCCGCAATGGCCTCGAGCCGCGCGGCCTTGAGGATCTTCACCGGGTCGCCGACCGACGAGAACTCCATGCAGATATAGCGGTCATAGTGCAGTTCGGCCAGTTTGCGGTAGATGTTGCCATAGTTCACCTCGCCCGTGCCGGGCTGGTGTCGTCCTGGAACGTCTGCAATGTGCACGAGGCCGACCTGGTCGATGTTCTTTTCAAGCTTTTCGATCAGATTCCCCGCCTGGCGCTGCTCATGGTAGAAGTCGTACAACACTTTGATCCGAGGGCTGCCTACCGCGCGGGTGATCTCGAAGGCCTCGGCGACGCTGGTCACGGCCTCCTGCTTGTGCTCCAGAAGGTCGATCGGCTCCAGCACGATTTCGATCCCCTCCTTTTCGAGCAGATCCGCAGCGTACTTGAGCGTGTCGACGATCGCCGCCCTCTGCTGCTCGGGCGTCTGTTCCGGCACGCGGGTGAATGCGGTGTAGATAAACTGCTTGCAGCCCAGCTCCTTTGCGCCGGGAATCGCCTTCATCAGGTCGTCGTGAAGAGCGGTCCGTTTGGAGTGGTCGGCCAATGCGTTGCGTCCCGGCACGGCGCTGTCAACCTCGATGCCAAGCGCGTGCTTCTTCGCAAGGTTCCGTTTCCATTCCTCGGGCGTCCACTTCTCGTATTCGCTTCCGACCTCGACGCCGCCGAAGCCAGCCGCCGCGGCGAGGTCCAACTGCTGCTCGAAGGTGAGGCCCTTGGGCAGCGTCCACAGCATGATGGAGAACTTATGGCCGCCGTTGCCGGGAGGCGTGGGAGGCGCGGGCGAGGCGAACGCATTGGCATCGGGCAAAAAGGGCGTAAGCAATGCGGTCATCGATAATTTTTGGAACTCGCGACGGTTCATCAGGTCTCCTGTGCTCGCGAGCAAGTATAAAGTAAAGGAATGCGCGTCACACGCCATGCGAGCTGAGCTGCATCCTCGTGTGGTCATCGATGTACGCGGACGCAAGCGTGGAGTTGAATGAGAGTGAAGAAGCGATTCTTGAAATTTGCGTATGCCGCGTCTCTGCTGTGCCTCGGGGCCGCTTCATCGCGAGCCCAGTTTCCCCAGTCCCCGGTCGATCCTGCATCGGCGGAGAGCGGATCGAAGATCTACGCCGGCAGCTGTGCACGCTGTCACGGAGAGGACGCGCGCGGCACGGAGACCGCGCCCGATCTACTGCGCTCGCTGGCCGTTCTGCACGACCGCCGCGAGATGCTCTATGGGAAGGAGCTTGCCCCGCTGATGACGGCCGGCCCAAACCACAACTTCAAGTTCAGCGAAAAACAGCTTGCTGACCTGTCGCAGTTTCTGACCGCATCGGTCAACGGCATCCTGAGGAGCGGCTACAACGCTCAGCCGACGAACATGCTAAGCGGCGACGCCAAGGCGGGCGAGGCATTCTTCAACGGCGCGGGCGGATGCGGCAAGTGCCACTCGGTGACGGGTGACCTCGCGGGCCTGGGGAAGCGATACGCGCCCGCTGCGCTGCAGCAGAAGTTCCTCTTTCCCAACTATGGCCTGTTCATCCGGCACAAAGTGCAGGCTACGGTGAAGCTACCCTCTGGCAAGACCTACAGCGGTGACCTTGTCCATGTCGACGACTTCACGGTTGCGCTTCGGGAGAAGTCGGGCGAGTACCGCTCTTTCACCCGCATCGCAGGAACGACGGTGACGACAGTCGATCCCTTCGCCGCGCACGTCGATCTGCTGAACAAATACACCGACCCTGACATCCACAACCTGACGAAGTACCTGGTAACGCTGAAATGAAGCTGCTGACTGCATCGATACTCGCCTTATTCGTCTCGCCCGTTATGCTTCCCGCACAGGCAACGCCCGAACCTGTGAAGCCCAACCTCGCGAAGCTGACCGATAGCTGGCCCACCTACAACGGCGACTACTCTGGCCGTCGCTACAGCCCGCTGGCGAAGGTCAATACGACGACCGTGAAACAGCTTTCGCTCGCGTGGAGCTTCCGCGTCGAAACCACCACCGGCGGCGGCAAGCGCATCTCCGCAACGCCGCTGGAGGTGAACGGCGTTCTCTACTTCACCGTGCCCAGCCACGTATGGGCCGTGGACGCGCGCAACGGGCGAAAGCTGTGGCAGTTCAACTGGGCCAGCAAGGGCGGTGAGAGCATCGGCAATCGCGGCGCGGCCGTGCTGGGCAACACACTCTATTTTGAGACGGAAGACTGCAACCTGGTCGCCATCGACATTACCACCGGCAGGGAGAAGTGGCATGCGTCGATCGGCAATCCGGACCAGTTCTACTTCGGCAGCGTGGCGCCGGTGATTGTGAAGAACCACGTGATGGTCGGCATCAGCGGAGACGACTTCGACATTCCCGGTTACATTGAAGCGCACGACCCTGAGACCGGCGCCCTGCAGTGGCGCTGGTATTCGCACCCCAACCCCGGCGAGCCCGAGGCCAAGACCTGGCCCAACGACGAGGCGATGCTGCACGGCGGCGGCATGACGTGGGTGGCGGGCACCTACGATCCCGATCTGAATCTCTACTACTTCGGCACCGGCAACGCGCAGCCTGTCATCAACGGCACGGCGCGACCGGGTGCCAACCTGTACACCTCCACTATCTGCGCGCTGAATCCCGACACGGGCAAGCTCGTCTGGTACTTTCAGCCGAACCCGCACGACTCCCACGACTGGGACGCAGTGCAGACGCCTGTGCTGATCGATGGCGTCATCGCCGGCAGGAAGCGTAAGCTGCTGGCGCAGGCCAGTCGCAACGGATGGTACTTTCTTCTGGACCGCACGGACGGCAAGGCCCTGGTGAGCACGCCCTTCGCGAAGCAGAACTGGACGCTGGGCCTGGACGCGAAGGGAACGCCGATTCCGAATCCCGCGAAGATGGCGCAGCCTAACGGAGCCCTTGTCGCGCCGAACCAGTCAGGCGCGGCGAACTGGTATCCGCCCAGCTTCAACCCGGCTACCGGCCTGTTCTACGTGCCGGCGTACGACGCCTACAGCGTCTACTACATCTACGACAACAACAAGAAGCCCGAGGGCTGGGCTGGCAACGACCGTGGCGGATGGTCGCGGGCCTCGCTTCGCGCCATTGACTACAAGACCGGCAAGGTCCGCTGGAACCACGAGTGGCCCAGCACGGGCGGCCGCTCCGGAATTCTGACCACGGCCGGCAACCTGCTCTTCACCGGCGACACCACATCGAACCTGGTCGCCTTCAATGCGGCTACGGGCGCAGTTCTGTGGCACGCGGGGCTAGGCAGCATCGTGAGCAACGGCCCGATAACCTACGAACTCGACGGCCTGCAATACGTCGTAGCAGCAGCGGGCGACACCCTGTATGGATTCGTCCTTCACTAAAGCGAGGTGGCTGGACGAGCTTGTTTGCGTCCATCGCCCTCTCCTTATGAACTTCGTTTTGCCTCTTGCCTTGGCTTCGCTTATGAGACGGCGATCGGTCTCTCTGCCGT
>Ga0193753_10002504_pt1 | contig 14367 bp, 11 predicted proteins | sample H1c2metaG_FD_144925 | JGI IMG/M metagenome (GOLD analysis project Ga0193753, IMG submission 144925) | Soil microbial communities from a riparian zone of the East river system, Colorado, United States - H1c2 | ecosystem: Environmental > Terrestrial > Soil > Riparian zone | place: USA: East... | reverse complement strand
AAAGATTTGTTTATTAAACGATGGTCGAAACGTGCCGAAGAAATTTTTGGCTGGAAGGTATCAGAAGCGCTTGGGAAAAATGTGTACGATCCTGACTTTCCTATCATTTATGACGAAGATATAAAGGCAGTGGATAAAATTAACGAGCAATTGATGAAAGGTGAGGTTAAAAGGAGCCTGAGTCTTAATCGTAATTACACCAAAGACGGCCATGTAATTTATAGCGAATGGTATAATTCTGTACTAAAGGATGAGCAGGGTAATGTAATAACGATATTATCATTGGTGCACAACATAACTGAAAAAAAAATTGCTGAAGAGCAGATCAGACAACGTGAAGCTCATTTGGCCGAAGCACAAAGGCTGGCAAAACTGGGAAGTTGGGATTTTGATATAAAAGCTGACAGGCTTACCTGGTCAGAAGAATTATACAATGTTTTTGGCACCAACAAAGGCGTATTCAGAGAAACGCATGATTCGTTTTTACACCTGGTAGACGAAGAAGACAGGGAATTTGCCTCGCAGGCCAGCAGGCACACCCAACAAACAGGAGAACCTTTTACCATAGAATATCGCATCACCACACCCAAAGGAGAAAAACGGGTTATCCAGGAACATGGATATGGGCAGACGGATGACAAAGGAAAAGTTGTTCGTTTGTTTGGTACCGCCCAGGATATTACGGAGCGCAAAAAAGTAGAAGAAACGCTGAATAAGTCTTATGAAGAAATAAGGCGGCTGACCGTGCATCTGCAGAAGATTCGTGAAGAGGAGCGGACATATATTGCAAGAGAAATCCATGATGAACTGGGACAACAACTTACCGCAATAAAAATGGATGTGGCCTGGATTGATAAAAAAATACCCGAAGAAACCACCGCCATAAAAAGTAAACTGAAAAATATTATAGGGTTGCTGGATGGGAGCAATCAATCTGTAAGAAAAATATTAAGCGAACTAAGGTCGGGGATTTTAGACGATCATGGTTTGCTGGAAGCCCTGAAGTGGCAGGCCCTGCAATTTACAGAAAGAACGGGCATCCCTGTTGAATTTACGACCACTGAAACAGCCATTAAGTTGCCGGAAGAAATTGCTACCTGTATTTTCAGGGTATACCAGGAGTCGCTTACCAATATCATGCGCTATGCCCGGGCAAATAAAGTTTTAACTTCATTAAAGATCTTAGGAGATTCCATAGTGGTAATCATTGAAGATGATGGAAATGGATTTGATACTGCAGCTGTACAAACCGGCAAATCATTCGGCATTTTGGGCATGAAGGAAAGAGTTGGTTCTGTACAGGGAAATTTTGAGTTGATTTCTGTACCCGGTAAAGGCACATCAATTACCATCAGTATTCCGTATAAAACGGACAAAAGAAATATCTTCAGATAACATGAAACGAATACTTTTAGCTGATGATCACAGCTTTATCCGCCTGGGGCTTATCCAGATCCTCAAGGACGAGTATCCCTCTGTGGAAATAACAGAAGCGGGGGATGGGGCGGCACTCATTAAAGAAGTAATGGAGCATGATTGGGATTTGGTTATATCTGATCTTGATATGCCCGGAAAAAGCGGACTGGAAGCTTTGGAACAAATTAAACTTCTAAAACCTGCTTTACCGGTTCTGATTCTAAGCATTTTTACTGAGGATCTATATGCAGTAAGGGTGTTAAAAGCCGGCGCATCAGGGTACATGAATAAAAACGCCGCCCCTTATGAGTTAATTAATGCCATACAGCGGATTTCTTTAGGCCGGAAATACATTACTCCCGAGATAGGCGAAAAATTATTATTACAAATTGATACAGACAAAAACCCTCATGAGCTGCTTACTAATAAAGAACTTGAAATTTTTAAACTGCTCGCTTACGGTAAAACGATTACCCAGATAGCAGAAATATATTCATTGGCTTTAACCACAGTAAGCACACACCGGAGCAGGATCATGGAAAAACTTAATTTATCTACTAATTCTGCATTAACCCGGTATGCCATTGCCCATCATATAATTTCTGATATAGAGTTATAAAATGCTCCTCTGAAACGCTATCCTCAGAAAGCTTATCTATTAACCAGTCTGTGCGATTGTATATAATAACAGTAAGGAACTGCTTTAACTGTATTACAGCTGCGAAAAACACTGGCAACAGTCTATATGGAAATATTTTTCCAATAGATATTTCCCTTATAACTGGTAGTATAACTACTACTCAAAATACCCCCCCTGCTTCTACTAAAATCAGCGGCCTGCTACTATTAAATGTCAATCGATATTATAAGTTCTTTGTACTACTAAAATATAAAAATGCTGGTATTAATTGTTGATGGCTCTGCCCGGATAATTGAAAGACTGGAGGAAATGATAGCAGAGGAAGGGAACATAACGGCTGTTCACAGCACTGTTTCCTTTGAAGAAGCAAAAAAGCTATTTAAAGAGAATATATATGATGCGGTGTTGCTGGATATTGATTTGCCGGGAAATGAATCATTAAAATTATTAAAAGAAATAAAAAGCACCAGTGAAGAAACTTGCGTTATTATCCTGTTCACTCATATAGATAGTTATATAAAGAAGCAATGCGAATCCCTGGGCGTTGATTTTTTCTTTGACAAATACTACGAATTTGAAAAAATATGCGGGCTATTGTGCAGTCTGCCATTTATAAATACAAAAAAAAGATTTGGGCAAAAGGAAAAACATATAAACGGGTAATTTTATTTCAAACTGTCTGGATCCTCATGATTCTTTAAAACATGCACCTATAGAAACTGCTGGTGCAGGATAACATGAGTGATGCAGTGTCAGGCATCTGAGCCCTTGCATAAAAACAAGGCTGTTAACAGTATTATTCATTTAAAAGACGAGACAGGTTTGTAATTGGTTTTTCTTTTTAGCAAAGGAGAATTTGAAAACAGAATGCTATAACGAACCAGGTTATGTTGCCGCGGTTTTATGAAAGTGATTGATGAACCTGGTTTTTATTGGTAAATCAACCTATGGCAGAATAAGGATACAACATGAAAGAGCCATTAAAAGTATTAATGCTTGAAGACAACGCCCGCGATGCAGAAATTATACAACGGCTCCTGCTAAATAAAAAATTGTATTGTGAGTTTCTCCTGGCTGTTGACAAAAAAACCTACCTGCTGGCCCTGGATCAATTTCATCCGGACATCATTCTGTCCGACCATTCTTTACCACAATTTAATTCAGTGGATGCGCTGGCTATAGCCCGTCAGCTGTTTCCTGGAATTCCGTTCATTATGGTAACAGGAACCGTATCGGAAGGGTTTGCAGCAGATATTATTAAATTAGGCGCAGACGATTATATTCTCAAAGACAGGTTGGAAAGGTTGCCGGCAGTAATTGATATAGTACTGCGCCAGCGACAGACTGAAAGAGAAAAATTGCAGGCAGCAGAAAAATTAAAGCGTAGTGAAGAGAATTACCGCTCTATAATGGAAAGGGTGTCTGACGGCTTTGCAGCACTTGATAAGTGCTACTGTTATACTTACGTAAATAAAAAAGCAGGTCAGATTTTAAAATGCAAACCCGGAGAACTGGTTGGTAAACACATCTGGACGGAATTTCCGGACGAGATTGGCAATGACTTTTATAAAGCCTGTTTAAAGGCAATGAAAGAACAACAATACATTCAGATCGAAGCATACAATCCGATGGTGCATATTTGGCTGGAAAGCCACATTTATCCTTCACCTGATGGTCTGTCAATTTTTTTCAGGGATATCACAGAACGTAAAAAAGCTGAAAAGGCCATTGTTGAAAGTGAAGAAAAATACCACACCCTGGTTGAACAGGCATTTGACAGTATTATTATATATACGCCAGACTTAATTATCCAGGACTGTAACCAGAGAGCTTGCAGTACTTTGGGTTACACGCGGGAAGAACTAAAAGAACATAACGTAAATGAATTGTTTTTTAAAGAAGATATCATTGCCAGGCCCTTGTATTTTGAGACACTGAAAGCCGGTCAGCCCACCCTCGATTACCGGAAATTGAAAAGGAAAGATGGCGCTGGAATTGAAATGGAAATCGGCACCAAAATGATGCCTGACGGGAAGCTGATGGCCATTGCCAGGGATATAACCGAAAGAAAAAAAGCAGAACAAAAAATAATACAGTCGGAAACCAATCTGAGGGCCATTTTTGAAAATGCTTCTGAAGGGTTTTTACTGACGGATAAAAATGCTGTTGTAATGGCTTTTAACAAAAAGGCAGCAGCGTATTATTTCTTCAGTAAGGAAAAAGAAATACAAATTGGTCAGCCAATTTACGATTGTATTGAAGAATCACGCAAGGAATTCTTTCAGGGAATAATTGCGAAAACCTTACAGGGAGAAATCATTCAGTACGACAGATCCTATGTTATGGAAAATGGCAAAACTTACTGGATTGATTTTTCTATAACACCTGTTGTAGAAGCCGGCCGGGTAAATGGTATATGCATTACCGGCAGGGACGTCACCGAAAAGAAAATAATTGAACGGGAAAGGGAATTTGACCGGAATAACCTCAAAGCGCTGATAAATAACACCAATGACCTGATGTGGAGTGTAGACAGGGACCTCAGGTTAATTACTTCTAATAACGCATTTGATAAGATGGTTACAGCTATGTCTGGGAAGAAAGCCATAAAAGGAAATAATATTCTTACAGGTGGTTTCAGGAAAGAACAATTGAATCGCTTTCGCAAATTTTATGAACGGGCGTTTTTGGGAGAAAGCTTTACGGAAATTGAACAGACTGACTCCCCGGATGATTTCTGTTCAGAAATTTCCTTTTACCCTGTCTACAATGGTGATACTATCATTGGGGCCGCATGTTTTTCCCGCAACATTACCCAACGGATAAAAGATGAAAAGGAAATAACGGATTACAAAAATGCGCTTGACCAGTCCTCCATTGTATCCATTACCGATCGGAAGGGGATCATTAAATATGTGAACGGCAACTTCTGTAAAGTTTCGGGCTATTCAACACATGAGTTGCTTGGTCAGGATCATAGTATTATCAGTTCCGGTTATCATTCTGCTGCCTGCTTCAAAAAATTACTGACATCGGTAGTGAAAGGCAAAATATCAAGAGGTGAATTTTGCTGCAAAGCAAAAGACGGGTCCCTGTATTGGGTGGATACGACTATAACGCCATTTCTGAACGATAAAGGAATGCCTGTCCAGTACCTTGCAATAACAAATGATATAACAGAAAAGAAACTGATGGAGCAGGAAATAACAGCTCAAAAAATTCAGGAGCAAAAGAAAATAGCGAGGGCCATTATAAAAGCCCAGGAAAAAGAAAGAAATTTTATCGGCCAGGAGCTTCATGATAATATTAACCAGATATTAGCGAGCACAAAATTGCACCTTGAGGTAGCGGGAAATGACAATGCAGCTGTAAAAGAATTAATCAGGTATCCAATTACACTGTTAAACAGCACCATCCAGGAGATCCGGTTATTAAGCTGCAAACTGGTAACTCCTTTGAAAAATATTAATTTAATTGATTTGATTCAACGGCTGCTTGATGACCTGAGTAAAAGCAAAGGAATAATAACGGCTTTTGAATATAATTTATCAGATCTGCTTATAAGTGATGATCTGACATTAAACATATACAGGATCATACAGGAGCAGCTGAATAATATTGTGAAGCATGCCGCTACACAAGAAGCAAGTATATCAATACAATCGGATAATGGTTTTATCAGTATTGTTGTGGCAGATAACGGTAAGGGGTTTGATGTAAATAAAAAAAGAAAGGGGATAGGCATTTCAAATATGATAAACAGGGTTGAGTCTTTTAATGGTGAAGTGAAAATAGAAAGTTCCCCGGGCAATGGATGTAAAATTAGCTTTACAATACCCCGTTAATTGTAAAAGCCACTATTTAACCTGGCAACAATTTTTTTTGTTTTTTCTACAGCCACTATCTCTTCAACCGTTATTGCATACCCATCAACACAGTCAGCCCGCCGCCACGCATCAATATGTATTTCGCCTGCAGCTTCGGGCCAGGATGTTTTTATACAGCGTCTTTTTAGGGTCTTCCCCAATACCAAAAAAAACATCATGCTGTTCAGTGTTTCTCTCTTTTTTCCTGCAACCCGGCAGGATAAATAATTCAGGTTGAACCATATCATTCCTTTGCGTGTATCCTGCAATTTTGATTCCCTTTATTCTCACGGGCAATTCAGCTACATTTGAAGCAGAAATAAACAGCATGCATACAGTTTTCAATTACGGGATAGATCATTTAACTGCCAGCAATGCAATTGCCATTGCTTCAGGCAAAACAAAAGGGATATTAAATGATGCCGCCATGGCCGGTATAAAAGCCAGCCGGCAATATGTACAGCAAATCGTGGACAATGATACCACGGTATATGGAATCAACACCGGCTTTGGTATTTTATCCAATACAAAAATTTCAAAAGCTGATACACAAACACTGCAGCACAAAATCCTGCAAAGTCACAGCGTTGGGGTAGGTGATCCTATACCCGTGGAGGTAGCAAAGCTGATGCTGATTACCAAAGTGCATGCACTGGCACAAGGTTATAGCGGCGTACAATTGGAAACATTGCAGCGCATCGGCTGGCATATTGAAAACAACATTATACCCGTGGTGCCTGAGAAGGGTAGTGTAGGGGCTTCCGGGGACCTGGCGCCGCTGGCACATTTGTTTTTGCCATTGATTGGTTTAGGAGAGTGTTATTATAAAGGAGAACGTACACATACGGCAGGTATTTTTGCCAAAGAAAATATGCAGCCATTGCAGTTGGGTCCAAAAGAAGGTTTGGCACTGATCAATGGCACCCAGTTTATTTTATCTTTTGCGGTAAAAGCAGTACAGCGTATGCACAATTGCCTGGAAGCTGCAGACATCATCGGCGCCATGAGCCTGGAAGCGCTTACCGGTACCAAATCGCCTTTTGATGAACGCCTGCACAAACTGCGGCCCTTTGCCGGCAACCAGCTGGTTGCACAGCGTTTGCGTTTGCTGTTAAAAGATTCAGCTATTATGCAAAGTCATGTAGACTGTGGAAGGGTACAGGATCCATATAGCCTCCGTTGTATGCCACAAGTGCATGGGGCCAGCCGCAATGCATGGCTGCATTTAAAAGAATTAACAGAAACAGAACTGAATGCGGTTACTGATAACCCCATTATTTTTAATGCAGCTGATACCATCAGCGGTGGCAATTTTCACGGTCAACCATTGGCGTTACCGCTCGACTATGCTTGTTTTGCCGCCGCAGAAATTGGCAATATTTCCGACCGCCGTTGTTATTTATTATTAGAAGGTAAATGGGGATTGCCTATGCTGTTAATGAAAGACGTGGGATTGAACAGCGGTTTTATGATTCCGCAATACACCACCGCTGCCCTGGTAACAGAAAACAAAACACTCTGCTTTCCTGCAAGCGCCGACAGTATACCCACTTCGCTCGGGCAGGAAGACCATGTAAGTATGGGCAGCATCAGCGGACGCAAACTCAACCAGGTACTGGATAACCTTGAATTTATATTAGCCATAGAATTACTCAGTGCCTGCCAGGCCATTGAGTTCCGTCACCCGTTAAAAAGCAGTGAACTGCTGGAGTTTGCACACGATTATGTGCGCCAATACGTGGGCTTTGCATCAGAAGACAGGATTTTCGCTGATGATATTAATAAAGTGTCCGGCATTATTAAAGATTTTTCTTTTGTAGAAAAGGTGAATGCGTTTGCAGCAGAGAAAAAAGTTGCGTTGAATGGGGGATATGATAGGTTTCACTTTTAATCGTCATCCGGATGCTTTTTGGCATACGCCTTGTTATCCCTGCGCTTTGTCATCCCTACGCTTTGTCATCCCGACGCAGGAGGGATCTAGCAGCATCGCATAAGTTGAGATCTGGCTTCGTAGAATGAATAACAGCGGGCTTCCATAATATTTATAGTCGCTGAGATCCCTCGTTCCTCGGGATGACAAACGCTCTGCTTTGTCATCCCGACGCAGGAGGGATCTCAGCGACTTCGCATAAAAGTTTGCCAATCAATAAAAACATCTTCAGGCTAAGAATTTAATTACTCATTATTTTTGTCTTAAACCTTATCATTATGCCAAAACTTAGCCAGCATCAGTATTATATTTATATCACAACCAATCCGCAAAAAAAAGTTTTATATACGGGTGTAACCAATGATCCTGCCCGCCGGATTATTGAACATTGGATGAACCGCGGAAAAGATGAAACATTTGCGGGAAAATACTATTGTTATAACCTTATTCATTATGAGAGTTTCCAATACATTGATAAGGCCATTGCAAGAGAAAAAGAAATAAAAGGCTGGCGAAGGCAAAAGAAGATTGATTTGATTAGGACAATGAATCCTTTCTGGACTTTTCTTAATGCATCTGTTTGTGATGGTTGGCCACCAAAGGAAATAGAGACCGGTAATTGAAGCCGTAACAGTTGGGATCTTGCTTCGTAGAAAGAATAACAGCGGGCTTTCACAATATTTATAATCGCTCAGATCCCTCCTGCGTCGGGATGACAAATAGCGTCGGATGGCAAACACTCATCTTTGTCATCCCGAGGAACGAGGGATCTCAATGATCCGGAAAAACATGATGTTAAATATTAAAAAGCATCCAGCTTGCAGGATCTGCAATAGTTGAGGTATTGCTTCGTAGAAAGGCTAAACAGCGGGCTTTCACAATATTTATAATCGCTCAGATCCCTCCTGCGTCGGGATGACAAATAAGGTGCGGGTGACAAATAGCGTCGGGATGACAAAACCGTATGGGATCACGAAAACAATAATTACATTCGTATATGATCACAACAATATCCAAATACGATCCAATCAAATACAAAACCCCAACGGGTACACAATTAAATTGCAAAGGCTGGATACAGGAAGCCGCACTCCGCATGTTGCTCAACAACCTGGATCCCGAAGTTGCAGAACGTCCTGATGATTTGATTGTATATGGCGGTCGCGGCAAAGCAGCCCGCAATTTTGAAGCGCTGGACAATATCATAAAGGCTTTAAAGATTTTAGAGAATGATGAAACGCTGCTGGTACAAAGCGGCAAGCCTGTAGGTATTCTCCAAACACATAAAGATGCACCAAGGGTACTGATCAGCAATAGCCAACTGGTACCCAACTGGGCCAACTGGAAACATTTTGATGAACTGGAAAAAAAGGGGTTGATGATGTACGGCCAGATGACTGCCGGTAGCTGGATCTATATCGGCAGCCAGGGCATTGTACAAGGTACTTACGAAACCTACGCCGCTATTGCCGATAAACATTTTGTTTGTCATCCCGACGAAGGAGGGATCTCATCGCCTGCAAATAAGGAGAACTCAAATAGAAAAAGTAATTCCAACGCACCGGGATCACTCACGTCTGACGTCTCACGTCTGACGACTCACGAAACCAGTTTAAAGGGCACCCTTAACGTCACCGCAGGTCTCGGTGGCATGGGTGGTGCGCAACCACTGGCCATTACCATGAACGGGGGCGTGGCACTCATCGCCGAAGTGGAAGAATGGCGTATCGACAAACGCATCGAAACAAAATACCTGGATGAAAAATATACGGATATAGACAAAGCCATTGATGCAGGTATAAGGTATAAGGCGGAAGGTAAAGGGAAGAGCATTGGTATATTATGCAATGCAGTTCACCTTTTGCAACGACTCGTGGAACGCAATATCATCCCCGATACATTAACGGATCAAACATCGGCGCACGACCCACTGGTTGGGTATACACCGCATACACTCAGCAATGAAGATGCGAAACTACTGCGCTTATCCAACCCCGATAGATACATTGAACTGGCTTACGAAAGCATGTACCTCCATGTGCAACTGATACTGCAACTCATGGACAAGGGCGCTATCACGTTTGATTATGGTAACAATATCCGCGCACGTGCCCAGGAGTATGAGCGCCGCAATTCTCACGCCTCACGGCTGACGGCTCACGATCCATTCGCTTTTCCCGGCTTTGTTCCTGCCTATATCCGTCCATTATTCTGCGAGGGCAAGGGGCCTTTCCGCTGGGCCGCGCTCAGTGGAGATCCGGCGGATATTGCCGTAACTGATGAACTGATCGCCGGTATGTTCCCGGAGAATGCTTCCCTGCAACGCTGGTTAAAACTGGCCAGGGAGCGCATTGCATTCCAGGGATTACCCGCCCGTATTTGCTGGCTGGGCCAGGGTGAGCGGGAGAAGGCGGGACTTGCATTTAATGAACTGGTGCGCATGGGTAAAGTAAAAGCGCCGATTGTTATTGGCCGCGACCATCTCGATACCGGGTCTGTTGCCAGTCCCAACCGCGAAACCGAAGCCATGCTGGATGGCAGTGATGCCGTGGCCGATTGGCCCATTCTCAATGCGCTTGTAAATACCGCAGGCGGCGCCAGCTGGGTTTCTCTGCACCATGGCGGCGGCGTTGGGATGGGGTACAGCATTCATGCAGGTATGGTAATCGTAGCCGATGGAACCGATGAAGCTGCGGCAAGGCTCAGCCGTGTATTGAGGAATGATCCGGGTATGGGTGTGATAAGGCATGCTGACGCTGGTTATGAACTCGCCAAAGAAACAGCAAAAAAGAATGATTTGGATTTGCAAAGCAGGTTGTAGTTTTCTTTTATGTTTTTTTATGAGCCAAGCTGAATTGCTGCTATGAAGCATCGTTGCCTGCCTGCCGGACAGGCAGGCGTCGCACTCTTGTACGGCAGGAATTTTATTGGGCGTATTAAATTCTCCACAAACAAGATGTCAAATTTGTTTACCCTGCTCCACAAATTTAGCTGCCAAATATGGCTGCCTGGTTTTCTCCAGCCGCCGTCGTTGGATGTTTTCATCAACGCCCGTGGCTCAGTTTGACAGTGTCATACCCATTTGCATAAAAAGCGATAGGAAATCAAAATGATTCCAGGCTTCCTGTATTTTCCCATCTTTTATTACAGTAATAGTAATTCCTGAAAACTGTATGGCTTTGCCGGAAGGAGCAACAGATTTTTCTGCACTTACCTTAAATGGACTACCGGAATGCTTAAGCCGTACTACTGCAAGGGCTGCAATTTTATCCCCTTCGCTGACTGTATTTTCAATAGTTACCTGAATATCAGGAAAAGAAGCAATGAATTTCCTGAAGAATACTTTAAAATTTTCAGTTCCAACTACCTCATTATTATTTTCATCTGTCAGCCCATGGGCAATGGCTGTTGGAGAAAGCATTTCATCTATGGCATTTTCTCTTTTTTTATTCCATACTTCTTCATACCATTTCTTAATAAGTTCTTCATTCTTCATAGTAAGCAAGTTTAGTTGGTTTAAAGTTAAACGATTTTTTATCTGTCTTTTCGGTTTATTTTCTACCCGCATACCAGCGCAAGTATACAGAGCCGGCTTGTGCGATAGGGTACTTGTGCATTATAATTACTCAGGAACCACAAGTGCTGGCATTCCGCTTGTGTAGCCAGCGCATCATAAATAAGTTGCCGGGCTCCGGTTAATTTGCAAGGGTAATTTTAATAAGGTTTTTTGGGGATTCATCCTGGTATCATACATATTCAGGATAGTCACTTTATTATCTTTGATTTTGTAGTATAGTCTGCTGTGCCGGGTGATTAATAAACCTCTTATGTCTTTTGCTTTAGTGGATAGAGCGCCCACATAAGGTTGTCTTGTAAGTAATTCAATACGACGGTCAATTTTCTTAAGAAATTCAACTGCCACTTTGTGCGACCATTCTTTTTCAAGGTAAGTAAGAACTTCTGTACTTTATTGGTGAATCGTTTCTTGACAATTATTTGGTACGCCATTGTTGGGTGGCCTTTTTAAATTCTTCCAGGATATCCGTGTCTTTTTCTTCATCTTCTTCAGCCAGTGCAGTAAGTTCTTTTACCTGCTCATCACTAAGCTTATCCGTAATATCGGCATTTTTCACTTTGCCGTAAAATACAAAGTCTTCTTTCAATAAAGAAAGTAATGCTTCGTCATTTGTATTTTCAATGAAGGCCACCAATTCTTTTTTTAAATCGTTTGCTGGCATATGATTATGATTTTATCAAATTTACAAAAAATATGCGCTAATACAAACCTGCTTTTCTGCCTGTACAACCCTATTTTATAAACTGCCTTCCAATCTCACACAATTATGTAAGTATGCGGAATAGCTTTGTGCTACAGCATATTTGCGCCTGGATTTTTAAGAAACCTTTGTTACAGGCCAAGAAACCTGCACACATTTTCATCGCCTTATTCCTGCACCGGCTTCCAAAATTTGCATGAACTTTTACACTAACACAAGAACTGAAACTGTCCTCATTCTAAAAAGACCCCGCTCCGCAATAACAATTTTTGGGTGGTAGATTAAATATACCTTAGATTTAGTAAATATCCCACTCTTGAATCAACTGCTTGTCCCGCCCGCCTTTCTATCATTCATTCAAAAAAAAATTATGAACCAGAAACTAAACCGCCGTTTTATTTTGGCACTGGGCATTTCTTTGTCTCTTATCGCCTGCAACCAGGGAGAGAAAAAGGAAGAACCAGCTGCTAATGCTGACAGTACCAGTAAAGCAGCAACAGACACTGTTCAGCCAGTTGCAAAAGAAGCTGGCCCGGATGCTTTAGCAGTTGCCCCGGGTCTTTATAAACAAATTGGCGATACACTGGGCTTAAAAGTTATCGAAGCTACCTATAAGCCCGGCGATTCATCTGCAATGCACGCGCATACTGCTGACTATGCACTGTATGTGATTGCAGGAGGTACAACAGCGTTTTATACAAAAGAGGGGGCAAGAATGGTCAATGAAATGAAAACGGGCGCAGTAAACATAAGACCTGCTGAGGATCACAGTGTGAAAAATATTGGCAAAACAACCGTGAAAGTGCTGCTGGTAGAAGTGAACCGCCCGAGGGGAACCAGTTCACAGGACGCTTCAATGGATCCAACCAAAGTAGCAGCAACACTTTATAAATCAATGCGCGATACATTGGGCATCCGGATTGTTGAAGCTACCTACAAACCCGGCCAATCATCTGCCATGCATAGTCATCCGGATGCTGAGATATATGCCATTAGCGGCGGCACCGCAGCGTTTACTGAAAAAGACGGTACAAAACGCACCAATGAATTAAAAACAGGAATGGCCATGTATACGCCGGCTGGTTCGCATAGTGTAAAAAATATCGGCAAAACAACCTTGAAAGTATTGTTGGTGGAAGTAAACCGGCCATTGAAATAAGTAATTTACTATCCGTTATTCTACTGCAAAAACGTAAACATGTAATTACGCTTGGACCCGGTGCAGGCATCCGCTTGCGCCGGTATACCATCATAAATAAGCTGACTGGCTCCAATCAAATTGCGAAAAAGCAATTTTAATAAGCAATTTTTTACGCTTATCCTGGTATCGTATACCTGTTTTCTTGTAAGTAAACACCTATCAGTGGCTAATTGGCCACCGTTATTTTTAATGTGATAAGATTGGTGCTGGATGTTTTACTGTCACTGTTGCCGGAAGCGCATGCGCCGGAACCTGAAGTGGAATAATTTATCATGGTTTTTGATGATATCAATACTATTTCATCATTACCTGTAAAACCTGCTGCGGGAATATACCTGTAAGAAGGGGAGCCATTTTCTGCATTAACCAGTGCTTCACTTACCGAAAAATGTGCTGCCTGCCTGCTAATGCTCACATTATTGGCTTCGGGCAGGTTCAGGATATATGATTGGTCGGGTGCAATTCTTACAGCAATTGTTTCGCCAGGGGCGGCAGGGGCTAAAGCAGTAACCGATTCTTTTTTACATGAAAGGAATACTACCATCAATACCGGTAAAAAATATAGCTTTCTCATAAAATTAGTTTTACTAAATCTACTTCAATTTTGGGGGCATAAAAAGTTTTTTTCTGCACAGGTAAACGGCTCCGGGACTTTCACAAACCTAAGTAGATCGCCTGGAAATTAAGGTAACTGGTATTTCCCTTCATTTACAAATACAAGTATATAATTACACCGGCAAGCTGTATCCGGTTAATGACGCCAATACAACGGAATCCGGGCATTAAATCAGTAGTAAGGTTCAAATCCTGGTATAATAAAGAAGGCTGAATCACGTTTATAGTAAGCCAAATCCTTTAAACCATCTTATATGAAATCCTACCCTCAACCTGCCAATTGTCAAAATTGTTTCTGTCACATAGATCAAAAAGTTCATGAATATTCTTTGGATCATTATAATTTCGCCCTGTGCATGACTTGCCAGGAATGGCTTAAAAGCAAAATGGACGAAACAACACTGGAGACAATATATTTATAT
>Ga0193753_10002503_pt1 | contig 14367 bp, 11 predicted proteins | sample H1c2metaG_FD_144925 | JGI IMG/M metagenome (GOLD analysis project Ga0193753, IMG submission 144925) | Soil microbial communities from a riparian zone of the East river system, Colorado, United States - H1c2 | ecosystem: Environmental > Terrestrial > Soil > Riparian zone | place: USA: East... | reverse complement strand
CTTTTTCACTCAGTAATTAATCGTATGATGAATCAAATACCGCATCCTTATCCCGTAATTAAAGCCCTTTGCGCTTATTCTACCTAATCCTATATTGAATATTATCAAGCCAAGCCGTTATAGTGAAAGAAGGTCTTTATAACTAATCAATTTTATCCCCTTCTTCTTTATTAATTCTTTCACCTGCCTGTTCGTCCACGTATCCGTAACTCCCTGGCGGTCGACCGCTACGCCTTCGTAGCCGATATGGTAGATGGCACGAAGCTCAGGTGAATCCAGCCCCGGGTGATCGAGAAAGTGATAGGTATTCCCAGGCTTGAGTCCATTGAGCATGGCCATGAAGCTGCTGATCTTCTCCGCCGATGTCCCGGACGGGCCGTCGTAGCCGACTTCTTTTACATTGTATGTCTTTAGATCGATGTCGATCTTGTATTCCTTTGCCAACCGTCTTGCCATTGCCAAAACCGAATCACTAAGACCGGTGCAGCCCATGTGCGAGGAGATATGGCTGATGCGTGGAATCTTTCGTAAGGCCAATTCTATTTGTGCACGGAATTCCCTTTCTATCTCCGCGATATTCCAGGTGTGTTCGGAGATCGATTGCCCGGGATAGTTCTTATTGGGGAATACCATGGGGTAAAAATATCCGTCGGCATCTTTCAGGCTTGGGCAGTCGGTCAATGGACGCCATTTCACGTTGCTCCACTCGCTGGTCAATGCAAGGTGAATGCCGACATCGCTGGTACTATCGGCCGCCAGCAATTTCACCGCTTCCGGGAACCACGGCGATGCAACGATCACTTCGATCGATGTCTCGATCCCTTCCCTGTGACATTTAATGAGTGCCTGGTTGCCTGCATGTGAATAGCCCATGTCATCGCCACGGACAATGAGGCGGATCGGCTGAGCATTAGAGGCGGCCACCGTCAGGAAAAACAATAGAATGGAGAATACGTATTTCATAAATTCAAAAGTAAAAGTAAAAAAAAATGTACCGCTAGTTCGATGTGGAGTTGTTTGAATATGTGATAATGGCGGTATTTTGGATCTCGCTTTCCGGGGAAGGGTTCAATAATTTCAATTGCACCTCGTGTTTCCCCATTGGCAGATCATACTTCCAGCATACCTCGTACCGACGCGCGGTATAGCTTGCGGGAAGTTCAATCTTCTCCTCGAGTTTTCCATCAACGTATAGCTCGGCATGCAGAATATTACCGGATTCGCTTCCCCACCTGGCCGACTCTCCCTTGATGACGAAGCCTGTACCCTCGAAGCTGAAGTCGATATGGGTCTTATCGGCCGACCAGTTCGCAGGGAATTTGTCTATGGGAATGAGCCGCGGAAAGCTCTCCTCGAATCTTACGGCCACCGGCGACTGTAATTTTATTCTTGCCACTTCCGCATTCACTTGACCGCCGTTGGCCTCAATGTTCTTCTTCGCATGTTTGAGACCCGTGACGTAGACATCATCCAGGCTCATCGTGGTGTATTTGAAATCGATGGGCTCTGCTTCCCTGAGACCCATCTTCCACCGCGCCGGTATCTTTTCATAGCCAAGCACGGTACCCAGGATACCACCTGCCGAGGAGGGATTGCAATCCGCATCCTGCCCGCAGCGTGTGGTGATCTCCAGTGTTTGTGTGAAGTCTCCCTTGCCGTATAGTAACCCTATCACTACATATGCGGCGTTGACCGTTGCATCTATATCGAATGGAACGAAGACTCCTTCGGGGCAACCAATATCATTGGCCCATTTCTTTTGTACTTCCAGCCAGGTCTGCTTCCAATCGGCCGGGTATTTAGCATGCCAGGCGATCACATCACTGATGCATTTATTGAATTTACTCCGTACCGGAATGGTCTTTAGCGCTTCGCGAATGATGTATGGAATATCTTTTGAAACGAATGCAAGAGAATACATCGCGCCAACGAATACGCCGCCATACCATCCGTCACCATAGTTCATGATATGCCCGATCTTATCGCTGATGGCCGAGGCCGTATTTGGCATACCCGGGCTCATGAGACCGGCGAAGTCGGATTCTATCTGGTAGTCGATACAATCAGCATGTGGGTTATTCTTCCAGAAGCCACTCTGCGGAGGCCTGATGCCGTGTTGAATATTATAGCGGCCCGCCTGGTTGGCGTGCCACAGCATGTAGCCTGCATTGGCATAGGCATTGGCAAATGAATCGACAGGTGCATCGAGCCCGTATTTCTCCATGACATCCACGAAGGTCAGGTCCATGTACAGGTCGTCATACAGACCCGGATTGTTCAACATGGTATTGCGGAGATAGCCATCATACCATTTCAATGACTGGTAGTCGCCGATGAAGGTGCCGTTGAACTGGAACTCATACGGGCCGCCGAAGGTGACGCCGATCGTTTGCCCGGCCCAGCCACCTTTTATCTTATCCTGTAGTTGAGCGAGCGGAAGCGAAAAGAATTTATCCTGTGCATTTGCACACGCAAAGACAAATAATAGAAGAATGGAAAGATATTTTTTCATATCGCAATTATGGTTGAAGCGCGTACCGGTCGTTTATTAATTCACTTCCAGTTCGTCCTTCGTTGGTAAGGACGGATACGGGCCATGCGGGCCTACCTGGTACCAGAATGCAACGGAAGCAATATCGTCCTGCAGCGGGAGATACCGTCCACCACTCCGCCATCCGAGGGCCTGTATTGTCACTTTCAGATTGCTCTCGAAGCGAATGGGATCCGTGATATGCCAACGGTACAGTCCGAAGCGTTGCGAGGAGCCATAGACACCGTCGCCTTTTATCACCTGCGCCAGCCCGCTGTAGGGCGTTGTGAATTCCGTGTATTTCCCAATGGAAACGCCGGCCTCATTCTTCGTACGCGTTTCGAAGTTGTAAGAGCCACAGAAGTAGTCCTCAGTCCCGGTGCCGCAGATCGTTGGATATTTCGTGTCGCCATCCATGAAGAATTTTATTTCACCCTCTCCCCACCAGCCATTGTTATGCACGCCCCATGCTATGTAAGTCCCCACATATTGGCCCTTCCCTTTTATGCTATCGACGATCACATAGTCCGTCTTGAAGGGCAAAGGATTGGTGCGCCGGAATTGCGCATGGAAGTAACCGGCATCGGCGGGTACATCGGTGAGAATATAATCGACCTGGTAGTACAACACCATGTCCTTATCATCTATATTTTCCATGGTAATCCTGCATTTCTTGCGGAAAGGCATCGGCCAATAGCAATTGAATGCACTCCCTGGATTGACACAGACGGCGAGTGATTGCAGTGCGGAGTATTGACCCCAGCCCATGCCGAAGAAATCGCCGACGGGCGCTTCCACTGAAGGAGACTTTTCATCGTCCCAATAGAAACGGATAATGGAATTGCGCCAGTTGCCGGTCGGTGTCATCCAGATATGCTGAATGGAACCCGACCCATCTATCTCCGCAACGGTGAAGGTGGTCTTTGCCTTGATGATAACGCTCGGACTGACCTTCCAACCCTGACCCAGCTCCCGGGATGCTCCTTCCCCCGTTCCCTTGGTAGCCATTCCACCTTTTCCTTTTTCTCCATTGAAGTTCTCGGGACTGATCGACCGGGTCTTTGCATCCGACACGCGATACAGATTACCGAGGTTCACGTCGATCCCATTGAATTTTTGCGCGAGGCAACCGAGGGAAATGAAAGTGGTGGTGAGAATGGCTGTTAACCGGTGTTTCATTGATGTAGTCATGTGAATAGATTTATTAGAAAAAATTGACCCGAAGTCTATGGTTTCCCGGAGACCGTATTCGTCAACGTACCGATCCCTTCAATACGAATCTCAACTCTATCTTTTTTCTGCAGTGTAAAATCATTCGGTGGTACGAGGCAGGTGCCTGTCATCAGGAAACAACCCACTGGAAAATCGCATTCGCGAAACAGGTATGCGGCGAGTTCGGTCAGCGATCTTTTCATCCGGCTCACCGGCGTGGAGTCCTTGAACATCATCTTATCGCCGCGATGGATCTCGAGGTGAATCATCGTCTCCAGGGAAATCGGTTTGGATGGAATATAAAGGCAGGGACCCAATGCTGCACTTCATACACTTTTGCCTGCGGCAGGTAGAGCGGATTTTCTCCTTCGATGCTCCTCGAGCTCATATCATTCCCGATCGTGTATGCCTGTATCGTTCCTTTTGAATTTATGTAAAGGGTGAGTTCTGGTTCGGGAACATTCCAACTTGAATCATTCCTGATGTACACCTCTTCCCTATCGGCGGCTACCCGGTGTGCAACGGATTTGAAGAATAGTTCCGGTCGCTCCGCCTCGTACACTTTCTGGTAGCAATCCGCACCGCCAGTATCCTGCGCTTCTTCCATGCGGGCATTGCGGCTGCGGAGATAGGTGACACCGGCGGCCCATACTTCCTGTGTACCGATGGGAGCGCTCACGTCCTTTGTGGTAGCCAGGTCGAAGTCATCCTTGCTTATTTTTTTCATGGCGCCGAGCGATCCCAAAATATATCGATGCAGATCGTCCCGGTTGATCAACGTGTCCCAGTCCATACCTATCACGTAATGCCCCAGGTCGTAAGCAAGCATGTTTCCCTTCCGTGTCTTATATAAATGCATAGCCAGAGTTTCTCTTATCTTTTTATTTCATCGAGATCCACATGTAACAATTGTTGAGCGATCCCGCGTAGCGCGGAATAGTCGCCCTGCAAATGACAGGTCACTTGCGAATAGTGCAAGGCATCACCGCTTTTCATTTCTTTGACGGACGATGAAGATTCGATTTCGAAGAAAGGCCCGAGTTGTGAACCATCGGCGAGGGGGCCATCGTTGTAGGCATTAATGACATCTCCTTTGTAAGGCTCTTTTTGCTTTTCCCATTTGGAATTGACATACATGCCCTGCCTGTCGATGGTTGGTATCACGAGAGTGAGGACATTGTTCTTAAAATCGAACCCGGCAGCCACGGGTTTGGCGATGAGCGGCGACAGCCCGATCTTACCACGCGAAAGTCCATCGCAGGTGAAATACAGAACACTATCCTTTACCTGCAGCCTTTCGGGAGCAACGGTGCCGAAATAATTGTCGGTGATCAGCGATCGTGCATTGGCCTGCGGGTGGAATGGTATGATCACGACGGTCTGCGGTGTGGGCGTGAACATCCCGAGCAGCCATATGGAGAGGAGTCCCGTGCTCTTCTTCCAGTCGTTCCTGCCTGTATTGGTAACTGAATTGGACGTGCGATAGCCCACAGAGCTTACGCCTTCGGGAATGGAGATCTTTAATTCCTGTTCGAGTGCCGCCTTCGGGAGCAGTGCGATCTCGCGGTCGATCTGTATGTTGAAGACGGAGCCACTGTAGTTGGTCAGTTGCCCGGATTGTGAGAAGACGGCGTGGGTTGGATCCGGCTGCGCAACATGATAGGAGATCGTATCCACGAGCGCGGGCACCTGCCAGGAAGCGATCGAGAAGGAATCATTCGGTGGAAAATAGAACGCGAACTGTCCGCCTTCCGGGCCTATCCAGAATCGTTCCTCCCCGCCAACGGGGTTGAATTGTTTTCGTTTGACAAGTGCGGAGATGAGATCGTAATTCAACCAGCCAAAGCTTTTGCCGGAGTCGCCTGCGGAGGTGCTCGTCATCACGCGACCCTGGTAGTCGGCAGAAAGCAAAATCTTCGCACCCATGCCGTCGGATAACTCGACGATCCCCTCTGTATGTTTTTTCAGGAACCCGAGATCATAACCATAGCTGCCTCTTGCAAGCGAATCCTTTTGCGGCGTGGCAGCATCTTGCTGCGCCGGCGTGGATTGATTGTTGCAGGCGGACACCGCGGTAAAAAGCAGGCAGGCCAGCCAGTTTTTTGAATGATCCTTCATCGGAATATTTTATTCAATTGTTAATGATCATTTATTTGTAATCACTCTTCCCAAGCGTAACTCCCGGCCACGAGTCTGTACGGAACGGCGAGGCAGGCAGGCCTTCCTTATTATACAAGTTGGCATCGGCGGGATTATTCGCCCAGGCGTAACGGACAGCGATGGGTTTGTTTACTTCGGTGCTCGAGACGGTGACCGTATTTCCTTTGATCGTGGCATTGGCCCATACGAATTTTTTATCGGCGCCGGCGATGGCGATGGATTTGACTGTAGCGCTCTTGTCTTTTGTAACGAGCCCGGAGCCGGTTTCGGAAAAGGTCAGGATGATCTTGTTGCCTTCGATCTTCATGGAACGATAAATAGGGCCGGAGTACACGATGTTCTTGCCATACGCCACTTTCTCCGCCGCCAACGCGAGACGATAGCCGACATCCTGTTTGTTACGGGGATGAATATTGTCGGCTTCACCGAGATCGATGATCACGGCCTGGCCTGTCTTCGGCGATTTGAGTGTCATGCTTTGTGCCTCGCGCAGTTCCGCCCATCCGCTTTCTTCCGGTTGTGTGTCTGCCTTCATGAAGTTGGCCAACTGTACCCAGAAGAAGGGAAACTCGTTCTTCCATTTGGCGCGCCAGTCGGCGATCATTGCGGGAAACAACTCCCGGTACTTATAGGATTCGCCAGCGTTGGCCTCACCCTGGTACCAGATGCCGCCTTTCAATGCATAGCGGATGATGGGTGCGATCATGGCATTATACAATTGAGAAGGAAAATCATTGGGTCCATTGTTCTGAATACCGAACTCGGTAGTAACGGCGGAGGTCTTGTAATTCCAGTCGCCGCTCAGCGATATCTTCCGATCGCCGGCCCCAACGAAGAGCATCTCCGGCTTTCCATATAATCCGCCACCGCCGCCCGTATCGGTCACTTTGATGATGATCGTATTTTTGCCGGGCTTTAGAATGGATGCATCTACTTTATATACTCTATCGTCGTTGTACTTATCGGTTGAGCCGACGGGTTGTCCATTCACCCAGGTCTGATCCTTATCATCGATCGGTCCAAGGTGCAGTGTGATCGATTTACCTTCCGCACCCGCGGGCAGTTCGAATTCCTTTTCGAACCACACGATGCCATCGGCATTGCCTATCTCGGTTTGCTCCCATAGTTGCGGGATCTTCATGTGTTTCCAGTCAGTGACCTTCCCGGGTTCGAACCATCTCTCTGCTTCGCCTTTCTCATTCTTCAGGGCCTCGTTGAACTGCTCGGTCTTTGCCTTGATGTTTTGTTGGTCGGCTTGCAATTTTGCGAAGTCGGTCGATTTATAGGCGTCCTTCTTACCCATGACATCCCAGCTTATCCATGCCTGGACGTTTGTTCCACCCCATGAACTATGAATGAGCCCGATGGGAATATTGAGATCCTTGTTTAATTTCCTGGCGAAGAAATAGGCGACTGCAGAAAAATCGCCGCTGGTCTTTGGATTGCATTCCAGCCATTCGCCGCCCGGGAGGTCGGAGGCCGGTGCATAGGAAGTGGCTTTGGGAACGGTAAATAAACGGATCTTCGGGTAAGACGATTCGCTGATCTCCGTTGCGGCGTTATTTGTATTTAGCAGGATCCATTCCATGTTGGACTGACCGCTACAGATGTATACATCGCCCAAGAGAATATTGGAGAGGCTGATCTTATTCTTTCCTTCAATGGTCATGTCGAATGGACCACCGGCCGGTGAGGCCTTGAATGTGACTGTCCAATTCCCCTTTGCATCGGTAATGCTCTTCACCTTTTGTCCGTGGAAGCTGACGGTTACGGGTTCACCCTTCTCCGCCCAACCCCAGATGATGAGTGGTTTGTCCCGTTGGAGCACCATATTACTCGTGAATATCTTTGGAAGGGTGATGTTGGCGATGGCAAACTGGCCAATGACAAGTGCAAGGGCTATCAAAATTGATTTCCTGAATTTCATACGGAGCATGCGGAATGATTTTTGGCAATGAAGAAATTAATAACGAGTCCATACTCGTTGATCTGTCTAAGGTACTTGAAAGTAACCTGGAATCGTTCGGGAGAAAACTGAATTTTCCCACGCGGCAATGTAGCCATTACTGCGTTACAGGTGTGCCGTAGCATAAGGTATTGGCGAACGATCGTTATCATAACTTAAAAAATATTTTCTTGCGATAGAGGAAATAGCAGAGTCCCCACTCGAGGGCAAAGACACAGCAACATCCGGCAATGAAGCGGGCGGATTCACCGACGTTGAACCAGCTCAATACGCCGCCTGCGATGGCATCGATATATCCATTGAACCATCGTGCACCCACGATCTCGAAGAATACGTAGATGAAGATGGAGTTCATGCCCACGATGGTGAAAAAGGCGAGGCGGTTCTTGTGTTGCTTCATATCGATCCACCAATAGCAGGCGGTGAGCATGAGAAGACACCAGCCAAGCGAGGCAAGGGTAAATGAACTGGTAGCGATCCGTTTGATGATGGGTGTAATGCCTGCCATGTCGAGACCATACCCTGCCAGCAGGCAAAATAAGCCGGCGAATAAGAGAGGCTGTATTTTTTTTCTTTCGCTTAAAAGTGATTTACCCGCCAGCGCCCCGGCGATGGTGTGTACGGCAGTGGGCAGGCAGTTGATGGCCACCCATCCACCTTGGTTGATCTTGTGCATGAGGATCCAGTCGAAGTAGTTGCCGAAGTTGTGCTGATCGGTAAATGGTTGATCGAAACCCGGAACATAGCTGTACCGGTAAAGAACTTCGGTAAGAATTAATAATGCTGCGCAGAAAAGGATCTGCGTGGAATACTTCCAGTTGAAGACGAGGAAAGCAACAAGGCTGGTAAATGCGAGTTGAGTGAGTACATCCCACAACTCGAAGGAGAGACCGGTGGGTCGGACGGCGTAATCGAGTACGCCCCAGAAAAATAGCCAGCCGCTGCGGCGCAGGGCCTTCCGGAAGGATTGATTCCAGCTCATCCCGCTTTCCCGTTGCTTGTAGAGGGAAAAAGCCATGGCGGTACCGGCCACGAACATGAAGACGGGTTGAACGAGATCCCAGAAGCGGAGTCCGTTCCAGGGATGGTGAACAAACTGTTGGGCCAACGCGTGAAGAGCGGTGCCTCTCGTTTTTTCCTCGAGGAAATCATAGAGGCCGGTCGAGTCCATCATCAATAATACCATGATGAAACCCCGTAGAAAATCGAGGGAAAGCAGGCGTTTGTTGGGTTGTGCGAGAGTCATGTGAATGAGTTACAATGATTTGTTTTTTTGGGCAGTGTTTTTCTCGCGGGTTGCCAACCCGTATCACCGGGTTGGCAACCCGGTTGACATCCCTAGTTCCCGATCGCAAGACCCGATGCATATTCGAAGATGTATTCACCCGAGCCGGACTCGATCACGACATTCCTCCCATCTTGTTTTGCCGCCGGAAAGCCAACTGATAATTGTTTCCCGCTTTCCGTGACCTCGCCGATGGTTGCGCGTGGAAGCGTTATCACGGCCCTTGTATTGGCAGGAATGGTAACACGAATGACCAGGTGGCCATTCTTCACTTCCCAGCCGGAAGCGATCTTACCATAGCTGCTTTCGAAAGAAGCCCTGGCATAGGTCCAGCGTTTATCGGGTTGCGGCTGTATCAGTATTTGCTTGTATCCTGGTTCACCGATCTCTATCCCTGCCGCCACGCGATACATCCAGTCGCCGATGGCGCCGTAGGCATAGTGGTTGAAAGAATTCATTCCGATATCCTGGAAGGTGCTGTCCGTTTTCTGTCCGTCCCATCTTTCCCAAATGGTAGTAGCGCCCATCTTCACGGGGTAGAGCCAGGAAGGAAAGCTTTGCTGGAGCAGGAGATCATAGGCCACATCCGTGCGGCCGTTCTCCGATAATACGTGACAGAGATACGGTGTTCCGAGAAAACCCGTGGACAGGTGGTTACCGCGTTCCTTTATATCATCGACAAGATATTGAACCGCCTTTGGCCGCAGCGGTTCCGGCAGCAGTTTGAATTGAAGGGCGAGTACATAGCCTGTTTGAGATTCGGAGGCAATGCGGCCCTCGGGTGTGACATAGTTCCTGTTAAATGCATCTTTGATCTTGTCGAACAATTCCGTGTAAGCTTTTTCATCATCCGTTTTCCCCAGCGCCTTCGCCGCCTGCGTTAGCAACTTCGTCGAGTAAGCAAAGAACATGGTGGCGATCATGTCGGGGCTGGTATAGCCGTCATTCTCCGTTTGTCTCATTGATTTATAGAAGAGCCAGTCGCCGAACACGCTACCACCCTTCCACAAATAAGTTTCGCCGGCCTTCTTCTTTATGTAATCGACATAGGCTTTCATGCTGGGGTATTGTGTTTCCAATATGCGCTTATCTCCATACACATTGTAAATGGTCCAGGGTGCAATGGTAGATACATCGCCCCAGCCGGCGGATGTTCCACTATTGTTTCGCAGCGCATCGGGAATCACGAATGGCACACTGCCATCGGGGTTTTGATCGGCGGCCAGGTCCTTCAGCCATTTGGTAAAGAATGCGGCAACATCCATATTGAAGGCCGCCGTGCGAACGAATGCCTGCGCATCGCCTGTCCAACCAAGCCGTTCATCGCGCTGAGGACAGTCGGTAGGCACATCAACGAAGTTTCCCTTCTGTCCCCATTGTATATTATGCTGAAGCTGGTTGATCATCGGATCGGAACATTCAAAACTACCCGTTCGCTGCATATCGGAATGAATGACGATACCCGTTATGTCATCTGCCTGCAATTCGCCCGGATAGCCATCGATGGCAACATACCGGAATCCAAAGAAAGTAAACCGTGGTTCATAGATTTCTTCCCCGTCGCCTTTCAAGGTATATGTAGCGGTTGCACGCGCGTGACGCAGGTTGTCGGTATAGAATTCACCGAACTTGTCCAGCACTTCCGCGTGACGGATCGTGACGGTTGTACCTGCATTTCCCTTCACCTTCAACCGTACCCAGCCTACCATGTTCTGGCCGAGATCGACAACAAGCGTTCCTTTTGGTGTCCGGAATATGCGTTTTGGTATGATCTCCTCTATTCGCCTCACCGGCACCGTCTGCATGGCGACGAGATCGTTCTTCGGATAACTTACCTGCTTCACCGCCTGCCATTTGCCAGCGTCGAAACCAGCATTGCTCCAACCCTTCATTTCCTTCCGGGCATCATATGTCTCTCCATCATAAATACCATTCATGAGAATCGGACCATCGGATGATCCCTTCCAGGTATTATTGGTTACAATGGTCTCGCTGGTTCCATCGGTATAGATAATATTCAACTGGCAGAGAAGGCCCAGCGTTTTTCCCCAGACACCAAAATTGGCAACCCAGCCCAATGCGCCGCGATACCATCCATCACCGAGTAACGCACCAATTGCATTGTTACCGGCATTCACATGCCCGGTGATATCATACACCTGGTATTGCAGTCTCTTCTGGTAGGAGGTCCAACCGGGCGTCAATAGTTCATCGCCGACCTTCTTGCCATTGAGATATAATTCGTAGAAGCCATGACTCGTGACATAAGCCTTTGCCGAGGCTATCTTTTTTCCGACGGAGAATTCCTTTCTCACCGTTAATGCCGGTATGTAACGGAGCGTATCCTGTTGCGGTTCTATCCAGTTGGCCTTCCAGTCATTTTGTGAGAGTCCCGTCTCCCAGAATGATATGGCACTCCATCCCGACTCTTTCTGCACCGCATCCCAGACCTTCACCTGCCAATAATATCTTGTCCCTGGAAGCAATTCATTTCCCATATATGTTTGAAGAACGGATTCGGGAGAATTTATTTTTCCCGACTCCCATACTATGGAAGACTTAGCGAAGTCCTTTGTGGTTGCCACCCGGATGCTGTATGCGGATTGTGCGATATTTCTCGCGGGGCCGCTAAGCTTCCAGCTTAACCGTGGACGGTCTGTGCCGATACCCATTGGATCGATCTTGTGTTCGGTGGAAAGACCCGTGACGGAGAGTTTCTGTGCCTGGCAACAGCATCCCAGTAATAATGACAGGGTAAGTGCAACAATTTTCATGATATCGTATTTTTAATGTTGGTTATTGAAACGCCAATCGTGAATCTTGGACGTGAATCGTAAATCGTCAATCGTGAATAGAAGCAGTATTATGGTTGCCTGATTGCCGGGATGAAACAAATGATTGCGAATACAAGGCAATGAAAATACATGCCGAATCACGGCCATTAAAATATTCCTGCAATGTATTACTCCGATCCTCATTTTACAGCTATGGTTTTACACGCAGGTTTATGGTACGAATGCCAGCGGACTGCAATGGAGGAAGACCATTTACCGGTTTCTCCAAATAGAAATAGGCCGTGGCCGAGACATCGTCCGAGCGATAGAAGTTGGTCCAACCATTTGGAATCGTGAGTGAATCTATTTTCACCAGGCTATCTTTCTTATAATATGTATGCAGCATTTTTCCATCACCCGTTGTAACAGGTATCAGCGGCGCTCCTTCCCGTTGATAGGTTGCAACGGCATCGCGCATATCGCCGCCGAGTTGCTGAATGACCACGCGGCAATCCTTCTTAAAGTACACCGGGTCGGGAATATGAAAGCGGTAGAACGACCATTGAAGGAGACTGTCGTCCGCTACGGTGCAACCCGTATATTGATTGATGAATTTACCCTGTCCCCAGGCCGTGCCGATATAGTCTTCCGTGCCCGTGCCGTTCAATGTGGGGCGATCGGTATCTCCATCGATGAACATCTTCACTTCTCCTTCGCCAAACCACGAGGTCTTGTATCGCGGGTTCCCGTTTACTCCGATGTTCACTCCCAGGAAGCTTCCTTTACCATTTACCCTTGGTAATAATTCGAAATCCTTTGCCAGTTGCGTGGCCGTATCACGATGCCAGGTGGCATGAAAATACAGGTTGTCGTCGTTCCAATCTTTTACCAGCGTGTAATCGACATCGAAGAAAATATTGTTCAGTCGCCGGCCCGATTCATTGGTAACGGTGATCCTCGCTCCTTTCCTGAACGGCATCGGGATGAAACAATTGAACGATCTTCCCTCGGGATCCGCGAAGAGTGCATTCTGAAAAACGGTCATCCGGCCAAGCCCGACGCTGAAGAAATCACCGAAGGGAACAGAGACTGCCGGTTGCGTCTCTCCATCCCAGAACATCTCCAGCTTCAATGCCCGCAGCATTTCGGGACTGCGGTCGTTGATCGTGATCCAGATGCGGCGAATGATCCCCTGTTCTTTTATATTCAGCAGATCGAGCGATGCACCCGCAGCTATCGTATCGTACGGATGTCCCTTTGCACTATTGTTGGTTGTTCCTCCTTCGCCTTTAATACCATTGGGATTCTCGGGTGAGCTCCAACGTGGTTCCTGGTTATCGTCGAACGAAAAGAGGTCGCCATTCTTCTTGTCATGTTTTGCATTCTCCATACACGATGAAAGCATGACGAGGAAAAACAGTACGGGTCCGATTCGGAATGGGTTCATCATTTTTTAAGTTTTGCGATGCGTAATGAAACATGCGCCAATGCGGATAACATGGAGCCTGGCGTATCGAGATAAAGATAAGCGGTCGATGAGACATCATCAGGATCTTTGAAAGTGTCGTCATCTTGTTTTAGTTAGTTATATTTTTTTATGGTTTGGGATAATTCCCCGCTGCATCTTCCAATACCAACACCCAATCCTGGCCATATCCTTTAGTAGGTGGAGTAAATAGCCTGGTCCCGTTATTCGCCACTGCATCAAGCGCCGTTGACTTGCCTTTCCTCGGATCGTACCAGTAGGCCTGGAGCATCTTTCCTTTTATTTTTCCCATGATCACAGTGAAGGGTTTGCCGGCCGTGCTATACACGAACAGATAATCATTGCCTCTTGTGGCCTGTATGCGTTCCGCCGGGTTCGTGTCATTTTCCTTTACGAGTGATTGATCGGGTACGCGTTCCGTCATTCGATGAGACTCTATCAGTGTCCGTAGGAATATCATCTGGCTGGCGCCGGGCAATTCCATGGCATCATACCAGAACACGTGCGGGCCGTTAAGCGGCGCGAATTTGGGAGAATACATCTGCCAGATATCATGGCAGCCATAGGTATGACCGAATGCGCCCGCGAAAATATCGAGATAGGCCGAGCGACGCACATCATACGCGCTAGAAGTGCCGAGGTCTTTTGAATTGAAACAAACGGGATGGTCTTCATAGATGGGTTCTCCATCGAGAACGGGCTTCGCTGGTTTCAGATTGTATGCGGCCTGTATGCGATCATATACAGGAACATCCCTGCAGTGGCCGGTCTGGAACATGTTCAGGCTTAGCCATGCGTCCTGGTGGAACCATTCCGCCGAACCGAGTTGATTGGGTTGCGGATGAAAGGTAATAACGGCCTTATTGTTCGTTGCCTTCATGATGGCATTCCCCATGGCGCGCCAGATGGCTACATCCTTTTCTCCGCGTGGCCGGCGATCCCCACCGAGTACCC
>Ga0193753_10002502_pt1 | contig 14371 bp, 10 predicted proteins | sample H1c2metaG_FD_144925 | JGI IMG/M metagenome (GOLD analysis project Ga0193753, IMG submission 144925) | Soil microbial communities from a riparian zone of the East river system, Colorado, United States - H1c2 | ecosystem: Environmental > Terrestrial > Soil > Riparian zone | place: USA: East... | reverse complement strand
ATGGTCATCCTCGGTGGAGTGTCGGTGTGGGGCGGCAAGGGAAGCATCGCCGGTGTCGTGCTGGCAGCCGTGGTGTTTGGCCTCGTGACTTTCGGACTCGGGCTCATGAACATCCCCGGCATCGTCATGTCGATCTTCACCGGGACACTGCTCATCCTCGTGGTTGCCGTGCCCGCGCTCCTGAACCGCCCCTTGGGCAAGCGATGACCCCGCTCATCGCCGTGTTCGACGTGGGCAAGACCAACGCCAAGCTGGCGGTGGTCGATCCCGCACTGGGCCAGGAGATCTGGAGCACGCGCCGGGCTAACAACGTGGTGCAGGGTCCAGGAGGTCGTGAGCTCGACGTCGTGGCCATCGAGGCCTGGCTGCTCGATTCCCTGCGCGCCGCCCCGGAGCGCGAGCGTATTGCGGTCATCGTGCCGATTGCGCACGGCGCAGCCGCCGTGCTGGTCGATCATGCCGGCGAGGTGCTGGCGGCGCCTGACTACGAAGATCCTTGTTTCGACGCGGTGAGCACGGAATACGAGCCACTGCGCGACCACTATTCGCTGACGTTTTCGCCTGGTCTGCCGCAGGGCCTGAATCTTGGCCGCCAGCTCTTCTACCTGCAGATGCGTCGTCCCACGCTGTTCCAGCGCGCCGCGCATCTGCTGCTCTATCCACAGTACTGGTCGTGGCGCCTGTCGGGGACGATGGCCGCGGAAGTGACCTCGCTCGGCACGCACACCGATTTGTGGCGCCCGCACGAACACACCTATTCGACGCTGGCGCGCAAGCAGGGCTGGGCGCGCATGATGCCGCCGCAACATCCCGCCAACGCGCGTCTCGGCCGCATCCGGCCCGGCGTGGCCGCGGCCACGGGTCTCGGTGCGGACTGCGAAGTGGCCTGCGGCATTCATGACTCCAACGCTTCGTACCTGCGCTTTCTGCTGGATCGCGAACGCGAGGCGTTCACCGTGGTGTCGAGCGGCACCTGGACCATCGTGATGGCGAACCGTGGAGACCTCAGGCGTTTGCGCGAGGATCGGGACATGCTCGCCAACGTCAATGCATTCGGCGCGCCGGTGGCGACGGCGCGCTACATGGGTGGGCGGGAGTACGAATCCATCGCGCAGAGCGGCGACGAGCCCACCGTCGATGCCGTGATCGAAGTGTTGTCCATGGGCGCGATCGCGCTGCCGTCGTTCGCGAGCGCCGGGCCGTTCTCCGGCCGCACGGGGCGCCTCGAAGGCGTCGATGCGCTGCACGGCACTCAGCGCGCCGCGCTGGCCACGCTCTATTCGTCGTTGATGACCGCGGTGCTCATCGAATCCCTGGGCGCCGCCGGAGAAATTTTCGTCGATGGTCCGCTGGCCCGCAATCCGCTGTTTGCCAGGTTGTTGGCCGCCTGCGTGCCGGTGGGCACCGTGCGCACCTACGCGGAGGGGGGCGGTACGCGGGTCGCCGCGCACCTGGCCGGGCTGCCCTCGCCGGCGGCGGGCGCGCTGCAATCCGTGGCGCCGCTGCGCCTGCCGGGGCTGCTCGAATACCAGGCCAACTGGCGCCACCGGCTCGAAGAAAGATAGCCGGCGGCGCGGCGGCTAACTACCGGTCCTGGCCAGCTCCACCATGTAAGTGTGCACGTCGCCGTGCATGTTCGAGCGGAAGATGAGCCACTTGCCGTCGCGCGTGAAGATGACGTTCGGTTCGAGCCGGTAGTCGTGCAATTTCATGTCGACGAGCCGCTCGGCGCGCAGCGTTCCCGGATGCACCAGGTCCGCGGCATTCGGCGCCGAGATTCCCGCGACGTCCGGGATTGCCTGCGGCGTGAACAGGTACAGCCATTTGCCGTCTTTCGCGTGGGCCACCATTTCTTCGTCACCGCCGTCGCCGGCGAACTGCTTGCCATCCGGTGAAATCTGGAAGTGCACCGACCATTGATCGCGATCGACGTGATACCAGCGGCGTGTGCCATCCGGCGCCGCGGCAGCCAGCCAGAACACCTCGCCGCGCGGTGTCTGCAGGTCGTACCAGATGGTCTTGCCGTCGACGTCGAAGAACTCGTGGCCGGCGATTTCCATGTTCATGGTGCGGCGGTGGACCAGGCGTGGTTTGCCACCGAGCTTCATCGCCCACACTCGATCGACGCGATGCCAGGGGCCTTCGTGGCAGAACATGAGTTCCTGCGGGTCCGTGGGCGAGAACTGCACGTGGTTCAGCCAGTCGGTGGACTGGTGAATGATCTTCTGTTCGCCCGTCCTTGAGTCCACCGTGAACATGGCCATCGGAATGCGAGCCTGTTCTCGCTGCAGCAGCCGAACTTCCTTGGCTTCCGCGAACGTGAGTGGCTTGCCGTCCTTGCCGGTGGCTGCGTAGTTGGCGTCGAAGCGTGGGTCGCGCGGCCCCTGCTCGAGTTGATAGGGGCGCTCCGCGTACACGCCTAGCAACAAAGTCTCGTCCGCGTTCACCGAGCCGATGAAACCGCGCTCGATCTGCGCGATTCGCCGCGGTGTTCCGCCGGTGGCCGCCACCGTGAACACGGTGGTCGCGGTACGTTGTTCGGAATCACCGGCACCTTCACTGCGCGAAAAATAGACGAGCCCGGATTTCCGGCCGACGAACAACGCACGCACCTTGCCGGGGACGATCAGCGTGTTCTTGCGAGTCGCGATCTCGATGGCGACGATACCCGCGGTGCCCTCGGTGATCACGTACCTGCCGTCGGGCGTGATGCTGTTCTGGTGGAAATACATCGAACGGGTTCCGGCCTCGGTCGAGAGGCGGACCACGCGATGACCGGTAGTGGCGTCTATCCACTCGCCCGGCGCCGCCGTGCCCGGGGTGTCCGCGGATCGCGCACTGGTACTCAGCAGTAGCGCGATCAAGCCCCACGACGCGGCCTGGAAAATGGTTCGCATGGCAGTCCCCTCGAATGCACACCGGCCGGCGCGCGGTGAGCGAATATGCATAATTCTGATTGATATGGCAAAAGTGCCATTCGAAGCCGATTGCGAGTGAAAGTCACAGCCCCCTGCGTAAAAGACCATCGGCGAGCCTGCAAATGTAGGAATTTACGCCGTGGGCGGCCGTGCATTTCTCGCTACAACCACAAACGCAAAAGTGCCTCCGGCGCAAAAAAGTTGCAATAGCAATCAACTGAGAGCAAATTCGCGCACAGTCGAGTTCTGTCAACGGACGTCGTGGCGACCTTCGGCCCGCGTTCAATCAACCACTTTGGGGGGCCAGCCGTGGTGATTTTCAAGCGTCGTTTATTGGGTTTCGGTTCGTCGGGAGTGACCTGCGCACTGGCGGGTCTCACTATCGCGGCCAGCGCGCAAGTGAGTGCTCAGGAAGCCAAACCGGCCGAGGAGATGGAAGAAGTCGTCGTGAGCGGCATTCGCGCGTCGATGCGCGACGCGCTCGGGATCAAGCGCGATTCGATCCAGGTGGTGGATGCCATCTCCGCCGAGGACGTCGGTGACTTTCCCGACAAGAACATCGGCGAAGCCCTGCAGCGAGTGCCCGGCGTGCAGATCAATCGCCAGGACGGCGAAGGGCGTGGTGTCAGCATCCGCGGCGCGGATCCCTCTCTCATCAGGGTCGAGCTCAACGGCGTGTCTGCGTTGTCGCTGACGGTCGGCGGCGGGCGCGACGTGGATTTTCGCGACTTGCCGGTCGAATTCGTCTCGCGCGTGGAGGTCGTGAAAACACCCACGCCGGAGATGACCGAGGGCGGTATCGGCACGGTGCGCGTGGTCACGCGCAAGCCACTCGATGACGCGGATGGCTATCTCGCCGGATCGGTGCAAGGTGTCTACAGCGATCTCGCCGAATCAACCGACCCGAAGGTCGCGCTCATTGGCAGCAAGATATTTCTCGATGGCACGCTCGGCGTGCTCCTGTCCGGGCAATACGAGTCGCGCCATATCTACAGCAACAACGCGCGCACCACGGGATGGCTCCGTCGCGCGCCCGCGGCGACGCTACCCGGCTCGACTCCGGGGCGCGGCACGGACGTAAACGCCGATGGGACACTCGACTGGATCCCGGACATTCCGCGCTACATCATCGATCGCCGCGAGACGTCGCGCCAGGCATTCAACGGCGTCGTGCAGTGGAAGCCGAGCGATGACTTCGAGCTGTATTTCGACACCACCTACTCCAAGGGCCAGGAGGATGTGAGCAGCATGTTCATGCAGCTCACGGCATCGGCCGGCCTCATCGACTACGCGAATTCGACGGTGGGCGCGGACAACACGGTGGATCACATCGAAGTGACCGGAACCAACCCGTTGTTCCCCATGGACCTGGCGTATCGCAATATCAATGGACAGCTCGAACGAGAGCAGTACAACGGAATCCTGGGGTCGTCCTGGACCAGGGGCGCCTGGAAGTTCGATGGACGCGTCAGCTACTCGCGTGGCGAAGTGCAGAACGACGAAAAGAATTCGACGGCGACGATCTTCGGAGTTCCGCGCGCCGTCATCGATTACACGGGGAGCGAAGGCGCTCCCAACATCTCGTTCCCCGGCCTCGACACCACCGACGGCGCGCTCGCGAACCAGCTCGCCGCGGTATTCAATCCCCGCAACAACGACCAGCACGAGACCGGCGTGCATTTCGACGTGGAGTTCAAGCCTGAGATCTCATGGCTGCCTTCCATCAAGGCCGGTTTCGAGAAACGCGATCTGACGATGGAGAGTCTGCTGTATTCGCGCACGGTAACGCTGACCAGCCGCACGCCGCCCGCAGCGAGCGCCGGAGCGACCACGGTTGTGCCGGTGGCGCAGTCGGTGATCGCGGGCATCATCGGCAACAATTCCGGCGTGAACAGCGTGCCGTTCTTCGACACGGGCGACCTGGGATTCCCCGGCGGAATCAAATATTGGAACGACAACGGCGATGCCACTTTCGACGCAACCGTTGCGGCCAGCGGCGTTTCGGTGGATCCGTACGGTCCGAATTCGAATCCGAACACCGGGGGCACGTTCCAGAACTGGCTGGATACCTGGTCGGTGGATGAAGAAACCCTCGCGGGTTACTTGCAGGCTTCGTTCTCGTTCGACAATGACGTCGTGCCGATCACCGCGCTGCTCGGTGTGCGCTATTTCGACACGAACACCTTGTCGGAAGGGTACAACCAGGTGGCGACCGGAACGGGACCGACCCGGGTCGTTACCTTCCCGCAGGCTTCACAGGCCGGTGGGTACAACGACTGGCTGCCGTCGATCAACGTGAAATTCGCATTTTCCGACAAGTTCGTCGGGCGTCTCACGGCAGGCGAAGTGATGGCGCGCCCGAATCCTTCGCAGATGGCGTTCCGGCGTTCGCTCGACGCGGCGTTGTCTCCCCGCACAGGCACGCAGGGCAATCCGGACCTGCTGCCCTTCCAGGCGACGCAGTACGACGCGGGTCTCGAGTACTACCTGTCCGACATCAGCTATCTGACGGCGGCCTATTTCCGCACCGAAATTTCCCGATTCATCCTCAACCAGACGACTCCAGACGTCGACGTGAATGGTGACGGCGTCCTCTACAACATCACGCAGCCCGTCAACGGCACCGACACGGTGACCATCGACGGCTTCGAAATCGGCGGACAGATCGCCTTCGACTTCCTGCCTGGCGCATGGAAAAACTTTGGCGTGGTCGCGAACGCGACGATCTCCGATAACAAGGGTTTCAAGGGCGTGAACCAGATCACCCAGGAAATCCTGCCTTTCCCGGGTGTGTCGGACCTGAGTTACAACGCATCGCTTTATTACGAAACCGAAAAGTTCAGCATTCGCACGGCGTACAACTGGCGCGAAGAGTGGCTCATTACCGCGAGCGGTCGCGGCAGTCTGCCGGAGTTCAACGCCGACTACGGCACGCTCGACGCGTCGGCGAGCTGGAATGTGAACGAGAATTTCACGGCTTTCTTCGATGTCGTGAACCTGCTCGACGAGCAACGCGTGGAGTTCAACAATCCGATCCGCTTCATCGGCAACGAGACCTTTGGCAAGCGCATGTTCCTTGGCGTCCGCGCGAAGTTCTGATCACGGGCGAGAGGGGGCGGGCAGACCGATCGGTCTGTCCGCCCTTTTTCTTTTGCAGGGCCATAATCGGGACATGAAACACCTCGCCCTTTGCTTCGTCTCGCTTGCCGCCGCCACGCTTCTCGTTTCGCAGGACGCTTCGGCCGCCGACACCTTCGATGTCGCTATCGAAGTGGATGCCGGCCGGGCGGGCGAGGAAGTGACTCCCATCTGGCGCTTCTTCGGCGCCGACGAACCTAACTACGCCACCATGAAGGACGGCCGCCAGCTGCTGGGCGAGCTGGGCATGCTCAAGAAGGACGACATCTACTTCCGGGCGCACAACCTGCTGTCGTCGGGCGATGGGACGCCGGCGCTCAAATGGGGGAGCAGCAACGCGTACACCGAGGACGCCGCCGGCAATGCGGTCTACGACTGGCGCATCGTCGACGGTATCTTCGACGCCTATCTATCCAACGGAGTGCGGCCGTTCGTGCAGCTGGGTTTCATGCCCCAGGCGTTGAGCACCGCGCCTGTGTCCGTTCCTTACAAACATTCCTGGCGGCCCGGGTTCGACTACAACCTGATCAGTGGCGGCTGGGGATATCCGCCGCGCGATTACGACCGCTGGTCGGAGTTGTGCTTTCAGCTCACCAAACACCTGGTGGCGCGTTACGGCGAAGCCGAGGTGCGCCGCTGGTGGTTCGAGACCTGGAACGAGCCAAATGGCCCCGCGTACTGGAAGGCATCGCGTGACGAGTTCTACAAGCTGCACGATTACGCCATTGCAGGCGTGCGTCGCGCGCTGCCGTCCGCGCGCGTGGGCGGGCCCCATACCGCCGGTCATGGCGGCCCGTACATGGAAGGCTTTCTCGATCACATCACGCAGGGCAAGAACTACGCGACGGGCGAGCAGGGCACGCCCACCGACTTCCTGGCGTTCCACGCGAAGGGCGCTCCGAGCTTCGTCGATGGGCACGTGCGCATGGGTATCCAGGCGCATCTCGCCACGATCGACACGGGCTTCAAGATGATTGCGGCGCGGCCCGCGCTCGCTGGCAAGCCCATCATCATCGGTGAGTCGGATCCCGAAGGTTGCGCGGCCTGCCAGGGTCCGCGCTTTGGCTATCGCAACGGCACCATGTACTCGAGCTACACGGCCGCGAGCTTCGCGCGCAAGCACGAGCTCGCCGCACGCCATCACGTGAATCTGCAAGGCGCGCTCACCTGGGCCTTCGAATTCGAAGATCAGCCGTACTTCGCGGGCTTCCGTCAGCTGGCGAGCAACGGCATCGACATGCCGGTGCTCAATGTGTTTCGGATGTTCAGCCAGATGCAGGGCCGGCGACTGCCCGCGAAGAGTTCGCACCAGGTTTCGCTCGATGACATTCTCGTCAAAGGCGTCGGTGGCGATGCGGACGTGGGCGTCATGGCAACGCGCCACGATGACACGCTCGCCATTCTCGTGTGGCACTACCACGACGATGACGTGGCGGGCCCCGATGCCGCTATCAAGGTGAGCGTCAAAGGGTTGCGGCGCGGCAACCCTGCGGTCACGCACTATCGCATCGACCAGCTGCACAGCAATTCGTATGCGGCATGGCAGCGCCTGGGGTCGCCGATCGCGCCTGACAAAGCCGCCTACGACACCCTGCGCGCCGCGGCGCAGCTGTCGGCACTCGATGTGGCGGAAACCACGGTCGCTCGTGTCGGAGGTTCCGTACAACTTTCGTTCGCGCTTCCACGGCAAGGCGTGTCGCTGCTGCTGATCCGGTAGCTAGAGGTACGGCATGGGCGCGCAGAATGCGAGCTATTCGCATTGGCATTCGCATGTCTGACAAGCGCCAACGACTGCACTAGGATGCACGCCCTGGAACAGAAGAACCGACACGAGGAAATGCGCCATGACCGACTCACCGCTGGATGCCGAGCTCACCACCAAGGTAATCGCGAGCTTGAACAACATTCTCGAGCTCGAGCTCGCGGGCGTGGTGCGCTACATGCACTACAGCTTCATGATCTTCGGCCACAACCGCATTCCGATCGTCGCGTGGCTGCGCGACCAGGGCAATGAATCGAATGCCCACGCCGTGATGGCCGGAGAGCACATCACCGCGTTCGGCGGACATCCTTCGCTCAAGATCGGTTCACTGCTGGAGACGCACCAGCACGACGTGAACGAGATCCTCATCGAAGCGCACGAGCACGAGAAGGAAGGCCTCGACGCGTATTACCAGCTGCTCGCGCTCGTGGAAGGCAAGAGCATCCTGCTCGAGGAGTACGCGCGCGACCAGATCGCCGCGGAAGAAATGCACCTCGCCGACATCCGCAAGATGATGCGCAAGCCGGGGTCCATCAAGTAGCAGGCTAACTACCGCCGGCCGCCTCGCCGCGTTCGAGGAAGCGCAGCGACCACTCGAGCGGCGTTTCCGCGTCATGCTGACAGGCGCGCCGCCAGGTGGGCGGCGCCGTCTCCCGCCAGCACCGCATCGTCGAGCCGCCGACCAGCACCACGGGGCCGGGTGCCAGCTCGAACCCCCGCGCAGCGGCGAAGTTTTCGATACTCGAAGGACTCCAGAAGCAGTACCCCGGCGGCGGCGCGGCCTGGGATTCGGGTGCACGCAGCGACGCCAGTTCCGGCGCGAGATTGTCGGGCGCCACGGTCGAATACACGGCTTGCGTGTGCACGCGAAGGCGTTGCGACAGTGTCGCGACGGCTGCCAGGTGTTCGGGTTGGCGCAGGGCCGCGTCGCTGGTGGGATAGAACACATCGGCGTCATCCGGAACCAGGGACGAATCGCTCACCGCCTTCGCCAGTTCGCGCACACCACCCTGTGCAGAAACATTGACCTTGATGCCGCGCGCCTCGAGCGTCGCCGACGTGGTCGGCGCGATCGCAGCGACCGTGATGCCTTGCGGAGCGTCGATGCGCGCCGCCGCCGCACGGCTGGTCACGAACAGCACCGCGGCACCCGCGGCGCCGATGCGACGCAATTCGGGCCAGTCTCGCCACTGATGTTCGATGCAGGAAATTGCGAGCGCGCGAAAGCCTTGCCGCCGCAGCTGAATGACCAGGCTGTCGGCGTGCGGTTGCGACTTGGTGACGATCCAGGTGTATGCCAACGTGAGCTCCGTCATGAATGTTAGCCCCGACCGTTCGAGCCCGCTTCAGGCGTGACACAGCTGTGACAGTGGGCGCATGCCCACGCCGTAGGCTTTCACTTGATTTAAATGGAGTTTATCCACGATGCATTCGCGTGAGCGATTTCTGGCGGCGCTGCGCGGTGATGCGCTCGACCGGCCTCCGGTGTGGTTGATGCGCCAGGCCGGGCGCTATCTTCCGGGCTATCGCGCACTTCGCGCCGAACACAGTTTCTGGGATGTCTGCCAGAACCCGGAGCTGTCGACGCGTGCCGCACTCGAGCCGCTCGATCGCTACGCGCTCGATGCTGCCATCGTGTTCTCCGATATTCTCGTGGTGCCGCTGGCGATGGGTCTCGGCGTGAGCTTTGGACCCGGCGAGGGTCCGCGCATAGCCAAACCTTTGCGCAGCGGCGCCGACTACGACGCCTGGCAACTCGACGGCGTGCTTTCCCGCATCGCTTACCTGCCGCGCGCCGTGGCGCATCTCAAGGAAACGCTCAAGGATCGTTACGGCATCCTGGGGTTCGCCGGCGCGCCGTTCACGTTGTTTGCGTACTGCGTCGAGGGCGGCGGCAGCGACGATTTCCGCGAAGCCCGCATGCTCATGCATCGGGATCCGGTGCTCGCCAAGCGCGCGCTCGCTACCATTGCCGACGTCGTCGCCGACCTGCTGCTGGCCCAGGTGGATGCCGGCGCCGACGCCGTGCAGCTGTTCGATTCCTGGGGTGGTTTGCTCGCGCCCGATGAATATCGTGACTTCGCGCTGCCGGCCCTGCAGCGCATCACCGCCAGGCTGAATGCACGCAAGGTGCCCACCTTGCTGTTCGTGCGCGGTGGACATCACTTGTTGCCGCTGCTCGGCGAGAGCGGCGTCACGGGCTTCTCGCTCGACTGGCGCACCGAATGGCAGGTGGCGCGCGACCTCTACCCCAAACATCTGTTGCAGGGGAACATCGATCCGGTGCTGTTGTTAGGCAGCGCCGACGTCATCCGTTCGCGTACACGCGCGCTGCTCGAGACCATGAAGAAGACCACGGGCGGGCGCAGCTGCATCCTCAATCTCGGCCACGGCATCCTGCCGGGCACGCCGCCGGAAACGGTGGCGGCGCTGGTGGAAACCGCCGTGGAGTTCAACTGACGCCGCCATGATCCCGCTGGCTCTCGTCGGCATGAGTTATCGCGAGGCGCCGTCGGCGGTGCGCGCGGCGCTCTCCGCATTCGATTCCGACGTGAGCGGACCGTCGAAGCAATTGCTCGACGCGGCGGAAATCACCGGCATCGTGCGTATCGAAAGCTGTGCGCGCGTCGAATGGCTGCTGGCGTCCGAGCGGCCTTCCTGGGCCGCGGAATTGTTCAGCGCCGCGCTCATCGGTGCCGCGGACAACCCCGATCATGTTCGGCCGCGCGTGCGTCATGGCGCAGCGGCCGTGGGGGGCCTGCTGCGCGTGGCCGCCGGGCTCGACTCGGTGGCGCAGGGCGAGCACGCCATCGGGAATCAGGTGCTGCGCGCGTTCGAACGTGCGCACGAAGCCGGCACGGTGTGTCGCAGCTTGCATGTCGCCTGGCGTGGCGTCGGTGAGCTCTTGAATCGCGCGCGTCGCATTCTTCCGCAGGGCCGAACGGGTGGAGTGCAGGCGCTGGTGATGCAGCGGCTGGCCACGGTGCCGCGAGACGCGCCAATCGCGGTGTTCGGGCTCGGCGAAATCGGGCAGGCCATGCTGCGCGCACTGGCGGACGCGGGCTTCACGGCGGTTGAGAGCTTCAATCGCGCGAGCATGCGGGCCTTCGAGAGCGCGGTGCCGCGCGCGGACACGGTCATCGTCTGTTCCGGCGCTCCCCATGCGTGGCTCACGCTGCCGGCCGCGTTGCCCGGCCAGCGGCTGTTCGATCTCGGCAGCCCGCTGCAGGTGGTGGCAGCGCCGGGCTGGCAGCTGACTTCGCTCGACGAGTTGCTGGATGGTCACGGTGCGATATTGCCGGAAGCGCAATTCGCCGCGCTGGAGACGGAATGCGCCGGTGGCGCGGAGAAGATCTGCCAGACATTGCTCGCGCCTCCGCCGAGCGACACACTCGCAGCGATGACCGCCATGCGAACCGAATTCATGCAAAACAAACTACCCGCACTGCTCGAAGGCCTGCCGCCCCAGCGCGCGCGCAAGGTGACCTCCGAGGTCAATGCCATGCTCCATCAATTCATCTCGGCCGCGAGGCGCGACGCGCAATGACTCCCCGCAACATCGGCAGCCGTGGCAGCGATCTCGCTCTGTGGCAATCACGCACGGTTCGGGAGGCGCTGCGCGCGGCGGCGCCCGCGCCCGCATGGCAGACGGAAATCACCGTCATCGCCACGCGTGGCGATCTCGATCAGTCGCCGTTACTGGTCGGCAAGATGGAGAAGGGCTTCTTCACTCGCGAGCTCGAGCTCGCTTTGCTCGATCGCCGCATCGACCTCGTGGTGCACTCGCTCAAGGACCTGCCCACGGCCGAGCCCGTTGGACTCTCGAATCGCACGATTCTGCCGCGCGCCACCGCGGCCGACTGGCTGCTGGTGCGGCGCGAATTCTATGCGGAGCGCGACGATGGCCTGCTGCCGCTCGCAGCGGACGCCCGCGTCGGCGCTTCGTCGCTGCGTCGCGGCGCGTTGTTAGGCCGCTTCGCGCCGCAGGCGATATCGGTGCCGTTGCGCGGCAACGTACCCACGCGGCTGCGCAAGCTCGGCGAAGGACAAACGGTCGATGCCATCGTGCTGGCGGCTGCCGGCCTCATGCGTCTTGCGCTCGACCTGTCCGCGTTCGCGGTGGTCGAGTTGCCGCCGGAGTGGTGGATTCCCGCGCCTGGCCAGGGAGCACTGGCGGCGCAATGCCGTGCCGGTGACCACGAAATCGAAACCCACATCGCCATGCTCGCTGACGCGGATTGCGTTCGGGCTACGCGCTGGGAACGGGAATTTCTGCGCGTGATCGAGGGCGGCTGTTCGACACCGTTCGGCTGTTTCGTGGCTGACAATCGCGCGTACCTGGGAATTGCCACCGGGCGCGGCTGGGCGGCGCACAGTATCGACCTTCCAAAAGACTGGTTAGAGGATTCGCAACGTGACTCATTCATCCGCAACGCCGTCGCCGCCTGTCAGCCCGACGTCACAACTACCCCTCGCACGATCAGCCGAACTCTACGCGCGCGCTGAGGCGCTGATACCGGCGGGCGTTTCCAGCCCGGTCCGTGCTTTTCGCAAGGTGGGTGGCACGCCGGTGTTCTTCCGCCAGGCGAAGGGTGCGCACGTCACCGACGAGGACGGCAATCGATACCTCGATTTCTGCATGGCCTGGGGGCCGCTGATCCTCGGGCATGCGCATCCGCGCGTGGTCGAGGCGGTGCAGCGCGCCGCGGCTGACGGACTCGCGTTCGGCACTGCGCATCGCGCCGAAGGCGAACTCGCGGAACGCGTGCTCGCGGCGTATCCGTACGCGAAGCTGGTGCGCTTCGTGGTCAGCGGAACCGAAGCGGTTGCCACCGCCGTGCGCATCGCGCGCGCGTCCAATGGCCGCCGGCGAATCCTCAAGTTCGATGGTTGTTACCACGGGCATGTGGACTCACTCATGGTGAAGGCGGGCAGCGGCGTCATCACGCAGGGCCTCGCCGACAGCGCCGGCGTGCCGGCACACGTGGCCGCCGACACGCTGGTCATTCCGCTCGGAGACATCGCGGCGCTCGAGCAGGCGTTCAAGGAACAGGGCAGGGACATCGCGGCGGCCATCATCGAACCGCTGCCGGCCAACAATGGCCTGCTGCGGCAGTCGCGCGAATACCTGCAACGCCTGCGCGAGCTGACTCGCGCGAATGGCACTGTCCTCATCTTCGATGAGGTGATTACCGGCTTCCGCTTCGGTTATCACGGCTACGACAAGTTGTTAGGCATCGAGCCGGACCTCACCACGCTCGGCAAGATCGTCGGTGGCGGATTGCCGGTGGCGGCGGTGCTGGGCCGGCGCGAGCTGCTCGCACAGCTGGCGCCACTGGGTCCCGTGTACCAGGCGGGCACCATGGCGGGAAATCCGGTGTGCCTGGCCGCGGGCATCGCCACGCTCACGGAACTGGCCGAGGGCGGGGCTTACCAGCACATCGAGATGTTGGGAAAGCACCTGGACGCGGCGTACGCCCGGCATGCGGTCCGGACACAGGCGCAACTGCCTCGCGTGGGGCCGATTGTCTGGCCGTACTTCGACGCGTCGGCCGCGCTGCCCGTGGCTGCGTCTTCCATCACTTCGACTGCGATCAACGAGTATCACCGGCGTTATCGCGGCTGGCTCGAGCGCGGCGTCTATCTGCCGCCCTCGGCCTACGAAGTGTGTTTTCTCTCCGCGGCTCACACCACGGCCGATGTGGATAAACTGCTGGACGTGCTGGAACTCGCCTGATGCGGACCCCGTTTCGAGTGTGGCTTGCGGAACGCGCCGAGCTGATCGCGCTCGGCGTGACGCTGGTCGCGACCGCGTCACTGGTGTTCTGGTGGACCATCCTGTTGCGCGGCGAGATGCGCAACAACGAGGTGCTGGAGCGTGCGTTGCTCGAGCGGGAGCAGGGGCTGACCCTGCAGCAGGTCGCCGAACGCCAGGTCGCGATCGCCGAGCATCACGACCGCCGCAACGTCATGCTCGTCGGCGAATCCACGCTGCTGGCGCTGATGCTGTCTGGCAGCCTGGTCGTGCTCTTCCTGCTGGCGCAGCGTCGCAAACAACAACGCGAAGACATGGAAAAACTGCTCCAGTTCACCAGCCACGAATTCAAGACGCCGGTGGCCGGTGTGAAAGGGCTGTTGCAGAGTCTCGCGCTCGGCAGCATTCCCGAGGCGCAGCGCGCCGAGCTGATCCAGCTCGGGCAGCTAGAGTGCGACCGGCTCGAACACCTCGCCGAAACCATTCTGGCGTATCAGCGCGCCATGTCGCGCGACCCTCGCGAGGGCGTGCAGCGCATCGACGTGGCGCAGTTCATCGGCGACCTCCTGGCGCACCGTGCCAACACTTCGAGCGGTGGCGAGGTCGAGGTCTCCACCGTCGACGCCGTGCAGGTCCTGGGCGATCGCGACGGCCTGCGCGTGATCCTCGAAAACCTGCTGGACAATGCCAACAAATATGGCGGTGGCAGCGTGCGCATCGCGGCCGAAGTCCGCGATGGCCGCTGGCGCCTCGACATCAGCGATCACGGCCGCGGCTTCGAGCCCGCCACCGCCGAGA
>Ga0193753_10002501_pt1 | contig 14372 bp, 13 predicted proteins | sample H1c2metaG_FD_144925 | JGI IMG/M metagenome (GOLD analysis project Ga0193753, IMG submission 144925) | Soil microbial communities from a riparian zone of the East river system, Colorado, United States - H1c2 | ecosystem: Environmental > Terrestrial > Soil > Riparian zone | place: USA: East... | reverse complement strand
GGTTTCATTAAACACGGTTATGAGGTTATGATAGGGACCAGCGACAACGCAAAACTGGCGGATTGGCAAATAAAAAACACCAAAGGGAAAGTTGGCAACTTTTCGGAAACGGCTGCATTCGGAGACATTGTTGTCCTGGCAGTTAAGGGCACCGCCGCAGTGGAGATCGTGAATGGATGCAAAGATAGCCTGGCGGGTAAAACGGTCATGGACACAACCAATCCCATTGCTCCGGCACCACCTGTTAATGGCGTTCTTAAATATTTTACATCGCTGGATGATTCACTCATGGAACGGTTACAGGCCGCCGCACCCAGCGCGAATTTTGTCAAGGCATTCAGTATCGTTGGCAATACACTGATGGTCAATCCAGTATTGCCTGGTGGGAGGGCAACAATGTTCACCTGTGGCAATAATGAAGATGCAAAGCGAGAAGCCGCCAGCGTGCTCGATCTTTTTGGATGGGATGTTGAGGATTTAGGAAAGGCAGAAGCGGCACGTGCAATTGAACCACTTTGCATGCTATGGTGTATACCAGGCTTTCTCCACAATCAATGGTCTCACGCCCTTAAATTAGTTAAAGCTTGAATCCTTCCTTTGATTGTCCTTTAGTGATAATTATTCGAAAGGATTTCATGCGTGTATTTTAAACTGCAGTCGTTATTATGATTTCGGACATCCTTGGACATTATGGTATTCATGAATTTACTGCAGAAGTACTCGCCAGCGGATTGATTAACAGTACATGGAAGATTAAAAGCGGTTCACGTCATTACATCCTCCAACGCGTTAACCAGAACGTATTTAAGAAACCAATTGATCTGGCGGAAAATATTCGCAGGCTTAATGATCACTTGAAAAAGCATAGTCCTGCATATCTGTTTGTCGCGCCCCTCACCAATGATCTCCAGGAGGATCTATTCCAGGTGCAAGGTGACGGTTACTACAGATTATTTGATTTTATTGAAGGATCGCATACCATCAACGTTGTGTCTTCTCCCGAGCAGGCCTATGAGGCGTCCCGGCAGTTTGGCAAGTTTACAAGGATATTGTCCGACTTCGATGCAAGCAGTTTACACATCACCATTCCGGATTTTCATAATCTCACGCTTCGCTATCAGCAGTTCGAGGATTCGATCGCATTTGGTAATCGCGTGCGGATTGTCGATGCTGCTGATGCTATCGGTGAAATAAAAAAGTACAAGAGCATTCTCGAAGCTTTCGAAAAGATAAAGAAGAACCGCAATGTCAAACAGCGGGTGACTCACCATGACACGAAGATCAGCAATGTCTTGTTCGATGATGAAGGTAAAGGTCTCTGTGTGATTGACCTGGATACAGTAATGCCCGGTTTTTTCATCAGCGATGTTGGTGATATGATGCGAACGTACTTGTCGCCAGCCAATGAAGAGGAAAACGACCTTTCAAAAATTGAAATACGCGATGAATTTTTCAGGGCAATCGTGCACGGTTACCTCAGCAACATGCGGGATGAATTGACAGGCGAAGAAAAGGATCTGATTTATTACGCCGGCGCCTTCCTGGTTTACATGCAAGCGATCCGGTTCCTGGCCGATCATTTTAACAATGATTCTTATTACGGTGCCAGCTATGAGGGCCACAATTTCTCTCGCGCAAAAAATCAACTGAAATTATTACAAAAGCTGGAAGAAAAGAAAGCGCTGTTGGAAGAAATCATTAGTAAAGAACTGCGGGTCAAAAAAAGCTATTGAGAGTTATGAGTCATGAGTTATGAGTTACGGGGGCCCCGTGTAGGGGGCCTCAGGCCGTTGGCCTGTCGAACTGCTCTGAACGAAATTCAGCTATAGCCTTGTCAGTTAAGTAAATCCGTTTATGCCGACGGCATGAACGCAAGCGTGCCCTCCACGGCACCGTGGAACTCATAACTCATAACCCATAACTCATAACTCATAACTCTCATTTCATATTTTAAAGAACACTTTTTTCTTATACAAAAAGTAACACATTCCCCATTCGAGGGCAAAGATGGCGAGGGAAGTAATGATGCCCATGAGCAGATGAGGGACGTTGATCATTCCCATTAAACCGTCGGTAATAGCGCCGATGTATCCGTTAAACCAACGGCTGGCCACAATTTCTATGAAGAGGTAAATGAATAACGAGTTCATACCAACCACTGTAAAAAAACGGAGGTTATTGCGGTGCGTTTTGACGTCGATCCACCAATAAGACAAGCTGAGAAAAAGGAGGCACCATCCGCCGGAGGCCAGAACAAAAGAGCTTGTGGCAATCCGTTTGATGATCGGCGTGATGAATGGATCCATGATGAATCCAACGATCAGCGCCATAACGCCGGCAGTAGCCAGCCATTTTACCTTTGTCGTTTCTGAGCGCTCTGACATTAGTAACTTTCCCGCCAGCACGCCCCAAATGGTGTGCGCCGCGGTTGGTAAACAATTAATTGCAACCCATCCTCCATTGTTGATCTTATTCATCAACAAAAGGTCGACGTAGTTTCCAAAGTTATGCTGGTCAACAAAAGCCTGATCGAATCCCGGCACATTGGTATAACGGTAGAGAACTTCCGTGAGTAGCAACAAGCCCAAACTGAAAACGATCTGAGCAGAAAAGCTCCAGCGGTAAATCAGAAATGCGACAAGGGTCGTGAATGACAATTGCGTCAGCACATCCCAAAGCTCAAAGGATAATCCGTCCTTTCTGACAGCGTAATCGAGCACGCCCCAAAAGAACAACCATGCCGATCGCTTGAGGGTCTTGAGGAAAGATTCTGTCCAGCTCATGCCCTGGAGTTGCTGCCGGTGCAATGAATAAGCCATGGCCGTACCAGCCATGAACATAAAGCCAGGTTGGATCAAGTCCCAAAAACGCAATCCGTTCCAGGGATGATGAAAGAATTGGATCAAGACGTTTTCAAATAGCGTTCCTTCCGAAGCCTCAAAAAGATGTTCATACATTCCCGTGCTCTCCAGCACCAGCAGGACCATAATGAGGCCACGCATAAAATCGAGTGAAAGGAGGCGAGGTACTTCAGATTGAATTTTCATCGGGAGTTCGTTGATAAAGAACTAAAAATAGCAACAAATAGCGACTCCCAACAAAATCGTGCAAATCGATTTATATGTATGATGATAAGTACACGATCACTATATTGAAAAAACTCACTAAAGTCTGAAACAGCACGTATGAAAATCAATGCATGGATGGTGTTCGCCATCCTTTTGGCTGGATGCCAGCCATACTATTCGAACGAAGATTTTCCGTCCGTAAAAAAAGTGGATACGCACGTTCACCTCAATTCATCCAATCCAGCGATAGGTGAATTGGCACACGCTGATAATTTCAGACTGTTAACCGTAAACGTAGATGCGCACGGAACATCATTACCCGATCAGAAAAAATATGCGTTGGAGCAAATGAAGCAATTCCCGGGACGTATAGACTTTCTTACAGCATTTTCGCTACAGGATTGGGGCAAGGAGAAATGGAAGACCGAGACCCTCGACTATTTGAAAAAGTCATTCGATGAAGGCGCATTGGGTATCAAGATTTGGAAGAACATAGGAATGGTTTATAAGGATTCATTGGGAAGGTTTATTATGGTCGATGATCCAGCCTTCGATCCAATCATAGCTTATGTCATTCAGCAAGATAAAACGGTATTAGGACATCTAGGTGAGCCCAAGAACTGCTGGCTTCCCCTGGAGAAGATGACGGTGAACAACGATCGGCATTATTTTAAAGAGCATCCGGAGTATCACATGTTCCTTCATCCCGACTATCCATCGTACGAGGATCAGATCAACGCAAGAGACAAGTTCCTTGAAAAGCACCCGGACTTGCGATTCGTGGGAGCGCATCTTGGAAGTCTTGAGTGGGACGTAGACGAACTGGCCAAACGGCTGGATAAGTTTCCCAATATGGCAGCGGACATGGCAGCCCGGATCCCTCACCTCCAGTACCAATCAAGGCTGAACCGCGAGAAAATCAGAAACTTTATAATCAAGTATGCAGATCGCCTAATCTACGCCACAGATTCTGGCATCGATGTAAACGATGATCCGGAGCAGGCGAAAAAATCTCTTCATGAGACATGGTTGGCTGACTGGAAATATTTTGCAACCGATGACGCGATGACCGTCTCAGCCGTTGAGGGAGAATTTACGGGGCTCAAACTACCCAAAGACGTAATCAATAAGATCTATCACGACAATGCCGTGACCTGGTTTCGAATGCCTCCAGAATAGCTGATTTCCGCCTTTCAGCGCTCGAACGAACGTCTTTTTAATATAATTTTTCTATATTGGCGCTATTGTTTGGCGTGAGGATCGTTCGACGATTGCATTTTTTAAGATACTTTACTCACGTTCGTGGCGTTTGCAGAAGGTTCAGATTCTTTTCAAGTATGGTTAAGTACATGAATATTGAATTGAGGACTTTAACATGGATGTTTTTACAACATGTTCCTCATCTCAATAGTTGAGTACCAGCAGCCATGACCGGGCATTTAATCGTGTCCAATTGAATTTGACCGATGAATGGCATTATTAAAACAATTGATTTGCTCGTTTGCTGCATTAGACATTATTTTGAAATTTTAAAGACTAACATAATTACTTGCCTATGAAATGGTTATTCTTTGTATCGGCATTGTTGGTGGCTTCCACGGCAGGTTTTGCGCAGAAAGCTTCGGATGCATTGACGGGTGATTACACGCTACGCGATAGGTATCTCCTTATGAAAACCAAATCTCAGACGTATAGTGGGTATAAGGTAGTAAAGGAGTCCACGCTGGACGGCGTATGGAAAATTAATCTGGATAGTCTTGCTGCAAAAAAGGCTGCGCTTGCAGCAGCTAACGGATCTATCAAAGATCTTCAGGGACAGTTGAATCAAAAGATTGCGACGCTGAGTGAGAAAGAAAAATCTGTGGCTGCCATTCAGCACGAAAGTACGCACATTGAGGTGCTTGGCATGGACATGCTGAAAGCCACGTTCATTACCGTGATGGCCATTACCATTGCAGCTCTGCTACTATTGTTAGTGTTGGTGATCGGCCGGATGAAGCTCCAAAGCAACTCGTTGAGTGAAAGAAATCTGGCTGTGAGCGCGCTGACCAACGAGTTCGAGGACTACAAACACCGGGCAATGGACAAGCAGACCAAGCTTTCGCGGGAACTGCAGGATGAGCGGAACAAGCTTCAGGCCATGATCCGCAATTCCTGAAGAGATCTTATTGATATACACGCACGTATTCCACTTCCATCCGTTGAGGCCAGATGGCATCATCGACACCCTGCATGCCGCCCCAATTGCCGCCGACGGCGATGTTCAGAATGACGTGGAATCTTTGATCAAAGGGCCAACCTTTGTAATCTTCGGTTGGTGATTTTGAGACACTGTGGTATTTTTTATCATCAACGAAAAAGTCCATTTTATCCTGGCGCCATTCGATAGCGTACACGTGAAATGCGTCTTGCACGTCCGCTACCGTTATCTTCCCTTCCTTTTGCGTGCCTTTGCCGTGGTTGTACGTCTCTGTGTGTATCGTACCATGAATTACGCCAGGATCAAAACCAACGTGTTCCATAATATCGATTTCTCCGCTGGCAGGCCATCCGCCATACTTCCAGTCTGTTGACAACATCCAGATAGCGGGCCATGTGCCCTTGCCTTTAGGTAACTTTGCACGGACCTCGACCCGGCCGTAAAGCCAATCACCTTTGCCCTTGCTAACGATGCGTGTGGAGGTATATGGCTTACCACCTTTTTCTTCCTTCAAAGCCTCGATGATGAGTTTTCCGTTTTCAACGCGCACATTCCTGGGATCATTGGTATAATACTCCAGTTCATTGTTTCCCCAGCCGCACACGTCAGGACAACCATCACCCATATCATAGTTCCAATGCGTTGCATCAGGAGGACCGGGCTTATCGAATTCATCGGACCAAACCAATTTTTTGAATTCGCTTTCAACCTTGGATTCGTTATTAACATCCTTGCAGGCAAGTAGTGGAACCAATGCAAGGGCAAGCCAGGTTACGTGTTTCATATGGTTATCTTGGTTTCAAAAGACAGATCCTGTCCAGTTCCACCAGGTCCGCCTTTGCGTGCTAAAATATGAATAAATGATAAGGCCACGCTTGTTCCAGTCGACCGTAGTAAACTTTTCATTTTCGCACTTACTTATTTGATTGAATTTACTCAGTAGATAAATAGGTTACACCGCGACTCATAACATACTTGCCTTCCGAGTCGTAGATCGCGGTGGCATTTAAGAGAACTTTGAACGTCGAACCATCCTTTCGGACAAAGGTATGCTGCTTGTTCCTGACGTAGCCTTGCTTTTGAAAAAGGGAAAAACTATCGTGATATGACGCATGTTCGTCGGGAACAATAATCCGGGAAACGTGCATTTTACCCACCACCTCATCGCGCGTATATCCAAGCCAGTTCAACTCCGTCTGATTCATCCTGACAATGATGCCATCGGCATTCAGCGAATGATGACCTGCGGGAGCATTCTCATACAGATCACGCATTTCCTTTATCGTGTCTTCGGCTTTAGCGTTGCTCACGTGCAAGGATTCATAGAAGGACTGCAGTTCTTTAAAATTGTCCTGCAGGTCGCGATTTAGCTTTTCAGCAAGCAGGCTTTTCTTTTCGAGTTCTGCAGTTCGCTCCTGAACGTTGGCTTCCAGATTTTTATTTGCGTCGTGAAGCGAGTTGAGAAGTTCTTTGTTATTTTTTTCTTTATCGAGGAGCGTTTTAAGGGCCATCCCTGAAATGAGACAGATCATGGCAAACGACGAGTAATGGATGATATCATTGATCACGTGTGTGCTTTTAAGTTGCGTCGTCCGTTGAACCAGTAGTTTATCCTCAAGCGCAATCAGATCGTGCAGGCTAGCCCTAACGTGGCGCATCGCCTGATTTATTGTATCGTTCAATAGTAAAGCGGAGGCAGTATTGCTGTTGTCGACCACCTCATTCATCATGGCAATAAACGAACTGATCTGGGGTTTGATATTTTGCCGTAGCAATGTTGAGCTGGCGGCATTATCGGCGGTCATCGTCACGAGCGAATCGTATTTGGCGCCGACAACCGGCAAAGCATTACGGTAGCCTTGAAGGTCTATGGAATCTTTGTTAATGAGGTATCCGCGATGGTAGTTTTCTGCATCCGTTAGCAACGAGCCAAGCTCATTGGAGACCCGAATTATCCTGTAAGTGTGCGCAATGAGTGCCGCGTATCTGGATTGTTGCCTCGCGTGATAATATTTCACGGCTGCACTGATCAAGGTTAGAAGGATCGAGGTTACAAGCAGGTTGGCAACGCGATTAGTCTTCATTGAGAATTTAGTGATTTAGCGATTTAGTGATTTAGTGAATGGTCGTACCGCCACGCGTGCAGGCGTCGTACATTATGGAATATCTTAAAGTTAGCCTTTTCCCAATTTGGTCGATATAATCAATCCCTAAATCATCCAATTCTCTACGCCCTCGGCGGCCCAAACCAATCACTAAATCACTAAATCACTAAATTTATTCCTGTAACCTTTTTCCCAACCCTGAGTTTCCCATCTTGAAAACTTCATCTGCAGAATTGGATTCACTATCAGACAATTCCTTGATGCTCAAGGTCAAAGAGGGCGATCTGGACAGGCTCGGCCTGCTCTTCGAGCGTTATAAGAAGCCGTTGTATGGCTTCTTCTATGGTATGAACCGTGACGGCGAGCTGAGCGAAGACCTTGTCCAGAATGTGTTTTTCCGGATTCTCAAGTACAGGTACCTGTTTCGTGGAGAAGGTGATTTCAGGACATGGATGTTTCACATCGCGCGCAATGTGAATCATGACAATTTCCGGAAGAACAAGATCCAGAAAAAAGACTCGCTGGAAAATTGGCAGGAACGTCTGGCAGGTGACGATAATCGCTCCATAGAGATGCAAAAAGATGAAGAACTCCACCTCCTCTCCATGGCCATGGACAGGTTACCGGAAGATAAGAGAGAGGTCCTGCTGCTGAGCAAGTACCAGGACAAAAAGTATAAGGAGATCGGGGAGATCATCGGTTGCTCTGAGGGCGCTGTTAAGGTTAAAGTATTCAGGGCCTTACAAGAATTAAAGGCGGTCTACAAACAATTGGAAAAACACATGTAATGATGAATGCAGAACGGATTCAAGAATTGATCGGGAAATACAACGCAATGCTGGCGGATCCTTCAGAACTGAAAGAAATTGAGCAGTTACTGGAGCACGGCGACATACAATTGCATGAGCTGCACGAACTGCACCATCTGGACGAACGATTGTCACTGATCGAAAGCCCTGCGCCTTCAATGTCATTGGACGATAAGTTCTACGCCATGTTACAGCGCGAAAGGAAGCCGGTGAGCAAGGTTTCGCCATGGAAGAATTTCTTCTCATGGCCAACGTTGGCTCCGAGGCTTGCGATCGCCTCTGTGACGCTCATCCTTGGTGTGGCAATTGGAGTGTATTTACGCGCCCCAGAACCAAAGGACCCGCAGATCCAGCTTCTCGGTCAGGAAGTAAGCGACCTGAAAGAACTCATGATGCTTTCTCTTCTTGAAAAGGAGTCAGCAACGGATAGGCTAAAAGCAGTAAGCCTTACCCACGATATGGATCAGGCAAGCCGCAAGGTTACCAATGCCCTCTTGCAAACACTGAACAATGACGAAAACGTCAGCGTCAGGTTAGCAGCGCTGGATGCTCTCAGGCCGTATAGTCAGGACGGTGAAGTTCGCGAGGCATTGATCCGTTCTATTGCAAAGCAAGATTCCCCCCTTGTACAGATATCACTGGCCGAGTTAATGGCGGCACTTCAGGCTAAGTCCTCTTTGAATGAGTTGCAGAAAGTCCTTCACGATAAGCACACTCCCGATGAAGTGAAGAATAAAATCAGGGAGAGTATTAAAGTATTGATATAAAGAAATTGATGACAACATTAAATAAGAAATCATGAAAACTATTTGGTCAGTCGTAGCCTCGCTGCTCGTGTCGATGCAGCTCCTGGCACAGACATACAATGAAAAAATTTCCAAGGAGTTTTCCTTTGAAAAGAAAACGGCTGAAAATGCTGTGATGGTGGCGAACATCAACGGCAGCATCAGAGTCGAAGGCTATGCCGGGGACAAGATCATACTCGAGGTTGACAAATCCATCAGGGCAAAAACAAGCGAGCGGCTGGAGAAAGGAAAAACACAGATTCAGCTGGGTGTACTGGACCTCGTCGATACTTTGATATTTTATGTTCAGGGTACTGAGGCACAATTCGGACGCAAAAGTGACGGGAACCATGGAAAATCATGGTCACGAAACGAGTATGGCTATAACTGGTGTTGCAATGGCAACGGGAATTGCAATGGCAACTGCGATTGCCATCTGGATTTCGATTATAAAATGGACTTTGTACTCAAGGTGCCTGCTGACGTGCACTTGTTGATCAGTACGATTAACGATGGCAACATCGACATCGCCCACGTAAAAGGTGCGGTAAAGGCCGATAACATCAACGGAAGCATCAAGCTGACAGATCTCGTCCGCGAAGCAAATGTGAGCACCATCAACGGTGATGTGGACATCGAATACATTTCAAATCCGAAGAAGGATTGCAGATTCTATACACTGAATGGCGACATCAACGCATGGTTTCAAAAAGGACTCGCTGCCAGCTTGAGTTTTGAAAGCTTCAATGGGAGTTTTTACACGAACATAGAAAAGCTTGAAACACTTCCGGTTCAGGTTGAAAAAAAGAACGAAGCAAAGGGTGTAAAGTATAAAGTCAATGACAACCGATTTAAGGTTGGACCAGGCGGTGCATTCCTGGATTTCGAAACATTCAATGGAAACGTCTATTTAAAGGAAAGAACAAATTGATCTCAATCCGGTCAAACGGGTAATTATTCAAAAACTTATGAACATGAAAAAATCAGTATTAATAGCAGCACTCATGCTGGTCATCACAGGCTTAACTTTAATGACGGCATCCATCGCCCGCGCGCAGAATGGAAATGAATTTACAGTTCCTTTGAGCGATCCCGCCAAGCGGGGAAAACTCAAAGCACACATCAACTACGGATCAATCACAGTAAAAGGAACGGCCCGAAAAGATATTCTGGTGAGGTACAAGGCACAAGGTGACGAAGAGAAGGCAAGTGCGAGCAAAGGCGGATTGAAAAGGATCGGTGGCGGAGGAATGGACCTGGAAGTTGTGGAGAGTGAGAATATTGTGAAGGTCTCCTCTGACTCCTGGAACAACAAACTAAGCTTGGAAATTGAAGTCCCCTCAGGAATGGATCTGGATGTAAAAACGTACAACGACGGCGACCTCAACGTGAGTAACATCCAGGGCGCAGTAGAGCTTACCAATTACAACGGTGAAATCAATGCTTTGAGCATTAGCGGTTCTGTGATCGCGACAACGTACAACGGCGGGATCAAGATCACTTTCGACAAGGTTACGGAGGGAACTCCCATGTCTTATTCAACCTACAACGGCGACATCGACATCGCCATACCCACGTCGCTAAAGGCAACATTGAAGATGAAAACGGAGCAGGGTGATATCTATTCAGACTTCGACGTTGACTTCAAGACCAGTGGACCCGTGCAGAAGAAGGATGTGAAAGGTGGGGTTTATAAAGTTGTGGTCGACGAGTGGAAACGCGGTGACATCAACGGCGGCGGACCAGACATCACCCTCAAGAATTACAACGGCGATATCTATCTCAGAAAGAAATAATTTTTCACCGCTAAGGCGCAAGGGTGCGCAAGGACCGCTAAGAGTCTTTGCGCACCTTTGCGTTTCTTTGCGCCTTTGCGGTAAAACTGCATTTATTTTCTGATCTCGAACTCAACGCGCCGGTTAAGCTTTCTATCCGCATCCGTTTTTTCCTCGACTATTGGTTTTGAACTTCCGAATCCGTGAGCTTGTATTTTTTCCGAATCAATCTTAAACTCGGCGATAAGGTAAGCCTTGATCGCATCGGCACGAGATTGTGATAAACGAAGGTTTGCATCCTCTTTACCCTGAGAGTCCGTATGTCCGGAAATATTAAGTACGAATGAGGGATGATCGATCATGAAGTTTGCAAGCTTTGAAAGATCGTCGTACATGGAAGGCAGAATATCCCACTTTCCATTTTCGAATTCCAAGGTCTCAAAAGCGATCTTGCTCTCAAGAGGGTCGGCTTCCCGGTGAATTTCGCGATCACCATCCATGAAAAATAATTCCTCTATTCTAAAGAAATCATCACCCTGAATCACGAGCAGGTAATTCCGCTTATTGATCAATGTAAAATCAAACGAACCATTTTCACGGAGAAATTTCGGGGATACCTCAACGCCTTTATCAAGATCGATTACAGAAACGATCCCGGTAAACGGTTTCTTTGTTTCTGAATTGATGAGCGAGCCCTTTAGCTTTGCAACAGCATTGGGCTGCGCTTCCATAGGAACAGGGAATGAATAGAGGTCGAGGTTGTTGATATCATCCTTGGCCGATCTGGCGTAATAGAGATAACTCGATTCGGAATCGATGCTGAAATAGTATTCGCTGCCGGATCCATTAACCAATGGCCCAATGTTCTTCGGTTCGTCCCAACCTGGATTGCGCTTGAGTGACTTAAAAATATCAAAGTCGCCAAATGACAACGGCTGGCCATTCGAACTGAAGTAAAGTACATTGTGACGGTGATGAAAAAAAGGACTGACTTCAAAGCCCCGTGTGTTTACGATGGGCCCTACGTTCAACGCTTTTTGCCATACGCCATTCGCATTTTTGGTAGCGTAATAGATGTCGCTAAATCCAAAACCACCGAGGCGGTCGGATGCGAAAAAAAGTGTATCACCTGAATGTGACAACGACGGCTGGGAATCCCAGCCTGTTGAATTGATGGCTGGACCCAGGTTCCTGACATTGTCCCAGGTGCTGTCGGCTTTTAATTCCGCGACAAAGATGTCGCAATTACCATACGAGTCCGGCGAATTGCAACGCGCAAAAAAAAGATGCTTGCCGTCCTTGCTAAGGCAGGCAGAACCTTCATTGTACGGTGTATTGATATTCTTGAATTCTTCAGCAAACCCCCACAGGCTATCGCCCTTTAGTGTGAAAAAGAGGTCCTCATTGTAATTCCGGTTGAGGGGATCAACGTGCCTGTTTCGCTTTGAGGTGAATAGAAGGATGTTGTCCACATTGCCTATGGTGGGTCCATAGTCTTCCTTTTCCGAGTTGATAGCTTCACCCATATTGAGCAACACGCCTTGTGGCGGACGCAACGTGTCAATTTCCTTGCGATAGGCAACAAGTTCATAGTACTGTTGCAGGGGAACATACAGGTCCTTTTCATCCTTCGTTAAGGAATCGAATTCACTCTTAACCAAAGATTCATCAACAGTCTTCCGATCGTGTTTTAGCACAAGTTTGTACAGCAGTACGGCCTCACCAGGGGGACCGAGCTGCTGCGATAGCCTGGCAAGGTCCCAGAGAAGCTGGTTGTCCCTGGAGAAATTCTCTGGTCCGAAATTCTTGACGTATTTCTTCAGCTCCTCATAAGCCTGTTCGGAATCGCCGGCCGGGATAAGTTTCTTGATCCTGTCCAATTTCTGACGGTCAAAATAGTACTGGGTTGTGTTGATGTTTGGGAAAATGAAAATGTCAGATTGGCTGTAATTTGTCAGACTATCGTTCAGTTGCACCGTGCCGCCGCGCTTGAATTTTTTACCTGACTTCTGAGCCATCAGTGAGGCGTTCATCACCAGACAAAAGGCTGGGATTAAAAGCAAAAAAGAGGTTTTCACAGAACCTGCGTTTGTTAAAAAGTCACGCCAATTGGATAAAGTTGGAACAATTTTGCTTCTTTTACAACTCTGTTGGCACTACTATTGTCATACCAGGCACGCCTGAATAAGCACCCAAAACCATTGCGGTTGCGTCAGTTTGACACTTTTTTGAAACATGTTTAAAGCATTGCCCATACAACTCGTTCAGGAGGAATCCGAGGACCTCATACAACTCATCAATCCTGAGCAGGATTCTGACCTGAAACCGGAGGACCTCCCTGAAGAGCTTTCCATTCTTCCCATCAAGAATACCGTTCTTTTTCCGGGGGTAGTCATTCCCATAACGGTTGGCAGACAAAAGTCAATCAAGTTGGTGAAGAAAGCCTACCAGGGAAATAGGATTATCGGTGTTATCGCCCAGAAAAATCCACAGGCAGAGGAGCCTGGGATCGAAGATCTATACAGAACAGGAACCGTCGCGCGCATCATCAAAATGTTGGTGCTTCCTGACGGTAATACTACGATCATCATTCAGGGCAAGAACCGCTTCGTGGTGAAGGAATTTGTGCAGGAGGAACCATACCTTACCGCGCATATTGAACTCCAGCCCGAACCTATCCTCAATGCCAATGGCAAAGAAACCCAGGCACTGGTTCAATCACTAAAGGATGCGGCGACAAAGATCCTGAAGCTCAATCCTGAAATTCCCATTGAAGCTCAGGTTGCGCTCGACAATATTTCGAGCATGTCGTTCCTCGTTCATTTTCTTTCATCAAACCTGAACGTTGAAGTGCTTGACAAACAGAAGATCCTTGAAACGAAGAACATGGTGGAGCGGGGTACCTTGCTGCTTCAATTCATGTTAAAGGATATTCAGATGCTTGAAATAAAGCACGAGATCCAGAAAAAAGTCCATACGGACATTGATCAACAACAACGCGACTATTTTCTCAGACAGCAGATCAAAGTGCTGCAGGATGAGCTGGGATATGACGGGCCCGACAAAGAAGTTGAAAAATTAAGGAAACGTGCTGAGGGTAAAAAATGGCCGATTGATGTAGCCACCCATTTCGGAAAAGAACTTGACAAGCTGCTCCGGATTAATCCGATGGCTGCAGAATATCCCGTCGCCATGAATTATGTTGAGTTCATGCTCGATATGCCATGGGGAGATTACACTGTAGATGATTTTGATCTCAACCGCGCAAAGAAAATACTGGATCAGGATCATTTTGGACTCACCAAGGTAAAGACACGCATTTTGGAGTACCTGGCTGTGCTGAAGCTTAAGCGCGATATGAAAGGCCCTATTCTCTGCCTATATGGCCCGCCAGGCGTTGGAAAGACATCGCTGGGACGTTCCATAGCCAAGGCGTTGCAACGGAAATATGTGCGAATGTCACTTGGTGGTGTGCACGACGAAGCAGAAATAAGAGGGCACAGAAAGACATATGTGGGCGCAATGCCCGGAAAGATCCTGCAGAACATAAAGAAGGCACAATCGTCTAATCCTGTTTTTATCCTTGACGAAATTGACAAGGTGAAATCTGATTTCAGAGGCGATCCATCT
>Ga0193753_10002500_pt1 | contig 14373 bp, 13 predicted proteins | sample H1c2metaG_FD_144925 | JGI IMG/M metagenome (GOLD analysis project Ga0193753, IMG submission 144925) | Soil microbial communities from a riparian zone of the East river system, Colorado, United States - H1c2 | ecosystem: Environmental > Terrestrial > Soil > Riparian zone | place: USA: East... | reverse complement strand
AGAACGGATCGAAGATTCGCTGTTGGATGTGCGCGGGCATTCCGGAGCCGGAATCGCTGATTTCCACCACCGCGAACTCGCCATCGGGGCGCGTGCGCACTTTGATCTTGCCCTTGCCGTTGCCGCCGTCGCCGACCACGTCGGCGATCGCGTGCGCGGCGTTGACGATCATGTTGAGCACGACCTGGTTGAATTCCGCCGGTGAGCAATGCACCGCCGGCAGATTGGCGTCGAGATCCATCTCGATCTCGGCGACGTACTTCCACTCGTTGCTGGCAACGGTGCAGGTGCTCTGGATCGCGCGATTGAGGTCGGTGGCGGTCTTCTCACGCGCCGGATGCGAAAACTCCTTCATCGCGCGCACGATCTTCGCAACGCGGTCCACGCCTTCGAGCGACTGGTTGAGCGCGCGCGGAATTTCTTCCTTCAGGTACTCGAAGTCGGCCCCGGACAGTAGTTTGTCGGCCGGTTCGCCACCGATCGACACGAGCTCGCCGAGGAGTGAGTGGAGCTCGCCAAAGGATTCCTTGAGGAAGCGCAGGTTGTCGCCGACGTACTGCGTCGGGGTATTGATTTCATGCGCGATGCCGGCTGCCAGCTGACCGATGGCTTCGAGTTTCTGCGCCTGGCGCAGGTTGTCCTCGAGGCGATCGCGCTCTTCGAGGGTCTGCTTGAGCATCGAGATGTCGGCGATGCAGCCTTCCCAGCCGGCGAACGCCTGCGAGGCGTCATACAGCGGGGCGGTGTTGATGAGGACGTGCAGCTTTCCGCCCTTGGCGTCCTGGATCGACGTTTCCCAGCCTTCGACCATGCGCTGGCGCGACATCAGGTCGAGGAAGTGCGCACGCTTGGCCGGCTCGAACAGCATGTCGAGGAAGTTGACCTTGTCGAGCGGGATGCCCTGGCACGACAGCAGCTTCACGCAGGCGGCATTGGCGGTCTTGAGTACGCCATCGTGATTTGCGGTGAACAGTGCGACCGGCACGTTGTTGAACAGGTCCTGATAGCGGCGCGTGGCGCGCACCAGGTCGCGATGAAAGTTGTTGCGCTCCACCGCGTAGGAGACGACGCGCGAAAGCATGCCGGCATTGACGCGGCGCTTCTCGAGGTAGTCCTGAGCGCCTTCGCGCACGGCGACGAGTCCCTGCTTGTAGTCATCGGACCCGGTGAGCACGATGATGGGTGTCAGGTCCGCGACTGCGCGCAGTGCACGCAGCGCCTGCAGTCCTGTGGCGTCGGGCAGTCCGAGATCCAGCAGGACGAGGTCGTATTCGACCGTCTGCAGGCGTTGTGCCGCTTCACTCGCGGTCTGCACCCAGTCGCTGGTGACCTGGTTCAGTCCGGCGTCCCTCAAGTGGCGTTCCACCACGCGTGCATCAGCAGGGTTGTCCTCGACTAACAACAGCCGGATGTTTCTAATGTCGAATTCGTTGGTGCTCATCGGCGGGTTTACCAGAAGTTACGGGATAACTATCCACGAGAGCGGCGCGCACATCCCGGCACTACGCCACACGTTGTCATATCGGCTCGCAAAGCCATTTCCTTAAGAAACGGCGCCTCTTTGCCGCTTCGACCGACCCGCATCACATATCGGCCGGGAAACCTGTGTCTAAACCCTACGGGGGCCGGAATTGCGCGCCCGCACACAAAGATTTCGGGCCGCCCTATGCAGACTCGCTCCGGATTGCCGATTCCTTAGCGCGGCATCGCCATATGACCAACCTCGTAGAAAAAATCCTGACCGGCTACGTTCCGGAACCCAGCGGCCTCGGCGCGTTGTTCGCCGCTCATCCGGTCGCCTCGCTGATTCTTGCGCGCGATGGAACGATCACCCAGGCGAATACCGCGGCGCGCATTCTGTTTCGCTGCGAGGCCGAGGTGCTCGTCGGCAGCACGATGGCCACTTTCTTTCCCGAAATAGGGAACACGCCGGGGGCAACCGAGCAGGCGGTCGACCATCGTCGCGTCGCCGTGCGCCGTCCCGATGGCAACAATTTCATCGCACGCATGCACATCGTGCCGCTCGGAGAGGACAACGATGACGGTCGGTCCATGCCGCTGCTCGCCACGATAGAGGACCTGACTGAATACGAGGCGGAGATCGCCGCGACCAACCGGGAACTCGAATCGTTCACCTCCGCCGCCGGCCACGACCTGCGTGGACCGTTGCGGATACTCAAAGGATTCACCGACGCGCTCGAAGACGAATGCGGCGCCGCGCTCAACGAAGAAGGCAAGACGTTTCTCAAGGAGATACTCAAGGCCAGTGATCGCATGGAAGGTCTCATCGACGGCATGCTGGCGATGTCGCGCGCCGGGCGCGCGGAGATGGCTTGCGAGAACATCGAGCTGAGCACGCTGGTCGAGCTCGTGTACTACGAACTGCGCCACGAGCAGGGCGATCGCAAAGTGGAGTGTCAGGTCGAGCCCGGCATCAGTGCGTGGGCCGATGTGCGACTCATGATGACGATACTTCGCAATCTGCTCGGCAATGCGTGGAAGTACACCAGTCGCACGGAGCAGGCCTCGATTCGCTTTTATGCGGAGGTGCGCGACGGGCGCACCTGGTACTGCGTCACCGACAACGGCGCCGGTTTCGACATGGCGCACGCCGAGCGCCTGTTCCAGCCATTCACGCGGCTGCATAGACAAGATGAGTTCCCCGGACACGGGCTGGGGCTCGCCACGGTACAACGCATCGTGAAACGTCACGGCGGGGCGATCGAAGCGCAGGCCGCGATAAAGCAGGGCGCGACGGTGCGCTTCTGGCTGCGGCCGCAGCCTGACGAACTCAAATGAGAACTGGCGCACGCCGGTCGGTGCGCATTGCAGCGAATTGCGTTTTGTTAGACATAGCGCACATTCGGCGAGCGAAATCGTGGTGGCGGGCGCAAAGTCCTAGGGCTTGCCATTTGCCAGAATGGCCGGCATGAGAGGAAAACCCTTCGTACTGTATTCATCGTTGGCCGCGTCCCTGTGGGCGCTGGCATCGCAGGCGTTCGGCCAATCGGCCGGCGAGTCGGTTGTGCGGACAGCGCCGTACCTGGTCGATGCCGACAAGATCAGCAGCGGCGACACCGCCTGGATGCTGACTTCCACCGCGTTCGTGCTGCTCATGACGTTGCCGGGCCTGGCGCTGTTCTACGGCGGCATGGTTCGCAAGAAAAACCTGTTGTCGACGATGGCGCAGAGTTTCGCCATCGCCTGCCTGATCACGGTGCTGTGGGTGGTGATCGGCTACAGCCTGGCTTTCACTGAAGACTCCCCGTGGCTCGGCGGCACCACGCGCTTCGCGCTCGAGGGACTCTTCTATGCGAAGGGCGGCCAGGTATCCGTCAGCCACCTCGCGCCTTCGATTCCTGAATCCGTCTACATGATGTTCCAGCTGATGTTCGCGATCATCACGCCGGCACTGATCACCGGCGCATTCGCCGAGCGCATCAAGTTTTCATCGATGCTCGTGTTCATGACCCTGTGGTCGCTGTTTGTCTACGTGCCGATGGCGCACTGGGTGTGGTCGCCGGACGGCTGGCTCGCATCACTCGGCGTGCTCGATTTCGCCGGCGGCACGGTCGTGCACATCAACGCGGGTGTCACCGGTCTCGCCTGCGTGATCATGCTCGGCGAGCGCAAAGGTTACGGCACCGATCCCATCTTCCCTCACAACCTCGCGCTGACGATCACTGGCGCCGCGTTGTTGTGGGTGGGCTGGTTCGGATTCAACGCAGGCTCGGCGCTGTCGGCCGATGGTAGAGCGGGGTTGGCGTTTGCCAATACGCATTGTGCTGCGGCCACGGCCGCGCTCACGTGGATGGCCATCGAATGGGCGGCGCGCGGCAAGGCGAGCGTGCTCGGTATCGCCTCTGGCGCTGTTGCTGGTCTGGTTGCGATCACACCGGCCGCGGGCTACGTCGGCATCGGTGCGGCGCTCATCATCGGCGTCGCCGCCAGTCTCGTCTGCTTCGGCGCGGTGGTCGGTCTCAAGTCCTGGTTTGGCTATGACGATTCTCTCGACGCCTTCGGCATTCATGCCGTCGGCGGCATCATCGGTTCGGTGCTCACCGGCGTGTTCGCCTCGGTCGCGATCGGCGGCGTCGAAGGCAGCATCACCGCGCAGCTCATCGGCATCGGCGCCTGCGCGGCCTATGCGCTGGTCGTCAGCCTGATCCTGTTGATGCTCATCTCCGTCACCATTGGCCTGCGCGTGAGCGAAGAGGCCGAGGCTGCCGGCCTCGACGTCAGCACTCACGGCGAGAGCGTGGAGTAGTCCCATGAGCGCCATGAAGAACACATCGGACAGGTTGCGACGCGCCACGGCGCTGTGGCATGCCTATCTATCCATCACCGGGCAACGTTTCGACCTGTCGTTGTTCCTCAAGGACGCGGCGCTCGAGAAACAGACCCTCGACAGCGCGCTCGCGAGCGGCGATGCGAAGCTCGTGTCCCTGGCGCAGGACTGGCTTCGCGACACGGGGCAGGCTGTGCCCCAGGTGGTGGCGTCGGGCGTTATGCCGGCGGCATCGACGCCGGCGGGAGCGCCGGCCGAGGCCGCCAAGCCGCCACGCTACCTGCGCGGCGTTCGCTGAAGCCAAAAAAAAACGCCGCGCAGAGCGCGGCGTTCTTTCAGAGCAAAGGCCAGTTCTTTCGAAAGGCTCTTACTTCGAGATAGAACGACGGAACATACGGTCGATCTTCTCGTTGGTGGCGTCGCAGCAGGACTGCGAAGCTTGAGCAGCGGCCAACGCCTGGTTGGCAGCGCTCTGTGCACCGCTCGCGGTCGACGAAGCAGACTGGGCAGCGGCATTCGCGGCATCAGCGGAGCTCTTCGCGGCGGCGAGATCGGCGGTGAGGCGGCTCACCTGCTGTTTGAGATTGTCGACGTCGGCTTGCAGAGGCTTGAGGTCCTGGCAGCCGGCCAACATGGTGAACGCTGCAACGGCAGCAACCTTGATAATCGCACTCTTCATAACGAACAATCCCCTTATTGGTGGTTGAGCAAGTCAGCTTCGCCATCAACTCGCATCGAATGCGATCTGAGTGAAGGTAGACGTCTATTAGGCGGGCGCAACTGCAACAAATTCGCGAGTTGTTTGCAACTGAAATTTGTTTCGTGTCGGCCTGTGGCGACACCACTACTCAGGACTTACCTATTAGGGCGGCTAACACGATTGACGCCGTCGCGCAAAATTTCTCGCGCTGCGTTGTGACCAGGAAGTCCGGAGACTTCACCACCCGGATGTGCGCCGACTCCGCACAAGTACAGGCTTTTCAGCGGTGTGCGGTAATCACCGTAACCTAACACTGGCCGCGCGGCCCACAACTGATCGAGGCCTAACGTTCCGTGGAAAATATCGCCACCTGCTAGGCCGAGTTTTTCTTCGAGATCGAGCGGGCTCAATGAAGAATGGCCGAGGATACTTGCGCGAAAGTTCGGTGCGTACGATTCCACTGTCGCAAAGTTGAGGTCTTCAGCACGCGTCTTTTCCTGACGCCAGTCGCGGTCGCCCGGCAATTTGTAGGCGAAATGCTGACAGAACAACGAGGCAACGTGGGCTCCCTTTTGGGCAAGAGAACTGTCAAGCGTCGAGGGGATCAGCATCTCGACAATAGGGTTGCGCGACATTCCGGTCAGGCGCGCATCTGCGAACGCGTGGCCCCACACGCCGGCCTTGCCGTTCACTGTGACGGGGTCGGTCTCGAACCAGTGGTCTAACAAGTCGCCGGCGTTGCGCGTGAACAGTTCGTGGACGTCGGGCTGCACACAGGTTCAGCAGGGTGAACGTGTGGCTCGCGGTGGAGTTGCGAAAGCCGGGGGGAATTCTTCGGTGACCACGGTGCCGCCGAGAATGGAACGCGGCTCGAAGACGCCGACCGACAGGCCGCCTTTGGCGAGATAACACGCGCAGGTGAGGCCGTTGTGGCTGCCACCGCTGATGACCATATCGAAGCGGGTTTTGGGGGTTGACCTGGATATATCCACAGTGTACAAATCCTCAGCCCTGATTCTTCTTTAAAGGAATCCGCCATGTCCGATCTCACCCCACGCCAAACCGAAATCCTGCGCCTCATCCAGCGCCAAATTAACGAAACCGGCATGCCGCCCACGCGCGCCGAAATCGCCGGCGAGCTCGGTTTCAAATCCCCGAACGCCGCTGAAGAGCATCTTCGGGCGCTGGCGCGCAAAGGCGTCATCGCGCTCGTGCCCGGCGCCTCGCGCGGCATCAAGCTCATGGACACCATGCGCGAGCAGATGGGTCTGCCGCTCATCGGCCGCGTCGCCGCGGGGCGTCCCATCCTCGCCGAAGAGAATATCGAGTCCCGGCTCGACATCGACCCCAATATCTTCCAACCCAAGCCGCATTACCTGCTCAAGGTGGTCGGCATGTCGATGAAAGATGCCGGCATCCTCGATGGCGATCTCGTGGCCGTGCATCGGACGCCTGAAGTACGCAACCGGCAGATCATCGTGGCGCGCCTGGAAAACGAAGTCACCGTGAAACGCTACAAACAAGATGGCGCGGTGGTGTGGTTGCTGCCGGAAAACCCGGACTTCGAGCCCATCCGCGTCAACATCAAGGAAGACCCGCTCATCATCGAAGGCGTGGTGGTGGGTGTTCTGCGGCGAGGTAAAGCTCTTTCTTAAATACTGATGTACGCCGCCGCTTCGGCGGCGTTAAGAGTGGCGCGTGAGCGCCTGGAAATACCCCATGTTGTTAGGACTGCGCACGGCCATCTATCACGCGCCGGACATCGCGGCGGGCAAGCTCTGGTACATGAAAGTGCTGGGCTTTCCGCCATACTTCGACCAGCCGTTCTATGTGGGCTTCAATGTCGGCGGTTACGAGCTCGGTCTCACGCCTGATGGCAGCAAATCTGCCGTTGGCGCGTACTGGGGCGTCAAGGACATCACCGCGACGCATGCGCGTCTGCTCGAGCTCGGCGCAGCGCCGCGCACGGATATTCAGGATGTGGGCGAGGGTATCCGCGTGGCCGATGTGCTCGACCCGTGGGGCAATGTGTTCGGCATCATCGAAAATCCAAACTTCAAGCTACCCCTATAAACATGAAACGCGCCTCCGGAAGTTTTGAAGTCACGGTGCAGCCGCTCGCCAATGCTGAGGTCTCTGCCGACCCGATGCTCGGCCGCTTCCTGCTCACCAAGAAATTCAGCGGCGATCTCGAGGCTTCGGCGCATGGGCACATGCTGTCCGCGGGCACCGCCACCAAAGGCTCCGCGGGTTATGTGGCCATCGATCAGGTCACGGGCACGCTCGAAGGGCGCAAGGGCGGTTTTGTCCTGCAGCACTCGGGAAGCATGAAGCGCGGCGTGCCCTCTCTTTCAGTCATGGTGGTGCCAGATTCGGGTACGGGCGAGCTCGTCGGCCTGACCGGCACGCTCAGCATCAACATCGTCGACGGCAAACATTTCTACGACTTCCTTTACTCATTCCCTGCGAGCTGATGTCGGCACATCTTCCATGCTCGAAACCCACGAAAAGCAATTGGAAGAGTTGCTCGCCCACCCGTCGGTGTGGCGTGGGCGCAGCCGCGCCGCGGTGGAAACTTTTCCCACGGGTTTTGCCGCGCTCGATGCGGGGTTGCCCGGTGGCGGCTGGCCGCGTCATGGCCTCGTAGAAATCCTCACGCCGCAAGCCGGCATCGGCGAGCTCTATCTACTGCTCCCCGCGCTGGCCGCCTTGTCGCGGCTCGCGCCGGCGCGCTGGTGCACCTGGGTATCGCCACCGCACGAGCCGTTCGCGCCGGCGCTCGCGGCGCATGGTGTGGCGCTCGACCGCATGCTCATCGTGCGCACCCATCTGCCGTTGTGGGCGCACGAACAGGCGCTGCGCTCGGGCGCGTGCGAAATAGCACTGGCCTGGCTGCCACGCGCATCGCCGCGCGCCATCCGCCGGTTGCAGCTGGCGGCCGAGCAGGGCCGCGCGCTCGGAGTGCTGTATCGCAGTCAGCGATTCGCGAGCGATCCCTCACCCGCCATGTTGCGGGTCTTGCTCGAACCTAAGGTAGGGGCGGGCGCGCACGGTGCGCGCGTGAGCCTGCTCAAGAGCCGCGGTGGCAGTCGCGAGCCCATCGATCTCACCTGGGCTTCAGCCGCGGCGTGAGCGTGAGTGACGCCGCATGCATCCACGCTCCTACCGACTCGCTTTTCCGGAACCGGCTCAAAGTCTTCCTGGGTCGAGTGCGACGCCGTCCGTTTTACGGGTGCGGCCGGCGTCGCCTCCGCCCAAGGGGCCCGACTCACAAACCGCGCTCGTGCTTCCGCCGCGCGAGTTGTGGGTTGCGGCGCACGTGCCGCAGTTGCCACTGCTGGCATTGCGCACGCCCTCGCAATCCATGCCGCTGGTGGTGGTGGATGAAGCACGCAATCCGCGCATCGTCGATGCGGACTCGAAGGCGCAGGCGGCGGGAGTCCGCATCGGCATGACTCTCGGCGCGGCGTTCGCGGCCGCGCCTCACCTCGATGCCCGGCCACGCGATGTGGCGCGCGAGCTCGCGCTTCTGCAGCGTCTCGCGGGCATCGCCGCCACGTTCACGCCGCAGGTATCCATCGAGCCTCCCGATGGTTTGCTGCTCGAGATCAAACCGAGCATCGCCCTGTTCGGTGGGCTTCGCGAGCTGTGCCGCCGTTTGCGTGATGCCTGCCGCGCCGATCCGGTGTTCATGCAGATTCATGCCCAGCCGCGCTTCACGCTCGCGCCGACCGCGTTGGCGGCGCTCGTCGCTGCGCGCGCCGGAGCGCGTTGTTTCATCACCGACCCCGCGGTGCTGCCGGCGCGACTCAAACCACTGCCGCTGGCCGCGCTGCGTTGGCCCGAAGAAGAAAACGCACGCCTGGCGGCCATGGGTGTACGCACGCTCGGTGAGCTCATGCGCCTGCCGCGCGCGGGGTTCGCCAAGCGTTTCGGGCAGGCGCAGCTTGCTGATCTCGACCGCTTGCTGGGGAGGCGCGCCGATCCACGTCAGCGACTCGCGCGTCGCGAACGATATCGCGGGCAGCTCGATCTCGATCACGAAATCGAAAATCACGTGCTGGTCCTGCATGCGCTGCAGCCGTTGCTGGACGAGCTCGAGCAGTTCCTGCGCGTGCGCCAGCGCGGTGTCACCGCGCTGCAATGCCGCTTCCACCATTACCGTGCCGCCCCGACTCGCTGCACGCTGCGCCTGGCTGCGCCCGAAGCCAATGCGGCGAGCTTCGCCAAACTGCTGCGCGAACGCCTGGCCACGCTGGTTCTGCCCGAGCCCGTGCGCCGTTGCGAATTACGCAGCGGCGCGCTCACCGATCGCACTGTCGCGAGCGCGCCGCTGTTCTCGCCTGGCGAACGCGGACATGCGCCCGCGGGCGAAATGCCGGCGCTCATCGAGCATCTGCGTGCGCGCCTCGGTGCCTCCGCGGTGTACGGCATCTGCCGCCTGTCGGAACATCGACCCGAAAACGCCTGGCGCGTGGCCGAGCCCCAGCTCGGGGCGAAACAGCTCGGCGCGAAGCAGGCAATCGCTGACGCACCCGCTCCGGCGCCGTTCCGCCGGCCGCTGTGGCTGCTGCACACGCCGCACGAGATCGATTCGCACCGTGGCCGGCCGCGCCACGGTGGCGCGCTCGAGTTGTTAGCCGGCCCCGAGCGCATCGAGAGCGGTTGGTGGGATGGCGCCGACGTTCAGCGCGACTACTACAGCGCCAAGGATGCCAAAGGCGCGCATCTGTGGATTTACCGCGAATGCGCCGGCGCCGGAAAATGGTTCCTGCACGGAATTTTCGGATGAATACCCAGGTTCCGGCCTACGCCGAGTTGCACTGTCTCAGCAACTTCAGCTTCCTGCGCGGTGCTTCGCATGCCGAGGAGCTGATGGCGCAGGCCAGGGAACTCGGCTACGAGGCGCTCGCCATCACCGATGAATGCTCGCTCGCCGGCGTGGTGCGCGCGCATTCGGCGGCCAAGAAGATCGGTGGTATCAAGCTCATCATCGGCGCGGAGTTCCGCCTCGAGTGCGGATTGCGGCTGATCGTCCTGGCGCTCGATCGGCCGGGCTACGCACGTCTCTCACGGCTCATCACGCGCGGCCGGCGCGCGGCGGAGAAGGGCAGTTACACGCTCACGCGCGATGACGTCGCGCAGTTGTTAGGCAGCCCGAACGCGGGCACGCTCGCGCTCTGGCTGCCGCGGCTCGATCCGGATACCGCAGGCGAAGGGGAATGGATCGCCCGAACTTTCGCCGGTCGCGCCTGGATCGCAGTGGAGCTCACGCGGGATGGACGCGATCGCGAGCGGCTGGCGCAGGCCCGGGCCCTGGGCAAGTCCTGCGGTCTGCCCCTGACCGCCGCCGGCGACGTGCACATGCATGTGCGCGAACGGCGCCGCCTGCAGGATGCGCTCACGGCGGTGCGGCACGGCGTCACCCTCGCCGAGGCGGGGACCCGGCTGCATCCCAATGGCGAACGCCACTTGCGCGCACGCACGCGCCTTGCCCGGCTCTATCCACCCGAACTGCTGGCCGAAACCGTGAAGATCGCCGCGCTCGCGAATTTTTCGCTCGATGAGCTGCGTTACGAATATCCGCACGAACTGGTGCCGCCTGGAGAAACCGCCGCCTCGCATCTGCGCAAGCTCACCGAGACGGGTGCGCGCAAGCGTTGGCCGCAGGGCATTCCGGATGACATGCGCGCCAAGATCGCGGACGAGCTGCAACTCATCGCCGATCTGAAATACGAGTCCTATTTCCTCACGGTGCACGACATCGTGAACGAGGCACGCCGCCTCAACATCCTGTGCCAGGGTCGGGGTTCCGCAGCCAACTCGGTGGTGTGTTACTCGCTCGGCGTCACCGAAGTGGACCCTTCACGTGGCCAGCTGCTCATGGAACGTTTCATCTCGCGCGAGCGCAACGAGCCGCCGGACATCGACATCGATTTCGAACACGAGCGGCGTGAAGAGGTCATCCAGTACATCTATCGAAAATACGGCCGCGATCGCACCGCGCTCACGGCGACCGTCATCAGTTACCGGCCGCGCAGCGCGTTGCGCGACATGGCGAAGGTGATGGGGCTCGATACCGTGCAGGCAGAGCGGCTCGCGGGCGCCATGCAGTGGTGGGACACCGCGGTCGATGAAGACCGCGTGCGCGAGGCGGGCTTCGAGCCTGACAACCCGCAGCTGCTGCTGCTGCTCGATCTCACCGGCCAGCTGCTGGGCTTCCCGAGGCATCTGTCGCAGCACGTCGGCGGCTTCGTCATCTCGCAGGGCCTGCTCGAAGAACTGGTGCCCATTGAAAACGCGGCCATGCCCGATCGCACCGTCATCGAGTGGGACAAGGACGATCTCGACGAGCTTGGCCTGCTGAAAGTGGACGTGCTCGGCCTCGGCATGTTGTCGGCGCTGCGGCGCGGATTTTCGCTGGTGTCGGCTTTCCGGCGAAAGCCGTTCTCGCTCGCCGACGTTCCGAAGGAAGACGCGCGTGTCTACGAGATGATTTCGCGCGCCGACACCATCGGCGTGTTCCAGGTCGAGTCGCGCGCGCAGATGTCGATGCTGCCGCGCCTGAAACCGAAGGAGTTCTACGACCTGGTCATCGAGGTGGCGATCGTGCGCCCCGGTCCCATCCAGGGCGGCATGGTGCATCCCTATCTACGCCGGCGGCAGGGCCTGGAGCCGGTCAGTTATCCGAGCGATGCCGTGAAAGGCGTGCTGTCGCGCACCTTGGGGGTGCCTATCTTCCAGGAGCAGGTGATGCAACTCGCCATCGTCGCGGCGGGCTTCACGCCGGGCGAGGCGGATCAGCTGCGCCGGAGCATGGCGGCCTGGAAGCGGCGCGGCGGACTCGGGCATTTCGAGCAGCGACTCATCGAGGGTATGAGCGCGCGGGGGTATGACGAGACGTTTGCCCGCCAGATCTTCAGCCAGATCCAGGGTTTCGGTGAGTACGGCTTTCCCGAATCGCATGCCGCCAGTTTCGCGCTGCTGGTGTATTCCTCCGCCTGGCTGAAATGTTACGAGCCGGCGGCCTTCACCTGCGCGCTCATCAACAGTCAGCCCATGGGTTTCTATGCGCCGGCGCAGCTGGTGCGCGACGCGAGCGTGCATGGAGTCGAGGTCAGGCCCATCTGCGTGTGCGCGAGCATCTGGGATTGCACGCTCGAACGCCGCGCTGACGACGAGCCCGCATTGCGGCTCGGATTGCGCATGGTCAAATCGTTAGGCGAGGAGGCGGCGGAACGTATCGTCATGGCGCGCGCTCAGGCGATGTTCGAAAGCGTGCAGGACCTCACGCTGCGCGCAAACCTTGCGCGCCGCGAGCTCGAAGCGCTGGCGGATGCCGGTGCATTGCGCGAGTTGTCCGGCAACCGGCACCTGACTTTCTGGCAGGTGGCGGGCAGCGAGCAGGAGCTGCCACTCGCACCCGTGCCGGCACACGCCGAAGGTACCCCCTTGCTGGCGCCACCCACGGAAGGGCAGAACATCGCCGCGGACTACCGCTCGACGGGCCTCACGCTCGGGCGGCATCCACTCGCGCTGCTGCGCGGACAGCTCACGGCCGCGCACGTCGTTACCTCAGCCGATCTGCGCGACCTGCCGCATGGGCGCTTGGTGCGTGTCGCCGGCATCGTTACGGCGCGCCAGCGGCCACAGAGCGCGGGGGGCGTCATGTTCATCACGCTCGAAGATGAAACCGGCTACGTGAATCTCATCGTCTGGGAGGGTGTGTGGTCGCGGGCACGCCGCATCGCCAATGGATCACGGCTGCTCGAGGTGACCGGCACGTTGCAGAAGGAGGGGCTGGTGACGCACGTGGTCGCGCAGCGTCTCGTGGACCGGACGCGCATGCTCGGCAGTCTCGTCACGCAGTCGCGCGATTTCCGCTGAAGGAAAAGTCCCCTTTTCCTTCAGCGCTCATCCTTCGAGGCGTGCATCTTGCGTACCGCGGTGCTGTCGTCTTCGATGTTGTAATCATCGAAGTCGCTGGTGAGCTCGGCGGTGTGTTTGTCTTCGAACCGGCGTTCGAGGCGACGCCAGGCAGGATCGCCCAGCTTCTGGCCGCGCTTCTTGGCGGCATCCAGATCCTTCGCGAGACGATCGAAGTCGACTTCGCTGGTCGCCTCGAAGGCAACTTCCTCTTCGTCCTCGTCGAACTCTTCTGATTCCGGTTTCTCGTTCATAACGCGGTGACCTCAGATGGGCGCGTTATAAAACGGGAACGGGCGGCATGCAATGGCCAAAACCGAGATTCGATCAAGGTTTAGCGAATCAAATTGTTCATCTCGAAAATCGGCATGAGCATTGCAAAAACGATGCCCATGACGAACATGCCCATCACAACTATGAGAAGTGGCCCGAGCAGGCCCACCAGCGCGCCCATCATCGAGTCGAGTTCGCGCTCCTGGTTGGTGGCGGCGCGGTCCAGCATGTTGTCGAGTTCGCCGCTCGACTCGCCCGAAGAGATGAGGTGCACCGTCATGGGCGGGAATAGTTTGCTTTGCGCCATGGACTTGCCGATGGGCGCGCCTTCGCGCACACGCGCGGCGGCGGCGGCCACCGCGTCCTTCATCGGTAGATTGGTCACCACCTCGCCGGCGATGCGCATGGCCTCGAGCACCGGCACGGCGCTGGCGGTCAGGATGCTGAAGGTGCGCGTGAACCGCGCGGTATTGAAGCCGCGCACCAGACGGCCGAACAATGGCAGCCGCAGCTGGAATCGATGGAACCGGCGGCGGTTGTCGGGGTTCTTGAGCCAGTACACGAAGCCGATGATGGTCGCGATGATGCCGAGTGCCAGATAGATGCCGTAATTGCGCAGGAAGGTGCTCACGGCGATCAGGACCTGGGTGGCGAACGGCAGTTTGCCCTTGCTCGACTCGAATACCTCGATCACCTTCGGGACGACGTACACCATCATGCCGGTGACGATTCCCAGGCAAATGACCGACAGTACGATGGGGTAGAGCATGGCGCCGAGCACCTTCTGCCGCGTGACTTCGCGGTTCTCGGTGTAGTCGGCGAGCCGCTCGAGCACGCCGTCGAGGCGGCCGGAGCTTTCCCCGGCGGATACCGTCGACCGGTAGATCTCCGGGAACACTTTCGGAAACTCGCTGAAGCCATCCGCCAGCGTATGGCCTTCCATGACCTTGGCGCGCACGCCGAGCATGATGCTCTGGATGCGCGGTTTCTCGGACTGCTGGGAGACGGCGAGCAAGGCTTCTTCGAGTGGCAAGCCCGCCTTGACCAGCGTGGCGAGCTGCCGGGTGAGCAGCGAGAGGTCGGACGCGGAAACCCGCCGGCCGACGGAAAATCCGCGCTGGCGCTTGGCCTCGCCGTGCTTGACCTCCGCGACGGTGACCGGCAACAACTGCTTCTCGCGCAGCAG
>Ga0193753_10002498_pt1 | contig 14382 bp, 11 predicted proteins | sample H1c2metaG_FD_144925 | JGI IMG/M metagenome (GOLD analysis project Ga0193753, IMG submission 144925) | Soil microbial communities from a riparian zone of the East river system, Colorado, United States - H1c2 | ecosystem: Environmental > Terrestrial > Soil > Riparian zone | place: USA: East... | reverse complement strand
ACCTCGGTATCCACCGTGCCGGAAGGCAGACCCACGGCAGCGCCGGCGGCCACGTCAGTAGTTAGCGGCCCAGCGTCGATGCTGGTGCTCGCGGAAGTATCGATCGCGCCAGCGCCAAGATCGACGCTGGCGGTGGCGCCGAGGTCGGCGGTGACGGGGCCGGCGTCCACGCCAGCATTCGTGGAAACGTCCACGGTGCCCGCGGCGACGTCCAACCCGGCGCTCACGCCGAGGTCGGCGGTGACAGGTCCGGCGTCCACGCCAACATTCGTGGAAACATCCACGGTGCCCGCGGCGACGTCCACCCCGGCGCTCACGCCGAGGTCAGCGGCAACAGGTCCGGCGTCCACGCCAACCGTGGTGGCCACGTCGACGCCCGACGGACCGACATTCACCGCGGCATTCGCCGCCACGTCCACGGTATTACCCAGGCCGACGGACAAGTCCGCGCCGACGTCGACGCCCGAGCTGGCGGCGTTCACTACTATGTTGGTGGCCGCGTCGAGGCCATTACCAGCGCTTACGTTCGCGACGACGCCCGTGTCCACCGACGAGCCGCCGGTGCGCGCATCGGTGTTGAGCTCGACGTCGGTGCGCACGGCGGCCGGACGATCGACCAGCAAGGAATCCCCGCCGTCATTGGAAGTATTGACGCGCGGAGCGATCGGGCTCGGGGCGCCATCGTTCGAACCACCACCCGATGACGGCCGCGAACCAGTCGGCGTCGGCTTGCCGGAATCCATCTTGATGATGCTGATGGTCTTGTCGCCGCGCTTGCGCGATGCGATCTCGCCCGCCTTCAGGTCGACCACGTCGCTGTCGTCCGTGGCGCGAACTTCGAGCAGTCCTTCGAAAAGGGAAATCGTGGTGCCTTCGTCCTGGGCCGCAACGTTGAACTGCGTGCCCTTGATGACCCCGACGAGGTAAGGAGTCTCCACGCGCAGCTTGCGCCCTTCGCGCTTGCCGATGCTGTAGAAGGCATTGCCGCGCGGCTGCACGATGCGATCGATGGGCGCGCCGCGCTTCTCGAGCGCCGGGAATTCGAGCAGGGTCTCGGGGCCGACGCTGACCGTGGTGGCGCCCTGCTTCAGCTCGACGTTGCCGTCGCTGCCCGTGTGGACCGAGGCCGGCAGCTCGAGCACGCCGCCGGCGCGTACATTGCGCTCGGCGCCGTTCATCGTGATGCGCACCTCGCCCTTGAGGCTCACGACGACGATGTCGCCGGAATCTATGGCGAACGCGGCCGGTGCGCCGAACAGCGCCAGCGCCAGCAGCAGCGCGGCGCAGAATCTAACTACATTGTGCATGGCTGAATACTTCTTGTTGTCGCACGACATAACCTGAAATCCCCTTCTTCTTTCCCGCGCATCGTACTAGGCGATGCCCCGTCACAATGTGAGTGACATCGCATCATTGCGCGCGCTCATCGGGGAGAATGCGCGCGATTGATTCGGGGCGCGGGGGAATATGCACGGCAAGCTGACAATAACTGGCGAAACTCAGCGCTCATCGCGCGTCGCCGATCTTCGGATCCGGGCGCTTGTCATAATCGGAGCGGCGCTTGCCGGCCTGCCTGCGGCCGCCGGCGCCAAGCTAACTACTCCGCCGGGCGCCGCGCCGCAGGCCGCCCCTGCCGCCACCCTGACCACGGTCGTCATCGACGGCTCGACCATCTACTCGCCGCCGCAACTGTTCGCCATCTACCGCGACCAGCTCGGCCGCCAGTACTCGCGCGAGGCGACGCGCGCCATCGCCACCGCGCTCGCGGACCTTTATGTCCGCGACGGATTCGTGAGGCCGGAAATCACGCTCGACGACGCCCTGACCCTGCGCGGCGTGCTGCGATTGCAGGTGTACGAGGCGCAGGTCACCAGCGTCGTCTACGAGGGTGATGGCGGAAAATTCGACGACGCGCTGGACGACATTGGCGCGCGCCTCGAGAACTCGCGCCCGCTGCGCAAGGACGACGTGGCCCAGGCGTTGCGCGCCATGCGCCAGTTGGCCGGCCTCGCGGTGACCGCGACGACGCGCAAGGACCCGAAGGTCCGCAACGGATTCGAGCTCGTGGTGCAGGCCGACTTCTCGCCGGTCGAGGGCATCGTTCGCATGAACAATCGTGGAACGGACCAGGTGGGTCCCGCGTTCATGCTCGGCCAGTTTTTCGCCAACGGTTTGTTGGGCGGCCGCGAGAAGCTCGGGCTCATCTTCGCGGCCGCCACCGATCACGATGAGTACCTGGGCGGCGGGCTGTACCTCGACACGCCGTTCGGCAACGACGGCATTCGCGGCAATGCCCTGCTCTTCCGTTCACATTCGGCGCCCAACGAGGCGCCGGTCAATCTCGACGACGAGTACACGCGTGAGCGCCTGACGTTTCGCGTCTCGAAGCCATTCCAGCAGCAGTCTGACCTGTCGCTGACCGGAAGCCTGGCGTTCGACGCGGATGATCTGACGATCGATCGCGCTGGCACTCACGTCCGCGACGATCGGCTGCGCATCCTCGAAGGTGCACTGCGCGCCAGCTGGCGCGCCGGCGCCACCCAGCTGTCGGCCAACCTGCAATTGCGCCATGGTCTGGACGTGTTTGGCAGCGGCCTGGAGGCGGCCGATCTTGCTCATGACCCTCGCCGCGCCGACTTCATCGTGTCTTTGATGCAGGCGAGCGCATACCGCCGCTTCGCCGATCGCTGGTCGCTGCGTTTTGATGCGTTCGCGCAGAACAGCGGCTACGTGCTGCCCGACAGCGAGCGCTTCAAGATCGGCGGCGACCGGCTGGGGCGCGGGTTCGAAGTGACGGAGATCGCCGGTGACAGTGGGGTCGGCGGCAAGATCGAGCTGCGCCGCGACCTCATGAATACCGAAACGTTCATCGGCCGGCTTTCCACGTATGGGTTCTATGACATTGGCGCCGCCTGGAAGCAGGACCTGCCCGGGCGCGAGTCCGCGGCCACCGCCGGCGCTGGCTTCGCGATCCAGGGCGCAACACTGACGGGCTACCTCGAGGTTGCCATGCCGCTGACAGGCACGGACATCGAGGGCAAACAACAGGCATCCGTGTTCGCCGAGCTCAGCTATCGTTTCTGATTTCGTCGTGCACGGGCTATAAGATCGTCCTCCCAAACAACAACAAAACGGGGACGACATGGCCAATACGGGCAAGGAAGAATTCCAGGATGGCGCGGGCGGTCTCAAGATCTTCACCCGTTCATGGAAACCCGAAGGCAAGGCACGAGGGGTCATCGTGCTGTCGCACGGCTTCAACTCACATAGCGGTTACTACCTGTGGGCGGCCGAGCAGTTGTTGGCGAGCGGACTCGCGATTTACGCCCTCGACTATCGCGGTCGCGGCAAGTCCGACGGCGAGCGCTACTACGTCGACAAGTTCTCCGAATACCAGGGCGATCTGGACCTCACGGTGAAGCTGGCGCGCTCACGCGAGCCTGGCCTGCCGGTCTTCATCCTCGGTCACAGCGCCGGCGGCGTCATCGCCTGCAACTACGTGCTCGACAACCAGGCGGACATCGCCGGCCTCATCTGCGAGAGCTTCGCCTACCAGGTACCGGCGCCGGATTTCGCATTGTCAGTCCTCAAAGGGCTTTCGCACCTGGCGCCGCATGCCCACGTGCTCAAGCTGAAGAAGGAAGATTTCTCGCGCGATCCGAAGGTGGTGAAGGCGCTGCTCGACGACCCGCTGCTCGCCGACGAAGTGCAACCCACGAAGACGGTGGCGGAGATGGTCCGCGCCGATGAACGCCTCAAGCGTGATTTCAAACTCTTCACGCTCCCGCTGCTCATCATTCATGGCACCCGGGACACGGTGACGCGCCCCGAAGGCAGCAAGGAGTTTTACGCGAATGCCGGCTCGAAGGACAAGACGCTGAAGCTCTACGAAGGCTATTTCCACGACCCGTTGAGCGACATCGGAAAGGAAGCGGTGATGGCCGACATCCGCAGCTGGATTGCGGCCCACCTGCCTGCGTAAGTGTTGCTGGAGCTCCTGAGTCCCCTCGACCGCGTACTCGAAACGCACGCGGTTGCACTGGGCGAGGACTTCCTGGCGTATCGCAACCACACCTATCGAGTGGTGAACCTGTACGCGGCGATGGCGCCGTGCGCAGACGCCACGCTCGAAAAGGTCGCGCTCGCAGCGGCGTTCCATGACCTTGGCATCTGGACTGCGCACACGTTCGACTACCTGGGGCCGTCCATGGAACTGGCCTGCAACCATCTCGAATGTGCGGGCCATGCCGATTGGCGCGACACCATCAGCGGCATGATTCGTGAGCATCACAAGATCCGCAAGGTCCGCGGCGCCGACGCCGAGTTCATCGAGCCGTTCCGCCGCGCGGACTGGATCGACGTCTCGCTCGGCGTACTGTCCTTCGGAGTTCCACGACAACAATTGCGCGACATCATGGCGCGCTGGCCGAACCATGGATTCCACAAACGGCTCGCGCAGCTCACATTCAAGCGCTTGCGGGAACATCCGTTGAGTCCGATCCCGGTGGTGAAATGGTAATTGCGCGCGCCCTGTGGCTGGCGCTCTTCGCGTGCGCGGGATCAGCACACGCCGAATCTTCCCTCGCCACGACGGAGCGCAGCACCACGCTGGCATCAATATTCCCGCCGGAACAGGCTGCGGAATTGTCGAAGACTCTGCCGGCCGGTCAGCCCGTGAAGTTCCGTGTGTGGCTGTCGGAGGCGAAGAACTCCGGCGTGCTGATCTTCGTGAGCCCCACCGACTCGGGCGAGCCTCCCTCGGGATGGTTGCCGCTTTTGCAGCAGAAGCAGTTGAGCTGGATCGCCGCCGACGGATTCGGCAATCAGAAGTTGAGCGCGCAGCGCGTGCTCGCAGTGATGATGGCGCGCGAACTCATCCGGCAGACGGCCGCGGTGGATGCGAAACGGACCTACCTTGGCGGAATGTCCGGCGGCGGGCGCATCGCAAGCGAGACGGCGACGCGCTTTCCGCAGTGGTTCTCGGGGGCACTGTACATCGTCGGCGCGAATTTCTGGATGCCCAAAGACAAGCGCCTGAGGCAGCGCGCGGCCGACAACCGCTATGTGTTCATCACGGGCGAGAAGGATTTCAATCGCGGCGACATGAAGCGCGTCTTCTCGCGTTACCAGTCGAGCGGGCTGTCCGCGGCCCTGCTCATGGACCTGCCCGGCTTCGCGCATCAGTATCCCGACGCCGGCCAGCTCGGTCAGGCGATCGACTTCCTCGACGCACGATGACGCGAACGCTCGACCAGCCGCTTGATGGCGAGGGCGATCAGAATGGCTGAGAGCAGCCAGAGACTGGGATAGAGCTGCTCAGCCATCCCTTTGATGAAGGCCATCGAAGACATCACTACGAGGATCGCCAGCGCCGCGATTCCGGCCACGATGTCGGCCGTTCGCTTCGACCCGGAGATCTTCTCCGCGTCCGCCGTGTAGGGAGCCAGCGCGACGAAACCGTAGACGATCAGCATGATCGCGCCGGACGCGTTGATGAGATAGGTGAACAGCTTCGACATGAATTCGCTGTCGGATCCGACGTTGAGAAACATCGAGATGAACCCGAATGCGCTGCCCAACAGGATGGCGCGAGCCGGAACGTGGCGCGAATTGACGGCCGTGAGCCAGCGTGGCGCATCGCCCTTGTCGGCCATGGCGAACATCGTGCGCGCGGTGACATAGACGCCGGAGTTCAGGCAGGACAGCACCGCGGTCAACACGATGCAATCCATCATCAACCTGGCGCCGGGAATCCCGATGTGTTCGAGCACCATGGAGAAGGTGGAATCGCCGGACTTGAACGCATTCCACGGCAGCACGCAGAGAATCAGAAAGATCGCCAGCACGTAGAAAAGAAGAATGCGCAACACCACGCTCGCGGCGAGGCGCGACATGGTCTTGCCGGACTCCGCTGATTCGGCGGCGGCAACCGTGATGATCTCCGCGCCACACATGGAGAAGATGACGGTGGTCACACCGGTGAACACCACCGGATAGCCGAGCGGCGCGAACCCTCCCTGCGCCGTGAGATTCGAAAACCCCGGGCTTTCATGCCCGCCGACACCCAGCAGCCAGGCCGTCAGCACGAGGATGAACACGATGATTGCCGCGACCTTGATGGACGCGAACCAGAATTCGAACTCGCCGTAAGAGCGCGCCGAGGTGAGATTGACCAGCGTGAGCACGACCATGAGCCCGAGTCCGATCTGCCAGACCTCGAACATCGGCATCCACCCGGCCACGATCTTCGCGCCGGCGATCGCTTCGATGCCCACGACGATCACCCAGAAATACCAGTACAGCCAACCGCTGATGAAACCCGCGTTTCCGCCGAGCGCAACGCGTACGTATTCGGTGAATGCACCGAGCCCCGGCTGATCGAGCGCCATGCGCGCCAGGATCTTGATGACCATGAACACGACGATGCCGGCGAAGAGGTAGCTCAGCACCACTGCGGGGCCGATGGTTGAAATCGCCGTGCTGCTGCCGACGAACACGCCGGCGCCGATGATGCCGCCGATGGAGATCATGGCCAGGTGGCGCGCGCGCAGGGTCTTCGAGAGCTTCGAGGAAGCGGGCAGAGAAGCGTCGCTGGCGTTCATTCGTTCGCTCTTGTTGTCGTGACGGAGCGAACCATACGCCGAGAGCGCGAGAAATGAAAAGAGCGCCAGGGATCGCTCCCTGGCGCTCTCTTTGTCAGCGTTTCCTCAGATCAGAACTTGTACGTTGCACCGACGGTGAACGTGCGGCCGATCTCCGTCTGGAACAGCGTGTCCTGGCGCTGGCTGTCGATGTACAGCGTGTTGCGCTCGTCCGTCAGGTTCTGGGCCTCGAAAATGATCGAGAAGTTGTCGTTGATATTCCAGCCCGCCGACGCATCCACGAACGTGTTCGCCTTGTTGGCGCGAACGTCGCTGCCCGCGGAGGCCGGGATGCCGCGGATGTAACTGTCGCGGTACGAGGCCGTCGTGCGGATGCTGAAGGTGCCGTTGTCGAAGAACAACGTGCCGCTCGCCGAATTCGGCGAGAGGTCCACGAGGTCGTTCTTGGTCGTCACCGTCGGAATGCCGTTCACGCTCGTCAGGATGTACTCGATCTCCGACTCGACGTGCGTGTAGTTAGCCAGCACGCCGAAGCTGCTCCAGAAGCCATCCAGCCAGTCGAACTGCACCTGTGCGTTGAGCTCGACGCCGTTCAGCGGGCCACCCTTGGTGTTCTCCCAGCGAGTCACGTGGAAAATGCTGCTCGGGTTCGAGGGCGAGTTGAGGAGCAGTGAGTCCGGCAATCCCAGTGTGCTCCAGGGTTCGTCGGATGTGATGCGCTGAATGTAGGTTTCGATGTCCTTGTAGAAGTAGGCCACCGACAGCATCGAGCCCGGCCGGAAATACCATTCGAGTCCGAGATCCGCCGTGGTGGCGCGGATCGGATCCAGAAACGGATTGTTCACGGTGGCATTTTGCGTCGTGACGGTCGCCGTCGTGCTCGGCGTGAGGCTTCCAAGCTCGGCGCGCGACATCACCTTCGCGGCCGAGAAGCGGGCCTGCAGGTCCGGCGTGAGCTCGAACACCACGTTCAACGAAGGCAGGAAATCGTCGTAGTCCGAGTCCACGTCGCGGCGGCTGCCGACCTGCGCGGGCTGTACGCCCATCGGCTGGGCGAGCGGAACATAGCCCACCCCGGACTGCCGGGTGTACACGTAACGCACGCCGAGATCGCCACGGACCGGGATGGACCAGGCGTCACCGCTATCGAACGACAGCATCGCGTAAGCGCTGCTCACTTCCTCGAGCAGCTGGTTTCGCGCCGCGCCGCATTCGATGTTGCAGAAGTCGACGAAGTCCGGGTAGTTGAACGTATCGCGCCATTTGCGCGAGTCGATTGCAGCCCAGCTCGCAGGCGCGCCCGCACCGAACAGATCGTCGAGATCCTTGATCTGCGTCGTGATGCTGGCGAGCTGGGAGGGGCCTCCCGGCAGGTTCTGCGTGACCGTCATGTTGGAGTTCATGACGCCCGAGGTCGTCGCCTTGAAGTTCGACTCACGCCATTGCAGGCCGCCCTTCACGGCAAACATGTCGTTTGCCTGCCAATCGCCGTTGAGCTCGAACATCGTGTTCGCCGTTACGTTGCGCGACGGCTTGCCCTGGAACGAGAAGCCGCCGATCACCGTCTGGTTGTTATTCGGCGTGGCCGCGTATTGGTACTGGTTCGGATCGGCCACGTCGAATCCGAAGCCGATCAGCGGAGTTTCCCTGCCGCGGAAATCGAGCGTGAAACCGGGAACGTCGATCTTGTCGATGAACGTCTGCAGGCGCATGGGCCCGTCCCATACGGAAAGCGAACGCCCCGCAGTCGCCGTGATCTTGAAGGTGTCCGAGAACCGGTGTTCGAAATCGAGATTCAGTTGCTCGAACGTGGAAACGAATTGATCGACGAGGCCCTCGGAACGAACGTCCATTCCATCGAACGTGGCGGTTTCCACCGAGCCCTTGTCATCGAAGGTGATCTCGCGCACCGAGACCATCGGCTGCCCGCCGTTGTTGATCTGGCGTCCGGTGGAGATGCCCGCAATGTAGTTGTCGCGACGCTCCTGCTGATACCTCGAAATGAGGCCGTCCAGCGCGAGGCTGGTGTCATCGCTCGGCATCCACTGAAAGGTGATCGTGCCGCCGGTGCGCTCGGTGTCCTGTTCGGAATTCACGTAACGAGGCAGGCGCGGGAGGAACGCGCCGCTGCCCGGGACGTTCGGCAGGTCGGCGCGACGCAGGTCATACACCCGCTGGAACGCCGCGAGCGACGCGGCATCGGTGGTGCGCGGGTTGGCGAGGGAGCCGGAGCAAAGATCGGCAGTCGCGCCGCCACTGCCAATGGCGGGGCTGATGGGTCCAACCCAGTTCTTCGGCGTGCAGAACGGAAGCCAGGTTCGGGCCGGCGCCGGTGCGGGCGTCAGGTCATTGGCGTTGGTATTCGCCGAGAGAACGTCGACGGCCGAATAGCCCACTTCGCGAATGAATCGCTCCTGGTAGGCGACGGACATGAGCACGCCGAATGTGTCGTTGAAGAATTTCTTCGAAAAGAGCGCCGATGCGCGCGGATCGACGTCTTCGGAAACCGAGTTGTAGACGCCGCGGCCCGTGAACGTGAAAACGTTCTCATCCGCGTAGTCGAACGGACGCGGCGCGCGAAGGTCGACGGTGGCGCCGAGCGATCCTTCTTCCACATCGGCCGACGTGGTCTTGCGGACCGTGAGCGAGGAGAAGATTTCCGTCGGGAAGATGTTGAAGTCGAAGCTTCGTCCGCTGTTGCCGGCACCGTAGATGTCGCTGGACCCGGTTTGCGAAGCGCCTTCCATGCCGTTGATGCGCACGCGCGTGAATCCGGCTCCAAGGCCGCGCACGGAAATGTTTCGCCCTTCACCACCGTCCGTGCGCGAGAGTGTGACGCCGGGGATGCGCTGCATCGATTCGGCGAGGTTGCTGTCGGGGAATTTGCCGATGTCCTCCGCCACGATGCTGTCGATGGCGGCGGTAGCTTCGCGCTTCTGGCCGAGCGCGGTATTCAATGAGCCGCGGAAGCCGGTCACTACGACCTCTTCGAGCTCTTGAGATTCTTGTGCGTCGGTCGCATCAGCGAACGCCTGCAGCGGAAGCGCGAGGGCCGCGCCGGAGAGCGCCAGCGAGATCGCGCGGCGCAGGATCAGAGAAGAATGGTCGGACCTGGACATTGAATTACCCCCCAAATAGCCGTGTTTCGAGATGAAGCCGAAAAACTGCGTGGTCAATTCCTGAGCGGATTTGACCGATTTATACTGTATATGAGCCTGATTGATCCCTTAAATGGATGCCCTGTCAAGAAAAATGTCCACCGGTGGCATGCTCTGTTGTAAATCAACAACTAGCGGATCAACTCATTGAATTGAGAAGTGTGGATTTGGCGCTTGTTGTGCTTTTACCCGCTTTGACGAGCGGATGGGAGATCCATGATTGGTGATCGTTCAATACCAATTTCGGTATATGAACGAAGCCGTCAGCCGTAGCGCAGTTTCAATCCCAGGACGGTGGCCGCGAGCGCGAACGTCACCACGTTGGCGAGGATCATCGGGATCGACTCGAGATAGATACCGTAGGCGAGCCACAGCGCCACGCCGACAGTGAAAAGGATGTACATGCCGCGCGAGATCCCGCGCGTGTCGCGCGTGCGGATCGTCATGACGGCCTGCGGAATAAATGAGGTGCTGGTGAGCACCGCGGCGGCATAGCCGAGCCATTCGGGATTCATGGCGCGATTGTCCGCGATCAATGGAGAAATTGGTGGCCGGGGTTGGGTGAGGCCAGTGCCTTTGCGAATGCACTTAAAGTGCATTCGCCCGGCCGAACGCGTTTGCGAAGCAAACGCAGGTATTACGACCCGGGCCGGGCAATGTCCCCATTTTCAAAATTGGTGGCCGGGGTCGGAATCGAACCAACGACACGCGGATTTTCAATCCGCTGCTCTACCAACTGAGCTACCCGGCCACAGTGGGATTTCCCTCGCAGAGGGCCCTCGATCGAGGGGGCGCGTATTAGACCGGCCGTCCCCATGCCCGTCAAGCAAGCAAGGCCTCAAACCCTTGATTTGCGACGCATTGACACCATTTCGGCCCGACCATGAATACCGCAGCCAAACTCGCCATCACCCCGCGCGCAGTCATCCAGACGCTTCGCGGCCAGCCCGCTTCGGACGGCGCGGGCGTCAAGCTCACGCGTGTCATCGGCCAGCCCAAGCTGCCCGATCTCGATCCGTTCCTGCTGCTCGATGAATTCGGCACGGACAAGGCCGAAGACTACATCGCCGGATTTCCGGAACATCCGCATCGTGGCTTCGAAACGGTCACGTACATGCTCGATGGGCGCATGCGTCACAAGGACAACCACGGCAACGAAGGCGTGCTCGAGCCGGGCACCGTGCAGTGGATGACCGCGGGCCGCGGAATCGTGCACTCCGAAATGCCCGAACAGCGCGAAGGCCGCATGCGCGGCTTCCAGCTGTGGATGAACCTGCCGGCCAAGGACAAGATGACGGCGCCTAACTATCAGGAATTCGGCATCGACAAGCTGCCCGTGGTGGAGCGCCCTGGCGTGAGCGTCAAGCTGATCGCCGGTTCGTTCGACGGCGCCGTCGGGCCGGTGCACCAGCCAGCCACCGACCCGGTCTACATGGACATACGGCTCGATGCGGGCGTGGACTTCGCGCTGCCGCTGCCGGTGGGTCACTCGGCATTCGTCTACGTGTACGAAGGCGGTGTGTCGGTGGGCGTATCGCGCGAAGCGGCGACCATCCACGCCCAGGAGCTCGCGGTGCTGGGCGACGGCAGCGAGGTGCGTCTGCAGGGTCGCGAGCCGCAATCGCGCGCGATCCTCGTTGCCGGCCGGCCGCTGCGTGAACCGGTGGCGCGTTACGGCCCGTTCGTGATGAACACGCGCGAAGAGCTTCACCAGGCGTTCGCCGACTTCCAGGCGGGCAAGTTCTGAGTTGCTGGACCCGATCTAGTCACGACCAGGGACGGCGCTGAACTTCAGCGCCGTCTTTTTTTCGCAGTTATAAGATGGGCGCCATGCAATTCCGCGTGGCGTATCTGTTGCTGTTGCTGCCGCTGTGGCACTCGCCGTCATTCGCGCAGTGCGCGCCGGCGCCCGACTCACCCTACTTCTTCCGCAATCTGGCCGAACAACGCGCGGAAGCGAAGCTGGCTTCCGATCGCAGCTTCTATGAATCGCTGCTCAGCGCGCATTTCTCCGGTAAAGGCCATGACGGCAAGGCGCTGCCCAGGCAGGAATTCATCGAGAGTGAGCTCGCGGTAAGGCGCGACTCGCGCAAAGGTTTTTATGCGGTCAGGGACTTCAGCCTGGTCGAACATCGCAAGGGACTCGCCATCACCAGTTACCTGCTCGTCGAAGGCGACATTGGCCAGGGCCAGTCGAACGCGCGCGAGACCTGGCAGCGTGAAATCTTCGAAGTGCAGGACGGGAAGTGGCGACTGGTCTCGATCGAGGACACCGCGCCGCGGGCGCATGAGGCACAGGACCCGCCAGGCGGCTGAAGCCCGGCTAGTCGGGCTTCACGAATTCCTTCGGCGCCTGCGATCCCTCGCCGAAGAAAAACTTCTCCATCTCGAACTCCAGTCGCTTGCGATGCGCGGGGTCGATCGGCGTCAGCCGGTATTCATTGATGAGCATGACCTGGTGCTTGACCCACTGCTGCCAGGCTTCCTTCGACACGTTCTCGAAGATCCGCTTGCCGAGCTCGCCCGGATACGGCAGCCGGTCGAGACCCGGCGCCTCTTTCTTCAATAGAACGCAATTCACCATCCGCGTCATGTTTCGTTTCTCTCTAACAAGGTTCCGAGCAGTGTCTTGATGGGCGCGGGCAGCCCGACACGCGCGGGCCGCGTGAGGTCATACCACAGCGCGGTGCCGTCGCGCACGGAAGACTCGCCGCGGCAGTTCGCGACCAGCGGCGTGATCACCAGGTCGAAATGCGTGAAGCTGTGCGCGATGTCGGGCAGCGGCGCGCGCTTGAGCTTCGCGCTCGCGAGCGTGGTGGCGGCATACTGCTCCGCCGCATCACGGTGATCGAACTCGGGCAGGCACCAGAGGCCGCCCCAGATTCCACTGGGCGGGCGCTGCACCAGCAACACTTCGGTAGCGCGTCGTGCCACCAGCATCACGGCGTGCTTCTGTCTGCGTACTGCGCGTTTGCGCTTGGCCGCCGGCAGTTCACCCTGCCGCCCCTCGATGCGTGCACGGCAATCGACTGCGATGGGGCACGCCTCGCAACGCGGCTTGCCGCGCGTGCACAGCGTCGCTCCCAGATCCATGATGGCCTGCGTATACACCGCCACGTTCGTCGCCGGCGTGTTGTCGTCGGCCAGGCGCCAGAGTTTTTCGAGCGTGGCATTTTCATCGGGCGCGCCATCGATGGCATAGAAACGCGCCAGTACTCGCTTGACGTTGCCATCGAGAATGGGATGCCGACTGCCGGTTGAGATCGCGAGAATGGCACCGGCCGTCGAACGGCCGATTCCCGGCAGCGCCATCACTGCTGCGAGGTCCTTCGGAAAGACTCCGCCCTGTTCGTCGCGAAGGATCTGCGCCGCGCGATGCAGATTGCGCGCACGTGCGTAGTAGCCGAGGCCGGTCCACAGGTGCAGCACTTCGTCCGCGGGGGCGTTCGCCAGCGCCAGCACGTCGGGAAAGCGCTGCATGAATCGTTCGAAGTACGGGATGACCGTGGCCACCTGCGTCTGCTGCAGCATGATTTCACTGACCCACACGCGATAGGCCGAGCGATCTTTCTGCCACGGCAGCTCGTGACGCCCCTCTTTCGCATGCCACGCCAGCAGGCGTGGCGCGATGCCTTTTGCCCGCGGACTCATGGCGTCGCCGCGGGTTGTGCAGCCACGCTGCGCAGGCCCTGCTCATCGAGCAGAAGGCGAAGCGTCACATCCTTCATGTCGATGTCATCGAGCGTCGCGTGCTCGAGGTGGATGACTCCGCGAAAGCGCAGTGCCTTCAAAGCGGCCGTGGGCAGGACGAAGGGCTCGCTCGCAGGGTCGGTCGGCGGAATGTAGCGGGCGATGTCGATGGACGACCCGGACAACGCAAATTCACCGAGCGCATCGGCGCCCGAAGTGCGGCTGAATGATCCTTTGAAATGAGTTTCATCGAGGTCGAGCGAGATCGGATCGACGCGGATCGCCCCGTCATCAAAAGCCCAGCTGCCGCTCAGGCCGGTCTTCCCGAGAGCCTTGGTATCCGTGGTTTTCGGCGGCACAACGCCAACCGAGTTGAGCAGCGCGCGCGGATCGAACGCGTTGGTTTTGACAGTGCCCTGAAGCTTTGGATGCTCACCCAGTGCGCCGCGAACGGCCCCGGTCGCCTCCAAGCCACCAAACTCGATGGAGAAGCGCTCCGCCTCGACCGAGGAGAAGTCTTCGGGCAGGACTACCTTGGGAACTTCGACCTTGAACGGCACGCCCTCGGCCGCGAACCCGTCCATGTGCAACAAGCCTGCGATTTCGGTATCGGTGAACGGTTCGCCGGGCGAGATTTCATCGGTTGTCAGATTGAGGCTTGCGATTTCGATGCGCCGGGGTACGCCCTCATCGATGAACAGCAGATGGCTGTCATCGATTTCGAGGCCGTCCACGTTCAACCGCGTGGGCTTGGCGTTGGGATCGGCCGGCTCGGCGCCGGTCAACCCCAGCCAGTTCGCACTACCGTCCGCATGCCTGACCAGGCGCAGGTCAGCGCCGCTGAGCATGATCCGGTCGGCGATCACATCCCCGCGCAGGAGGGGAAAGAGCTTCACGCCAAGACGCGCGGACTTCCACGCCACCAGCGGCTC
>Ga0193753_10002497_pt1 | contig 14390 bp, 13 predicted proteins | sample H1c2metaG_FD_144925 | JGI IMG/M metagenome (GOLD analysis project Ga0193753, IMG submission 144925) | Soil microbial communities from a riparian zone of the East river system, Colorado, United States - H1c2 | ecosystem: Environmental > Terrestrial > Soil > Riparian zone | place: USA: East... | reverse complement strand
GGGTATCGAAGAGGAGTACCAGACCATCGACCCGGAGACCCGTGACCTCCGCTCGCACATCGCCACCGAGATGCTTGCCAAGGGCAAGCTTCGCCTCGAAGAGCGCGTCAAGGCCGAGATGCACCAGTCCGTCATCGAGGTCGGCACCCGTATCTGCAAGAACATCCATGAGGCAAAGGAGGACATCTACGACCTCCGCCGCAACATGATCCGCCTCGCCGAAGAGCACGGCCTCGTCCTCGTCGCCGGCGCCACTCATCCCTTCGCCGACTGGCGCGTCCAGGAGATCTACCCCGACCCCCGCTACGCCCAGGTCGTCGAAGACCTCCAGCTTGTCGCCCGCGCCAACCTCATCTTCGGCCTCCACGTCCACGTCGGCATCGAGGACCGCGAAGCTGCCATCCGCATCATGAACTCCCTCCGCTACTTCCTCCCCCACATCCTCGCCCTCTCCACCAACTCCCCCTTCTGGCTCGGCATGGACACCGGCTACAAGAGCTACCGCGCCAAGGTCTTCGAAAACTTCCCCCGCACCAACCTCCCCGACAGCTTCGCCAGCTACTCCGAGTTCGAAAGCTACGTCAACCTCCTCATCAAGACCAACTCCATCGACAACGCCAAAAAAATCTGGTGGGACGTCCGCCCCCATCCCTTCTTCAACACCGTCGAGGTCCGCATCTGCGACATCCCCCTCCGCGCCCAGGAGACCGTCGCCATCGCCGCCCTCATCCAGGCCACCGCCTGCAAGCTCTGGCACCTGCACTCAAGGAATCTCGACTTCCGCCAGTACTCCCGCGCCCTCCTTATGGAGAACAAGTTCCGCGCCGTCCGCTACGGCCTCGACGGCAAGATGATCGACTTCGGCAAACAGGAAGAGGTCCCCGCCCGCGAGCTCATCCTCGAGTACCTCGCCTTCATCGACGACGTCCTCGACGAGCTCGGCAGCCGCAAGGAGATCAGCTACATCCACACCATGCTCCAGCAGGGCTCCGGCGCCGACCGCCAGCTCAAGGTCTTCCGCGAAACCGGCAGCCTCAAATCCGTAGTCGACTACATGGCCTCCGAAACCCGCGCCGGCCTCTGACCCTCCCGCTTCCATCCCCATGGAATGCGGTTTGGACATCAGATGAATTCATGGGCGCCGCATAAAATCCGCTTGACATATTCTCATATAGGAATATATTCAGGAAATGGCACGAGCAGCAACAACAACGGATGTCTTCAACGCAATCGCGGAGCCCCGGCGGCGCGAAGTAATTGGCGTGCTGTCAGATGGCAGGGAGTACGCGGTGGGTGAGGTGGTGCTGCGATTGCGAATGTCGCAGCCTGCTGTTTCGAAACACCTGGGAGTCTTGCGCAAGGTTGGCGTGGTGTCGGTGATTAAGCGCGGACAGCACCGAATGTACCGGTTGAATGCGGCCGAACTGAAGCCCGTGCATGACTGGGTGAAGACGTTTGAGCGCTACTGGACGCATCAACTGGGTCACATCAAGGAGCGCGCAGAGCGAAAGGCTCTGGAGCGGATCAGTTCAAACGACAGCGGAACAAACGACAGCGGAACAAAGGAGGAGTAATGGCAGCGACTATTCAGGAACAGGTAGTTCAGGCCTTCGAGATTGTGAAAGAGGAGCAGATTGCGGCGCCAATCGACATTGTCTTCGAGACGATTCTGGAGCAGATGGGGCCGTTGAACTCAACGCCGGAGAAACCGATGCCGATGAAGCTCGAAGCCTGGCCGGGCGGCCGCTGGTATCGCGATCTCGGAGACAACACAGGACACTTCTGGGGTGTTGTGCAGGCGATCAAGTCGCCTTCGCTGCTGGAGATCTGCGGGCCGCTGTTTATGTCGACGCCGGCAGTCTCCAATCTCCAGTACCGGCTGACCGAGGAGAACGGAATAACCCGCCTCCGGTTTGTGCATCGGGCGATGGGGTGGATCGGCGAAGCGGACCGTGGAGTGGACGCCGGATGGACGGATCTGATCACCCGGATTCGCACGGCGGCAGAGAAGTCTGGCAGCAAAAAACGTTAGTTAGAGGAGAATCGCTATGTCGCTCGCAGAATCCATGCTCAGAGAATTTGAGATTCAGGTCCCCATCACGCGTAGATTTCTGGAACGCTTGCCGGAGGATAAGTTGTCCTGGAAGCCACATCAGAAATCCATGTCTGCCGGACAACTCGCCTTGCACATCGCCCTGGTCCCGGGAGGCGTCGTACGCGGCGCGCAGCAGAACCCGGCACAAGCGCCCGACTTCGGCAACATACCGCAACCCTCGAATCTTCAAGAAGTCCTTACAAAGTTCGACGAAAGTATAGCCACGGTGAAGAGCGTGTTGCCCCAGTTTGACGATGCCGGAATGCAGGAGACCTGGCGCCTCATGCAAGGCGATCGGGAGCTCTTAGCCACACCCCGCGCACAGTTCCTGCGGGACATTATGCTGAATCACTGGTATCAGCACCGGGGCCAGTTCGGTGTCTACCTGCGCCTGCTGAACGTGGCAGTCCCTGCAAGCTGGGGACCCAGTGCCGACGAGCCGCCGAAGTTTTAACGAAGGGCCGATCAGCGCGCAGCGCTGAGACCACCACCTGAACCTTGCTACAGGGAGTTTTCACGCGAGGCGATCAAGCCAACCGTCGATGCGGCGCGACCCCAGGAGACCGCCGGATCGTCCCACCCACAGTAAAGGAGAGAGACATGGAAAAGAATAATGAGACCCAGGTAAACATAAACACGCCTCCGGTCGTATCACCGCAGGAGTGGGAGGCGGCGCGCCAGCAGCTGCTCGTGAAGGAGAAGGCCTTTACCCGCTCGCGTGACGCACTCGCCGCCGAGCGTCGGCGCATGCCGTGGGTGGCCGTGGAGAAGCAGTACGAGTTCGTCGGGCCTCAGGGCAAGGCGAACCTGCTCGACTTGTTCGGCGGGCGCCGTCAGCTTATCGTCTACCGTGCCTTCTTCGAGCCCGGCGTCTTCGGCTGGCCCGAGCATGCCTGCCGCGGCTGCTCTCTTGGGGCAGACCAGGTCTCCCACCTCGCCCATCTGAACGCCCGCGACACCACGCTCGCATTCGCATCGCGCGCACCCCAGGCCGACATCGAGCGCCTGAAGGCGCGGATGGGTTGGGAGATGCCCTGGTACACCATCACCAGCGACTTCGATAAAGACTTCGGCGTGGATGAGTGGCACGGCACCAATGTGTTCTTCCGCGACGGCGACCGCGTGTTCCGCACCTACTTCATCAACAACCGCGGTGACGAGGCGATGGGGAGCACCTGGAGTTACCTCGACGCGACTCCGCTCGGACGCCAGGAGGAGTGGGAGGACTCGCCCGAGGGCTACCCCCAGACCGCGCCGTACAAGTGGTGGAACTGGCACGACGAATACGCCGCCGCCTCTCCCGACCCAAGGTGGGTCAAGGTGGTGGACAACGCAAAGGTGACGCTAAACCTCTGAAGTACTTGGCCTGACGGCTGGTACCACTCCGCGTGGGGCGGTCACTTCGTGACGTGTATACCCCCTTCGGGCAAAGCTCCCGTTGGTCGCGAGAAAAGAATCTTCCCGCCGACCATCGGGAGGCCCCAGGCGAAGCCGGTATACCCGCCACGAAGTGGCCGCCGCCCGCGCAGGGCGCCTTACCCTTCTGCAAAGGGAGGAATACCCGGAAACATCTCCTCGTGTAACCTGCTCGCAACAAGTTATCCTAGAGAGGAAGCATTACCGGAAGGCAGAACCCAATGGTCGATCAGGCAACACCCATAGCAACAGACCTCCGTACCGTAAAATTTCCGGTCGAGTTCACCCCAGGTGCCCGCAACGCCGTCACCACCTGCCTCAAAATCCAGCCCGACGAAAAAGTCACCCTCATCACCGACGAGAGCTGTCTCGCCATCGCCGCCTCCATCGCCAGCGAGCTCGATCGCATCGCCTGCCCCTGGAACGCCTTCGTCCTCGAAGCCCTCGCCTCCCGGCCCCTCGTCGAGATGCCCTCCCTCGTCCTCGCCGACATGGAGACCTCCCAGGTCAGCATCTTCGCCGTCGAAGTCCAGCCCAACGAACTCCGCAGCCGCATGCAGATGACCGACGTCGTCAACCGTCGCCACATGCGCCACGCCCACATGGTCAACATCACCCCGGAGATCATGACCCAGGGCATGCGCGCCGACTTCCTCGCCATCGACCGTCTCAGCCAGGCCGTCCTCGACCGCGTCCGCGCCGCCACCTACGTCCGCGCCACCACCCCCGCCGGCACCGACATCCACGCCGAGCTCTCCCCCGACTACCGCTGGTTCAAGACCTCGGGCATCATCAGCTCCGAGAAGTGGGGCAACCTCCCCGGCGGCGAGTGCTTCACCGCCCCCCAGGAGGTCAACGGCGTCTTCGTCGTCGACGGCGTCGTCGGCGACTTCCTCTGCGCCCGCTACGGCCTCCTCCGCGACCAGCCCCTCACCATCAACATCGAGGGCAATCGCATCACCCGCGTCTCCTCCGCCAACAAGGACCTCGAGCGCGACTTCTGGAACTACACCCACACCGACGCCAACTCCGACCGCGTCGGCGAGTTCGCCATCGGCACCAACATCGGCGTAGAGCGCGTCATCGGCAACATCCTCCAGGACGAAAAGTTCCCCGGCGTCCACATCGCCTTCGGAGACCCCTACGGAGCCCACACCGGAGCCCCCTGGAAGTCCTCCACCCACATCGACGTGGTCGGCCTCGAGTTCAACATCTGGCTGGGCAATGCCGAAGGCGAAGAACAGATCATGCGCGACGGCATCTTCCTCATCGATGCCTGACCGAGTTCAATGCGAATCGAAGCCTGACCGAATCCGCATCTTAAACCGCCGGCATCTCGACCCTCAAAATGCCGTCATCTCGACCGAAGCCACTCACAGTCCTACCGTGAGTGGCGCAGTGGAGAGACCCCCGCATTTCGCCTTTGCCCACCCTTGTCAACCCCCAGCCCCACCTAACTCCAGGCAAACAAGCCACATCCATCTGCCGATTCAACCCTCCCAACCCGATACAATAGAACTAGATCGAAGATAAGCCAAACACCCTTATCTCTTCCAGAATGAATACTTTACCCGTAAAGTCTCTAAATGCAAGACTTTAGCGAAAATGGGAAAAGCTATCTTGTTGCAAAAAGGTACTTTACGTCCCAGCAGGGGAGGGGGGAGGGTACCGCTAAATCTGTCGGGCAAGCACCAGCGTAATGTCATCCGGCTGTTCTTCCGCGCCGATCCAGGCATCCAGGGCCTGCATCACCTGGGCCGAGATCACATGCAGCGGCTGGTCCTGATACCGCCCGACAACCTCCATCAGCCGCTCCTCGCCGAACTCGCCGAAGTCGTTCTCAGGCTCCGTCACGCCGTCCGAGTAAGCCACCATGATGTCGCCCGAGCGCATCTGCAGCCGGCCTTCGTCATACTTCATGCCGTCCATCAGCCCCACCACGGTCCCCCCCTGGTCGAGCCGATGAATCGTGCCATCCCGTCCAAGCACCAGCGGGGGCAGCTGCCCAGCATTCGAGTACGTCAGCATGGCCGACACCGCATCATAGTGCGCCAGGAACAGGGTGGCGTACTTCTCCGGCTGCGTGCTGCGGTACAGGTGACGGTTCAGCAGCGAGAGGATGCGCCCCGGTGACTCGAACAGCTCATCGCGGTCCCCGCCCAGCTCCTCCCGGCTGGCCATCAACCCGGCCACGTTGGACTCGCTGTACACCAGCTCCTCGCTGGCGAACCGGTACGCCCGTACCGCCGAGTGCAGCGTCGCCATCAGCAGCGCAGCCGAGATTCCCTTTCCGCTGATGTCGCCGATCGCAATCCCCACCCCGGTCTCCCTCCGGCTGGCCTGCCCATTGTGAGCCTCTTCATGAAAGACCAGGAAGTCGTAATAATCCCCGCTCACCGACCGCGCCGGACGGCACACCCCATGCAGCTCCAGCGTCTTCAAATTGTGAATATGCTGCGGAAACAGGTTTGCCTGAACCTCCTGGGCGATGGAGATCTCGTTCTGCAGCCGCTCCTTCTCCTTCTGCTCCTCCAGCAGCCGCTGCAGCGATCCAGTCATCCTGTTGAACGACCGGCTCAGCTCCGCAAGCTGGTCCGTTCGCTCCACGCCGATCCGGTGCCCCAGCTCCCCCCGGTCGATCTTCTGCGTCGCCTCATACAGATCCGCCACCGACGCCGTAATCGTCTTGCTCAGCCGGATCGCCATCCACAGCGCCATCAGCTCGATCAGCGCGAACAGCACGCACAGCACGATCAGCCCAACCCGGATCACGTTGGTCACAATCCCACCCAGCGACGCCCCGAAGAGCTGCTTGTACAACAGCGAAGGCCGCGAGTTCACCTCGATGGGGATGTTGTCCCTCTCGCCGGTGTCCCAATCCGTCATCGGCAAGGTAGACAGAAAGCGCACCTGCACATCGGCGAGGTTGACTCCCGGAGGTTCCACCCCACCGCGGATCGTATTCCGCCGCGTCACATCCCGAGCGGCACGCCTTTGCGCCCCTACCCTCGGCTTGGCAGGCGCGGCCCGAGCCTCCGTCTTCGGTGCCGCCTGCTCCAATAGCCCCGACCCATCGCTCCGCTGCCCGTCGCCGCTATTCCCTGTCCGCAACGGCACCAGGGCCGCTCCCCCCAGTCCACCGGCGATCATGTCCATCAACGCGCCATCGACAGGTACGCTGCTGACCAGACTGAAGACCTGCCCATTGTTCAGCCGCTGCTGGTGCACCGCCACCAGGTACAGCTCCCCCCCGTCGAGCACCAGGTCGTGAAACTCTCCCCCACTCAACTCCGTCGCCCAGGGCGGAAGCCCAAGCGGAGTCTTCCTATGCATGTCCGTGTCCAGCGGAACGCGCACGCCATTCACGAACGCCTCCGTCTCCCTCCGTAGCTTCAGCCGCGGTACGTCGAGTCCCCCTACCCGCTCCGCCTCCTGCTCAGCTCCCGTCCGCGCCCCTGCCGGCAACTGCCCGTTCAGGATGCGCGCCTCCAGATCTGCACGATGCCCATTGTCCCCACTCATCTGGTTCAACTCATTCTGCAGCCGCGAGTCAGCCAGATGGATCGCGAACTGCCCCGCCGCCACATATGCCGAGATCAACACCAGAGTCACGAAGAGGACCGCAGGGGCCAGTCCAATCAAGAGATAGGTCAGCACCAGCTTATTGCGCAGGCTCCAGAGCATGTGCTTCCGTATCAACTTCCACGCAAGGGGCAGAGCAACGGCTACCAGAGCCAGGCCGACGAAGATCTGCAGCACGCTGAAGAGCGTCCCCAGCGTGCCAGACAGCAAACGCAGGATCAACAGCAGGCAAAACCATAACGTCAGCCAGAACGCGGCCCCGGCCAGCCCTGTCGGGAGGTGTCCCTTTAGCCAGCCCGACACTCGCGATTCAACCGTCTGCTGCATCCTCAGCTACCCCTTTGACTCGGACTGCTTCGCCAGTCGTAATGTATACCGCGTGGCAGAGAAATGGGCTCCGGCCAGCAGTAATAGTCCAGACAAGAATGCCCACATCATCAACCCGACAGAAATATAGAATGGCCCATACACCGCCTGAAAATCCAGCCAGGGAAGCGCTTTGATATAGAGACGTTTTGCGACCTCCCATAGGAGTCCGATTACGATGGCGGTTGGAAGGACTGCCCGTGCCGGGATCTTGCGATATGGCAGTATCCAATAGATCAGAAAGAACAGTAGTATGCTCGCGAAACCGGCGCAAATCTTCAGAAAGCCGTAAGAGATGAAACGGAAGACAATGTTCTCTGTGTGGCCGAGAAAGATCCAGGACAGGATCGTCTGCTGGCCGGCGGTGGAGGCTACCGACGCCATGGCGAGTGCTCCCACGGCAAACGAGAGGCCAAGGGACACGGCCTGATTGTGGAGGTAGCTGCGGTTGACCCTCACTCCCCAAACCCCGTTCAAAGCCACTTCCAGAGGGAGGAACACTCCTGTTGAAGTAATCAGCAGCATCACAAGGGAGAAGATTTCTGTGCCTTTGTGGGGGTGGGCCAGTAGCTGCATGTTGCGCATGACGAAGTCCTGCCCGACGGGGAGCAGGGTCTTCATCATATCGCTCACCACGATCTCCATCGAGCGGGAGTGGAAGACGTTCCGGCTCAGGGTCAGGAGAAGGACGATGAAGGGAAACAGAGACAAAATTACGTTGGCGGCGACGCTGAAGGCGTAGGTGTGGACCTCGGTTCGCGCCATGTAGCGGGCCAGAGCTACTACCTGGGCCCATAGCCCATGTTTGAGAACGGCCGGCCTCACCGCTTCGAGAGGCTTGGGCGGCAGCTCCTGGTCATCCGGTTCGGGCGAGTTGTTTGTTTCGGGGGAGGTGGGGGGCATGGCGGGTATTGCTCCGATGCTAGCAGAGCGCGGCCCCGTCTTTTCCTCCGCGGCTGGGAGCGGATTCAGGCGCGGGCTTCGACGGCGGGTTGCGGATCCGGCCTATGGCCCATTGTGCGCTCTCCGCCAGGACCTCGTCCTCTGCCGCGCTCCACGCCTCCAACTGCGGGAGGAACCGCTGTTCGCCGCTGTTGCCCATGGCGATGGCCACGTTGCGCTGCAGGCGCTTCTTTCGCGTCCGCTCCAGGGGCGAGCCCTTGAACCTGCGCTTGAACTCCGCTGCGTCCATCGCCCCCAGCCACTCCAGCGCCGGATTGATCAGATCGGGCCGGGCCTGCATTCCGGGCTTTGCTGCTACCGGGGCTCGCCGGTTCCAGGGGCAGACGTCCTGGCAGATGTCGCAGCCGAAGACCTGCCGGCCCATGGGCTCGCGCAGCTGCTCGGGGATGGCGCCCTTCTTCTCGATCGTGAGATAGGCGATGCACCGGGAGGCGTCCATCTCGTGCGGGGCTACCAACGCTCCCGTGGGACAGGCGTCGATGCAGCGGGTGCAGCTGCCGCAACGGTCGGCTGCTACCTCAGTCTCAGTGCCTGGCGGAACCGGCAGCGAGGTGATGATGACTCCAAGGAGGAGCCAGGAGCCAAGCTGCTGGTTCAGAACGCAGGTGTTTTTGCCGATCCAGCCCACCCCTGCCTTGGCGGCTGCGGCGCGCTCGACCAGGGGGCCGGTATCGACATAGCACCTGGTCTCGCAGCCGGAGCGGGCGGTCAGGGCTGCCTCGACCTGACGCAGACGTCCCAGCAGGTCGTCGTGGTAGTCGGTGGGGAGCAGCTCTCCATCGTCTACGACCTTTCCGCTCCAGGCGTAACGCGCGATCCAGCCTGTGCCGCTTGCGGCCTCTTCTATAGAGAGGGGGCCGGCGGCGTTGTAGTTCAAGGCGCAGACGATGACGGAGCGGGCCCACGGTATCGCGACCTGGACGCCGCTGCGCAGGAGGACTCCCTGTTCGTCGCGGCGCTTTAGGTAGTCCATCTCGCCGGCTCGGCCAGCCTCAACCCAGGCGGCGAAGCGTTCTGCGTCGAGGTGCTCCTGGCTGCTCTGGGCTACGGGGGCAATGCCCGAGGTATCGAAGCCGGCCTCGAGGGCTTGTTGCCGCACCCATTGCTCTAGTTCGGGAGTCCATTCCCCGGTCACCGATTGGCCTCCATCTTTGGAGAGAATACGCCTTGATTCAGGGTACCCCCCCTCTCCCCCGTTGTTTTCGTAAAGTATCTGGATGCAATACTTTAGCTGGGTATAATCCTGCAAAGTATTCATTCCAGATACTTTATTGCTAAAGTATTCATTCTAAAGAAGAACTCTGCTTTTTGACCTATCTTTATTGTATGGGATTGGAGGGAGTGAATCGGCAGATGGATGTGGTTTGTTTGTATCCGGGTTAGGGGGAGGTGGGGTTGACAGGCGGATTTTGCTGGGTTTTGAGGGGTGAAAAAGAGAGAGGCATGGCGGTTGGAGCTTAGGTGGGGAATGGCAATGACAAGGGCAGGCAGCGGCAAAGGCAAAAATGCGGGGGTCTCTCCAACTGCGCCACTCACGGTGAGACTTTGAGTGGCTTCGGTCGAGATGACGGCGGTTGGGGTGGTGGAAGGAAGAATGGGCAACGGCAACGACGGAACTGTGCTGGGGAAGGGTTTACGTTCCCACCCTTCGCAAAAGCGCGAAGGATGGGGCACCCGGGCGGTTGGGGCTGGTCTGGGATAAGGGACAACTGCAACTGCAAAAAAGGACAAGAACAACAGCAGATCCTCCGCTACGCGAAGGATGACAATATTGTTTTTTTGGTGGGAGGATGTGGGGCAAGAGAACGGGCAACGGCAACGACGGAACTGTGTTGGGGGAGGGTTTACGTTCCCACCCTTCGCAAAAAGCGCGAAGGATGGGGCCCCCGGGCTTTGTAGGAGGTTTTGGCAGAGAGCGGTTCGCGCTGGGCGCGCGAATATCCCACCTGAGCGACGATGAGACCGTCGCGAAGATGGGGCACCCGGTTCTGTGGTGGGTGGGGAGGGCAGAGGCAGATCATCGTGACAACGCCGCACCTGGAAAGATGTATTCTTTCTGGTGGCAGAAGCAACGCCAGTCAGGAAGGTTATGGCAATCGCACCATCCAGCTTGAGTCTGGCGCAGGGAAAGCTCAACGTCGCCGCGCCGTATCTGATCGAACAAACCTGGGCGGACTACACACCCGAACAGCACGCAGTGTGGGCCGAGCTGGTGAGCCGCCGCATGCCGCAGCTCAGGCAGCACGCCTGCCTCGAGTACCTCGACGGATTCCAGCAGATCGGCCTGCGGGAAGACCGCCTGCCCGACCTGACTGTGGTAAGCGCCCTGCTCTACCCGCGCACTGGCTGGCAGTCCACCCCGGTCAGCGGCTTCCTGCCCGCAGACGCCTTCTTCGAGATGCTCGCGTCCCGCATGTTCCCGACGACTACCTGGCTTCGCTCCCGCGACTCCATGGAGTACACGCCGGAGCCGGACATCTTCCACGACGTCTTCGGCCATGTGCCCATGCACGCTCACCCTGTCTTCGCGGACTTCCTGGAGAGTTACGGCAAGATCTGCGCCCGCCTCACCGACCCGAAGCAGCTGGAGCGGATGGGGCGCCTCTTCTGGTTCACGGTGGAGTTCGGCCTCATCCGCCAGAATGGCGAGATCAAGGTCTATGGGAGCGGCCTCATCTCCTCGCACGGTGAGTGCTCGCGCGTGCTGGCCGGAGGCTGCGAGGTGAAGGACTTCGACCTGGAGGCTGTGCTGAACCAGGAGTTCCAGACCAGCGAGATGCAGCCGGTCCTCTATGCGGTCGAGTCGTTCGACCAGATCTACGAGGCCACCAAGCAGGCCGAAGGCAAGCTGGGCTAGGGTCACTTCGACGTATTCCTGCTATGGCCTGACGGCCGGTCCCACTACGCGTGGGGCGGTCACTTCGTGACGTGAATACCCCTTCGGGTGGTGCTCCCGTTGGTCGCAGCAAAGAATCTTCCCGCCAACCAACGGGAGGCAGTAGGCGAAGCCGGTATACCCCCCACGAAGTGGGCGCGGCCCGCGCAGGGCGCCTGCGTGCCTGAAGAATGTCAATACGCCCTAGCGAGGAAGCTTCGCACACACTGCAAACTTATTCGCAGGAGGAAAATTTATTCGCAGTGGGTGAGGAAAGCTTCGGAAGCTACGCTGGTGGAAGCTTTAGGGCTTGTGGCCAATATGCAAAATCAAGCATAAAAAAAGAAATTGCTTTCCCGCGCGGGATAAAAGATTTCTACATGGTTGCAAAGAAGCATCACTTTTCTGGGGAAAAAGGGAATCTAAAAGGTAATTTTGTTTGGAAGGTGAATTGCTTTATTTTCTGGCAAGAGTGACATTTCACTCAAGGGCCACTTATGCGCCGCTTGACGTACTTGCTTGTTTTTGCCGTGATTCTCAGCGCCTCAGCTACTGGGGTGGTGCATGCTTCGACGGATTGCGAGCGATGGTTTACCACGTATCGCACTCAGCTTGCCCACTCCAGGAGTGTCCAGCGCATCAAGGCTGCGAGGGCTCGTGCGAGGCGGTACGCCAAGGCCAAGCTGGCCGGGTACATCAGGCCGAAGCCGGTGGTCAGGCCCGTGGCCCGCGGCCCGCGCATGAACCGCAGGCAGATGCTGCACCACTTCAATCTGGCCTGTGGGATTCTGCCTGAGAGCTCGGCAGATCAGCCAATCGCATCCGAAGAGGCTCCGGGAGATTTTCTGCCGGTGCGGCCGTTCAGTGAAATGGGTCTGATTCCGGTGCCGGACGGCGGTTTGATCGCTCTGAACGATATACCCCCTCTGGGCGGAGGCGATTCGCCCTCCAGTGGCTGGCCGAACTCTCCGCCGATCTTTGGGGGAGGGGGCGGTGGGGGTGGAGGTAATCCTGGAGGGCCGGGAGGTGGGGGAGTGAATCTGCCGCCTGGTGGCGGTACGCCGGGCAATCCTGCGCCGCCTGTGGTCGCGCCGGTGCCAGAGCCGGGCAGCTTCGTTCTGTTGCTGACGGGAGCTGTGGGCGTGGCGGGGGTTGTTCGCCGGAGAATACGGGCTTAGGGACTGCCGGGCCGTATCGACTTGTTTGCTGCTTATGGAAGGAAGGGCTTGGCCTGCCGGCCGGGCCCACTGCGCGTGGGGCGGTCACTTCGTGACTTGTCTATCCCCTCGGGTGGGTGCTCCCCGTTGGTCGCTGGGAAGATCTTCGTGCCGACCATCGGGAGGCCCCGGGCGAAGCCGGTATACACCCCACGAAGTGGGGCGACTATGCAGGCATCTGGATGGCGTGGCCGATGAGCAGGATGACGGGGGCGGGGCCGACGGCTGCGTCCTCTAAATGAGCGAGTGTGGTGGCGTGGACATGCTCGTCCGGAGTGGTGGCCTTGCTGACGGCGACGCAGGGGGTGGTGGCCGCGATGCCGGATGCGATGAGGTCGTCGGCCAGTCCGCGGAAGCCTCGGCCGGGCATGTAGATGACCAGCGTTGCGTCTTCGGGGAAGACGCCTGTCCACTTGGGGGTTAGCTGGAGCTTTCCGGCGGCGTGGTGGGCGGTGGCGAGGATCAGCTTGGAGGCGGCGGTGCGGTCGGTGAGCGGCGTCTGCAGGGTGGCGGCGACGGCGAAGGCGGTGGTGATGCCGGAGACGATCTCGAAGGGGATATGGGCAGAGCGGAGCGCCTGCATCTCCTCTCCGGCGCGCCCGAAGATGAGCGGGTCTCCCGATTTCAAACGTAGAACGGATTTGCCCGCGTGGGCGGCTTCGATCATCAGGACGTGGATCTCGGCCTGGGTGATGCGGGGCTGGCCGCAGCGCTTGCCTACGGGGATGATCTCGGCCCCGGGGTGGGCCAGGGCGAGGACTTCTTCGGAGACGAGGTCGTCGGGCAGGATGAGGTCGGCGGTCTGGAGGAGGCGGAGGGCGCGGAGGGTGAGGAGGTCGGGGTCGCCGGGGCCCGCTCCGGTGAGGTAGACGGTGCCGGATTGGGCGGGGGCGCTCATGACCTGGCCTCGGGGGGCAGCGGATTGGCCTTGGCGTGTTCGCGGGCGAGGAGGCGGGAGGGGCACTGGTCGTAGCCGCAGACCTCGCGCTGGGCGAGCTGGTGGAGGAGCCACGTGCGCTCGTCGTTGAGAGGCTCGGCGGCGACGACCTCGCGGCGGAGGTCGCCGAGGGCGGTGAGCCAGTCGCCGGCGTCGAGGGGGAGCTGGGCGTTGATGTCCTTGCGGAGCTGCTGGGCGAGGGCGGGGCTGGCGCCGGCGGTGGAGATGGCGATCTGCAGGTCGCCGCGGCGGACGACGGAGGGGAAGTAGAAGTCGCAGAAGGGCGGGTCGTCCACGGCGTTGCAGAGGACGTTGCTCGCGGTGGCCTCCTGGAAGACGGCACGGTTGACGGCGGGGAGGTTGGTGGCGGCGACGACGAGGAAACTTCCGGCGAGGTCGCCTTCAGCGTATTCGCGCTGGAGCCACTGGATCTCGCCGGCGGCTGCGAGGCTGGCGACGCGCTCGCTGGCCTGCGGGGCGATGACCGTGACCTGGGCGCTCGCGGTGAGGAGCGATTCGATTTTGGACTCGGCCAGGTGGCCGGCTCCGATGACGATGCAGGGGCGGGCGGCTAGCTTGAGGAAGATGGGGAAGAGGGACATGGTAGGCTCACTTTTTGATGATAGCGTTGGTGTCTCTTTTCTGTCTTGACGGGTGGGTTTGGGTACCCTCTCCCTCTCCCTCTGTTTTTGTAAAGTATCTGAAATCAGTGGCTTAGCTTAATTATGTTTGCGTAAAGTATTCATTTTATATGCTTTACGGGTAAAGTCTTGGTTCTAAATGGTTTATCTGGTTCAATGATGAAAGCCCCGGTGTGCCGGGGCCTTTTTTCTTGAGCTTCTCTATCCAGTATAAACGGTTGGGTGGGGCTGTTCGGCAGTGGGTTTCTTGTTTGTTTTCTTTGGGTTATGGGTGGTTTGGGCTTGACATGGGTTTTTT
>Ga0193753_10002496_pt1 | contig 14395 bp, 10 predicted proteins | sample H1c2metaG_FD_144925 | JGI IMG/M metagenome (GOLD analysis project Ga0193753, IMG submission 144925) | Soil microbial communities from a riparian zone of the East river system, Colorado, United States - H1c2 | ecosystem: Environmental > Terrestrial > Soil > Riparian zone | place: USA: East... | reverse complement strand
GAGGTCGCCCGCCCTTCGGACAGATGCACGCGGCGCTGCACGGTGTTGTGCCCAAGGTCGGTTGCAACGGAGATTTCGACGACATAATCGCCGTCTACCAGCCGCGGCGCATGGTCGACGATTCGAGGTGCGTGCACATCTTGGCCGTAGCGGAATGTGGCCTCCCGCGCAAAATATCCGGAGGCCGCGCTCGCATCGGTTTCCTTTTGGACATCCTCGGCTGGAATCGGGCCGAAATAGCGGATTTGAAGCTCTTTCACGCGGGCGGCTCCGCTTCCGAGAACGACGTGCACGGTCTGATCTCGGGGCAATTTAGGCGAGACGAAGAAGCCGGCCACCAGCAGAATACCTCCAAAAAGGAGTAGCAGACCCGATCGCCTCTGGAACCAGCGGCGCGTCGGCGGCGAAGGCAACGCGGGAGGCAGCAGCTTAGCGTCCACGTACCCCGCGAACGCGAGAGACGAGCCCAGCTACGACCTTGTCGGAAAGATCGAAGCGGGGCATCTGGTTCTTCCCGTTGCGAATGATGGCGACGATGTCCGCGTCCGCGACCTTCGCCTGCCACTCTTCGCGCGTGAGGTCCGGCGCGCGCACCATCGGGCCGTTGGGCCCGTCTCCGTGCCCCGTCATTCCGTGGCACGAGGCGCATTGGTTGCGCCACGTCAAGTCCACCACGGCGTCGTCGCCGGCGGGTGCGTTGGCCTTCGCCGAGCCCGCCTCGCCCTGCGCGCCCCGTGCAGAGGGCGCGGCTTGGACCCCCGCCTGCAAGCGCCCCCGCTCCTCGACGTGATCGTGATCCGTCGGGGTCCATTCACGGGCGTCCGACGCCGAAGGGGCCTTGTCGCAACCGGTGGTAAACACAAGCGGCGCAACAGCGAGAGAGATTCGAGCGAATCCCCGGAAACCATTGGCTAAATATGTTCTTACGGATGCTCTCAACGTCGTGTCCTCACCCTGACCGCTTTGCCCGCATTTGCCCGCGCCGGTGCGGGGTGCGCGACGTTAGCACGAGCTTGTCCCTCGACACGTCGCGGCCTCGACGCTACATAACCCGGTAGGCGTGGACCGATTCCCCTCGAGGGACACATAACCGGCCGCGACCCGGAGGAGCATGTACTCGAACGCAGGCCAGCGCCCCAAAAACGGCGGCGCCGAAGTACGCAAGGTAACGGTGCCCGAGCTTCGTGGGCGAAAAGTCGCGCAAGGCGAGAGCGCCATCGCGATGGTGACGGCCTACGACTACACGATGGCAAGCCTGGTCGACGAGGCCGGTGTGGACGCCATCTTGGTCGGAGACTCACTCGGAATGGTGGTGCAAGGGCTCGCCAACACGATCCCCGTGACGTTGGACGAGATCGCGTACCACGGGCGCGCGGTGCAGCGCGCGATGGTACGCGCCCACGTGGTCGGCGATCTGCCGTTCATGAGTTACCAAGTCTCGCCGGCGCAGGCCGTCGAGAGCGCAGGGCGGCTCATGAAAGAGGGGCTCTTCGAAAGCGTAAAGCTCGAAGGCGGTCTCGAATTCGCCGAACACGTCTACCGGCTCGTGCGCGTCGGGATCCCCGTCATGGGGCACGTTGGGTTGCTCCCGCAAACCGTGCACGCGATGGGCGGCTTCAAAGTGCAGGGGCGGGGAAGCGAAGCGGAGGAAAAGGTGCTCACGGACGCGCGCGCTCTCGAGCAAGCCGGCGCCTTCGCCATCGTGCTCGAGGCGATTCCGCCCGACGTCGCAGCCCGCATCACCCGCGAAATCTCGGTGCCCACCATCGGCATCGGAGCCGGCGCGGCGTGCGATGGCCAGGTCCTCGTCTGTACCGATTTGCTCGGTTTGACGACCGGCAAGGCGCCGAAGTTCGCCAAGCGTTTCGCCGATCTCGGACCCAGCGTGGTGCGTGCGGTGTCCGACTACGTTTCCGAAGTGCGCGACGGCTCCTTCCCATCGGCGCAGCACACGTACAAGCCGAATCACTCGGGCACAAACGAGTCCTCCGTCATCCACGCGAGCGACAGCCAAGACCGCCTTCACGCCTTCGACGAACCCCTCGCCATCGACTTCTGGAACTAGCGTCTCTTCAGGAAGTCGCCTCTGGAGCCGCTAAGGCGGGTGGAACCGCCCGATTTTCGGCGAAACCGAGCGATGCCAAGGCGGACCGAGGAGCCGTACTTCCTGTACGGTGACGAGGTCCAACGCCGGCAGCGCGAAGGGATCGCCGAAAGGCGCCGGCGCCTTTACTCGTGGATACCGCCGGGGACTTTATCGCGGCCCTCCTGGACACGGCGGTTCCAGTTGTCGCCGGTCTCGCCTGACGTCTCTTGCATCGTGATGCATCCCGGGACTGGGCACACGAGCGCGCAGAGGTTGCAGCCGACGCACTCCGGTTCGTCCACCCACGGCACCCGATCGCCGGCCAGCGCGCCGATGACTTGCGGGCGCGGCGCCGATGCGGTGCCCGGAAAGTGCGCATGCGGGGGGCGCTGTTGGTCGTTCGGGCCGGTGAAGATGCACTGATGCGCGCCGTCGTGGCACGCGGCGACGCAAAGCTGACAGCCAATGCACTTGGCCGCATCGACCTTGGCGACGATTTGGTAACCGAGATCGAGCTCGCCCCACTCACGGTAGCCCACGATGGCGCGCCCCACGAGCTCGCGAACGCTCTTCATCCCGTGCTCGTCGAGGTAGTTATTGAGCCCGTCGATCATATCTTCGACGATGCGAAATCCGTAATGCATGACCGCCGTGCACACTTGCACGCTGGTCGAGCCGAGCGCGATGAACTCCGCAGCATCGCGCCAATTGGAAATACCGCCAATGCCGCTGATGGGGATCGTTACTTCCGGCTCGCGGGCCAGCGAAGCGACCATGTGAAGCGCGATCGGCTTTACGGCCGGTCCACAGTAGCCGCCGTTGGTCGACGCCGTACCGACACGCGGCTCGGGGATCAGGCGATCGAGATCGACTCCGATGATGCTCTTGATGGTGTTGATGAGCGAGAGGCCATCCGCACCGCCGCGCACCGCCGCGATACCGGGATCCAGAATGTCGCCGATGTTCGGCGTGAGCTTCACGAGCACGGGCGTCTTGGCAAATTCCTTCGTCCATGCCGTGATCTCTTGGAGCAGCTTCGGCTCTTGCCCCACCGACGAACCCATGCCGCGCTCGCACATCCCGTGCGGACAGCCGAAATTGAGCTCGAGCCCGTCGACTCCGGCGTCTTCGCACCTTTGGATGAGCACACGCCAGTCTTCTTTCGTCTCCGTCATCAGGGACGCGATGATGGCGTGTTTCGGGTAACGGCGTTTCACCTCGCGAATCTCGCGCAAGTTGGTTTCGAGCGAGCGATCTGTGATGAGCTCGATGTTGTTGAAGCCCATCACTTTCTGACCGGCGTAGTCCACGGCGCCGAAGCGACTCGAGACGTTCACGATCGGATCGCCGAGCGTCTTCCACACGGCGCCGCCCCAACCCGCATCGAACGCGCGCATCACCTGCTCGCCCGTGTTCGCCGGCGGTGCCGATGCGAGCCAAAACGGATTCGGACTCTTGATCCCCGCAAAATCGATACTTAGGTCGGCCATGACGTCGCCCACAGTTGATCGAGGTAGCGCGCGGTGTTCCGGCCATCGGCCACGGCGTTAACGACCTCTTTGCCACCATTGATGCAGTCGCCGCCGCTGAAGACCTTTGCGTTGCCCGTCGCCCCGCTCTTCGGATCGGCCACGATGCAGCCGCGCGCGTCGACCCCTACGCCCGGGAACTCCGCGGCCATCGCGTGCATCTTCGATTGACCGATGGCGACGGCCACCATGTCGCACGCGACCAGGTGCTCCGCATCGGCGCCGTTTTCTTTTCGCGTAACGCGAAGCCCCGTCAGAGCCCCTTTCGCATCACGCTCGAAGGCAACGGGGGTCGCGTGGGCCAGAAGACGCACGCCCTCTTTGCGTGCGCTCTCCATTTCGTGCACGTAGCCGCTCATCGACGCAAGGTCGCGCCGGTACACCATCGTGACCTCGGTTGCGCCGAGAAGGGCGCATTCGCGCGCGACGTCGATCGCCGTATTGCCGCCGCCGATGACGAGCACGCGGCCGAGCTTTTTTTCGCCCGAGCGCGCCAGCTTCATCTCTTCGATCCACGCGGTCGCGCCAAACACGCCGGTGCCCTCTTCGCCCGCGATGTTCAACTTCGTGTCTGCTCCGAGGCCGACACCCAGGTAGACCGCATCGTACTCACGAAGCAGGTCTTCCCCTCGGACGTCTTTGCCGACTTCGATACCGGACTTCACCTCGACGCCGAAGCCTTGTAGCCACGCGACCTCGCGCAGCGCGTCCTCGGCGTGGAGTTTGTACGGCGCGATGCCGGTCGTATTCAGACCACCGGGCAGGGCGCGCTTCTCGTAGATGACGGCTTTGTGCCCGCCGAGGGCGAGGTAACCGGCGCACGCGAGCGACGCGGGGCCTGCGCCGATGAGCGCCACCTTCCTTCCGGTCGCAGGCTCTGGCGAGAGGAGCGGCCTTTCTGCGGCTTGCGCCTCCTTCGCCGTCGCCGTCTCCGTCGCGAAACGCTGCAGGCGTCCGATGGCGATCGGTTCGCGGTGCCATGCATTGTACACGCATGCGCCCACGCACAGAACCTCGACGGGGCAGACGCGGGCACACGAATAGCCGAGCAAGTTTTGCTCGAAGATCGTTTTGGCGCTGCCGCGCACGTTGTCGGTCGCGATCTTCTTGATGAAGGTCGGGATGTCGATCTCGGTGGGGCACGCCTTGATGCATGGCGCGTCGGCGCAATAGAGACAGCGGTCGGCCTCGGCCTTCGCCTCGGCGGGCGAATACGTTGGCTTCTTGTCCGAAAGTTGGAGTTCGTCTCGCTGCTCCGGAAGGTCGTGGAGCTGCGAGAGTCGTGAAAGAGGTCGAAAAGCGGAATTCACGATGAAGGAACCACTTTTACATTCGGCCATGAATGGGTCAAGCTTGCGGAGCCCAGTACCTCGATGAAGGCCGTCAAGAGTCGTATCGGCGAAGTCGAACCCGTCGTTGTATGATGGGCGCCATGGCACGAACACTCATCCAGGGCGGTATCGTCGTCACGGCGGTCGATACCTACGAAGCGGATCTTGCTGTCGTCGATGGAAAGATCGAGGCGATTTTCGGCCCGGGCGCGGCGCCGGCGATCACCTACGATCGCACCATCGACGCCAAGGGGAAATACGTCTTACCCGGAGGGATCGACGCCCACACGCACCTGGATATGCCATTCGGAGGGACGACGGCGGCCGACGACTTCGAGACCGGCACCTTGGCAGCCGCCTACGGCGGCACGACCTCCATCGTCGATTTCGCCATTCAGACCAAAGGCGATGCGCTTCGCAAAGGGCTCGACACGTGGCACGCAAAAGCCGAGGGCAAGGCGGCCATCGATTACGCGTTCCACATGATCATGACCGACGTGAACGAGTCCACGGCGGCCGAAATGGGAACGCTGGTCAATGAAGGTATCACCTCCTTCAAGCTCTTCATGGCCTACCCCGGAGTGCTCTACGCCGACGACGGGATGATCTTTCGCGCCATGCAACGTGCGGGTGAAGTCGGTGCGCTCATCTGCATGCACGCCGAAAATGGGATCCCGATCGATATCCTGATCGCGCAGGCCGTGGCGAAGGGAAATACGTCCCCCAAGTACCATGCATTGACACGTCCGCAGATTGCGGAGGCCGAGGGAACGCATCGTGCGATTTGCCTCGCCGAGATGGCCGGCGCGCCGGTGTACATCGTTCACCTGTCGGCCGAGCGCGCACTGAAACAGGTCGTCGAGGCGCGCGATCGCGGTCTCCCAACGTACGCGGAGACATGCCCGCAGTATCTTTTCTGCTCCGATGACGATCTCGCCCGCACGAGCAGTGAGTACGGGGAGTTCGAGGGGGCCAAGTACGTCTGCACGCCACCACTACGCCCAAAGGCGATGCAGGAGGACCTTTGGCGCGGTCTGCGCACCAACGATTTGCAAGTCGTTTCGACCGACCACTGTCCGTTTTGTATGAAGGGGCAGAAAGAGCTCGGTCGCGATTCGTTCGCCAAAGTGCCCAACGGGATGCCGGGCATCGAGACGCGCCTCTATCTCCTATGGGACGGAGGCGTTCGCACCGGGCGTATCTCCATGAATCGCTTCGTAGAAATCACGAGTACCGCGCCGGCGAAGATCTTTGGCCTCTATCCCCACAAAGGCACCATCGCCGTGGGGGCCGATGCCGACTTGGTGGTCTGGGACCCCGAGAGGGCACACGTCCTCAGCCAGAAGACCCTGCACATGCGGGTCGACTACTCTCCGTTCGAAGGCCAGCAAGTCATCGGCGGTCCGGCATATGTTCTTTCGCGCGGCAACGTGATAATTGAAGATGGCAAGTACGTTGGAAAGCGGGGGGACGGCCGATTCGTCAAGAGAGCAACATTCGGATTGTGACGTTAGCCTGGGCGGGCCTTCGGCCCCTCGATACCTTTGGTTTCGAGCCTTCCGAGCCGTCTCGAACCTTCCAAGGCCGCGCCGCGCCGCGTTCCAGCGTACCTGTGTATTAACGGATCCATTTATTCCAGAAGGTGTAACCCATGGCACGTTCGATTCTTCGGAAAGCCTCGTCGTTGTCTATTCTCATCTGCGGGCTCGCTGCGCCCATTCTCATGAACTGTGGCGGCAAGACGCCCGGCACTCCGGGTGCTTTGACCAGCGGCGTTCCGGGCGGAGGCGGCGAGTGCCCCGATCTCTCGAGCGCTGACGCGGTGGCGAAAGTCGACTTCGTAAACGAATTCAAAGTGACTGCGGAAAACGGCACCAAGTTGAAGGCGGGTTTGCAAGCATCTGCGGGGATCCAAGCGTACAGCGCGAAACTCGATGGTGACTTGAAGACGGCGTGCACGTGGCTCGCGAAGGACTTCGGCGTCACGGGCGAATTCAAGTCGGGTGAGGACTCCTGCAAGGCGGCCGCAGAGGCCATGAAGGGAGGAAAGGCGAAGCTCGGCGCCAAGGCCAAACTTCAGATCGACACCACGCCGCCGCGCTGCGAAGCGTCGATGAACGTCGTTGCCGATTGCGCAGCCAAGTGCGATGCGAGCGTGACGCCGGGCAGCGCGAAGGTCGAATGCGAGCCGGGCAAACTCTCGGGCTCGTGCAATGCGGAGTGCTCCGGCGCGTGCGACATCAAAGGCTCGGCGAAGTGCGAAGGCACCTGCGAGGGTTCGTGCGACGCGAGCTTCAAAGGCGCGTGCGGCGGCGGCTGCAACGGTAAGTGCGACGGCAAGGCCTCGAATGGTGGCGCGTGCAACGGTACCTGCGAGGGTTCGTGCAGCGCCAACGCGAAGGGCAGCTGCAACGGCAAGTGCGGCGGAAGCTGCGAGCTCAAAGCAAAGGCGAAGTGCGAAGGCACCTGCACCGGCAGCTGCTCGGTGGAGATGAAAGAGCCGAAGTGCACGGGCGAAGTGACCGGCCAGGTGATCGTCCGCATCGAAGGTGCGTCCGACGCGTCGGCGGCGGCGAACTACAAGAACGCGCTCGAGAAGAGCCTCCCCGCAATTATCGCGATCGCCGAGGGACAGGCCAAGCAGGCGAACAAGACGGCCTCCAACGTGAGCACCGTCGTCGAAGGGCTTCAGGGCAGCGTGCAAGGGATGGCCAGCGGTGGCCTCGGTGCGGGCGCCAAGCTCGCGGGTTGCGTCGCGGCGCCGTTCAAAGGCGCAGTCGATGCGGCCGCCAACGTGAAGGCGGACGTCAAGGTCTCGGTCGACGTGAAGGCCAGCGCCTCCGCGAGCGGCAGCGCGTCGGGCAAAGCGGGCTGATAGCGCGAACATAGCCGCCACGTAGCCGCCACGTAAAAACAACGAGCGCCGCGAGAAGCTTCTCTCGCGGCGCCCTCGGTGTAACGTGGCGGTTTTCTTTTAAGCCTGGCGAGTCGCGGCTCTACAGGAGCTTCGCCATGTCGCCGTAGGTCTCGGGGCGGCGGTCGCGATAAAATTGCCACGTCTTGCGCACCTCTTCGATCTGATCGAGATCGGCGGTGGCGACGACGAGTTCGTCCTTGTCCTCGGACGCGGTGGCGAGGAAGTTACCGCGCGGGTCGACGATGTAGCTCGTTCCGTAGAAGCGACCGATGTTCCATGGCGCTTCCGTTCCAACGCGGTTCGAGGCGGCCACGAAGTAGCCGTTGGCTACAGCGTGCGCCGGTTGTTCGAGCTTCCAGAGGTACTGCGACAAACCCGCGACCGTCGCCGACGGGTTGAAGACGATTTCCGCGCCGTTCAGTCCGAGCAAACGCGCGCCTTCCGGGAAGTGGCGATCGTAGCAAATATAAACACCGACTTTGCCAAAACGGGTCTCGAAGACCGGGTATCCCAGATTGCCCGGTTTGAAGAAGTACTTCTCCCAGAACCCATTCGTTTGCGGGATGTGATTCTTGCGGTACTTGCCGAGGTACGTTCCGTCCGCGTCGATCACGGCGGCCGTGTTGTAATAGACGCCCGGTAGATCGCGCTCGTAGATAGGCACCACGATCGCCATTCCGAACTTTTTCGCGTAGCCCGCCATCAGCTCCGTGGTCGGCCCCGGGCAACTCTCCGCGGCGTCATACCACTTGGGATCTTGGCTCGGACAGAAGTACGGGCCGTTGAAGATCTCCTGCAGCCCGAGGATCTGGACGCCACTCTTGCCGGCTTGTTCGATCACCGGGAGGTGTCGCTCGAGCGCGTCCTTCTTGATGCGCTCGATGTCCCACGCCGGGTCGAACGGCGTCGCCATTTGAATCAAACCAACTTTGACGTTTCTGGGCATGTCCGCTCCTCGTTAATACGTTCTAACGTACAGAAAGGCATGCCACCTCGAGCCGCCTTCGGTCAAGACCGACCGAGCGCCGCGGGTTGGAGAGAGGCGGGCCGGATTCGCATGAGCAGCCAATAGAGCGCCGCCGAACTCAAGCCCCCCACGAACCAGGCGTAGTCGAACAGATCGCGCAGCGCCGGGACCAGAAGACCGATCCATGCGAGAAAGCAGCCGACGAACGTCGCGCCCACCGCGTTCCAGTTGGTGCATGCCCCCTGGGGCGAACCGTACGCGTACACGCCGTCGCGCCGATACAGATCGGCGAGCCGGAGCGCCTTCTTCTTGATGAGCCAATAGTCGCAAATCAGCACGCCCGCGATCGCCCCGAGTCCGCCCGAATACCCAAGCAACCATTGGAAGATGTATCCGCTGGGATCGGCGATGAGCTTCCAGGGCATCATCAAGATGGCGACGACGCCCGTGATCAAGGCACCGGTTCGAAACGAGATCGACTTCGGCGCGATGTTGGCAAAATCGTTGGCCGGCGACACCATGTTCGCCGCAATGTTCACGCTCAAGGTGGCCACCACGATCGTGAACATGGCAACGGCGACGATCAGGCGCGATTCGAAGTGCCCCACCAGCTCGATGGGGTCCCAGATCGGCTTTCCGTAAATCTCGGTCGACGCACTGGTGATGAGCACGCCCATCGCGGAAAAGACGGTCATCGTCGCCGGCAACGCGATCACCTGTCCGACCGCTTGCTCCTTTTGCGATCGGCCGAATCGCGTAAAGTCCGGCATGTTGAGCGAGAGAGTCGCCCAAAAGCCGATCATGGCCGTCACGCTCGGGACGAACACGGGCCAGAACGTGGCAAACGTCGGGTACTTGCCCGGCTCACTCATGATCTTGCCCAGCCCGTGCGCTTGCGTGAACGCCCACACGACCAGCGCGGCCGTCATGACCAAGACGAACGGCGCCGCGAGGTTCTCCACCCTGCGAAGGAGGTCCATTCCGCGGTAGGCAATCAGGATATTCAGCGACCAGAAGAGGCCAAAGCTGACCCACTCCGTGACGAGATGGCCGCCGACGGGCGCGGCGCCCAGCAGCGCGGGCCACCCGGCCCAGAGCGAGCGGAAGAACGTCTGCAACGCCTGCCCGCCGATCCACGCATTGATGCCGAACCAGCCGCAGGCCACGATGGCGCGTAAAATAGCCGGCACGTTGGCGCCGAAAACGCCGTAGGCAGCGCGCGCGAAAACGGGGAAGGGGATTCCGTATTTCGTCCCCGGATGGGAATTGGCCAATATCGGCAACAACACGATCGCGTTGCCCACGAGGATGGTGAAGAGCGCCTGCCACCAATTCATCCCCGCGCCGATGAGCCCCGACGCCAGCATGTACGTCGGAATGCAATGCGCCATCGAGATCCATAGCGCCGCGTACGTGTACGTATTCCAGGTGCGCCGCTCGACCCGCGTCGGAGCGAGGTCCGAGTTGTAAAGGCGCGGATCGTCTAGGACGATGTCGTCGCGAAGCTCGACGCGGCCGTCGGCGTGTTCGATCTGCGTTTCGCCTCCGCTCCCGCCTTCGCTGGTCGAGCGGGGAGGGCCAGGGTGGGCGACGGCGGCCATTACGGCTTCTTCCGGCGGAACGTGGCGAGGAGCGAGAGCCACATCCAGCGCAAACGATTGCCGAAACGATCGAGCGACCGCAAAAGGGCTCCGCGTCCGCCACTCGCCCGTGCCATGCGCGCCAGATTTTGCGGCCGCGCCATCGGGTGGACGCCGAATACCGTGTAGAGGTCGATGAGCTCTTGCACGAGAGTGCTGATGCCGCGCGTATCCAGATCGTGCGCCTGGCAGTAGCTATCGGGTTTGTTTCGGATCATGCATTTGGCGATGATCTGCATCACGTGCGCGTCAATGAGCTCCCCGTTCCCGTCCAGGTAGTGCTTGTACGAGAAGAATCGGTCTGCGGGGGCAACGCTCGAACCATCGCCCGCTTTGGGCGCGCGCATCGAATTGATGACCGAGTATTCGTGCGCGAGGTACGCCTCGATGGTGTTGTTCTCGTCCGGGCGCTCGTACTCGATGAACTTGTGGAAGTTATCGTAAAGTGTTTTCGGATTCGCGTAGGCGCCGGAGATCAAATAATAAAAGAGAGCGCCCAGCGAATAGATGTCCGCGGGCCGCCCAACGCTCTTCTGAATCTTCGCGCGCACGTTCGCTTCGGGGTGCTCGCGCCAGGGGCGCCCGAGGACGATCTTTTTCTTCGCGCGGTCCGCATAGAGAATGGGATATTGCTCGCCTCGATTGAACAGCGAAAACGTATCGTTTTTTGCAATTTGAATATAGAAGTCTTCGAAATACTCGACTTCCGGAGACCCGGTCTGAACGTTGACGAGCAGCTCGATGACGTTGGTCTCCTGTTCGGGGCTCTGGAAAAAGAGCGTGCCGGGCACGCTCTTCATCCGCGTCATCCCGATGCTCATCTCCTCGTCTTGCACCTTGGCGACGTTGAAGTCGGCGAGACGCACTTCCAAGGTCGAACCGCGCAAGTTCGGGTCGGGCAGACCGATCAGAATGTTTGCCGGTTTGATGTCCCGGTGGCTCATGTTCTTGATCAGGTGCGCGAACTCGACGGCACTCGCGATGGGGATCATGTAATCGAGAACGCGAAAAACGCGCTCGTTCATGCTGCACGAGAGAAGGTCGTCCTGCTCGCCCTTCGAGCGAGAGCCCTTGAGACGCTCCTCGAGAGACATCTGCAGCTTCTCGAGAATGACGAATTCGCTCTCCACTTTGTCGCGAATGGAGAGCGGGACGAACTCGGGGTCCTCTCCCTCGCCAGACGCGAAGAGCTCCACGATCGAAGGGTGTCCCTGCACCCGTTCGAGCAGTTCTTTCTCGAGCTGGAATCGCATCAAGTCTTCGTCGCTCACTCCCTTTTGGAGGATCTTGATGACGACATGGCGGCGAAAATCGGTTTTCGAATCGAGCCAGCGTTCCTCACCCAAATAGACTTTGCCGAAGCGCCCAGAACCAATCTCGATGGGGTTGCCCTGCCCATCGAGGATGAAGGCATACGCGCGTCCTCGGACGACGTGCGCGTGTGCCGCGCGAAACTGCTGTGGCGCGTGGGCGTGGAGCCCGATGGCGGTCGGCGGGGGCGGAGGTGTGCCGCCAAATGCTGCGCCAGGAGGCCCCTGCGGCGCGGCGAATGCGGGCGTTGCCGCGCCAGCTTGAGGTCCCCAATTTTGGCCTTGAGGCGGCGCGTTCCCGTAGGTGGCGGGCTGCATCCCCTGCACGGTGGGCGAATGGGAGGCCGAAGATACGTTGGGCTTCGCGGCGGTCGCGGGTACGTTCGGTGAACCGGGCATGGGCGTCGTGATGTAGGGCCCCGAAGGGGTGGCGCCGCCGGGTTTCGACCCCGACTGCGCGCCTTGTTGTGGATGCTGCGCAATCGCCCCCGTCATCAAAGCCTGGTGCAACGGGTTCTGCGGCGAGAAGGGGGTCGTCGGGGTGTTGGGTCGCTGGAAGCCCGCGCGCTTCGGGGCCTGTGCCTGCGCCGCGGGGTCCACGCCCGGCTTGGAGTCCGTCGCAGCGGGATTCGCTGGATTCGGCGGCGACACGGGCGGCGCGTTCCTTTGGCTCACGAACGAGGGTCTCCTAACTCTTCCGACACAGGATGATCACGTCCCGTTCGGACCCCAAAAACAGGGCCACGGAGTGGGTCGCTTGAGAAGAGGCTACCATCATCTCGCCGGCATCTAGGCGAAAGACTCGCCCACCACCTGGACCGGGCGCCGCCTGTCCAAACGACCACGCGAGCGGCCCGAGCTCCTCCCATGCCGTGGAAACGAAATTGGCGCCCCCATCCGAATCGGTGGCGATGGCCGGCGTCGGCCTTCCGCTAGGGCCCCGAATGAAACAGTTCAAGCCTTTGATATTAATGCGAAATTTACCCTGCGACGGAAGGAACGACACGCGAAATCGAACGTCGGAGCCTTTGGGGCTGGGGAAGGTCAAATCGAGTTTCTCCTCGACGTCGACCAGACGCGCACGCGCTTCACCGAGGGCGACGGCCCGCTCCGGAGGAGGGACATTTGCCACCTCTTGCATCGCCGGTACGGGGTATTCGACCGACATGGTGATGTCCGCGCGCGGCCTTTTCCAAGGGAAGGCCGCAGGCGGGCGCGCCGGACGCGCACCGATGAGCGTCCTTCGCAACGCGTCGAAAAAGGTGAGCGAGCTGCGATAGCGCTTGTCGGGGAACGCGCACAGCGCCTTCAGCAACACTTTGCGCGTCGCATCCGTGAAGTCCATTCGCCCGAGCAGCCGGCCGACCAAATCGTCGCCGCGAATGCGTTCGCCAAAGGTCCCGCGTACGTCGTTTCCTTCGAAAATGGGTCGGCCCGCGAGCATGTACACCGCGCAGAGACCGAGCGCGTAAATGTCCGTCTCGGGGCCCTGCGCGGATCCCGCAAGCTGCTCGGGCGAAGCCCAGCGCGGTGAAAAGAGCGTGACCGCGCTCACTTGATCGTTGGTCTCGTCCTCGAAACCGCCCGGGACCATGTCTCGATCGCTACCGTCGCTACCGTCGATCGACCGCCCCACTTTGGCGCGTTTGACCACGTTGGAGTGTGCAATTCCAAAGTCGGCGAGCTTGGGCATGAGCACGTCGCCCACGCGTGCAAACAGGATGTTCGACGGCTTGATGTCGCGGTGAATGATCTTGTGCTGGTGCGCTTCGCCCACCGCGCCGCAAATGCGCTCGAAGATCGCAGCCGTCTCTTCGGCATCGCACGCGCCGCGGGAATGCACGTGCTGCTCGAGGTTGCCGCCGTCGAGAAATTCGCTGATCTGAAACGGACGGCCGCTCTGCGCGAGGTAACCGAAGTCGTAGATGCGGAGCGTGTTCGGGTGCATCAAGCGCGAGAGGGTCAACGCCTCCTGCAAGAAATGCGAATAGGTCGCCTGATACACACTGCGGCCGCTCGTGCTTCCCGAGCCCTCGAGCTCGAGGCGCAGGAGTTTGACGCAAACGACGCGATCGAGCCGCTCATCCATCGCGCGATAGATGGAAGCCATTCCGCCGCTGCCGATGCGATCGATAATGGTGTACCGATCGAGTAAGCGCATCCCTTCCGGGAGCTCGGTTGAGTCGCCTTGCGGTGCCAAGTGTTCCGGTAGCCTACCTCTAGAGCGCCGCCGCCGCGAGTTTCGTAAAAATGAACCCGTGGTGGAGCGCGCCTCCGCGTCGGCGAACGACCTCGGGGTCAGAGATTTCGCGGCCGAATCATCGACTCGTCAGCTCGGTAGCGAGCGCGTCGGCCCCGTACACTTTTTTCAGCGCCTCGACGATCCCCGCCGTGTGGACGCTGACGGCGCGTTGCGTCGTGTCGCCGTAGACGAATCGGGTGGGCAATGAGGATAGATTGCCGTCGAAGATGAGCCCGACGATTTCGCCGGCGCCGTTGATGACGGGGCTTCCGCTGTTGCCGCCGATGATGTCGTCGGTCGAGACGAAGTTGAACGCTACGTTCGGATCGATCGAGGCTTTGGCGGCGACCCACGAATCGGGGAGCTTGCGCGG
>Ga0193753_10002495_pt1 | contig 14396 bp, 8 predicted proteins | sample H1c2metaG_FD_144925 | JGI IMG/M metagenome (GOLD analysis project Ga0193753, IMG submission 144925) | Soil microbial communities from a riparian zone of the East river system, Colorado, United States - H1c2 | ecosystem: Environmental > Terrestrial > Soil > Riparian zone | place: USA: East River... | reverse complement strand
CACCCGGCTTTCCCTGATAATGATCCATACCTGGGGTATCACTGCCGCCAGTGTCAGCCACCAGATATCGAAACCGATACTGAAGTTCCATTGCCACTCTGCGAAACTGACCAGGCCGCATACAGCTATGACCGTTCCCCAGAGGATTGCGCTCGTTCCACTCTCGTGGAAATGGCTCTTTGCTTTCTGGATCATTTCCGTGATGAGCCGGAGACTCTCCTGTTCGTTCCATCCTTGTTCCTGTTCTGACATGTGTCGAATTTAGGTTAGACTTGCTTTATTCCTGGCGCGCAGCAGGTATGCCGGTATAATATAGCTTACCAGGATGGCAGCCGCCGCCACCAGCATCTGGTAGTCATATGGAAGATAGACCGCCACCACGGCCAGTATCCAGGCGAGGATGCCTCCTACGATCAATGGCCGGAACTTGATGAAATTCCCGCTGATGAATGTACCGAGAGCATACAATATGATAAAGAAAGGAAATACACTGGTATTCCAACCGATATTCGACAACACGATGGATAAGACCAAATAGGTGATGCCCATTCCCGTCCATAAGTACGTCATGCTGTCGCTCACATAGGTTCTTACCTTGCTCGACTTCCCTTCCTTGTAGCCCTGCCAGGCACTGTACACTATGCCAACGAGAATGATCATCCATACGAGGTAGTGCTTCTCATAATTCATGATATGCTTGAGAATGAACTGACCCGTGCAGGCGATGAAGGTGATCCAACCCCATACAAGAAAGTAATGGGTCTTCCCGGAAATATCCTGCTTCGTCTTATCGATCATCGTTTGAATGAGACGCAGGCTCTGTTCCGGGGATAAATTTTCTTCTGTCATGTGGGTGATATTAATTCCGATACATAATGAAAATAGCCTGAACCGTAAGATGTCAGGCTAAATCGTTCCTTACTGGCATTGTGCAAGCATCTGCTCGGATTGCGGCTGGCCCCATCTCGGGTACAGTGGCTTCGGACTTTGAGCTTTATACAGGGTTATTGCCTTTTCGAACTGTGTCTTGGCCTTATCTTTTCCACCGCCAAATTGCGACGGCGTATTAAACAGGCTCATGCCTCTCAGATAATATAACCTGGGATTGTTTTCATTCAATTGCATTCCCTTCTCCAATGCCTTGCCGGCAGCCTGGCCGTAGGTCATATACCTGTTCTGCGGATCGATCATCATCTGTTGCGTGGCAGACATATTCCGCAGCACTTCTATCTCCGACTTATCGGCGTTGTCCGTAGCTATCGATTCTGCCTTGTCGCAGAAGGCATTTATTTTAGTGGCGTTTGCGTCTTTGTCACTCACCGAAGGCATCCAGCCCGCATTGCTCAACGCGAGGCCGGCATAATAATAAGGAAGCCATTGTGTCTTCTCTGCATCCCCGATCCGCTCGAATGTATTGGCGAGCTTGGTAAGATCCTCCGCAGATTTCGCAGAATCGAATCCCGCAAGGCTCTTTTGCATCGCTGCGGTGTATTTGTCATCCTGGGAATGCCCGGCAATCTGTATCGCCAGCATCACCATAAAAAATAAAACAGACTTTTTCATACTCCTTGATTTTATAATGATTAAAAATTTATCACACGTTTCGTTGATCCCACGCCTTTACAGGTTGTTGTTTATAGCGTCCTGCGTCCTGTCCACACCCCAGCTGATGAAGCACCCGATAAAGTAGAACCGTTTTGCCGGAGGCAATATAGGTGACTTGATGCTACCGTCGTACGAATAACTATAGCCGTACACCTGGTTATTACCAAGAACATTGTTCACGCTGGCGAAGAGCACGATGAATGATTTGGCCTTCTCTTTGCCAATGCTCGGGACCCACTCGGCACTGAAGTTTAGACTATTGTAGTCCTTCGTTTTGCCCTGGTCAGCGATAATGAATTTATTTCCACTTCCGGGAACGATATTATAATAAGGCCGGCCGGATGCCCAGCTATAGGTAAGATTGAAGCCCGTCTTTATATCGGTAAAGAACTTCTTCGTCACTACCGAGGCGGTATGGTTCGCCGCGAAATTCGGCTGCAGCCTGTTTGGGTAATTAAGATAATCCCGTTTGGTATCGATGTAGGAATAGCTGATCCAGTAATCGAAATCCTTTATTGTTTTCTTATCCCGGAAAAACAGGTCTATTCCCTTTGCGTATCCTTCTCCGCTGTTATTGTATGCATAATAATTATAGCCCAACGGCTCCTGCTTGATCAGGTCCTCGTACTTCTTGTAGTAAGCCTCTACCCGGAATATTCTTTGGTTGTTGATCTTTTGATAATTGATAATGTAATGAGTAGCCTTCGTGAAGCCTACGGTAGAAGCGAAATAGAGTTGTTGGGTCTCGGGCTTCTGGTAGAAGATGCCATATGCGACCGACATCTGTGAACTCTTACCTGTCTTATAGGCAAGCGATACCCTCGGGGCGATATCGGACTTGTCTATGATGGAAGAATGCTCGAACCTCACTCCCACCTGCGCCGCCAGCGCCTTCGACAGATAAATACTGCCCTCGGCAAATCCCGCAGCATAATTGTCGACCTGCTTACGAACGGTATCATTATAAACAGGACGATAGTCAGTATGCCAATATTCACCGCCCCAGCGAAATGCGCTCAGCCCGCCGAGTTTTTTCTCGAAGACTGCCCTTCCGAGCGCGAGATTCTGCTTATTGTCCAGTGTGAAGTTCTTCCCCGACATCCAATAGTCCGAAGGAGCGAATTGCTTCGGCTGATTGTCCTTGTCCTGCACCTGTTGACGGATCTTATCGAGATTAGTGCTGAAGCTGGCGCCCAGCAACATTTTCCAACCGCGTCCAAGGTTCTCCCGGTAACTGAGATTATTGTACCAGTTGGTATTCTTCAATGAAAATGCATCTTTGAGATTGCTGCTGTCGATGTCCGCCCGTCTCAGTCCAAGGTTACTGAATGCGAAAGTAGTGTAGTACTTGATTATGCCGCCGTTCTTCGTCTTGATACGGAAATTGGCATCTCCGTTGTGAAACTGGGGCAATTTGAAGTAATCAGGAGTTTGCTTTACCAATTGAAAATATAATCCGACGTTCACATAGTTATAGGTGACCCCGTATGAATACTTTTTATTCTTCGCGAGTTGCTGCGTACCTATTCCCATAACGATCGGCGAGATGGAAGCGTCCACTTCCGATTTCTCCGGGAGGTCGATCGACTCCAGCAATAAGACAGAAGACAATGCCTGGCCGTATAAAGCCGAATAACCACCGGTACTGAAGACCGTTCCCTTAAAAAGAAAAGGAGAGAATCTGCCCCGGCTGGCGATATCAGGCACACTCGAGAAGTATGGATTGTTGACAAGATTGCCGTCGATGTATTGCTTGGTCTCATACCCCGCTCCTCCTCTTACAAACAGACCCTCCTGCTCACCCACCTGCTGAGTGCCGGGCAGAGTCTTCAATGCCGCAGTGATATCCGCATTTGATCCGGCAGTCGTGGCAATATCGAGGGAGTTCAGCACGGCAGCTCTCTTCTTATCGCCGGCCTCGAACGTGCCGGCCGTCACGATCACGGCATTCAGTTCCGTCACTTCCTCTTTCAACGCAATATCGAGCACCACTGGCTGACCGGCTAACTGGACCCGCTGCTCGAAGGGGCGAAAGCCAACGGCCGTGATGGTTACGAGCTTGTCCCCCTGTTCGGCCGAGGTGAACCTAAAGTTCCCGAGGGAATCACTCGTGGCTCCATCATAGGTGTCCTTTATCGTAATACTGGCCCCAGGAACGGGTTGTTTTTTATTCATGATCTTCCCGCTTATCACCACCTGGGCGAAGCATTGGGAGCTAATGGCTGTAAGAGCGAGAATGCCGGCGATCATCCAAAAATGTCTCATATAAGCGTCGATTTCGACACAAACATAAACTTGTTTATAACATAAACCAAATTTTGTTAAAAAAACCGGGTACAGACGTACCCGGTCGTGAAACCCTCTATTAGAAATATTATTGTTTAATGATCTTCTGTTGTGCCATCTCACCATTGCAGACCGCCTTTACGATATAGAACCCGGGGGCGAGGCTGCTGATGTTCAGGGTCTCGGTCTGGCTACCACTAGCCGTCACCGTTCTAACCACTGCCTGGCTGTTATTATTGAACACCTCATAGCTTACCTTCTTTCCCTGCCAGTTGTTAGGGATAGTAACCCTGAGATCGTTTGCGGCGGGATTAGGATAAGTAGCGATACTGAGTACCGACTCTGTTTGCTTACCGATGCGGATCAGTCTCGTTTCCGATAACTGGCTTTTCTGGTCGATGTCTATCGAACGAAGCCTGTAGTAGGTCACACCTGCATTTGCAGTGTTGATCGTATTGTCGGTAAAGGAATAACTTTCTTTCTCCGAAGTATTGCCGTATGCGAAAACGATACCGGCTTGTGTGTAATTCTTTCCGTCAACACTCTTCTCGACCACGAAGTGACTAACATTCCTCTCGGAGGCAGTAACCCATTTGATATCCACCTTGTTCAGGTTAAGAATAGCACTGAAGGAGATCAGCTCAACGGGCAGGGTAGACTGCGCAGGGTAAGTAAAGCCCTTCATGTACATGCTGAACTGGCGGGCCGTATTTGTAGGAAGCAATGTAAACGTACCTACTTTAAAAGTATAAGATGTTACGCCGGTGTTAGTAGTGGTAAACATATTACCATAAGAGGTCGTATCGATATCGCTTCTCTCTATACCAAGGAGATTTTCACCCCTGAATTTTCCTAACAATAAATTGAGCAGCGAAATATCAAGCAGGCCTTTGCCCATGTAGGTAGCCTTGGCGGAAGATCCCATATTCACTTCTGCAAATTCCTTGAGGGTAAGATTACCGTCGATATCGAGTGCAGTGGCATTTACCGTCTGCAGTGTCTCAGGAGTTGAAGTATTAGCTTTGAAGAAACTTACTTTAAACACGGCATAGGACCTGCCTATTACATTACCCGAAGCTACTTCAGGCTGAAAGGCATTCTTATATCCCATGCTGTTATCGTCGATCTTGTTGACCTTTGCACCGTTGACCAGGCTATCGATCGTTACAGTAGCGTCCACATTAGTAGTAACGCTCTTGAATAAATAGACCGCACCTTTCTTCAGGTCGTTTCCAGATTTCAAGGTAGGGTTAACGAAGCTAAGTCCGTTGGTAAGCTCCGCAGGAGGGTTGTTATCTCCGTGACCACTACCACCACCAGGACCCGACTGGGCAAAGGTTGCGGAAATGAAGCAGGCTGAAAGAGCGGCAGCCAGCAGGGTAATCTTTGTAAAGCGTAAAGTTGTTTTCATCGTTTTCATTTTAAGGGTTCTGGCTCTATAGGACTTGGGGCTTGAGTGATCCCTTAGATTACAATGAAAATCGAGTAAGTGGAGAAACAGGCGGGGAGAATATCCCGGTTGTGGAAGGCTTGTTTCAAGGTCGGATTTGCGTTGTTTTCTTAGGGTTGTTCCGAATTCTGATGCTAAAGTAATATGTGGTTTTTACTGGTGCAAGTTTTACGAGGACTTTTTCGTAAGATTATGCGTATTTTCCGAATATAGCCTCGTAATTATATTGAATTTCAATTAATTATGAAAAATAATTTTTCAACAAAAAAATACGCTTTTTGAGGCGGTAATGGAGTTTTTAAGAGTTTTCTGAGTTGTGTTCTTGAAAAAATACCCTGACCATAGTCTGTATCGATGGGAGCTGGTCGCGTAAGATCACCGGGCATTTACCGGGAGTGGCCGGGATTTACGATCTGCAGGGTTCACGAAGGCCCAAAGGAAAGGCTCGCCATGTGGCAAGCCTTCCTGGGCTATCTGTCAATGAAAGGGATGGATGAGTTATTGCTTCAGCAATTTTTGACTGTAATAAGTCTCTCCACTCTTGAGTTCGATCACATACATTCCCTTGGAGAATTGCTGGAATTCACTCAGAGCGATGCTGGTGACGCCCTTTTCGAGCAGAAGGGTCTTTGTATAGACCAACTGGCCGGCCGCATTGTGTATGCGAATGCTGGCATCGGTCCTCTTCGTGCTGCTCACCTGTACCGTCAGATTGGAGATGAAGGGGTTTGGCGATATCTGCACCTGCATCGCCTTACCAGGATTAACTTTTACAGTGGCCGAGTAAGAAGTCGCTCCCTTTATCTCCTCGATCAGGAGGCGGTAGTAAATCGTAGATGCGGTAATATTCTTGATGTCATCCTTTGAGACGTAGTCGAAGCTTCCGTCGCCCTTGGCGTATTGCGTTCCGATCTCTGTGAAATTCCTTCCGTCGGTACTACGTTCGATATGATATTTCTTCACGCCCGATTCATCCACCGTTGTCCAATGCAACTGAACGTTGTTGTCCAGCAAGAATGCGGTGAGGTCGAGCTTCTTGAGAGGAAGGACACTTGTGGTGAAACCAAAGTCCACATTGTAGTCGTTGGAAAATTCACTGGCGGCAGCAGTCGATCCTCCTGGATTAACCGTGTACTGCACCAAGTTTCCAACAGGCGTTCCATCGCTATCGATCGATCTGCTACCCGCGAAGTTCTTGGGAGAAATGAACAGCGAGGACAGTGCCGGCTGGGTCATGTCTATTTCAACCCGGTATTCAAAACCAGGAAGAATACCTGAATTCACATCGCTTACACCGATCCATGAATCGGGGCGCCGCGTATCGTTTACGATGGTGGCATCGAAGTAGTAATGACCTTCGGCATCCGTGATAACGGTCCAGATCTGATCATCTCCATTTCCATATACGCCGTCGAGACCCGGGCTTCTCAGCTTCACAGTGACGTTGCTTATACCGATTTCCTGGGGATCCTGGCGACCATTGCCATTGGCATCGTCCCAAACCCGGTTACCGATCTCCATTGCTTCTGCATCCAGCAGTAATTCCATATCCCCGAGTGCTGCGGCCTTACCCATATTGGTAGGGTCATTGCTGTTCGAGTTCGCTATCAGTTCCATTCTTCCGGCCATATTACCCGCATTCGAACCAAGGTTAAAATTCTTGAGGATACCATTCGTGTATGATGAACCGGCTGGATCGATCGCCGTTGTCATTACTTCATTGTATCCGGGGAATACAGCGAGGCCGCCATTGGACTTTACATAGTGACTGACATTCGTTGCAGCCGCTGATACGCCGGGCACGCCGGTCTTTGAAAAATTCTGATTGTAGTAGTAATAGCCACCACCCGGACCGAGACTACCACCCCACGGAGTACCGAGGAGCGCAAGGAAGGACCCGAGAAGTGAAGGTGTATTATCGGCAAGACCAGGTGTCGTGGTAGTCACACCATCATTTGTCACCGAGCCGTTATTCTCTAATTTCCATCCGGCGCCACTGCGGCCGGCCCTTAACACTTCACCCGAGGCAAGCACACGATAGGTTTCGCCGGGGGTATTGCCTGATTCGAAGTAATTGGCATATCCACCCTGGTCACCGAAACGGTCTCTGATCCCAAGGATCATCGAACCATCCACGTCGAATTCGATATTGCAAAGCATTGGCTGCGGATAATAGATACCGGTTGCGTTACCACCGATAGGTAAGCCTAAAAGTCCGGCGCGTAAAGGTCCGCCGATAGTGATATCGCCGTTGTTCTGCCAGCCTGACCAGTAATTATTCCGGTTTGCATAACGGAAATCGGTGTTGGTAAAGCCTCTACGGTGTGACAATGAAAAATTCAATACTTGTGTAAACACTTGTGTGGTGATATCGAACTCATACACGATACCACGCAGGCTGATCGTGTCGGAAACACTATGTGATGTTGTAGTCTGACGGGCAGTTACACCTCCTACGAAGATCTTTCCGTCATGCATTTCAACTGCCATCGGATGCCATTCAGTTCCTGCGATTGCAGGATCAGGAATCACCCAGCTACCTGTAACGTCTGCTGCAGTGAAGCTGGCCTTGAACGGGTTGCCTACATTGATCCGTTGCAATTTCTTTTCATACATGTTAACCAGGTACATATCCCTTCCATCAACGGAAAGTTCGATACCGCCAATGCCACGCTTGCCAACTTCGGCGAATACGCCATCGTCGGTATTTGGAGAGGAAGAGTTCGCAGGCAGTGAGCCAGTGCGCGGATCGGAGCCTACATTGATTCCTATTGTCGTTACATCAACCAAAAGTTTAGGGGTAGAAGGAACACCGTCCTTTGCGATCTGTGATTCATAAATGGCACCGATACCATTGGGACCAAAACCAGAATGGCGTTTCAGGTAAGCGGCCATCAACAATGTCCGCGACTCACGCTGCCAACCAAGTCCAAAAATAGAACCCAGGTATTTGTTCTTCGCCCTGCGCGTACTACCGCCGGTGCTGGAAAGGTCATAAGGAAATACGTACAGGTTGTCGTTATCACCCGCACTTTGGGCGCCGCTGGAATTCGCATCACCATTTGTATAAGCTGTTGTAGCAACATAAGGGTTGCTGTTATCGGCGAACCATTTTTTATCTGCAACGGCAAAATCGACCCCTACTGCAGAAGGACCTGCAAGGACGAACTGCACATTACTCTTGTTAGCGGCGATCCTCTTCGAAGGTTGATCACCGGCCTTCACCATAAATTCTATCCTGACCGCAAGTCCGGCTGGCGCCTGTCCTGCAGAGAATGAGTAATCACCATTATTGTTGGTCGTCGTTGTCCCAATCAATATGTTCGCCGCGTTATACGCTTTAACGATCACGCCAAACTCGCCCGGTTCTTCAGGATTCACTGACTGCTTGACGCCGTCATTGTTGATATCCCTGAATACGGAGCCTGTGATCTGGCTGTAGCTAAGGGTGGAGATAAAGCTTAATACAAGGAAGGGTATCAAGCGAATTGAGTAAAGTTTTGTTTTCATCGGTAGGGTTATTACAGGTATTAAATCTGTTCGGACTGCGCAGTAAAACTAATATGCAGTATTGTATTATACTAGGTAGAATTACTAGTCGGACCGGATTTCCTGCAAAAACCTGCGATAATGTTGTCATAGCGGGCTGCCCTCCATTTTCTTACGAAGCCGAAGAAATAAAAATATTTTTTAAGGGTAAATCTTTTTTGCCTTTAGAGGCTCTGCAGAGATAATTGTAAAGAAGCCGCTGTCATTCAGTGGGCGTAGTTTTACTATCGATGGATTGGAGTGCCCACCGTTTGCCTTGATCATCAAAACGGAAATAATAAACAGACTCCGGCTTTTCACGGGGAGCGATCAGGTTATAATTGAATTCGATTCCATAAACGATCAGGTTTCCCTGTGCATCGGTACGGATCCTCCGAACTTTATCATCGCCACGAAGTCCGAGTCCGTCAAGCGAGAAGGAGACTTCCGGCTTTCCCTTGAATGTTCCATCGGATCTAATGGCTATTGAATAAACGGAGGAATTACGACCGGTTCCAAAGAACAGCCTCCGCTCACCGGTCACATAGGTGATGCCCATTCCTATTGCATCGATTGCGGGAAGACGGTCGATGATCTTTTTTGTTTTCAGGTCGATAGCATAGATGCTGCCGCGTTCAGTATGCCTGTCAGAGCCGGCAATGCTGGACGCATATAATATATTTCCTTCGCAATAGTAGAGGAGTCCGAGGATGCCGTATGGATTATTGCCATTCAAAGAATCCGGCAGAGGCAGTTGCATGAATTCACTCATCTCGCCGGTAGTGGCATCCACCTTGTACACGGTATTCTGTTTTGTTACCGGGTTGTCGTGAACATTTATGAACGGTGCCGGCGCCGTGAATACATTGCCTGCAACATCCAGTTGAATGGGCGATAGCCACCCTGCAGCTTTCCAAGATGGGTGTTGGTAGTAACGAGGCGAACCGTCATTCTCGACGAGCACAAGTCCCATCCTCTTTATTTCGGATGTGCTGAAATAGGATTTTGCCGCGGAGAAACCGGCTATCCTCTTGACAAAGGACGGGCTACCCTTGCAGGTTGGCATGTGCTCCGCGATGGGCTTGTCGCCGCAACCGGATAACATCGACAAAGAAACGACTACAATAATAATAAGAGGCTTTATCATTTTATCGGTTAGCAGGTATAAATAAGGGCCCGGAAAAACAGGGATAGGTCTTCGTAACATACACACCGTCCTTCAACACGCTTTCCGCCCAGCAATATTCATTTCCCTTGCGGTCATCGTTCTTCATTTGCGCAACATACCAAATGACCAGCGATGCGTTTTCGATATTCTCCGGCTGCGGCTCTATGAATTTTTCGGGTCCCTGGTGATAATCTACATTACAACACGGCCCGATCGTTACCAGGTCGTTCTCTCCCTCATCACGGCCGGTTGCGAATTTTGTAATATACACGAAGGCAAAGTCGCCCCTGCCCCCGTCGTCGAACTGGCCCCGTCCCGGCTCAATGAAATAACCCGTCTGCGGCGATGCGATCTTGTATTGAAACCCTTCCGTTGTATAAGACGTCAGGCTACCTTGTTGTTGCCATCTTTCCGTAGGCCATTGCATCCACTTATTTTCATTGTATTCATAGAAATTATTCTGGTCGCCGGCAAACGCTATACGGAATACAGGTCTGTATGTACCCGTATTACCGCACCCGCGACCAATGCTCGCACAGGCGATACGAAATCTTCCATCGTTATAAAATTCGTACCGCTGTCTATAGTTATAGTTACACGCCGTCGGCCAGCCTTCGCTACGGAATGTCTGTTCGAGAGTGAAGCCGACCGTTTTGTCATGGTCGTCTTTCAACTCCGACACCTGCGGCGCCTCCCAGGCAACGACCGCCGCCTGGCTGAAATACGGGCAGCCCACTGCATCGCTGTACCCGAACCCATCGGTGCCGCTGTAACTAACGTGCCAGTCTACGAGCTTTGCACTTCTCAATACCGGCCTGCCATTAAAGGATACATCGCTTATCCGTAGGCCGTCGCTGCTGGTCAGCATGTATTTCATGTCCCACCCATTGCGGTTCAATGGCTGATCAAGCTCGCAATAGCAACCCGTGATCTTATCGTCCTGCAGTCTTTTTTCTGTTAGCATGGGCGAAGCAGGGCCCGTAGTGCCGACATTTGTCCATCGCACACCCGTCAACCGCTGATCGGTAAGATCAACGATCGCCCAGAGCGCCTTATCACCTTTCACGAATGTCGGCGCTACGCAAAGGTGATGACTTCGTTCGCACCGGCTCCTGTTGAGAGATGTCTTGGTGCTGGCCATAAGTGCATCGGCTTCTCCCGGCTTAACACCCAACGCCGTCTGCACCTCGGGTGATTCTGTCGCGATGCGTATTGCGAGGGCCTTTAAGTAAGCGGGTATATCCGGTTGCGCCTGTGCAATGAAAAAGCTCGCCAGTACTTTTTGTTGAAGAATATCCACGAGGGCGATCGATGTTCCGTTCAGCGCATAATTGTACATCTCGATCCGGAAGACATTTTTCAGATCGTATTGCTCCTTTACTGTCGTCAAATCGCTTTGGCGGGCCGGGTACACCCCGAAGATCTCATTGCGTAGTGGCTCACCGGTGACGCTGTCGCGCACAAAATGCGTAAAGCGCGTGTCGTTGAGCGCGATGATCTGCGCAAGCGACTGCGATGCATCGAGGCTGTCCTTGCAAAGCATCACCGGCATCGGCTGCTGGAGCGCCTGCCTGATCTCGGCGACACGGCCTGCAGTGAATGGAAAGGTCTGCAAACTATCCGTTGCCTTCAATACCGATTGAAGCACATCGTTGTCATATGCGGGAAGCCTTGTAACCGCCGGCGCCTTATCATTGTTGCAGCCGGAAAAAAGAAACGCCAGGAGCAGGATGCATAATTTACTTTCCGTGGTGCGGCCTGGTCTCATCTTCTTTGAATGGGTTGGCGTAAAGGGGATTGTTGCAAATGGAAGAGTCGGATAAACTTAGCAAAAAAGCAGCTAAATCCCTTCTTTCCTCCGGATTTAATGACAATTCTCTTATTGATGGATCCTTGAATGGATTGATTCTTCCATCACCTGCCAATGCACCGTGGTCGATATATCGTCCTCCTTCGTCATATACTTTTATCACATCTTCGAGTGAACGGGCGCTGCCATCATGAAAATAAGGAGCGGTAAAGGCCAGGTTGCGCAGTGTCGGCACTCTGAATTTTCCCCTGTCTTCATTACGGCCGGTCAATGCATACAGACCCTGGTCGGAAGAGGGATAGCTTCCGACGGTGTCGAGATTATACAAACCGGTGTTGAAATAAAAGAGGGCGTTACTGTGATCGTCCCTGATGGAAGGCGTGGAGAAATTGAAACCGCCATGACAACTATTGCAATTAAGTTTCGTGGAAAAGAATAATTGCATGCCTCTCTTTTGGGATTCATTCAACGCATCCTTCTGCTGCTGGAAGGAAAATCTGTCATAAGGCGAATTGAAGGAGAGTATCGTCTTGACGAAACACGCGATGGCGTCCCGGATATTGTTTATACTGAATGGATCGGATCCATTCCCGAAGACCGATGCGAATTCACTGCTATAAAATTCGTCATCCTTAAGACGCCGGAGGATGGATGCTTCGTTCCCTTTCATGCCCATTTCCACCGGGTGATCATTCATCATCGGCCCATTCATTTGTTGTTCGGGAAAATGAATACTGGAATCGGCCGAAGTCAGGTACCTGTTAAAGATGAGGTTTATCAGCGGCCGGCTGTTTCGCTGATGCAAGTCACCAAGAGCGCCAATGGAGCGGTCATAGCCATCGGTAAAGGAAAATTCCGGAGCGTGACAACTCGCGCAGGCCCTTGTCTTATTTACCGAGAGCCTCCTGTCATAAAAAAGATATCTGCCGAGGGCGGCTTTTTCCGTCGAGAAAATATTGGTTGAATCGAGATAGACGCTATCCCTTATGTAAGGCGGAACTAAATCATACAGCGAGGATACATGATGCGAAGTATAGTGACAAGCCAGCAGCGCAGCCATAATGGCGGCAATAATACCGGAGACTAATTTCTTCTTCACCCGGTAAAAGTAAAGCCAGGGGACATCAACTGCAAGATCTCAAGACTTTTAAATCAAATTCGTTGATGGGCCGGACAAGAAAAAGCCCCGTGACCGGGGCTTGTGTTAATATGAATTTCGTTGGTTATTTGGCGGTGTACTGTGGGATCAATCCCTTTGCCAGCTCTACCATCTTTTTCAATCCGTCTTCAGGAAGATTTCCCTTCTTGAATTCAGCCAGGACCTCGGGAAGTTTATTGTCCATCTCCATGAGGAAATGTTCTTCGAACTCCCTGACTTTTCTGACCGGTACATCCCTGATAAGGCCGTTTGTACCCAGGTAGATAATGGCTACCTGCTTTTCAACAGCGAAAGGAGAATATTGCGGCTGCTTTAGGATCTCTACGTTCCTGGCGCCCTTGTCGATCACATTCTTTGTAGCGGCATCGAGATCACCCCCGAATTTGGAGAAGGCTTCCAACTCACGGTAGAGGGCCTGATCGAGTTTCAGTGTTCCGGCTACTTTCTTCATCGATTTGATCTGGGCATTACCTCCCACGCGGCTCACAGAGATACCAACGTTGATGGCTGGGCGGATACCGGAAAGGAAGAGATTCGATTCGAGGAATATCTGTCCGTCGGTAATAGAGATCACGTTAGTGGGGATATAGGCCGAAACGTCACCTGCCTGTGTCTCGATGATCGGCAATGCCGTCAGCGAACCACCGCCTTTTACGAGGTGTCTTATAGATTCGGGAAGGTCATTCATGTTCTTGACGATCTCATCATTGTTGATCACCTTTGCTGCTCTTTCGAGTAAGCGACTGTGAAGGTAGAATACATCACCGGGGTAAGCCTCGCGGCCTGGCGGGCGGCGCAGAAGGAGCGATACCTCGCGATAGGCAACAGCCTGTTTGGAAAGATCGTCGTAGATGATAAGGGCCGGCCTTCCTGTATCCCTGTAAAATTCGCCGATAGCGGCACCCGCGAACGGGGCATAGAATTGTAACGGTGCAGGATCGGAGGCGGATGCCGCAACGATCGTGGTGTATTCCATGGCACCGGCATCCTGCAGGGTCTTCATTACTCCCGCAATGGTGGAGGCCTTCTGGCCGATGGCGACATATATGCAATAAACAGTTTTGCCTGCTTTTTTGAATTCCTTCTGGTTGATAATAGTATCGATCGCGATAGCGGTCTTGCCGGTCTGGCGGTCACCAATGATCAACTCGCGTTGTCCGCGTCCGATAGGTATCATGGCGTCGATGGCCTTGATACCGGTTTGGAGCGGTTCCTTCACTGGCTCACGAAAGATAACACCGGGTGCTTTTCTTTCGAGCGGCATTTCATAGCGTTCGCCTGTGATAGGTCCCTTTCCGTCGATAGGCTCTCCAAGCGTATTTACTACACGGCCAGCCATTCCTTCTCCCACTTTAATAGAAGCGATCTGCCCTGTACGCGTGACCTTCGA
>Ga0193753_10002494_pt1 | contig 14398 bp, 2 predicted proteins | sample H1c2metaG_FD_144925 | JGI IMG/M metagenome (GOLD analysis project Ga0193753, IMG submission 144925) | Soil microbial communities from a riparian zone of the East river system, Colorado, United States - H1c2 | ecosystem: Environmental > Terrestrial > Soil > Riparian zone | place: USA: East River... | reverse complement strand
ATCTTTTTAAACCGGTTGCCATTGCTGTTCATTGCATTGGGCACATCGGTGCTTTTTCCATAATCCTGCAGCAGCGAATCCACATTGCCATGTATATCATAACTGTAATAGGTAGCCGTATTGCCCCCTTTAAAAGTACCGTCAGTCAAACTTTGCCGCTGGCTCTCATTGTCAAACAACATGGAATAACTTACCCGGTTGCGCAGGTTCTGCTGGTATAAGCCTGTTGCACCAACACCAGATACAGCAACCGAAGTATAAGGAAGATCATAGACCGTAAGCGTTATCTGTTCTTTGCTGCCTGCCGTATTATTTACTATCCAGCTTTTTAAGGCTGTAGTATCCTGGCTGATGGTTTGCGTCATAGCCGTGGCTTGGGGGCGCTGGCCCACCTCGGTTATCCTGCCTAATGGATCATACAGCGTATAACTATACTGGTTACTGGTGATTTGCTTGGCGTTCTGACTAATTGATAACCTGCCCAGGCGATCGTACCAGAATTGACTAATGCCCGCATCCGGTGTTTTTTGCGCTACCACCTGGTTGAGTGTATTATAACGGTATTGGGTAGCCAGTAATTCATTGTTAGTGGTAGTAGCATCTGTTCCTGCCAGGCGTTGTGCCGCTACATTTGCCAGATAAGTTGCATCATAATTGGGTTTTACCGCAGCCGGTGGAAGTGTTTTCAGTAAATTACCTGCCTGGTCATAATAATACAATGTATAATGGTATTCTTTGGGCTGGTAGCTAGCATAAAACTGTTCTGTGCTCTGCACGCCAAGGCATTTGGCTAAGTAGAGACTATCAAAATTGGCCGTCAGTGAATCCTTCAGCTTGGTGAACAGCAGTTGTGCAATAAACTGCGACTGCGTTTCTGCCTGCCGGCAGGGCACTGTATCAGTGGGTTCAAAGTTGGAAATATCATTTAATGGTTTATCAAAAGCACAATATGCATAACCGCTGTTGCTGCTATCTCCTGTACTAATGGGTGAACCGGTATTACCGGCTATGCCGCTGCTGCTGCAATTGCCATAGGCGCTGTCTACCCCGGTGGTAAATTCATCGGTATCAGTACTGGTAAACCCGTTCTGGAAAATAATTGTTTTACGTGCCAGGTACTGGTTAAAATAAGGCGACAGGCGTGTGTATACATTGAGCGTATCCACAGAAGTGCCGGGGCCGCAATCCATACCATTGCCAATAATAGAATAAATAGTAGTATTGCCAGTGCCACAGTTTTGAACAGCAGCCATATAATCCAGTGCATTCAAAGAAAAACCGGTGCGGTAGTTAAGGAACCTGGCCCATAAGCTGTTCTGTTGTGTTTGGGCATCGGTAGCCGTATCGCTTGTATAAGGTACACCATTATAAGAAGAATATAAACCTGTAAACTCCGCAGTAAGTGCCATTAACTGTTCGCAACTCATACAGGGCTTTTGGTAACTGCAGCTTAAAAATGCAGGCATGGCCACAAACGCGGGTAATGGTATGGGCGTATAAACCCTGCAGGGAGATGAAGACGCCGACACATAAAATTCCGTTGCATTATTTGATGGGCCTCTTCCCAAAAGATATTCCCTGTTTGCCAATGCCAGTATGCAGGTATCTGTAAACAGCGAGCCACAATTTTGCAGGCCATTCCATATACTGATTGTAAGTGTATCATGGTAATTGGCTGATAAGAACTGGTTCATACCCGTCATGGTATAGGGAGAGAACCCAAGCCCAATCGCTTCTTCTTTAAGGGTAGCAAACCTGTTGCAACCGCAGGAATCAATCGTATTGCTATAGTTTACGAACATAGGCGTGTTCTTACCAAAAGGTTTTGGCGCATCCACACTAAAAGGGTTGCAGAAATAATTGCTGTCTGCACTGGTCGCTATCCCATGATCATGAAATACCTGGTTGACCACTTCCTCAAAACTTTGCGGAGTTCCTGCATAAGCCGGGTTTACCGTGGAAGCACCATAGGGCTGCAGCGTTGTCTGTGAGTTATGGCAAACCATTACCATACTGTCTAATATCGTGTTGATAATGGTATTTACAGTTACACTGTCAGCATGGATGTTATTGTTAATAAGGGTAGTCAGCCGTTCGCACTGCATCAGCCTTGCCGCCCAGAAGGGCCTTTGCGCGGTACATTTGTCGCCATTAAGATTGTTGTTGTTAATATAAGTATTGACCGCATTGCCCAGACCCGCAGTATCCGATGAACTGTTTGTATTGGCTGCAATTGACCACCAGCTTCCTGCGCCATTTTGGTTGGCCATATCCTGCGCAGTAGTAAATACTAGTTGTTTATGATCTGCCTGCAATTGGGTCATGGCCGTAGCAGATAAAACGCCCGGCCGGGTATTGATATATTTTACCAGCATTTCATTGCGGTAGCTTAAATAGACGGTTTTAAAACGCTGCCACACTTTGTCTTTGTCTGTAGTGTTGGTTATACCTGCATCCAGGGCTGTTTTACTGGTGCCCATCATACAACTGTTTTTCTGTGCATCCGCCACAGCAGCACACAAGACACTGCTGTTGGCAACCTGCCAGATAGAAGGATTGCTACTGGTATTGTTGGAGCCTCCGGGAATAAAAGTACCGGTGTACTTCAAAATACTGTCCTTGTCATTGGAGACATAGTTATTTACAAAATAAGGATCACTTGTGGCAGGCGTAAGATAACCCAGGCTTTGCGCCTGCGCATAAGTATCTGTAAACTGCACTTTATCTAACCAGGCGTAGGAAGATGAAAGGGTTCCTTCCGCAAATTTTAATTTGCTGAACTCCGGGTGATAATAAATTAAACTATTTGCCCATGAGTATTGAAAGCGGTTGGCAAAATCTTCTCTTGAAAGATTCGGTAAAAGAGGTACACCACTGGGATCGTACAATGAACTGTCGATCTTATTTTCTGCCGTATAATAGTTATAAAGGATGACACCGCTTTCTGTACGTGGTACTTTGTAATAGGGCGTTGTTCTGCCTGTCACCACGGGTGTGTACGTGAATATATTATAATTTGATTGTGCATTGGATGAGCTGAGGGCAGTAGCGAGGCCGGTAATTGGATCACGCACTGAATCTATGGCGTACTGACCCGTAAAAGGGATCATATCGGCCAGCAGCTGGCTGCGCAAATTAGCAAGGGTGGAAAGACCGGAACTATGGCCGCAGGCTTCTGCGCAGTTCAATGAATCCTGTGCAAACTGGGCATGGATGGTACTGGTATCATAGCCAGCCGGGTTACCTATCGCGGCCAGGTAATTTGTTTTGTACGCGGGATAATCGCCCAGGTGCGCATTACAGCTATCGCAGGCGGAAGTATTGCCTGCCGGTAATCCGCAACCGGAAATAGAAGACTGCGAAGCAAACACGGAATCATAGATATGCTGCTGCGTTGTAACCAGGAATACTTTTAATGCGCTGTCTTTCCTGATGGCAAACATGGAATCATTGACAAAAAGGGTTTTGCGCACTACCCAGGAACCGGTGGAAAGGGTGTCTGAAAAACTAATCTGGGTGGTGGGTACGGTTATACCTTCACCAGTAAATCCCATAGCTGTACCGCAGGCACTGTCTGCAGCCACGATTTGCAAATTGCTGTATTTTTTTACGATGGGCGCAGTATTACTGCAATCTTCCGGGCGGATGGATATTTCCAGGTCGTATTTACAATCGAAACATACCTGCTGGTTAATAGCATTGCCATACTTACTAAAAATAGCCGGATCCAATTTGTAGGTAAACGTATACGCACGCCGGGCAGGGGCTAAAATAGTGCTCACAGATTCAATACTGTTACCCTTTATAATATTTGTAACAGGCGTTAACAACTGATTGGTCAGCATACCCGTTGGGGCAGGATAGTCCGTATCATTAATAATGGAATCAAGGTTAGCGGGTGGTTCCCCGGCAAGTGCAGTTGCAATGGTGCGCCCATGCATATCCACATAACTTACGCTCATTTGCCCATTGGCATCCTGCACCATATTCTTGCTGTAATGACTGGCATCACCCACTTCTGTTCCAAACAGTGCATCCAGTTCCTGTTGGTTGGGTTTTCCATAAAAATATTTGGTTTCATGACCGCTGCCAATCTGGTGATTGGGGCCTACGCCACCCTGGGCGCTGACCCTTTCCGTGGCATCGTCCATAAAACGGGTTTCGGTATATGCATAGCCAGAAGCCTTCGGAACATAGTTGGTATTATTTACTGTTGAACCATAGTAGATTTCAAAATCTACCCAGTCGTTTAAAGCTGAATAATACCTGCCGTTGCCCTGGGTTGTGTCCAATGGTGGCGACGCGTTGCATTGCAGCGCTGCCGGTGTAAGATCAAAAAATATGGCAGGATCTTGTGTGTTATCTAACTGCCCCTGGAAGCGGTTGAAATTCGCAAAATATTTTATAGCATTGTCAATGGTGGGCGTGGGAAGTATCTGCACATTGGGCCTGCCCTGTAAATCATAAATGGTTTCTCCCACAATGGTATTGCCGGTTTCATTGTCTTTGGTGACGGTTTGACGGCTGCGCAGGCTGCCATCAAAATACTGGATAACCGTTTTGGACTTGCCGTTCTCTGCAAAACTGGTACTGCTTTGCCAGTTAAGGCTTGGTTCATGACCGCCAAAAGCATATTGCTGCACGGGAGACCAGGGGCCTGTTATTATATTTCCGTCATTTTTACGCAAAGCCGCCCTTACACGGTAATATAATTTACCTGAACCCGGGTAAAGCATGGGTATCTTGAAGTAGGTTTCCCCATCTATATCCACCCGGGTACTGTTGTTCAGAAATAAATTATCAGTATTTAATACATTATTCTGTGTATAAAACCCTGTCATATCATCTTCTACCCAGGCCCATTCCAATTGAGACATATTATTATTGGGATCCGCGTTCCAATACCAACCAACAGCCAATACATCTGTTTGATCTGGTTGCGTGTCGTCGTATATAACAGGTACCAAACTTAGCGAGTCCGAAGAAAGTTTATAATAACGCGTTATCCGCATCTCATTTACGAGATCCAATAAAGATTTTGGTTCCCAGGCGCCTGAATTACCGCTGATAGTAATATGATCTACGGTAATTTTTACCTGATCATATCCATCCAGGGCAATAGTTGATCTTGTATCGTATTTGGCACCTGCGGCGGTATCATATGTTACGGTGAGTGATTGTGTCTGGGTGTGGGAACCGCCGGTTAGGGTTGCCCATGTCTCTATGGTAAGATCTACCTTCGCCGTAAAACCGGATGCAGGAAAAACGGTTGATTGTTCATTTATTTTAAAGCTGATAACATTCTTAATCTTATGATGGAGTTCGTTTGGATCGCTGCTACAGGCAACAGTATTGGTGGCGCCGTCAGTAATACCGGTGCCACTGATATGCGCATTGGGCGCCGAACTGACCCCTTCTTCAAACTGGGCCAGTGCCGTTTGCTGCAATGACAACAGGCCAAACAGCAAAAAAACAGAGTTAGAAAAAAAACGTTTTATCATTTTGTAAGAATAAATGTTATGACTATTTTATCAGCGTGTCTTTGGTACATCTTCAGTACAGGTGAAACTTGTCTGTTCAGTACAGGTGACACCTTTCTTTTATCGTAGCGAGCAAAAGCTGTCACCTGTGCTGAACACCTGTATTACAATCTCAATACGTTTTCGTTACCGCGTATTCAGCATATACCCCTTTACCCGTATAGCTTTGTTTAACTGCGTCAAAATCAAGAATATTTTGCCATAGTGGTATCTGCATGGCTTTTTGTTTTGTATTGCTGATGCTTTCAAATACTACGCTCATTTTCTGCATTCTGATCAAATAGCGCTGACCATTTATAAGTTGTATTAGTTTTCTTTCGTCCACTCCCTGGCTTTTTATCTGTTCAATCATTTCATCATTGGCCGGCTGCTCCATCCGCATTTCTATATCCACCTGTTGGGGGATATGATCTTTTTCAGTAAACAACAGCGCAGTACGGGTTGAGATAACAGCAGATCCCCCGGCCACTTGTTTTGTTTCTAAACTCAGTTTTGTCATGTGGTTTCCCGTTATAGATTTTTGAATTGTATAGTTTTTTCGCATCATACCCTGCAGCTGTTTATTGCTAAACGGCATTGTGTTCAGCTTTTCTTTGCTGGGCATGTCTACCCTGCTTACCCAGATAGTTTTGCGCTGCTGGTTTACTTCTATCAGCAAACTGTCTTGCAGATATGTTTCTTCAGGGCCGCATTTGTAATACAAATTGGTCTCATTTTTATAAAACATACCGTTCATGGTGGCGGTATCCTGTGCTTCCAGTACTGGCTCCGATTCCAGTTTTGTTGCCGTTGTATAAAACACATAGGGTTGTTCACCAAAAGCCATTACTTTTTTAAATTCCTTTATCAATGCTGCCGTATCAGCCGCCTGCTGGCTAAATGCGGTTTGGCAAAAGACCAGTAGTAGTATCAAAAAAGAGTGTTTGTTTTTCATTATTACAGATTTATATGCCTGATTTTATGTCTGATGTCTGATTTCTTTCAGGCGATCATTCATTATTATTTAAAACATGTCCGGCTTTGTATTTTCACATTCATGTAACCCGCCAACTAATCAGCCTTTCAACTAATCAACTAGTCAACTAACTCCGTAATCCCGCTTTGCTTTGCATTCCTCGTTTCTTTAATTGTCTTTATTCCCTGTATGGTTTCCTTTTTAGCCCTTATCAATTGTCCCTCCTCATCATATTCATAAAAAGAAGCATAGTTATTTTCATCAAGCTCTGCACTTAACCTTAATGTTCTTGGATCATACACATAGCTTTTCATATTGGCATTAAAGGGGTGTATGCGGATATCATCAAAATACACAGGCTCGCTGCCATCGTTACTGAGTACCAGGTTGGCGGTAGTTGCATTGGCGGGTACAGTAAAAACAGTATCTATTTTTTGCCAGCCTTCTATAATGTTTCCCTTTGCTTTAAAGCTGATATTGGTTACACCGGAACCGGGGAATTGCAATTCAATATGATTATTGGCGTAGGTTGGTTTGTAGCAAACAACACTGTCACACTTTTCCCTTACCCATGCGCTGAACTGCATACGTTTACCGGGAACCAGCCTAAAACCCGGGTTAAGCATAGAGTCTGCAGACCCGATTGCTTTGGTACTAATGCAACCATTTAACGCTGTGAGTGTTTCATACGCCGTAAGAGGGCTTCCCCCGCTTTGCGGTGTGACATTCAGTGTAAAATCGACTGCTGGACGATCGTAAGGATCCTGACAAGAACTTGTTTCACATTGGTAGCTATAGTGAGCACCGGCATAAGCGCGAACCTCGTATATTCCTTTTGCCAGGCAGACCTGGTAGGTATACTCATGATCACTCTGATGATCTACCACACTTACAAGATTATAAGGGACAAAGACACCTTCTGTAGTAGACAATGTGAAATCGAAATTTAAATCCATATCTACCTGAAGGGATGAACCGGCATAATTATGGTTGGTTTTGTCATCGTAATGTTTATACAAATTGTAAGTGCCGGGGGTTGTGATTTCAATGTAAAACTTCTTATCAATATCGAAGCCAACGGATCTTGTATAGCCTGTTTCAAACGTAAGCGGGATTGCTGTTGTGTCACTGGTAGTGGTCATATTAAAAAACATTGTATTGGCACTTGTGCTTCCAGAGGTCAACTGATAGCTCAGTGTAAGAGGAAATGTGGAAATGTTGTTCAGAACGACACCGGGATCTGCAAGAGAACGAACAGTATCTTTTTGAAACACAATATTGAAACTGTCTTTTACCGTGCCGAGTACAGGCAAGATTAAATTGTGCGGGCCGGTAGTTGTTGCCAACACGTACTGACCGGTATGTGCTGCTATAGATAAAGCTGAAGGGTTAAGGATTTGACCCAAGTCACTGAGATTGGTATACCGGTTTAGCAGGCAATTCAGTTCTTTCCCTTTATTTATTCTTTCCGCATAGTTATAGTCTTCAAATCCCTCATTCATGGCCTCGCCATACCTGGCGTTTTGCGCCATCGCCACCGGCATGTTTTTATTAAAACCATATTGCGCGGCTGTATAACGGTTAAGGGCATCCCTTGTTTCCAGTTCCTGGCCTTTGCCGTTTACTTTGGTGAGTTCACTGTTCCATACCCATTTGCTGTTGCCAATATCTGGTACTAAATTGTTATCTGTATTAAAGCCCCAGAAATTGCTGAATCCGGCGATATATCCGTTCTTTCGGATGGTAGTGCCTTGAGAAAGATCTTCATTTCGGCTACCGTAATAGGTATAACTCCGGTAAGGTTTTAAATTACCCACCAACCCTTTCAGATAAGGATTAATTTTTTTCTCTAATATGCCGTTACAACTGATACTATCAAGTTCTGTATTGCTGCAGGCAGGCGTATAATAGGTTTTCTTTACTATAACATCATTGTCTGTCTGCCATTTTTCTTTAAAGCTGACAGCAGAAGCAGCTACAATATTATCCGTACCATCTATCACTAATTTTCTTATCCCACCTGTATTCTGAATGGGATTTTTCATAGCAGTAGCTCCGCTAACGGTCAGGCCCAGGTTATTACGGTGGCCACTTCTTAATATCCTGAAGTTCACACCCGTTTTTGTAAATAGATTCCCGATGGAATCCATGAATACCAGATCCTTTACCGGCACAGTAAGCGCCGTAGTATTTTTGTTTTTATCAAATGCCCAGAGCTTATACACATTTGCAGAACGTGAAGGACAAGCGATACTGGCTGGTGATTGATAGGTTACGTACAACTCATCACCACTTTCAAAAATGGATTGATCAGTGACACCTGCAGTTATTTTGCCGTCCGTAAACGTTACATTGCCATATTCAAGCCCCGTATTTGCATATGCGGCTCCAACACCGCTGTATGCCCAGTATGCCGGATAACTTACATTATATATGGAGTCATTAAATTCATTGGCAGTCCTCGTAACCAGGGAAGAACCTGTTTCTGCATCATAGGCAATGGTTTGGGTACTGATAACACTTCCCTTATCCCTTACAATGACACTGTCTTCAATAGCATGGTAATTGATGAGTTTGGTACAGGTAACCGCACGGTATTTGTTTTCAATATAAGAACGTGACCTGAATACGGTAGGCAGAGGAATTACAAAAGGCCCGAAAAAGTACAGATCAACCTGTCCCATTGTGTTAACGCCCCTGCTTTCAACACTGAATTCACGCACATCCGTCATCAGTTCCATATCAACACCCATATTTCCTGAATGCACAGTTCCGCTTTCTTTGTTAAATACAAAATCAACTTTGTCGTTCAGACCGTTTTTACCGGTGTTTTTATACGTATGGTAAGAAGCTGAAATGGGTGTTTTTTCATCGCTCTCACTATAGGCCTCCTGTGATTTCATTTTCCCATGCATATCGTTTGTTGTTACTAAAAACCCTTGTGAAATAATGCGGCGGTTAATCACCTCTTTGTTAAAAAAGGAAAAGAAGGGATCTTTTTTATAGTCCATGGAAGCCATATCAGTATAGTCAGAAAAAGAAGGATAATCTTTTGCGGTATAAAATTCTGATACCTGCTTGCCAATGGCGGAACGTAAGGTAGAATCACCATGGGTACCTTTTCTGTGGATGGACCTTACAGTAACTTTGCTGTATCCAACACTGGGCGAAGGATAAAAACCTTCCAGCATAGGCATTTCTATGGCGCCATATTGTGCGGACGCGAGCGGGAGCTTGTTACTAAAAGTTAATATTTCACGGAATGGATTTTCTTCACTGCCTATAGCTGGTTCATAAGAAGCTACGCCACTGCTGATGGTTGTTTCCTTTCCATTGATGTTTTGTGTGGTCGTATAATCATAGTCCTGGCCGTAAGTGGAAACATACTGTCCTGTCATCTTATCCCAATTATCCCTAACCAGTATTTTTTTAACCCGGCTGCCACCTCCGTATTTTGTTATAGCCGGATTGGCAAGGCGGATAAAAGATTTATCCAGCACAATGTTTTTTGCCTTATTATAACTCCGAACCGTATTCTCTGCATTTGTAAAAGCCTTGGAAATACCCTTAAACATGGTTCCCATCAGGTTCAGAAAATCAGTCAGGCTGGTTACGCCAGGTACATCATACCCCGGAAAAGCCTGGCCGGTGAGATTTTCAATAATAAACCCGGTGGAACTTTTTGCGAGGGGACTTTTCCCATCCTGTTCACCCAGCTTTATATAAATAATATCATTAGATGGGCTGTTTGTGCAAAGGCCATAGTCTGCGAATTTTGTCGCATATACGGTTAAAGGTTCGGGTCCCTTTGGCATATCAATCAGCAGTTTAAAAGCAAGCTGATTCAGGGAGGCTAAATACTTTGCAAAAATTTCGGCTTTCCTTTTTACCGGATCTGTGTTTTGTAAGGGCGCTGGTAATTTTATATACACATATAAATTGTCATCACTTTTATTGTACATGGCGTTTCCGGTGCCGGCAACGGTTGAATTTCCAAGGCCATAAATGGGAAACATGTTACATGCTCGCCTGTCCTGTACATAGGCATAATCATCAGCTTCATATTGTACTTCCATTTGTCCGCCGGAAGGCAGCAGTATTTTTTTCAGGCTCCAGGCGCCTGCAAACTGGTCATTTTGTTTTTTATTGGAAACAGTATAAGGATAATCTATATTATTTAAATGGCCTGGATTAACGGTGTCACCAACAAAAGGTTTATAAGTTCCCCAGCGGTCAGAAGCATTGTAAGCATAATCAGGGTTATCCTTTTGCGCTGTGCTGGATCCGTACTCATACTTAAACACATATCTTTCTTTATTCGTTCTTGGCTGGCCATTGTATGCAAACGAGATGGACCTTAGGGTGAGTTTTCCGCTATCATTGTTATCGGGTGTTTTTTTACACAAATCATAACTGTAATCAAATAATACGGATTTTACCGGTTTTGCGTTCGCAATACCATTCGCTCTTAGATCTGACTTTGTATATAAATCAATACGTGTAAGCTTTTTATTGGCATGTTCACTTGTATCGATTTGACTATTGAATGCACTGGCAACCCCTTTTGCATCTTTACGCGAATCAGTTTTAAAAATTGCTACCATGGATTTAGATTCAATAGAATTTAAATACCAGGCCTCCCTTTCTCCATAACTAATGGTTGCTTTATTGTCTCTTGCTTCGGACCGTTTACCTTCATTAAAATGAGCTGTTTGTTTTTTGCCGGCACTATTATTTCTGGGTGTACGCCATTTGTGATTTTCAGATGACATCGTGTAATTAAATTTTACTGCACCGCCCAAATCATCTTCTGTAATACCATTACCTGTTACATCTACATAGTCCTGGGACAATAAACCCGTAATTAAAAAAGAAGAGGCATAAGCAGGCGTTTCTTTTATTTCCACGTAACCATCCACCAGAGAACTGTTTTCTATAAATGGAGATTTAACCGATGCCTCTCTCAATGAATCATATTGAACCAGGTTGTTAGTATCCGGCAACTGATCAACAGAAAATGTAAAATCTTTTTGCTGAATGCTGTAAACTGGCAGGCCATACACGTAGCGCATGCCATTCTGTTCCAGTACATCTATTTCTGAAATGTGGTGTCCCTTCCTGTACCCGGCATTCCGCTGTATATTGTCCCACAATAAATGGTTATCGACTCCATCAAACATTGCATTACCAGTCCGGTAGTTTCTAATGGCGGTGTCCAGCCCAACCCGTGCCGCTTCATCTCCAGTGAGCATGGTGGTGACCTGGGTACGTTTTTCTCTTGCCTGTAATAATGTTTTGTTCAGAAGAGAATGTGTGCTTTGCACATTGCCTGATTTTCCATATAATTCCAGTTGCGATTCTATCTTTGGATTGGCAGCATCACCACCTAACTGAAATCTTGCCAGGCTGTCATGACCAATCCGGTTAAGCATTTCTTCACTGGTAACGGTTGCTTCACCGGGGTTCCTGAAATAATAATTTTCAAATGCGGTTCCTGGCAATTTGGGCTGAAAAAACATGGTTTGCCGCAGCGTATTATTATTATTTTCCCAACCACCTATGCGGGTTGGTGCAGATACATTGTTTACATTTACCCCGTAATGTCCGGGAGGCGCCAGGTCTAAACCCAAAGCAAGATTGCCGTCTTTGGATACGGTTACATTGTCGCGCATAAATCCCAGATCCCCGCGGTAAGCTCTAATTGAACCACCGGTTCCTTCTCCCTGTATAGAAAAAATATCGTAGGTATACATGGGTGCAGAAATAATTGGCGTGTTGGGAGTAACCTCTGCATCATTAACCCGGTTAAAATCCATCACTGCATTAACATTGTTATTGGCTTTTTCAGAATACATAAAACCAACCAGTGGCTTTTTCATGTGTCTGAATTCTTCAGCCACTTTGGATTCCGAAGAAAACCCGTTCAGGGTAACTGCACCCCTGATTCCGTAAGCACCACCTCCAAATTCAATCTGCCCTGAGGTGTAAGAATTCTGCATGGGCATGCGCATTGTGGGCATATAGCTGGGCTTGGCGAAACTGATGGAACTGCTTCCCAGGCTGATGGCAGTGGCAGATTTATGGCTCCGGTAATCATCATTAACTATTTTCCCTTGTTCATAATATTTAACTTGTTCTGCATGCAGGTTCAAACTTGAGATACCTGACCTGGAATTATAACTGGTGCTCAGACCAATGCCAGTACTTGCGCAGGCTTCTGTGGACATGATACCGGCACTTAAGGAAGGACTAAAAGTAAGGCCGGAACGGGAGCTAAGTTTAGCTCCTAAAGATGCGCCAACATTGGGCATAGCGTATTTCTCTGCTTTAACACTTTCCATTAGTGGTAAAGAGACCGACACCGTTGCCCCTATCTCAATAGCTGGTCCAAGATAATTATTATATGAAAAACCAACTGACAGCCCCAGATTGGGTTCTTTGATACCCAGTAATTCAGCATCTGCTCCAACTTCTCCTCCATATGTTTTATTGGGCTTAAGATTCTGTGTTTGAATTAACGAATCCGTTCCGTTAAAATCATCTGGCACGCCACGCATATTCCGGCTTACGGAGCCGGGGTTAATATTCCACCCCAATCCTACCCAGCTTGCTTCCTGCTCCATCGTAACTCCGCCACTGTAAAACAGGTTTACCGGGTAACCACCTACATCAAGTAAAGGAATACTATACGAAAAATCACCGGTGAAAAGATTCACCAGGTTGTTTGATCCCACGGCTTTAAATGAACTGGCTTCAGGTGAAGAAGGCCCTCCCATAGCTACGCTATCCGGGGACATGATCCTTGCTGCATGGAAGGGTGCTATTGCGGCATTTGATCTATTGTAGCCCCAACCTGGTCTTGCAACATCCCTTTTAGTAAGGCAGCTATTCTTCCCGGATGGATCTAAACGCCTGACAGGGGTATAGTACCGGATACCTGTAAACGCATTAGTTTTCGCCGCGGCATACAGGGGCGCCAATAACTGCAGGTAAAAAATAGCGAACAGGAAATAAGCCACCTGTTTTTTATATTTGGCCGATAATGATTGAACCATAATAGGATACTATTGAATTTTTGAAATACTAAATCTTACTGCATGTTTTTTACCATCTGAACCAATGACGATGATTTGATATATCTTATCTGCCTGGAACCGGTTACCCAGTTTAAAATCCAGGTAATTATCGCCCTGTACGGTTTGCTTGTTTCCCTGGTAAACAACACGCCCGGTTTCATCGGTAAATGAAACGGCTGCTACACGCGCTTTATCAAAAGAAAAATATTTGATATGCAGCGAATCTTCTTTTACTATATACACACCCTGCAGATCATCCTGCAGCAAAACATAGTGGCCGTTTTGAAGAACCGTTGCAGGTTTCCTGTTACCGCTTACTTTAAATGTCCAGGTTTCACTTTGGGCCACCGGCTCATCTTCATTCTTCGCAACCACCTTCCAGGCATATACCCGCCCGGTATCAAGGCTTTTATTGGAAGCCGGGTAATTATTGAAAGGTGTTTTGCAATAACTGGTATTATAGACCGCCAGGTTTTTTTGTATGGCATCTCCTTTTGTCTGGCCCGGTAATACTTCTACCAGCAGCAGATCGTAATTCAGGTTGCTGAAAAGATTCATTGGAACGGCTGGCAACCAGGTAAACTGGGGATAAACGGTTTCAATGGTATCTGCATCCGCAGGCGTATTTAATAAAGGGGGGCTTAAAGGCTGTACCTCAACCGGGATACAATCTTCTGCCAGTGGAACAAATAAATCATGGTCGGTTTTATAAACAGAATAACAGGCTTTGTAATTTCCAAAAGGCAGAAAGCCGTCCGGGCTCCTGTCAATATTAAATGCCGCAGATAAATAGTTATACTGCACAGGGGATATATCAGCGGCGGTCA